>Ga0070737_10003242_pt1 | contig 17879 bp, 12 predicted proteins | sample Coa_R1_10_FD_66438 | JGI IMG/M metagenome (GOLD analysis project Ga0070737, IMG submission 66438) | Surface soil microbial communities from Centralia Pennsylvania, which are recovering from an underground coalmine fire - Coalmine... | ecosystem: Environmental > Terrestrial > Soil > Unclassified...
TGGCCGACGCGCCGGAATTCTGCTCGTTCATTGTGCCCGCCGTCGCTCGCCGTGGACGGCTTCAGGTGGCGATTTCAACCGCGGGCGCCAGTCCTGCCATGGCGCGCCTGGTGCGCCATCGACTCGAGCGATGGCTCGGCCCGGAATATGAGGACTTACTCGACGTGATGGCCGCAGCGCGAGAATGGCTCAAACGTCATGAGCCCGACCCCGGCGCGCGCGCTCATAAGCTGGCGGCACTGGCGGCGTCGGACCTGGACGACGCCTTGCGCAGCCGTGACGCCGATGCGGTCGAGCGAATCGTCGGCCGATGCCTGGGCGCCGCCGTGCGCATGGCGGACCTGGGGATGGAAAAATTGGCCGCCCTTCGCGGCGCATCGCCGGCAGAGAGCGCATGACCATCTGGCTACTCCCGGCACTGATTTGCTACGCGGTGGCGTCGGTGCTCTTCGCCGTCGATTTCAGCACCCGCGTCCAGCGGCTGACTGGCTACGCGGTTAGCGCGTTGGCGGCCGGTGCGGTCTGCCACGCGCTGGACCTGATCGCGCGCGGCGTACAGGCCGGCAACATTCCGGTCGCCAACTTCACGCAGGCGCTTTCCTTTCTGGCCTGGGTGACGGCGTTGGCGGGCCTGATTCTGATCGTGCGTCTGCGCCTGGCCGTGATCGGTGCGCTGGTTGCACCCTCGGTGCTGATTGCGCTGGGCGCGTCGGAGGCGATGGCGGGCGGGAGCGGCACGTTGCCCAGCGCACTGCGCAGCATCTGGTTGCCGGTCCACGTCACGCTGGCGTTTGCGGGCGAGGCGCTGTTCGTGCTGGCGGCCACCGTCAGTCTGGTTTACCTGTTTCAGGAATCGCGGCTAAAGGCCCATCGTCCGATGCTGAGCGGGCACGGCACGATGCCCAGCCTGGAGAAACTCGACCGCATCAACTACCGCCTGCTGGGATGGGGTTTTCTGTTGCTGACGCTGGCGATTCTCAGCGGCGCGCTGTGGGCGCAGCACACCTGGGGCCGTTTCTGGTCGTGGGAACCGCGCGAGTCGTGGTCGTTGATCACTTGGGTGCTTTACGCCGCATTGCTCGAATCGCGGCTGACCGTGGGATGGCGCGGGCGGCGCGCGGCAACCCTGACCATCGTGGTATTCGCGGTGCTGGTCGGCTCCTTCGTCGGCGTCAGCCTGCTGTATCCCGGCAAACATGGAGGGAGCTTCGGCTGAGATGGCGCAGTCGCTGCTCATCGTCGGGATCAACCATCGCACCGCCGCCGTTGAGGTTCGCGAACGGCTGGCGTTCCGCGACGACGAGCTGGTGGCGGCGCTGTCGCGTCTTAAGCTGGTAGCGCCCTCGGTATCGGAGGCAGCGCTGATCTCGACGTGCAACCGCGTCGAGATAATCGCCGTGGCCGGTGATGCAGAAGCCGCAGCCAGGGAACTGATCGGATTTCTGGCCGCGGAGCGCAACGTCACACCCGACCTCTTTGCTGACGCGGTCTACCGCTTGGAGGGGCGCGAGGCCGCGCGCCATCTGTTTCGCGTCGGCACCAGCCTGGACTCGATGGTGATCGGGGAGCCGCAGATCCTGGGCCAGCTCAAGGACGCCTACGTGCGCGCGGCCGAAGCCGCCACCGTCGGCATCGTGCTCCATCGCGCCTTCCATCGCGCCTTCTCCGCCGCCAAAAAGGTGCGCGAGCGTACGCTCATCGGCCACGGCACGGTGTCGGTCAGCTCCGCCGCCATCAACCTGGCCAAACAGATCTTCGACTCCTTTGAAAAGAAGACCGTACTGCTGATGGGTGCGGGCGAGATGGCCGAGACCACCGCGCGTCAATTGGTGCGCCTGGGCGTCGAATCGCTGCTCATCACCAATCGCACCTTCGAGCGCGCCGTGACGCTGGCGCGCGCGCTGAGCGGCACTGCGGTGCCGTTTGACAACTACCGGCCTTATCTGAAGATTGCCGACGTGGTGATTGGCTCGCTGACCACCAATCGTCCGCTGCTGACGCGCGAGGATATCGAGGGCGTCCTGCACGAGCGCAAGTATCGACCGATGTTTTTGATCGACCTAGGCGTGCCGCGCAACTTCCACGAAGGGCTCAACGAACTGGACAACGTCTACCTCTACAATGTCGACGACCTGGCAGCGGTCACCGACGACACGCGCGAGGAGCGCGAGCGCGAGGCGCAAAAGGCCGAGACCATCGTCGAGGGGGAGCTGGAGTCGTTCTGGCGATGGCTGTCGGGGTTGGAGCTGGTACCTGCCATCAAGGACATCCGCGCCAACATCGAGCGGCTGCGCGAAGCCGAACTCCAGCGCCATCGCGCCTGGCTGGCGGCTCTGCCCCGCGAGCAGCGCACGCACATCGAGGCGCTCAGCCGCGGCATCATCAATAAGATCCTCCATCAGATCCTCTCCGAGCTGCGCCGCAACAACGGTGTGGTCGAAGGCATCTACGCCGCCGACGTCGCGCGCCGCCTGCTGGGCAGCGAGATGCCCGGGGAAATCAAGCCGGCCCCCGCACGCATCGCCGATGATGACGATGCGGAGGATTAGCCGATAGCAATGCCATCGCCGCTTCGTATCGGTTCGCGTCCCAGCCGTTTGGCGCTGGCGCAGGCCGCCCTCGTCAAGGACGCCATCGAGCGCGCGGTGCCTGGACTTGCGTGCGAAATCGTCCCGATCCGGACCACCGGCGACAAGCTGACCACGCCGTCGCTGGTGCGGGTGGGCGGCAAAGGGCTGTTCGTGCGCGAACTGGAACAGGCGCTGGCCGCCGGGCAAATCGACCTCGCGGTGCATTCGATGAAGGACATGCCTGCGCGCCTGCCGCCGGGTTTCCGGCTGCTCGCCGTTCCCGCGCGCGAGGACACGGCCGATGTCCTGCTCACCGGCGGTCCGGACCTGGCGGGCCTGCCGCGCGGAGCGCGCCTGGGCACGTCGTCGCTGCGGCGGCGCTTTGAAGCCACGCGCCTGCGGCCCGATCTCGACTTCCAGCCGCTGCGCGGCAACATCGATACCCGTCTGGCCAGACTGCGCGCCGGCGCCTTTGACGCGATTATCCTGGCGGCGGCCGGACTCAAACGGCTGGGACAATCGGATCTGCCGCCGATGCATCGGCTGTCCGACACTGACTTCGTGCCGGCCGGCGGACAGGGCGCATTGGCGATCGAAGCGGCGGCGGATCGGATGGTCGGCGGGTCGGACAAAATCGAACGCGCGGTTGCGACGCTGGACGACCCGCGCACGCGCATCGAGATCAGCGCCGAACGGGCCTGTCTGGCCGAGATTGGCGCCTCGTGCGCCTCGCCCATCGGCGTCAAGGCCACGGCCGAAGGCGGGAACCTTGCCATTCGTGTCCTGCTCTTCAGCCTCGACGGCGGCCGCTCGATGAGCGATGCGCTGTCCGTGGCGCTAAGCTCAAAGGTTGCCGAAGCCGAGCGGGCCGGTGCGGAGTTGGCGCGCCGCATGCTCGCCAACGGCGCCGCAGCGTTGATCGGCGAGCGGGATTGAATCTGCCCGCGGCGCGCCGGCTTTCAGCCTGCAACCTGGGGAATCCAAACGCTGCCCGCACAGCGGTGTTTTGGGTTGAACCGACAGCGGGCGGATCACGACGTTCGCCGGTCAGAGCCTTGACCCCGGCCCAGCCGTCGAACGCAGCACCCGGCCCGGCAGCGCACCGGTGTGCCGTTGATGCTCGTACAGCACCTCGCCATTGACGATCGTGTATTCCACGCCGCGCGCCGGCATCACCAGGCGCTGGCCGCCGGCCGGCAAATCGGCGCGCATCTCCTGGCGCCGGGCGCAGCCGATCATGTCCGGGTCGAAGATCGTGATATCGGCGGCCATGCCTTCGGCAAGCCTTCCCCGGTCCCACAGGCCGAAGAACTGCGCGGGCTCCGAGGTGATGCGCTTGACGGCGTGCTCCAGTTCGATGGTTCCGCGCTCGCGCACCCAGGTGCCGAGCAGATAGGTCGCATAGCCGGCCTCGCAATGCGAATCGACGTGCGCGCCGCCGTCGGACAAGCCGATCAGCGTGCGCGGATCGCCCAATAGCTCCGCCATCCGCTGATCGTTGCCGGGAATCAACGCGTAGCGGGTTTCCAGATTGTCCTCGATGGCCAGGTCCAAAAACGTGTCGACCGGGTCCTTGTTGCGCTGCGCGGCGACCTCGGCCACCGAACGCCCCTCCAGCGCTTTGAGATGCGGGCTCATGACACGCATCACCTCGACCCGTCTGAAATCGATCGCCATCAGTTGCGGATGCGCCAGTTCCTCGCGAAAGGCCTGGCGGAAGCCGGGCTCACGGTAATGCTTCTTCTGGACCTCGACGGGTTGATTGAAAGCCGACGCCCAAAACGGCATGTAGGCAAACAACTGCGGTCCGCGCAAATCCAGTTCGAGAATCGCGGGCACGCAGGCGACTTGCGGCAGGCCACCGCGCTCGATCAGCGGGGCGGCCTTGCGCAGAGTCTCGCGATGCGTGCCCTTGTCATCGCGCACCACCACGGTAAGCCAGGTCACAGGCCGCGCGCTTTCGGTGAGCAGCAGATCCAACAGCGCGTACTCCTGCTCGGAAAGCACGCCGATCACCTGGGTCAGCGATATTTCAATCGCCCCCTTGCCAAGCTCGCGCAGCACGTTGGCATAAGCCTTAAGCTCGTCGCGGCTGGCCAGCCGGCAGGCCAGCGGACGGCCTTTGAAACCGATGTGTTGAGTGAACGTCGTGGTCGAAAAGCCGACCGCGCCGGCGGCGACGGCGTCGCGCAGCAGCGCGGCGATTTTGGCGATCTCGTCGGGACGCGCCGCGCGTTCCAGCGATTCCTCGCCCATCACGAAATGGCGAAACGGGGTGAGCGGCGCCAGAAAGGCGACGTTGATTCCAATCCTGCGGCGCTGCGCCGCTGCCATGAATTCGGGAAAAGTCTGCCAATCCCAGGTAATCCCCTTGGACAGGACGTCGTAGGGGATGCCCTCGACGTTGACCAGATCCCAGGTCGCGACCTCGCGCACCTCGGGCTTGCACGGCGCAATTCCCACTCCGCAGTTTCCCATCACGACCGAGGTGACGCCATGCCACGACGAGCACGTAACAAGCGGGTCCCAGCAGATCTGCGCGTCGTAATGAGTATGGGGATCGACGAAGCCGGGCGCCACCACCAGGCCCGACGCGTCGAGCGTGCGGCGGGCGCCGTCCTTGAGCTTGCCGATGGCGGCGATGGTGCCGCCGCTGACCGCGACGTCGCCCACGAAGCGCGGCGCGCCAGTTCCGTCCACCACGGTTCCGTTCCTGATCAACAGGTCGTATGGCATAGGCGCCCCCGGCCGGATTTATTTTCGCCCTGAACAGTCACTTCTAGCACCCTCGCGGCCCATGCGCGAATGCTCCGCACCACAGCCATTTGACATTTGCGCGCGCCCGGCTAGTTTGCGGCTCATGAAATACACGAAACTTGGTCGAACGGGTCTGACCGTGTCCCGGATCTGCCTGGGATGCGGCAGTTATGGCGTCAAGTCCTGGCAGCCGTGGGTGCTCGAAGAGGGTGAGGCGCGCGAGCATTACGCGCATGCGCTTGAGAGCGGAATCAATTTCTTCGATACCGCCGACATGTATTCCAACGGCGTCAGCGAGCAAATTACCGGACGCTTTGTGCGCGAGATGGCGCGGCGCGAGGAAGTGGTCATAGCTACCAAGGTGGGCGGCGTGATGAGCAACGCGCCCAACGGCTCGGGGCTGAGCCGCAAGCATATCATCGACGCCTGCGACGCGTCGCTGCGCCGGCTGGGCATGGATTACATCGACCTCTACCAGATCCACGGCTGGGACCTGTCGACGCCGCTGGAGGAGACGCTGGAGGCGCTGGACTCGGTGGTGCGCGCGGGCAAGGTCCGTTACCTCGGGGTGAGCAACACCAGTGCGTGGATGCTGGCCAAGGCGCTGTTTTTGGCCCGCGAGCACGGATGGCATCGTTTCGTCTCCGTACAAAATCACTACAATTTGATCTACCGCGAGGACGAGCGCGAGGTGATTCCCCTGTGCCTCGACCAGGGAATCGGTCTGATCCCGTGGCGGCCGCTGGCGCGCGGCTTTCTGACCGCAAATCGCGACCGCAGCGGCAAGGCGCTGCGCCTGCGGGCACAAAGCGATCCGCTGGCCCAGAGCTATCGGCCTGACGATTACGACATGGTCGATGTGGTCGCGGAGATCGCAGCGGCGCGCGGCGTTTCTCCCGCGGTGGTCGCCCTGGCCTGGCTGCTGCAGACCCCGGCAATGACGGCGCCGATAATCGGCGCCACCAAACGCCAGCATATCGACGACGCGGTCAAGGCCGTGGATTTTCAACTGACCGCCGACGAGGTCGCCAGGCTGGAGGCGCCCTACCAGCCCCATGAGGACGCCCTGCAACTGATCCATCGCAACGCGGCACGCTACCTCAACCAGGGCGCCGGCGCGGCCCCGCGCTGAAGCGCTTCGCAAGTCACGGGCTGAAGACGTATGGAACTTGCTTGGGATTGCGGCTCGCGCAGCGCGCCACAAACGGCCTCGTAGCGGGAACTGGGCGATTCAATAGCGGAAGGATCGCCGCGCCCGCTTTCGGCTCGCGAGCCTCTGGCGCTGGCGCCACCGCACAGGAACAAGGTGGCGCGGGCAAGATGCTCGCGCGTCGATAGCGGGCACGGCGGCCCGCGCCCACTCAGATTTTTTCCCCAGGCCCTGACGTCCGCACCAAAGGTAGAGTTTCAAGGCCGCGCAAGATCGTGCGCGGCCCGGGCGCTCCGCCCGGGCTTCATTTGCGCTCGTAAATCGTAAACTCCTCGCCGACCATCACCGACAGACTGGCGGAATTGTCGATAAAGCTGTCCTCGTCCTCGCGCAGGCGCCTGCAAATCACGGGGTCGGCCAGCACGGCGAACGCATTTTGCATTTCCTCGGGGCTGTCGAACCACATCTCCACCGCCCCGTCGTACTCGGCGGGCAGCGCGGTCTGGCCGTAGCGCTCCTGCGCGTCAAGGGCGGGAACGCTCACCCGATGGACCTGCACGTACTTGCGGATATGGCGGGCAAGCTGCGGAATACTCATGACCAGCGGGCCGTGATCCTCTTTCCAGTGGCGCAGGAATTCCTGCCGGCTGATGCCCGGTTTGCGCTTGATAAGCCCGATTACCTTAATCATGGAATGCTCCTTTCCGGCGCGGGGCCGGGCGCTGCCGGCCGCGTTCGAGGCGATCCATACGCGTACCGCAACCGCTGGCCACGTCCGCCGGATTTCAACTTGCTCTTTTTTCGCGCGCCGGGATATGCAAATGCAAAGGCGCACGGCGCTTAGCAGTGAGACGAGGATGAAGATCACGATTCTTGACGACTATCAGGACGCGGTGCGGGGGATGGCGTGTTTCGCCAAACTCGCCGGCCACCACGTTGCGATCTGGAACGACCATACCAAGGACGTCGAGATTCTGGCGCGGCGGCTGAAAGACACCGAGGCGCTGGTGTTGATTCGCGAACGCACGCCGATTGGCGCGCCGCTGCTGGAACGGCTGGACCGATTGAAAATCATCAGCCATCTGGGCCCCTATCCGCACGTGGACGTGGACGCGTGCACGCGCTGCGGAGTGGTGTTCTGCTCGCGGATGGGCGGCGGGGTTCCTTCCTACGCGACCGCGGAATTTACCTGGGGACTGGTAATCGCGGCACTGCGCAACATGCCACAGGAGGTCGCCGCGCTTAAAGCCGGCAAGTGGCAGGCGTGGCCGGTGGGCACGGGCCTGCGCGGCAAGACGCTGGGCATCTACGCCTACGGGCTGATTGGCGGGGTGGTGGCGGGCTACGGCAAGGCCTTCGGCATGCGGGTGATCGCGTGGGGACGCGAGGCGTCGAAAAACCGCGCTGCCGCCGACGGCTTTGAAGTTGCCGCCTCAAGAGCAGCTCTGTTCGCCGAATCCGACGTGCTCTCCTTGCATATACCCCTGATTCCGCAAACGCGCGGCCTCGTCACCGCCGACGATCTGGCGCTCATGAAGCCCACCGCCCTGCTGGTCAATACCAGCCGCGCCGGAATCATCGCGCCCGGAGCGCTGGCGGCGGCGCTGCGCGCCGGACGGCCGGGCAAGGCAGCGGTGGACGTGTTCGAGGAGGAGCCTGCCCCGCCTGATTATCCGCTGCTGGCGATGGACAACGTCATCTGCACGCCTCATCTGGGTTACGTTGAACGCGCTCAACTGGAATCCATCATGGCGGTCTGCTTCGACCAGATTCTTGACTATGCGGCGGGAACGCCCAGCAACGTGATCAATCCGGCGGTGCTCCAGCGCGGCGGCGGCTGAGACCATCGCGCCGGCGAGTCGCCTGGCCCCGTCCAACCGGATAATCTCGATCGCGCCATGCGATCGATGCCGCTGATGTTTGCCTGCATCACATTGATTTCGACCGGACTGGGCGGTCTGGCCGCGGTTCACTTGCGCGACCGCCTGCATCTGCTGCTGGGCTTCAGTTGCGGCGCCGTACTGGGAGTGGCGTTGTTCGATATCCTGCCCGAGGTCTTCGCCCTCGACGGCGGCGCCTCGCACATGCCGGTGGCGGCGCTGGGGTTCCTGACCTTCTTTGCGCTGGAGCGCTACACGGCGATGCATCGGGCGCGCGAGCATGCTCATGCGCGCAGCGCGCATGAGCAGGAACTGGGCGCGTGGACGGCAGCGGGGCTGGCCTTTCACAGCTTTCTGGACGGTGTCGCGATCGGCATCGGCTTTCAGACCAACTTCAGCATCGGGTTGCTGATCGCGATGGGGGTGATTGCACATGACCTCAGCGACGGCCTCAACACGGTGACGGTCGTGCTGGCGCACGGCAATCCGCTGCAGCGCGCCACCTTCTGGCTGGCGATCGACATGCTGGCGCCGGTGGTGGGCGCGGCCGCGACACTTATGTTTCACGTGCACACGGGAGTGTTGCCCTGGGTGCTGGCGTTCTTCGCCGGCTCGTTCTTGTATATCGGCGCCTCGGATTTGCTGCCCGAAGCGCGCGAGCACGACTCGCCGCTGGTGGGAGTGGCCACCGCAGTGGGAATGCTGGCGATATTCGGCGCAACCCGCCTGCTGCGATGACCCGCGCGGTGCGCAATTAGGCAACCGTTGTGCGCGGTCGCGCAAGTCCGTCTTGACGATGTCCGCGCCGCTCACTATTTTTAATTGCACCGGCATGAAAATCCCCACGCGCTCGCGAATACTGCCTCATCTTATTTTGACGGTACTGTTCTGCGCGCTTGCGATGGCAGCGGCAACCTATCCGCTGGCTCGGGTGGGCATGGGCCGTGCGCCGCAACTAAGCCCGGTGCATCCACAACTTGAGCGTCACACCTTTTTCGAGGTGTCGGCGGGTGGGCCGCAGGGCCAGGCGCTGCTCGCTGCCCTGGCGGGCAGAGTTCTGCCGGTCATGGCCGATAACCCACAGCAATCAGGTCGACTTCACCAGGTCCGCCAATCCCCTAATTGGCCCATTCTATTCTCGCCCAGCTACCGGCACACACCGCCGGCGGACCCGGGCGACTCGGACCCCAGCCTCTAGCCGTTCCGCTCCACATCTTTTTCATTCGCGACCAATGGGCCTGAAACCTCAGGCCATCAGTCTTGCGCGGCAGCCGCGTGAAGCCGGCGCCCCGCGTACAAATTTGTGGGCTTATGGCAGACACAATGGATATTTCATCAGGCTACTCCAGGACCATCCGCCGCATCTGGGCCGAACTGTTGACTATCCGGCACATCGCGGCTGACGGCGCATTGTGGCGGGCCGCAGCGTTTCTTTTCGGCCAAGCGTCAAAGAGCCACCACCTGGCCGCCTGCGACCCCTTCATCAAAGCGATTGTGGCCCAGCGCGGCAGTGATGCCGCCGACCCGGAAATTGCGCGCGGCACGGCTCCTCGGACCGGGTGCACTGACAGCGCCGGGCGCACCGCGGAGCCGCACGGGCCGCGCGCCGGCCGGCGCAAAACACTGCGCGACCGCCCTGGCCCGATGGGCGCGTGCAGAAGCGCTTCGTCACCAAGCCGGCGTTCGCGCCGCTAGTGGATGGTCACGCGGCCAACGTGTGAATCGGTACAACCGATAGGAAACCTAAATGTTCGAGGTAAGCAAGATTCTATGTCCGGTCGACCTTGACGACAGTTCGCTTGCGGCGTTGGAGTATGCACTCGAGATTGCCGAACGAAACCGCGCAACTCTCTATCTCCTGCACGTGGCGCGCACACCCGCTGCGGACATGGATGCACCGGTCGCTATCCAACCGCATCCGCATTGGGAACGTGCGGCGCGGGAATGGCTGGAGAAGGCGGCCGGCAAGCGGCTGGATGGCAGAGTGTCTTATCAGGTCCTCATCCGCAGCGGGGTCCCGGAAACCGTGATCATGGAAGTGGCGGCCGAACTCGAACCTGACCTGATCGTGATGGCGACGCACGGCAGAACCGGGCTGTCACACCTGATCTTGGGCAGCGTTGCCGAAGCCGTCGTGCGCGAGGCGGCCTGCCCGGTGCTGACGGTCAAGCCGCGGGCGAACCGGCTGTGAACGGACGGGCGTATCCAATGGAGAATTAGCGATGCCGAAATTCGCACTGCGCAATCCTTACACGATAATCGTCGGCGCACTGGCGATCACGATTCTGGGTTTGACGGCGTTCACCAAAATGCCGGTCGACGTATTCCCCGACATCAAGATTCCGGCAGTGGTGATCGCGACCTTCTACCAGGGGATGCCGCCGCTGGACATGGAGGACAACATCACCTTCCGCTACGAGCGCTTTTTCACCCTGGGCAGTAATATCCAGCACATCGAATCGCGTTCGCTGGCCGGCGTCAGCATCATCAAGGTCTTCTTTCAGCCCGGCACCGATGCGGCGTCGGCGGCCGCGCAGATGGGAACGCTGGCGATGGCGGATTTGGGGATCATGCCGCCCGGCACGCTGCCGCCGCTGGTGCTGCAGTACGACGCCTCCTCGCTGCCAGTGGTTTTGGTGACGCTGGAGGGCAAGGGCTACAGCGAAACGCAACTGGAGGACCAGGCGCGCTACAACGTCCGCAACCAGCTTGCCACTGTCGCCGGCGCGTCGGTACCGATTCCATTTGGCGGCAAGTTCCGCCAGATTATGGCCTACGTCAACAGCCAGGCGCTGCAGGCGCGTGGCATGTCACTGATGGATGTCGTGCATGCCATCGACCAGTCCAACCTGATCATGCCCGCGGGCGACGCCAAAATCGGTCCGCTCGATTACTACATATACTCCAACAGCATGATTCCCGAGATCGATCACATCAATGACGTGCCGGTCAAGATCGGGCGCGGGCAGGCGCCGGTGCTGCTGGGCGATGTCGGCAAGGTGGAGGATTCTTCGCAGATCCAATACAACAAGGTGCTGATCGACGGCCGCCCGTCGGTCTATGTCCCGATTCTGCGCCAGGTCGGCGCCAACACCATCTCGGTCGTCAACGGCGTCAAGACCCTGCTCCCCAAGGTGTTCGGCGTCCCGCCCGGGATGAAGCTCAAGACCATCTTCGACCAGTCGATCTACGTCCGCCAGGCGGTGCGAAGCCTGGCGCACGAGGCGGTGTCAGGCTCGGTGCTGGCCTCGCTGATGATCCTGATCTTTCTGGGCAGTTTTCGCTCCACCTTGGCGATCTTCCTTTCCATCCCGCTGTCGATCCTGGCGGGAGCCGTTGGCCTGTACCTCAACGGTTCAACCATCAACATCATGACTTTGGGCGGCTTCGCGCTGGCCATCGGGCGCCTGGTGGACGATTCGGTGGTGGTGCTGGAAAACATCAACCGCCATCTGGAGTTGGGCAAGGAGCCCACGGCAGCGGCGTTGGACGGCGCGCAGGAGGTGGCGCTGCCGGTGCTGGCGTCGACGGTCACCACCTGCATCGTTTTCGTTCCGGTGATGTTTCTGTTCGGGGTGGCAAAGTATCTGTTCAGCGCGCTGGCGCTGGCGGTAGTGCTGTCGATGGCGGCCTCCTACGTGATGGCGATGAGCGTGATCCCGATTTTCTGCGCCCGCTTTCTAACCGTCGAGGACGCCAAGGCGGCCGAGGGCGAAGCCGGCGGCGGGCTGCTGGCCGCTTTCAACCGGGTTTACGAGCGCTTCGCACATCGCTACGAACGGATGCTGACGCGATGCCTTGACCATAAGCTGGCGCTGGTGTTGGGCGTTACGCTGCTGTTTGTCGCCAGCGCAGCGATGTATCCGCGCCTGGGCACCGAGTTGTTTCCCGAAACCGACGCCGGCACCTTCACGATCAATTTCCGCGCCGCTCCGGGGACGCGTTTGGAATTGACCACCGCCCTCGCCCAGGAAATCGAAAGTGTGATTCGCCGCGTGATCCCGCGCGCCGACCTCGACATGGTGGTATCCAACATCGGTCTGGCGCCCAGCATCTCCGCCATCTACTCACCCAACGCTTCGCAGGAAACGGGTTTTATCGAGGTCGAATTGAAGCCGGGCCACAGCAAGCCCACTAAATACTACGTGCAGCGGCTGATGCGTATTCTACCGCAGGAGCTTCCCGAGGCCGCTACCTTGTTCTCCTCGGGCAGCATCATCGACGCGGTGTTGAATTTCGGCGCGCAGGCCCCGATCGATGTGCAACTGAGGGGTCCTACATTCAAAATCCTCTTTCCCACCGCCTTCCAGGTGCAGCGCCTGATCCAGGCAATGCCCGAGGTGTCGCAGACCTTTATTCCACAGGAGGCTGAGTATCCAACGCTCAATATCAAGGTTGACCGGATCAAGGCCGCGCGGCTGGGGCTTACGCAAAAGCAGGTGATATCATCGGTAATTACCGCGCTGGATTCCAACCTCTACATTCAGCCCTCGATCTGGATCGACCATCACAACAACGACGATTACTTTCTGACTGCGCAATACCGCGAAGCCGCCTCGGGCTTCGACGCGGTCCAGGCGCTGCAGAACATCCCGATCCGCGGTTACAGCGGCGAAGGCGGTCATGCCCAGAGTCTTCTGCTGCGCGACGTCGCGGCCATCGTGCATGAGAGCAATCCCTCCGAGGCCGACCATTACAACATCCAGCGCGTGGTCGACGTGCTGGTCTCGCCCCGCACACAGGACCTCGGCGGCACGCAGGCGGCGATCGAAAAGCGTCTGCGCCAGGGGCTTGAACTGCCGCCCAACGTGTCGATTGCCTACCGCGGTTCGGTGGCGGCGATGCAGAAATCGTTTTCCAGTTTCGGGCTGGGGCTTTCGCTCGCCGTCGTGCTGCTCTACCTGGTGATGGTCGCACAGTTTCGCTCCTTTCTGGATCCCTTTATCATCATGTTTGCCGTGCCGATGGGACTGATCGGCGTCATCTGGACCCTGTGGGCGACCGACACCACGCTTAACATCGAATCCTTTATGGGGATCATCGTCATGGTCGGAATCGTGGTTTCCAACTCGATCCTGCTGGTGGACTTTGCCAACGAACGCCGCCGTCAGGGCGAACCGCTGCGCCGCGCGGTGGTGGATTCGGCCCGCATCCGGATGCGGCCGATCCTGATGACTGCGCTGGCAACGGTCGCGGGGCTGATGCCGATTGCACTCAAGCTGGGCGAGGGGTCGGAAGCCTCCGCGCCGCTGGCGCGCGCCGCCGTCGGGGGCCTGGCGGTGTCCACCGTCCTGACCTTGTTCCTGGTTCCCAGTATCTACGAGTTCTTCTACGCGCGCAGGGAGGTAAATCAGTGAGAATGCGCTTGATGGTGGTGCTGCTTGGCGCGCTGATGGTCGGCGCCGGGCTGACCGGATGCGAGCAGCGGGCGGAGACGGAGACGGTCGCGCACAAGCCGGTGGTCAGCGTAATTCGCCCGCAGCGTGCCGACATGGTGAGTTCGATAGAACTGCCCGGCGACCTGGTGGGCTTTTACGAGGCCGCCCTGCACGCCAAGGTGACCGGCTACCTCGAAACAATCACCGTCGACAAGGGCGACTGGGTCAAAGCGGGCCAGGTGCTGGCCACGCTCCAGGTGCCCGAACTGCATTCCAACCTGCAACAGGCCCAGGCCAATCTTGCCATCGCCCGCATCACTTACCAGCGGCTGCGCAAGGTGCAGCAGAGCGACCCGCGGCTGGTTTCGCAGCAGGACGTCGATGTCGCCTTCGCCAAGTTTCAGCAGACCCAGGCAGCGGTCAGCACGCTGGAAACGATGGTCGATTATACGCGGATCATCGCGCCATTCGACGGTGTAATCACCGGGCGCTTTGCCGACCCGGGAGCGTTGATCAGGGCCGGCGGCAGTGACATCGGCATCAACGAAACTTCCGGCCTGGTTTCGCCCGGCGCCACCGAAGGCGCCGGCGGCCATCGCAGCGGGGGCGGTCCGGTGCTGACGATGGCGAAAATCGACAAGTTGCGTGTCTATGTCTACGTCCCCGAGCAGGTGTGTTCGCTGGTGCGGCGCGGCCTGCCCGCAACGCTGCGCTTCGAGGAGTTCCCCGGACGCACGTTCAGCGGCACGGTCGCGCGCTATGCCAATGCGCTGGACCTGGCGACCCGCACTATGATGACCGAAATCGACATCGACAATCCTTCCCATCAGCTTTATCCCCGTATGTACGCCCACGTCACGCTCGACCTCGTGCGCCATCCCGACGCGCTGCGCCTGCCGGTGCGCGCGGTCGGCGCGCTGAGCAAGTCACCCTACGTCTTCGTGGTCGCCGACGGCCGTCTGGTGCGCAAGCCGGTTTCGGTGGGAATCAACGACGGCCGCTACGTCGAGATCACCGCGGGGCTTAGCGGGGATGAGTTGGTGGTCAGCGCGATGCGCCCGACCTTGCGCGGCGGCGAGAAGGTTGACTACCTGCTGCCGCGCAAGACCAAGGTCGCTACCAACCCAGCCACTGAAGGCTAGTCTGCAGTTTTCGGAGAGCTGATTTTATGTGCAAGACATGCGGTGGTTTAATCCTGTTCGCGTGGCTCATCATGGCGCTGCCTGCAATCGCGGCGTCCGCTCCGGATTCCAGTCCGATCGCGCCGGGGTCGCAGCTCACGCTCAAGGAGGCGATTGCGGTGGCGCTGAAGTTCCATCCGCGGCGCCGGCAGGCGATCGCGCAAAGCGGCGCCGCCACGGAGCGCGTGGGCGAGGCGCAATCCGCACTGCTGCCGCAGCTCTACAGCACCGCACAGTACCTGCGCAGCACCGCCAACGGCATCGGCAATACCCAATACTACGACATGGGGGGAATGTTTCCCCGCGAATCGGGGCGCAATCACGAGCTGCCGCCCAACGATTTCAGCCAGATCGCAGACACTTACAATAACTATTTAGGCGGTTTTTCCTTCTCACAGTTCCTGTTGGATTTCGGCCGCCGGCGCGGTTACGTCGAGCAGCGCAGATTTGAAGCTGCAGCCGCCAAAGCCCAGCAGCAGTTGGTCGATCTGGATTTGATTTTCGAAGTCTCCCAGCGTTACTTCGGCCTGCTGGCCGCGCAGCAGTTGGTGCGGGTATACGAAAAGGCAGTCGAACAGCGCCAGTACCATCTGCACGAAGCCCAGGTCAAGGCTAGCGCGTCCTTGCGCCCGCAGCTCGACGTGTATGTCACGCAGGCGGAACTGGAGCGCGCGCAACTGCGTCTGGTCGACGCCCGCAACGCCGTCGCCGACGGCAAGGTGGCGCTGGATAACGCGATGGGCCTGAGCGAAGCGGCACCCGACTACAAGCCTGCCGATGTCCTGACCTACGGCCAGATCACCGACACGATGGGCGCGCTGGTACGGACCGCGATGCGCGACCGTCCCGATTTGGCGGCGATCGCCGATCAGATTCGCGCGATGGGGGCGCAGATCAAGGAGTATCGCAGCGACTTTCTGCCCACCGCCAGCGCGATGGGCGGTTACAACGCGATGGGCACCGGTCTGCCGGCGGTCAACAATTTCAACATCGGACTGGTGATCACCTGGCCGATGTTCAACGGCTTTCTGACCACCCATCAGGTGCAGGAGGCGCGCCTTGAACAGGAAGCGCTCCAGCACGCGATCGAGGACCTGCGCCAGCGCGTGATCCTCCAGGTCAAGACCGCGTTTTTGGACTGGCAGGCGTCCTTGGAGCGTATTCGCCGCGCCGAGCGGGCGGTGGCAGCCTCCAGCGTTGAGCTCGAGCTTGCCGAGAAGCGTTACGAGGCGGGGCTGACCAACATCGTCGAGCTCGAGGACGCACAGCGCCATTACACTTTCGACGACGCCGAATACGCCAACGCCTTGTACAGTTTCTCGCTGGCTGGAGCGCAGGTCGATCGCGCCACCGGACGTTCGCTGCGCGACCGTCCAGGCACTTAGGCGGTGATTGGCGCGCATGATGAAGGCAGACACCACGCCGCGGGCTCAACGAAGCGCCGGCGCCGGCCCTGCTCACAGCGCCGTCGCCGGCCTGACCACCGAGGAGGCGCGCCGGCGCCTGGAACAATATGGCCCCAACGCAGTAGCCGAAGAAAAGCCGCGGCTGCTGCGGGCCCTGGCGGGCAAATTCTGGGCGCCTGTGCCTTGGATGCTCGAGGCGACCATCGTCCTGGAGCTGATTCTGCACAAAAACCTCGAGGCGGTGATCATCGGTCTGCTGGTCGTCTTCAACGCCGTGCTCAGCTTCTTTCAGGAAAGCCGCGCGCAGGGTGCGCTGGCGCTGCTGCGCAGTCGTCTGGCGGTGCACTCGCGCGTGATGCGCGACGGGAACTGGGGCCTGATTCCGGCCGAGCAACTGGTGCCGGGCGACCTCATTTATCTAAGGATGGGCGACCTGGTGCCCGCCGACGTACGGCTGGCCGATGGCGTACTGTTGCTCGATCAGTCCGCGATGACGGGCGAAGCGATGCCGGTGGAAGCCGGTGCGGGGGCGCCGGCTTACGCCGGTTCGATGGTCAAACGGGGCGAGGCCAACGGCGAAGTCATCGCCACCGGCGCCCGCACGTACTACGGGCGCACCGCGGAACTGGTGCGCTCGGCGCGCACCGCCAGCCATTTGCAGACCGTCATCCTGACTATCGTCAAATACATGGTGGCATTGGACAGCACGCTGGTGGCCGTCCTGCTCGTATACTCGCAGGCGGTCGGAATGCCGCTTAAGGAGATGCTGCCGTTTGGGTTGATCCTGCTGGTCGCCTCGGTCCCCGTGGCGCTACCCGCCACTTTCACTCTGGCCACCGCACTGGGCGCCGTCGAACTGGCGCGGCGCGGCGTTCTGGTAACCCGGCTATCGGCGATCGAAGAGGCCGCCGCGATGGATGTCCTATGTTCAGACAAAACGGGCACCATCACGTGCAATCGTCTGACTCTGGCAGCGATACGCGCCTACCAGCCCTTTAGCGAGCAGCAAGTACTGCGCCTTGCCGGCTGCGCCAGCGACGAAGCCACGCAGGATCCGATCGACCTGGCGATTCTGGCCGCGGCCAAAGGCCGCGATATCGACGGAGCATCGTCGCAGCGCCTGCGCCTGATTCCCTTCGATCCGGCCACCAAGCTCGCCGAAGCAGTCATCAAGGGCGACGCGGCGCCTTGGCGCGTGCTCAAGGGCGCGCCGGCGGCGGTTGCGGCGCGTGTCACGGAAACGATCGATATTGGCGAGGATGTCGAACGCCTTGCCGCGCAAGGGTTTCGCGTGCTGGCGGTTGCCGCTGGCCCGGACAATCGTCTGGCACTAGCCGGGTTGTTGGCCTTTGAGGACCCGCCGCGAGAGGACTCGCGGGCCTTGGTGTCGAACCTGTCCAATCTGGGAGTCAGGGTGACGATGGTGACCGGCGACGGTCTGCCCACCGCCAAAGCCATCGCGGCGCAGGTGGGAATCACGGGGCCAGCGTGTTCGGCCGCGGAACTGCGTCACGACCTGCGCGGTGCGCTGGCCTGCGATCTTTTCGCCGGGGTTTT
>Ga0070737_10003248_pt1 | contig 17850 bp, 19 predicted proteins | sample Coa_R1_10_FD_66438 | JGI IMG/M metagenome (GOLD analysis project Ga0070737, IMG submission 66438) | Surface soil microbial communities from Centralia Pennsylvania, which are recovering from an underground coalmine fire - Coalmine... | ecosystem: Environmental > Terrestrial > Soil > Unclassified...
GAGATGGCCCCCTGAGCGGCCTGGTTGGACCCTCCCTGCATTCGTAGGGACGCGGTGAGGCCGACCTCGGAGCTCCACCCCCGTTGTGGGGCAAATGGCCGGTTGATTGCTCTCGATCGCCTCGAGGGACCCGTTGTGGAACAACCCCTCCATGCACCCGCGCCGGCAGGTACGTGGTCCGCGGCCACCGCATCTACTGGGACCTGGTCGAAGGTGTCCGCGACCGCCGCACCGGCAAGGTCACCCAGAAGCTGGTGGCCCACCTCGGCCGCGACGAGGCCCTCCGCCTCAAGCTGGCCACCAGCCGCTGGTTGGAGCGCAGCGCTCGCCCGGATGGGGCCGAGTGGGGGCTACGCGTCACCAGCTGCTGCGGGCATGGACCGGCTGGAGGCCGTGCTGCCGGAGGTCGAGGCGCGCATCTACTAGCAGTTGGTGAACCGGTTCCGATTCGACCTCACCCTGGTCTTCGTGGACTTGACCTCGGTCTACCTTGAGGGCCAGGGTCAGAGCCCACTCCGGCAGTACGGCCTCTCCAAGGACGGCAAATGCCAGAACACGCAGCTGCTCCTGGCCATGGTTGTGACCCCTAACGGCCATCTCCTGTCCCACTTCCTGTTCCCCGGCAACCGAGCGGAGGAGCAGGCTGCGCTGGAGCTGTTGGTGGAGCTGGGTCAGCGCTACTGGCTCCAGCGTTGCATGCTCATGGGCGACTGGGCCCTGATCTCCGGGCTGGTCATCCGAGCCCTGAGCAAGGCCAGCGACGAGTACATCCCCTCGCTGCGGGCCCGGCAGTCGAAGACGATCAGCGCGGCCCTGGCCCAGGACGCCGACCGCTGGCGGGCCCTCGACGAGCACCTCTTCGTGCAGGAGGCGAAGGTGGAGGGAGGGCCGGACCGGGTTGGTGCTGGCGCTCAACCCCGAGAAGCAGGAGGTCGACCGGCGCTGGCAGGAGCAGCTCCTGGAGCATGCCCGGGAGGCCCCTGGATGGGCTCATGGAGCGCTGGGAGTCGGGACGACTGAGACTGAAAGGAGGAGCAGGCGGCCATCGCGACGGCGACCCGGATGCTGCTCAGCCCGATGCCGACCGATGGGTCACCAGGACCGGCACCCTCCAGGTCGAGCAATGTCCGGGGATAGCGGCCACCGCCATCGTGGAGGCGTACCGGCAGTTGGTCAGCGTGGAGCGGGCTTTTTGGACCTTGACGAGCTTCCTACGCGTGCGCCTGGTCTTCCACTTCTTCTAATAAGCGCCGCATCCGGGCCCACGTCCTCCCTCTGCGTGCTCGCCTACTTGCTGGAGGACCACCCCGGCCAGCGCCTGGCCTGGGCCAGGGCCGGGCTCTCGGCTCGGGCCGTCCTGGAAGCGCTTGAGAGGCTCCACGTGGTCGACTACCGGCTGCCGGTGGTGACCTCCGACGGGTCCGGGCGTCCACCCGCCGACCCCGGCCGCGCTCGAGGTGCTCAACCGGCTCGGTTTCCAGCTCCCCAAGCAGCTCGCCGCCTGACCCCGTCAGCCAGCGCTCGAACTCGATGCTGCGGCACGCCCCCTCGGGTTCCGACTCGGATTCGAGGGCTGCCGCCAAAGTTAGGCTCAGGGGACTGGCCCATCTACTCCTCGTACACCACGTGCCTGGACGCTAACCTGGCTGGAACCGGTGTCGTCCCCGGCCCTTCCCGACTCCACAGAGCGGGATAGCGGGTTCTGCCCTTCAGCCCTCGTTCGAGCTCCGTGGGAAGGATGAGACGCCCCAAGATCAGAAGCGGGTTCTACCCAATGGCGCTTGGGGTCGTCCCACCGGGTCCAACCGAGGCAGCGAGCGGGCCGGTTCGTCAAGCGGCTCGCCCCTCACCGCGAACGATCCCGAGCGCGATCCGGCCGTCGTAAAGGCGGCCGGTGGGGGCCATCGTCCAGGGGGTGCACAGGAGCTGGTCGACGACCGCCACGCAGGCCTGCCGCTGCTCCAGCCGGTGGCGCTCGCGCTGGATGAGGACGAGGAGGCGCTGTCGGAGGTCGGGGCGGGGGGCGACCAGGCAGACGGGGGCGTGGGACAGGCCGATCTCGGTGGCGGCCTTGGCCACGACCCTCCAGCAGTGACCGCAGGCCTCCCCGCCCAGGACCAGGCGAGGCACCAGGGGGCGCACGCCGTCGGCGGTGGTGGGATGCAGAGCCGGTCGAGGCGGGCCTTGTCACGGGCGCGGACGAAGACGACCACCGACTTCTTCTTGTTGGCCGGGTCGACGCCGGCGATGAGGGGGTCCGAGGTGACGAGCTGAGCCCGGCGCCCCCGCTCCGTGGACCTGCGGCGCATCCCTCGGGTGACCCTCATGGCGAGCCCCTCGGGTTCGTTGGGGATCTGCGAATCCTGGAGGGGCTCCTCGACGACCGCGACCCTGGCGCCCGGACGAGGGAGGTGGAGATGCCGGCCTGTGGACAGGCCCGGGTCGCTCTCGGTGAGGTGCTGGTCGTCGGGGTGGGGCTGACCACGGGCCTTGGACGGCCCCACGGGGTCGCCCACCTTCCCACCGCCCCGGCGGCTGCTGAAAGAAACCTGATCCGGGGACCCCGACGGCTGGTCCCCGTCACGAGGACCTAAAGCTATGGCGTCCCCTCATCGGCCGTTGTCGATCAGGTGAGGCGGCGATATGAGCGGCGGGACGCCGTGCCGAGGACGGAGCCAGACGTGGCCCCGGGAATCGGGATGGTCAGAAATATCGTGCTGGAGCGACCCATCGGCCAAGGCCGGCTGAGTGAGACGGTACGTTTGCCCGTGGCGCGGTTCATCGATCGTGGCGCTCGCGGACCGTTTGCGGCCACCCTGTACTGGCTAGCCACTCTTCATCGGTACCGAGGGCATCAGGAGGTCTTCTCGCTGTACTGTCACTCGTGGAGGGCCTGGCAGGCCTGTGGAGGGAACGGCCCTCATCTGGTCATTCATATAATGAATCGCAAAACTGCACTGTACAATTATCGATGCCAAAGGAGGACGGTTGGACACCAATACGGCTCTGTATCAGGCGATCTTCGGGCTCTACCGTAGGGCGGTCGTCGACTACGTTAGGGCACGCTTCAGGGATCGATATGGGCATCAGCACGAGCAGAGGTTCAATCGCCTATATCGACGAATTTCCCGTCGAAAGACCCCGAGGTTCAAGCCCCCTGAGCTGCCACCGCCAGTGGACGTTTACGATCAGCTCGACCTGAGCGAGTTCTCCACCCTCTTCACCAATGCTCCCGATGTGCTCGTTCCCGGATGGGATGGAAGCCGGACAAGTCAACGACTGCTGGACCGACTCGTCGAGCTCATGAGGGTGGTTGTCGATTTCAGGAATGGGATCGCGCATCCGGGGGACACCAACATCGGCCGTTGGCAGGGCCTCATTGGTCTCGCAGAGGCCTATCAGGTGCTGTTGTACCTGCGTTCAGCTGAATCCGATCTGCTTCTACGAATGATTGAATCACTGGTCTCCACCCCCGGCTCCACTCACGAGAAACCATCCTCGTCTCATGCCACCGCCCACCCCACTCGGCGAGGACGATACCCTCTGAGGTCACCGGGGCATGGGGAGGCACGGTGGAACAAGGTGCCGGCTCGCGACGACGAGTTCGTCGGGCGTGAGGGTGAACTCTCGAGACTCCTGGAGGCGTATCGTAACGGACGCCGCCTTGTTCTCATCACCGGTGATGGTGGGGTGGGGAAAACTCGACTGGCCGAGGAGTTCGTGCGACGAAGCGCTGCCGCCATCTGTGATCGCCATCTCTTCGTGACACTGGAACATATCCACGATGCCACCATGGTCACAAATGCCATCCTGGCCTGTCTCGGCAGGGATCTCGCCCATCGTGGCGATCCAATTGCTGAGATCGCAAGGGAACTCGACGGGCCGCCGACCCTGTTGGTACTGGACAATTTCGAGCATGTCCTGGTGGCACGGGAGTTCCTGCCGCCGTTGATCCGTTCCTGCCACCTCCTCAAGATCCTGGTGACGAGCAGACGTCGGCTCAACATCCGGGAGCAGGAGATTCGGCTGCGTCCCCTGGGCGTGCCGCGCTTCGATGAGACCGGGTCTCTCGAACACCTGGAGGATCGGTCGCCGGCCGTCCAGCTGCTCATGAGACGGGCGCGAGCCGCAGGCGTTGCGATCAGTGCCGCGGATGGCGAAGCCGTTCTCGGACTCTGCAGAAAGCTGGAGGGGGTGCCCTTGGCGATCGAGCAGATCGTTCCGCATCTTCGAGGCCGGAGGCCGGAAGAGGTGCTGGCGGACCTGGACCAGCTGTTGAATCGTGCCCAGGCGGGGGTCGCTGATCGTCATCGAACGATCTTCGCCAGTATTCACTACACATACACCCACCTGAGCGAACAAGATCGAGACCTTCTGCGCGTACTGGGCGTGTTCGCGCCTGGCGCGGAGATCGACGATGTACGCAGCGTTGCCATGGCGATGGGCATGGATCCGGTGGTGGTCAGGGATAGCATCGCAAGCCTCATCGATTGGAACCTGGTACGACGGTCGCGAGACGACCGGCTGTGGTGGTCTGGGCTCGTCGAGAGGTACGTGCGAGACCGAATCCATGGCTGGAGCGGGTACCGAGCGGCTTCCGACGCACACGCCGATCATTACACGAATAAGATCAACGCCGGCATCCTCAGCATCGTAGACATCAATGCTCAGAATTTGCACAAGGCCGTGCGATGGGCGACCGAGCAGGCAGCGGACGATCCGGTGAGGCTCGTTCGGCTGTTGAGGCGGTTGCCGATATTCCGGATGGTGAGGGGTGCGTCGGAGTGGATAGGGCACCAGTCGACGGAAGTCGTGGCTGCATGGAATGCGCTGCAGGGTCTATCCAATGGCGTCTCGGAAGGCATGCTGGCGGATGTGGCGATAGCACGGGCTGAGATGGCCGTGCTGGAAGAAGATGATCCCTATACTGCAGAGCGGTACCTGGATCAGCTGGCGCATGACGCCGAGCGCCCTGACAGGATCTCCGAGCTGCTCTGGATCTGTTACTTTGAGTTAATCTTTGGTGACAACGATGAAGATCGTAAACAGTGGATTGTCGAATTCGCCTGCGAGTGGGTGAAGGAAACAGGGAACCCTGAGCAGATTGCATGGTGGAACAAGAGACTTGGTGAACGCTCGTTCCATTTTAAGGATGATGAGGAACTGGAGGAGGCCATCGATGATCTGAAGGTCTATCGGGATGCTCTGGCGGATGCAAGCGATGATCTAGATGATCCAGAAGATAATAGACTCTATGCCTGTGTGTTGTTGAGAGCCAGAGACTGGCAGCATCGTCAGGAGGTGGATGAGGAACCAAGCTTCTACGCCATGAGTGACCCCGTGTCGGATGAACTGTGTGTGGCGAAAGCCTCGTTCAAGACTGCACTCGATGCGGCCTTGGAGGGTGGTCATGGAGAGATGGCCAGGGATGTGGCGATACGCCTGGGTGAGGTCGAGCGACTGCTATGTGAATGGGATGAAGCACTGCATGATTTGCTCCGGGTCGCAGGTTCAGAGGTAAAAGAGAAGGATCGATCCTGGTTCGATAGAGTGTTGTTCCCTCTAGCGGTACGTTTGTGCCTACGCATGCCTCCAAATGTTTGGGAGTATGTTTTGAAGAAAGAGAGAGTGGGATGTGGCTGGGTTGTACGTGAGGCGGGCTTAGGGTTGGTGGCAAAAGGGAAGTACAGTGCGGGTATCCGCGTGCTGGCCGCTGCCGATGCGATAGCGAACGAATCGGTGGCCAGGCGGACAGAGGGATGGAGGAAAGCGGTGGCAGCCCTGGATCCCGTTACGGTGACGCTAGCCGTGCAAGAGGGTGCCGAGATGACCCTTCTGGACGCGCTGATATACGCGTTCGACCAACTACATGGTCAGGAAACGCCGTAGCGTAGTACTGAAACCATATCAGTCTTGATTCAAAGATTTGGATTGGGATTTTGAGGCGCTGCGGCTGGTTCCACTGCACCGATTACCTGAGGGTCCTCTGAACGCCGTCGTCACCGCCTGACCATGACGACTTCTGCACGGGGGAGGTCAGCACGTGACTCGGCTGGCGCGCGCTGCCCAAGCTGGAGGAGTTCCACCGGCCGTTTCCATCGCTTCTTCCCCACTCGGAGTGTCGAGCCCGAGCCCAGCGGAACCTGATCGACCTGAGCCTGCCCAGTAGGCGCAAGCACATGGAGAATCCGGCCGGGCAGGTGGGGGCGCTCCCGCGCAAGCGACAGAAGCTCGTGAGCACCTTGCCCTGGGATGGTGGGGTCTGAACCATGGGGGTGCAGCGGTTGGTGAGGGGGAGCTGGGGACCGAGGCGGGGGTGGTTCTGGACAAGGGCTGGTTCTCGAAGAGGTGGTAACTGTCGATCGGGGTCTTGGGAGTTACGCCAGCAGGCGAGGCCATTCCCTGATCGACCGACGGCCCTACGTGCCGGAGAGCTGGGTTGGGGCCGAGGCGATAAAGTGCTGGCAGTGCGGCTGCCGGAGGACCTGGTCTTCAGGACCAAGCTGGAGGTGGGGCTGGGGATGCTGCGGGGCTTGGGGGCAGGTGCCCTGGAAATGGGTGACGACGGACGCCGCCCACGGTGACCACCACGATCTCCGGCAGGCGGTGGAGGCCATGGGCAAGTGGTACCGGTCGAGCGTGGACCGAGGACTTGGGCTGGGAGGGCCGGAGCGGGCGGCGGAACGGGGTCGGCCGAGGCCTGGGTGTGGCGGCGGTGACCAAGAGGCCCCGGGAGACGGGTTCGCGCGGCTGCGGGTGGTTGAGAGGCGATGCCGGAGGAGGACCCTGTCGAGACGCCTTTTGATGAGAAGCCCGAGTCGGGCCTCAAGGGGTGCTGATGGTACAGCAGCCCATAGGCCGCCTACGGCCAGAGGAGTACAAGTACTGCCTCTGCGCCGGAGCGGTTGATCTGGAGCGGATGGTCTGGGTGGGCTGTGCCCGCTGTGGAGTGATTGCAGGGGACTTCGGGCTGGCCAGAGAGAGCTGGATCCGGGCCACGACGAGGTGACCAAGTACCGGGGCTGGTACCACCAATCACGCTGGTATGCGGCACGAATCGTGCAGGTTCAACATTTTCAATCAGGACCAGCCCTTGCCTCTCACTCCTGGCGAGATCGAATGGTAATATTCGGCACTATGATTGTCTGCCTCATTGTCTTTGTCACCATCCTGCGAATCTCATCTGGAATGGCTGGCCGATTGGTTGCATTGGCACGAACCATCACACGACCGCTTGACTGATAGGGTGGTTGGTTGCCCTCGGGAATGCGAATCACCCAGATGGACTTATGACGATATCTCACTTGATGGATCTCTGGTTCAACGTACTCCCGAACATCAGAGCGGATCAGATTGATGATTGCATTCTGCGTGTTGATCGCATCGTAACCGACGACGGTCGCATCATTGTCAACTCCAAGCAAAATCACGCCGCCAAGACCGTTCGCGAAGGAGGCGACCGTATCTGCAAATCTGCGAGCGCCATCGTCGTGCAGGCTCTTCTGATATTCTAGTCGCGACCCTTCTCCCTCCATCAACCAGGCTGTGATCTGATCCTCTAGCGAGGGCTGGCCCGGCAGCGCTTGGGGAGCGGTCGCGATCCGATCATCAAAGGTCGGTGTTCTCTTTCGGCTGCGAGATACTTTCGAGGCTCGCCTACGATCAGAGCGTGAAGGCTTGCTCCCGTTAATAAACTCAACGTAGGATGGGTAACGCATGAGCAGTGAGCGGCTTATCTCAGCAGGGTTCTCGGCAAGAAGCCGACAACCTTCATCAGTGATCACAATAACGCCGCGCGTAGACGCTTTGAGAAGGCCGGCATGGCCAAGATGCGTTCGCGCCCACGCAATTCGATTGTATACAATCGTGCTCGTACCGCTTGGTGTTAGCTTCAAGCGCATGGCCTCGGGTATTGCCAGCTCCTCCTCAAGTTGCGAAACCAGATCGCGGAAGAGGTGCTCCTTGCGGTCGCTGAGCGCCTTCAGGAGCGGAAGCATAAGTGTCTGGTAGTCAGGGATCTCCATTTTCCCCATAGTATATCGTCGATGCAGGAGGGTTGCTGACGCTTGGGATCTGCGGTGACGGTGGAGGGCGAGCAGGTGGAATGATGACGGGTCGCTAGGAAGAGCCTGGTCAGATCAAGTGCGGGGTGGGTGCAGGCCATGGTCACCGTCGGTGACGGCGCGGGTCTCAGGACGGTGGCGTCACCTTCCGGCGCCTGGTTGGGGGCTGAGGTTGTGGCACGGATCCCGCAGACCTTCCCTCATGCTCGTCAGCGAGGGCTACACCGTGGTGCGCAGCCTCTTCTACTCGAAGATCATCAACGTCGGCGCCTGCTGGGTTCGATCCTCTTGGCGGTCTTCGTCTACTGCATCAACCGCCGTATCGTGCTCGGCTGGGCTCGCTGCTGACAGTGCTGATCGCCCTCGCCTTCGGCTTCTCGCGCTCCCTGGGCCTGATTGTGCTCTTCGGCGTGCTGCTCCGGCTGATGTTCATCCTGCTCAACATCATCACCTGGTTCTACATGTCAGGGCGGTACCCGACCAGGGTCCGGGCCTTCGACACGGACGCCGCCCTCGTGGTTGCCCTGATCGGTGCCAGTGTGGTGCCTCTCGCCACCGGCGCAATCTTCGACACCGCTGGCGGCCCTGAACGAGCACGTCGATCTGCCCTCCGCAACCGGTGTGACTCGCTCCGAGGTCACCGGTTTGCCAGAGAAGGCGATAGCTGGATGCCGACATCCTGGCCGAGGATGCATCGATGGCTCGTGGATCGCCGAACCCGTTCAATCGACGCCGTCGGCTGAACGCGCAACTGGTGCAGTTCGCAAGAACATAGCAGACCTGAGCTTGCCGTGAGCAAGGGCGGAAGGTCACTCGCCTCAGAGACGGGGGGTGGAACTGAGGGCCGGGACGATGACGAAGAGAGCAATCGGGTGCGCCTCTCTTGGGAGGAGGGGTAGGACAAGGTGCCAGAGTAGCGAGGGGGCGAGCCGCCGTATCGAGGCTAAGCCTGGGTGACGCGCGGTGTCTCCGAACGGACGAGTGTAACTGCGGTCCCGGGCCTCGGCGATGGCCTTTGGTCGGTTCCCACCGCGGCCATCGCGATCCGATCGAGGGACATTCGCAACCCCTTGGTAACTACCAGGGGACGGCCAGCAACCCAGGCTCGTCAGGGCAGCATGAACACGCCGGCTCTGGCGGGCCGAGGGCCTCGGACTGGCTTGGGTACCTGGCCGCTGGGGAGCCGATCAAGAGCTCCTGACCTTGGCCCTCAGCGCTGCCTGGACGAGCCAGCCCTGCCCTCCGGGTGGCCATCAAATATCCAGCGAGGGCGGTCCCGCATCACCTAACAACGTCACGGGCGAGCGGAGAACCACCCCTCCTGAGAGGTTTCGTAAGAGCAAGATGCCGGGGTCGGGGGAGGTCGCTCGAGCCGGGGCCGCGATGCGCCGCTGCATCGTGGAGGGCCACACGGCGGGGAATCGATGACGAGATGGCCGAGCGCGGGGGCTGGAACGATCTCCGGGACCGCCGCATGGGGCCCCTGCGGCCAGGGCCGCGTACGAGCAGGCCCGCGCTGTGTACGAAATTGGCCGCATGGTGCGCGAGCTGCAGGAGGCGCGGGGCTGGAGCCAGCGCGAGCTGGCCGAGCGGATGGAGACCACGCAGCCTGTGGTGGGCCGGCTCGAGGCCGGTGGGGAGCAGGCCGACGACCGCACGCGGAGCGCTGGCCTGGGCGCTCGGGCTTGGTGATCGACCTCTTCCTTCCGGTTTCGGTCTCAGCCACTCCGACGAGCCGCTGAAGATCGACCCACCGATCAGAGCATCGAGTACCGGGGCTGGTACCACCGGTGGCCCTGGTGCCCATGGCACTGGGGTTCGTGAAGGTGGTGCGGGGAGAGCTGGGGAGAAGATGGTGATCAGCGTGCGTGAGGGGCGGGAGCTGCTGGTGGTGCTGCTGCGCCGGCGCTGACAACGAGGGTACCCCAGCTCGATCTAAGACAACCGGCGCCGTAGTGCTAGAGGCGGATCGCCCACACGTCGTACTCACTGCAGGGCGACGCAGGGTTGAACCCGAAGTGGAGGGCCTGTCGCTTGCCCGCCGTGGCGTACCCGGCTCCGTGGATCGCGATGATCTTCCACTCAGCGCAGTCAAGCGAGTCGGTAATCACCGCAATGGGGTCGACTCTCCTGTTGTTGATGCTCCCAAAACGGATCACCAACCGCGCACCGGGATGACACTGGTGGGCGACGAGACGCCAGACCTGACGAAGCTCATCTGCAAAACGTTGTGGGCTTCGATGAGCGATCTGGCCTCGGTTCGAGTAGTCGGTTCCCTCGGGGCCACCGACCAGCCAGTTCCGCAGCCACTGGTCGGGCAAGTAGGTGCGTAACCCGTAGTAGGGGGGAGAGGTGATGACCCAGGAGAATCGTCCGCCTCCCAGCTCGGTGAACGACGCGGGGTCCCGGCTGTCAGCATGGACGATCATCCCTCTCGGCTGCGATCGCTCACGGCCATAGTAACGTTCCGCTCGTACCCGTACGATCTCCCGGACGTTGACCCATTGCGGGAGGAGCCCTCTCCACTTCCACCACCGGACAGCATAGTCAGGTTTGGGGGCGAACGTCCGGGGTGCCTGGTTGCTCAGGTAGGAACGAGTTCGCTTGTGGAGTGGGCCGTGTAGGGCTCCGAGCAGAATCGCTCGTAGCGCCTTCCGTGCCGGCGTCGTGCAGTCATGCAAGAGGCCCTCACGTAAGCGGCACAGGATCGAGAGGACGTCGGCGTGGAAGGCCCATTGCCAGAACTCCCCTTCGGGGATCGCCCGTGGCACCGAGAGGGCTTCCAGGAGCGCGTCGAAGGTAGCCATAACCTCGGAGGGTGTGACCTGGATGACCTTTGCTTCCGCGATCGAGGCAGCCACCGGGCTGCTGTCAATGCCGGCGCTGTCCATGCCGAGCAGCCGGGCTGCGTAGCAGGTCGTCCCGCGCCCGCAGAAAGGATCCAGGATGCGGTCCCCGGCCCCTGCGTACCGCCGCAGGAGCTCGTAGGGGAAGCGCAGGGGAAACATGGTGAAATAGGGACAGACGCGGTTGAGCGCCGTGTGCGGGCCGCGATCGATTGCGCTCACGCTCGCTCGAGGACACCCTTGACCCAGACCTTGTTGGTCGAGGGGTTCTTGAAACGAGACCAGGAACCTTTGCCGAAGATGCGATCCATGGCCTTGGGCACGAGGCGATACGCGATCTCGTCGCGATCCTCGAGTTCCACGGGAAGGCGGTCCAGGAAGAAGGCCTTGAGCCTCCCCCACGGGACGCCATCTGTCTGCAACTGGGCCATCAGATCCGCATCTCTTCCGAGCGCAGCGATGGCTTGGTCCTCGAGCGCCACCACGACATCGAGCGGCTTGCCGTCTCCCTCCTGGTCGGGCAGTAGGTGGAGGTCTTCTGCCTCCTCTCCGGCGATCGCTGCCTGGCTCTGCTCCCGCCCGTTCGTGCCGGTGACGTCGCCACCGTGATGAGCCAAGACCGCAAGCCGATCGAATCGCCGTCTCAGCTCGGCGGCATACGTCCGGGCCGCTCCGAACTCGAAGTGGGGATCGCGTACCTCGTACATCCGCTCGTAAGAGAAGACCCTCATGGCGATCGGGTAGGGCGTCCGGGCGGCCGAGCTCCAGAAGACCCCTTGGCCGGGGATTGGCTCGTTGAGGATGCCGCTGAGGACGTCGTCGCTGAAGTGGGCGTTGGCCTTGCGGAGGTTGACCAGGTCGCCGGCCGAGAGGAGATGAAAGATGAACCAGTTATCCCCCTGGCTCAGGATCTCGTGCGGGATGCTGCCGGGCTGCTGGGTGATGAGCACAGCGCCGAGGTCGTACTTCCTGCCCTCTTTGACCCAGGCGATGTAGGGCTCGGCCGCGCTCGCTCGCTCGTTGAGTACGGTCTGTGCCTCTTCGATAACGGCGATGGTCGGGATCGTCCGCGGCTGGGCCTTCGTGAACTCCTCTTGATTGCGCTCGAAGATGCGCCGGAGGATGAGGCCGCACAGGATCATGGCCTGGCTGCCTCGAAGCTGGGACACGTCGACCACGCAGAGCTTGCCGGCGGCGAGGGCGGCGATCAATCGGTCCATCAGGAGGCTGCTCGGGTCGTGCAGCAGCTGGACGATCGTCGCCATGTTCGATCGTGCAGCGATCGCTTCCGCCTCCTGTCGGTTCTTGTCCAGCTGCAGGAGCCTGGAGATCTCTTCGAGGTCGGCGGCGTGCCGGTGCTCCTGGACGAGGTCGACCAGCTCCCGCCAACGATCTTCGGGGAGGCCGCGAAGCTTGGCCACGTTCTGTTGGTCCTGCTTTTCCGGAGGCAGGGCGATCGCGACCACGTCCGAGGCCTTCAGCCGACGGATGTCGAGCTTCACGCCGCCCGCCACGAACGACGCATAGAAGGGACTGGGACCCTGCCGGGACGTGAAGACGACCAGCTTGTCCTCGAGGTGGGGCACGTCGCACAGCCCCGGCCTTCCCTTGTCGTCGGGCCAGAAGTACTCGCCCTCCGGATCGAAGATCACCGTTCCCACCGGCACCTGCTCTCCTCCGCGTTTCGGCACGGTGGGGGTCTCTCGGTAGAGCGTGCTGAAGAGCAGTTTGGTCAGGTTCGACTTGCCGAAGCCAGCACGAGCGAAGATGAAGGAGCGACGAGAGACGAGGCTCTCGATCGGGAAGCGGGCCAGGATCTCCGGAGACCGGATTTGCATCCAATCCTGGCGGTCCAGGCGATCCGAGCCTTCGGCGTAGACGTACTCGCCGAGGGCATAATGCCCGATTGCGGCACCGTGGCCGTGGTGCCCCACGAGCTTGCGGAGCACCTCCGCGGAGGGGAAGGCAACCGGGCTGCCGACGTGCGGGAGGCGACGGTGGGAGGGCACGAAGGCGAGGTCGTCGCCGCTCCTCCTGAGAACCCCGAGCACCCGGATGTTCACACGGTAGCGTAGGTACTCCGCGCGCAGGTCCTCGGGCACCGCGCGTCCCTCCTGCATGGCCCGGATGTTGAACTCCTCCCCGGGACCGCTCGCCAGCTTCCCCTCGGAACTGAAGGCAGTGATGCGGCCGACCACCGCTTCGTCGGGCGTCTCCAGCTGGACGAGGAGGAACTGGCCGTGCATGGGCCGGTTCTGGAAATCGCTCTGATAGGGGAGCACAAGGTCGGCATGGAACTCCATGCCCCCTTCGCGGAAGCCGTGAAAGACGCCGACGACCTCCGCGCGCGGGAACAACTCGTAGTGGGGCACCTGCACGCTCTCCCTTAGCCGTAGCGGCGCCGGCTGGGGTCTGCGTCCTGGAGCCGGAACGAGTCGAGGATGGGTGACATGTCGCCGAGGATGGAGCGGAGACCAGCGAACACCTGGTCCTGCATGACCTCGAAATCGAAGTCGACCAGTGCCGCGTTCTCGTGTGCCTTCTGCAAGCAGCGAGGATAGTGGGCGATGGGGAAGCCCTCGACAGCGTCGGCGAGCAGGAAGCCGAGGATGGTCTGGGCCTCGTTGGCCTGTGGCTCGAAGACGTCCACGGGCCAGATCGGATCGTGTCGACCACTCCCGAACTTGACGAAGAATAGCTTTCCCGCGACGAAGCGGATCGACGCGCTCTCCCTGTCCCCGGCCTCCTCTTCCCCGGGGGCCCATTCCCGCCAGCTGTACGTTGCCCTCTCGATCCAAGGGGGGATCTCGACATAGGCAGGGTAGTCACAGTTCAGCACGCCCTCCAGCGCCATGGCCAGCCGGTACCGGATGAGGACCGCGCTGTGCTTGGCGATGCCGACGAGATAGATGCGACGACGCTGATCCTTGCGTTTCTGTTCTATCGCCTCGCGTATCCCGGCCATCATCTTCGTAAAGTGGGACTCCGCGAAGAGCTTGCTGCGTAACAGCCCGTCGAAGACGATCAGGGTGTCGGTTGCGAAGTCTTTACTCCGGATGATCTTGAAGAGGATCGACCATTCCACCAGCGATCGGTAGGTAGCGACCCAGCTCGGGCTGATGGGACGTCCGTCACGGGGCGGGCGGATCATGTGGCTGAGAGCGGGGAGGTCGCGCACGCCGAGGTAGGCCATCAGCTCGCCAAGCGGGGTCAGGGGCACGCCCGATTCGTCGAACTGGCTTCGGCTCAGAACCTCGACGTCAGTGGTTGGGGTGATCGCCTCGAGGCAATATTCGTTGTTGCTGGAGTCGACGACGCGGACGAGCTGGATCAGAAAAGGGTCAAACTGGATCTGGTTGTCCCCGCCGTCGGTGGCCACCAGAGAGATGGCCGTTGTCGCCCGTGGTTGGATCCTCCTTGTCGCTCCGCGCAGGGCCCGCATCTGGGAGCGTAGCTCCTCTAGCAGCGATCGGTCCGCGGAAACCCGACCCTGGATCTCCCTGCCCAGCTTTTCCAGGCTCTCGGGCTCGATCATCCCAACTGAAGGTGACTATAGCATCAGCATCGCTTGAGTGCGCCGGCCGGGGTAGTGATGGATGGACGACCGCGGCTGGCATCGTCAGCCTGTACGGAGGGTGAAGAGCTGCTCGGGCTCGTCGTGCGGTCGGCCGATTCTTTTGTCAATGATCATTGACAGGCTGTTTGTCAATAATGATTGACAGGTTGTCGATGCAATATCGGGATCCCTGAGCCTTCTCGATGGAAGGAACGCGTTCGTCTCTCAGCGGCTGGTTGCTTGGTGGCTGCGGCTCCTCTCATATTCGTCGTCCCCGAGGTGGAACCTGGCCCGGTTGGCCGGCCCGGCATGGGCTTGGAGCTCCGAGCGTGCCCGGGCTGTCGGGATGCGTCAGGGAGGTCCCTCTCCGTGTGCCCTGGCCCTCACCAACGCGACCGGATGTCGCTGACGGCCTGGATCGGAGGTCAGGGCTTGAGTGCTCAAGCCACATCCTGGTCGGTGGACCGTCGGCTCTCCATCACCGAGCCGTGGTTCGGAAGTGGAGACCGGTAACCCTGGCTAGTACTACAACCGTAGTTGTGACCCATAAGCGATCGTGCCCGCCGTGGAACGTGCGACGACGGTCGTGGCCACATCGGGCCTGCTGGCGCTTGGCGCGTCTCCACCACGATCACACCAGACCAAGCTCCGGCGAGCGCGCGGGCAGCGGCAGCGCCCACACCAGCAGCCGGTGCCCCTCGGGCACCGCTGGTCAGGCCGGGGGACCGCCCCTTGTTGCCCCTCGGCCTGGCGGCGGATCGCGGCCAGCCAGGCATCGGCCAGCATCGATGAGGTGAGGTGCCGGTGCCGGCTCGGCCAGCGCCGGACCTGGTCCTGGTCCAGCCCGGTCTCCCCCCTTCGCCTCTTTGAGGCACGGCTCCGCGACCCACCGGGTCGCGCCACCGTCGCCAGCTCTTGGAGCGAGACCTCGGTCGGGGCCAGGGCCGGGGAGGAGGCGGGGTCGTCGGGGTCGCCGAGCGAGCGGCGGGCGAGGAGGGCGGCCCGTCGAGGGGGCCCCATCGGAGCGAGCTCCGATGGGGTGCCCTGAGACGCGTCTCGATGGGGTCCCCCAGGAAGCCGGTCTCGTCCAGGACACCGATCCCCTCCGGGTCACCGAAGGGCTCGTGCACGAAGGCCTGGAGACGATCTGGGGCGGCATCGACGTCCCAGCTGACCCGATCGAGCCGCCGCTGCCTGCGGTCTTGGGTAGCATCCCCCACCGCCTCGGTCACCTGCCAGCGGTTCTTGCGGGCGAGCGGGGGCGAGCAGGCCTCGCAGAGACTTGGCCACCTGCTCGCGGGATTCCCGCCGAGCGAACAGGTCGGCGAAGCGCTCGAGGTCGTCGAGCGTGGTCATCACCTTCGTCGAAGGGGCACCCATCCTGCCGGGATGGGAGGCCCTTAGCAAGTACGGTAGCAGTATTGCTGCTACAGCGCGGGTTAGCGGAGGTGCTCTGGACGTCGTCACCGCCGCCTGACCACGACGACTCCCGGAGGGGGGCCGCACCTGACCCGACCAGCACGCGCTGCTGTCCACGTTGGAAGAGGTTCACCGTCGTTTCCATCGTTTCTTCTTCCCCCGCTTGGAGCGCTGGGCCCGAGCCCAGCCGTACCTGATCGGGCTCAACCTGCCCATCGAGCACAAGAGCGCCGAGAACCTGGCCGAGGAGCTGGGGACGGCCTCAGGCCGGCTCCCCCTGGGACGACGAGGGGGCATCGCGGAGCTCCAGCGGTTGGTGGGGGAGGCGTTGGGGGCCGAGGAGGGGCGGCGCGGCAAGACTTGGGGAGGCTGGGGGGACAACGGCCAGGTCGGGGTCTTCTTGGGCTTTGCGAGCCGGCGAGGGCACCCCTGGTCGATTGCCAGCTCTCGCTCCCGGAGAGCCGGGTTAGGGAGATGGCGGCACGGCGCCGGCGGCGGGCGCGGGTTCGGGGGAGGTGGAGCTGGCGGAGCCGGCCTGAGTGGCCTCTGCCTGCTGGACGATCGGGGAGGATCTTGAGCCGAGCAGGGGGGCTGGGCCTCGATCATGAGAAGGTGACGCGCGCTCGGGCCTGGGACCACCACCTCACCCTGGTGCTCATGGCCTTGGCGTTGGTGAAGATGGGGCCGCGGGGGTGGGGGGAGCCGGGGCCTCCCGGCCAGCGTCCCGAGGTCCGTCGGTGGTTGGCGATGGCCCTCCCACCTCCGGCGGCCGGCGGCGGTGGTCGCCTGGGGGATGGCAGCGGAGGCGGAAGGCGGTGGCGCAACGCTGCCATCGCAAGCGATGGCTTGGTCGGCATCCAGGTGGCCCATAACGCGCGCTGTGATGGGGGGCTCGGCACGAGCCCGGTCGCCCAGCCGTGGCGCTGCGGTCGGGGCCTGCGGGCTACTGAGGTCGACGGGTCAGGCCGAGCACGGCGTCGAGGCTCCAGGCCCCCGGCCCCATGACCAGCAGGGCGACCGCCAAGCCGATCAAGGCGAAGTTCAGCTCCCAGCCATAACCCACCTTCGGCTGGCTGAAGAAGCTGAAGGCATGGCTGACCGTGGCGATTGCGACGGCCATGTCCGTGATCAGGCCGATGGTCGCGACCACGGTGAGGAAGCCAGCGAGGAGAACGACGCCGCCGAAGAACTCGGTGATGCCGACCACGTAGACAAACACGTGGGGGGCGGGGATGCCGATCGTATGGAGGTAGGCGGTCGTGCCCGAGATGCCGCCCCCGCCGAACCAGCCGAAGAGCTTCTGGCTCCCATGGGCCACGAAGACGACGCCGAGCACCCCCCGCAGGACCAGCGCAGCGACGTCGACCGCGCGCCAGCTGGACTGAACCGCTCGCAAGGGATGACCAACCAACTCAAACATGGCTTCTCCTCTCCCGATCGAGCCCGAGTGGGGGCAACACTCCCGCCCGCTTACGCTACGCCTGCAAGGCCATTCTGTGGATCTCTGGCCGGGGGAGAGGCAGGGCCTGAGCCGAGGGGTATCGTGCACCGGCGCCTCCCGGCACGTGACCCACCAGCCGGGTGAAGGCCGATCGCTCCCCCAGCCGTCCCCGGGCCTCGACCCGGCAGGTGCGCCAGGCCCGGTCGGGGTCCCGGGCCAGCTGGGCGAGAGAAGCTGGAGGCGACCTCGCTGATCGGGTCACCGTGGGGGAAGGGCGGTGGCGGGAGCGGCATCCCACCCCAGGGTGTGGCAGGGCCACGCTGACGAGGGTGGGGCCGTTGACGAGGACCAGGTCCTGCTTCCGGCCCCACCTTGTGAGCCCGGCGGCCATCCGGCTCGACCAGCGGGGAGAGCCGGGTGATGGGGTGGCGGCCGGGCAGACGACCCAGGCGACGGTCAGCCTCTCGCCGCTGGCGAAGGAGGGGCAGGTGAAGCCGTCGGCGAGGACGAGAAGGATGGTCTTCC
>Ga0070737_10003249_pt1 | contig 17845 bp, 16 predicted proteins | sample Coa_R1_10_FD_66438 | JGI IMG/M metagenome (GOLD analysis project Ga0070737, IMG submission 66438) | Surface soil microbial communities from Centralia Pennsylvania, which are recovering from an underground coalmine fire - Coalmine... | ecosystem: Environmental > Terrestrial > Soil > Unclassified...
GTCACGACCGGGAGCCCCCGTCCGAGGTGCTCCTCGAGCGCGCAGATCTCCGCCGCCGCCTTGCTCGCCGCATAAGGGCTGAGCGGCCGGAGCGGCGCCTCCTCGGTCACGGGCTCCGACCCGGCCGCCCCGTAGACCTCCGCCGAGCTCACGACGATCACCTTCGGCATGGGCGAGCATCGGGCCGCGGCCTCGAGCACGCTCAGGGTGCCGAGCGCGTTCACCGTGAACGTGGGGAACGGGTCCTCCCACGACCGGCCGACGTGGGCGAGACCGGCAAGGTGGTAGACGACCTCGGGCGAGAGCGCGACCATCGACTCGCGAACGGCCTCCGGGTCGGTGACGTCGACGTCCGCGTCGACCCCGACCACCTCGTCGCCGCAGGCGGCGAGGTGCTGGCACAGCCAACGCCCGACGAAACCGAGCGATCCGGTCACGTAGGCGAGCACGGCGTCACCCTACCGGCCCTGCCCACCTGCCCCCGGTGCACCGATCGGGCGGCTCGCCAGGATCTCGCCGGGGCTAGTGGCGCCGCCGGCGGCTCGCGGCGGCTGCGGCGATCCGGTACGCCTGGAGGTGCGCCTCGGCGGTGCGAGCCCAGGTGAAGCCGGCGGCCGCGGCGAGCCCGGCCCTCAGCCGGCGCTCCCGCTCCTCGGCGGGCGCGCCGAGCGCGGCCTCGAGGGCCGCGGCCAGCGAGTCCGGCCGCCCTGGCTCGGCGAGCCAGGCCACGCCCTTGCTGAACTCGGCCATGGCCGTCCCCGCCGTCGTGACGAGAGGAGCGCCGGCAGCCATCGCCTCGAGAGCGGGGAGGCCGAAGCCCTCCTCCCTGCTCGGGTAGGCAACCACGGCGGCCGCGCCGAGCAGTGCCGAGACCGTCTCGTCCGGCACCCACCCGAGCACCGCGATGCGGTCGCGGTGAGCAGAGCGGCTGACCGCCGCCTCGACCTCGGCCGCCCCCCAGCCGGGGATCCCGGCGAGGGCGAGCCGGAGACGGGGACGGGAGGGGGCGAGGCGGCCGAAGGCCTCGACGAGGTCCACCACCCCTTTTCGAGGCTCGAGCGTCCCGACGTGCACGACGAGCTCCCCCTCGCCGCCGACGAGCTCCGCCAGCTTGGCGCGGGCGCCCTCGGAGAGCTCTGTGGGCCGGAAGCGGCCGTGGTCGACCCCGTGCTCGGCGACGACCACCTCCCCGCGCACCGCCACGAGCTCGCCGAGACGGCGGGCCGTCGTGGTGCTCACGCAGACGACGGCGTCGGCGACCCGGGCCGAGCGCACGATGGCGGACCGGAAAAAGCGCACCTTCGACCTCTCGTGCCACTCGGGATGGTCGAAGAACGTGAGGTCGTGGATGGTCACCACCCTGCCGAGACCGGGCGGGAGGCCCCCCGGCAGCGTGTAGTGCGGTCCGTGGTAGACGGGAGGCGCCTTCGCTCGAGCCGAGGCGCCCTCGCGGCCCGGGGCACCGGTGCGGCGGGCTACCTCGAGGCGCCGGCTGAGCCAGAGCCGCTCGTAGGCGAGCCGGGCAGGGCGCCGGGCCGGTACCAGCTCGTGGACCGCTGCGCCCGGTGCGACGGCGGGCCAGCGTGACCCGTCGCCGCGGCGGGCGACGAGCTCCAGCCCCACGTCCTCCCGGGTCGCGAGGGCCCGGGCGAGCTCGACGATGTAGCGGCCTGCGCCAGCCGGGCGCTGCGGCACGGCGCTCACGTCCAAGGTGAGCTCGATCGCGGGTGGCTCCTCGCCTCCGGGGTCGGGATCGCTCGGCATCACCGGCCACCACTGCCTCGATCGAGGGCCGCCCCCGTGGACGGGGTCGCCCGCTCAGAGGCCAGCTCGGCCGCTTCGGCCCAGATTGCGACGTGCGCCTTCGCGCAGGCCTCCCAGTTGAGCATGGCCGCTCGTGCGGTGCCGGCGGCCACGAGCCGGGTCCGAGGCTCGCCGTCGGTGGCCGCCTCGACGAGGGCGGCCGCGATCTCCTCCACGTCGAACGGGTCGACCTCGAGAGCCGCTCCCGCCACGCTCGGCAGCCCTCGCGTGGCGACGACGGGCGCCCCGGCGGCCATCGCCTCCGCGGCCGGGAGCCCGAAACCCTCCAGCACCGGCACGTAGGCGGTGCAGCGGGAGCGGGCGTACAAGGCGCTCAGCACCCCCGCGCTCGCCGGACCCGCTGCCACGACTCCGGGCACGCCGGCGGCGAGCGCCGCGTCGCCGCCCGACCAGCCCTGCGGCCCCACCACGACGAGGGGCCACGGCTCGGCGAGGTGCGACCGGGCCCTCCCGTAGGCCTCGACGAGCCGGGACAGGTTCTTGCGAGGCTCGAGCGTCCCCACCGTGAGCAGGTACTCAGAGCCGGGCGGAAGCCCGAGGCGCTCGAGCAGCGCCGCCGCTGCCTCGAAGTCCGGCGGGGCAAGGTGGTCGGCGCCCTCCGGCACCACGTGCACCCGTTCCGCCCGGACGCCGAGACCCGCCGCGAGCAGGTCGACCGCAGTGACCTCCGAGGGCACGACGATCTCGCTCGAGACCTTTGCCACGAGGCGGAGCGCCCGCTCATGCCAGGCCCTCCCGTGGGGCGGGTAGGCCTCCGGGAAGCGCCGCCAGGCGAGGTCGTGCACCATCGTGACGAGGGGCAGGCGGCGCACTGGCGGCGCCGCGAACGACGAGGCGTGCACGAGGCGGCGGGCGCCGCGCCCGGTGGTGCCGCCACGGACGCTCGGGACGAGCCAGCCGGCGGGGAGGTCACGGTTCCACAGCGTCGTGAGCACCGCACCCGGAAGAAGGGAGCTGCGAAGCGGGACGCCCAGCTCTGCGAGCGGGTCGCGCCGGCGGGCGGCGCCGATGGGCCGGCTCGCCCGCAGGGTCACGGCCGGACGGTCCTCGGCCGGCAGGGATCGCAGTCCCTGGAGCAGCCCGAGGCAGTAGGTGCCGATCCCTCCCGGGACCGCCCGTCGCAGCTGGTCCACGACGAGGTCGACCTGCAGGTCCGGCATGCTCAGTCTGGTTCGCGGTGGCGGGACGCCCGGTAGACCGCGATCATCTCCTCGGCGGTGCGGGCCCAGGAGTACCCTCGCACCCGCTCGCGGCCAGCCTCGACGAGGCGGCGCCGCACCTGCCCGTCGCCCGCCGCCTCGGCAAGGGCGGCAGCGAGCGCCGGGGCGTCTCTCGGCTCGACGAGGAGAGCGGCGTCGCCGACGACCTCGGGCACGCCGCCGGCACGGGTCGCCACGACGGGAACCCCGGCAGCCATCGCCTCGAGTGGCGGGAAGCCGAACCCCTCGTACAACGAGGGGTAGGCGAGCACGCTCGCGTTCCACAACAGGGCGCTGCGCTCCTCCTCGTTCACGTACCCGAGCCGGACCACCCGGTCCTCGAGACCGCGGGCCGCGACCGCCTCGGTGAGCGAGCCCGTCCCCCACCCGTCCGCACCAGCGACGACGAGGCGCAGCTCGGAGCTCTCCCGGCTCATCGCGTCGAAGGCGGCCACGAGCGTCGGGTAGTCCTTGCGCGGCTCCACGGTGCCGAGCGCGAGCACGAACGGCGGCTCGACCGGCGGCGGGGTCGTCGGCTCGGGGACCGGAGGCACCCCCCAGTGCACGACATGGACCCGATCGGGCGAGACCCCGAGCAGCTCCACGACCTCGTCCCGTACCCACCCCGAGGGCACGTGGACGAGCGCGCCCTTCTCGACGGCCCGCCGGACGAGGGCGGGGTAGCGCAACGTGGCGGGCGTGCAGAGCTCCGGGAAGCGCGCCGCCGTCATGTCGTGGACGGTGACGACCGTCCCGGCGCTTCGTCCCGGCGGCACGGCGAAGTTGATCCCGTGCACGACGTCGGCCGGACCGGCGAGCCGCTCGGCGCTCACGAGGGAGCTCACCTGCCATGCGGCCTGGGCGAGGCTGGTGGGGACGGGCCGCCCCCTGAAGCGGACCGAGCGCGGGACCTCCCTCCGGGCGACGAAGGACCGCCTCGTGACGGCGTAGGTGCTCACCTCGACCTCCGAGTGCTCGAGGAGTGCCTCGAGCAGCCCCCGGCAGGCAGCGCCGACTCCGCTCGGCTGGCCGACGAGCGGGAGCACGTCGAGGGCGACGCGCAGCCTGCCGGAGTCGGGTGGCCGCCGGAACTTCGGCCGGCGGGCGGGCAGCGGCGCCTCGGCGCGCCGGCGGGTGGGGGCGCTGCTCACCGGAACAGGTCCTCGGCCGGCGGCCGCACGACCTCCTCGAGGACCGAGCCCCGGCCGAGCACGGCCGGGTCGACCCCGCGCACGACGGCGACCGGCACCCCGAGCGACTTGCCCATGACGAGCTCAGCGGCCGCCGCGATCTCGTCGACGACGCACACCTCGGTCGCCACGAGCTCACGCCCGAGCGCGTCCCGGGTGCCCCGCAGGTCGACGATGCCCCGGATGCCGGCGCAGCCGAGCGCCACGTCGACGACACCACGGCGCCAGGCACGGCCGAAGGTGTCCGAGACGATCACGGCCACCTCGATGCCGGTGGCCGCCCGGATGCCGTCCCGGATGCGTCGCGCCGAGCGGTCCGGGTCTTCCGGCAGGAGCGCCGCGAAGCCCTCGGCCACGTTCGAGAGGTCGACACCGGAGTTGGCGCAGACGAACCCGTGCCGGGTCTCGGTCACGACGAGCTCTCCCCGCCGGCGGAGGACGCGGACCGCCTCGGACTCGGCGAGCCGGCGCTTGGCCTCAGGATCGGCTGCGTCGACCGCCACCATGCGGCCCTCGGCCTTCGAGACGACCTTCTGGGTCACGACGACCACGTCGCCCTCGGCGAGCGCGACCGCTCCGACGATGGCACGGGCAAGGTCCGTCCCTCGTTCGATCTCGGGGAGCCCCCTCACGGGGAGCACGGTGAGGGCGGGAGCGGCGTCCACGGGAGGAGTCTTGCCCGCCGGCGCGCGCTGCGCTACCGGGCGGCCGCCGGCGGCGGCACCGCCTCGAGCACGATCCCAGCGAGGCGGCGCGCGGCCTCGGGCGACGACATGACGGTGGGGGCCACGACCGCGCGCAGCCCGGCCTCCTCCACGGCGGGAGCGAGGCCAGCGTCGACCTCGTCGACCACGAGCGTGCCGGCGACCTTCGAGAGGTGGCGGGCGACCCCTGCCGCCGAGGACTCCCCGCCAAGCTCGACGAGCAGCCGGTCGGCCGGTCCCTTCAGGGCGACCCCGCCCACGATGGGCGAGATGGCGACGACCCGGCGGCGCCGGGAGGCGAGCACGTCCGCCACTCCCGGCAGGGCGAGGATCGGCCCGATCGACACGATGGGGTTCGACGGCGCCACCACGACGACAAAGGCCTCGTCGAGCGCCTCGAGGACCCCTGGCGCCGGCCGGGCCCGCTCTGCGCCGTCGAAGCGAACCTGGTCGACCACGACGGCGTGGCGCAGCTTCACGAAGTACTCCTGGAACGAGAGCTCCTCCCCGCCGCGCCGGCGGAGCACGGTGCGGACCGGGTCGTCGCTCATGGGCAGGATCCGCGTCCGGAGCCCGAAGGCGGTGGCGATCTCGGCGGTCACGGTGGACAGGCTCGCCCCCTCGCCGAGCCGGCCCGTCCGGTACAGGTGCGTGCCGAGGTCTCGGTCGCCGAGACGGAACCAGGTGCGGTCCGCACCGCCGATGCGCTCGAGGGCGTCCATGGCCTGCCACGACTCGCCGGCGAGTCCCCAGCCCGTCTCGGGGTTCGCCAGCCCGGCCAGGGTGTAGGTGACCGTGTCGAGGTCGGGGCAGATCATGAGGCCGTGCAGCACGCTGTCGTCCCCGGTGTTCACCACGGCCGTGACGGCCTCCGGCTCGACCGCCCGCACGAGCCCCGAGAGGAAGCGGGCAGCTCCGACGCCCCCGCAGAGCACCGCAATGCGGCCAGGGCCCGTCGCGACGCTCACGAGGAGCGGACCCACTCGATCACCGAGGCGACGCCTTCGGCGAGCGGGGTCCAGGGCTTCCAGCCGAGGTGGATGGAGGCCCGGTCGGGGTCGAGCGCGTTGCGCCGCACGTCGCCCGGCCGCTCGGGACCATGCCGGGCGGCTGCCCGCACGCCGGCCGCCTCGGCCATCAGCTCGTAGAGGCGGTTCGTGGTCGTCTCGACGCCGGTCCCGATGTTGAGCACGAGCCCACCCCCGCGCCGCGCAGCCCGGGCGAAGGCGTCGACGACATCATCCACGTAGACGTAGTCGCGGGTGTGCTCGCCGTCGCCGTTGATCACGCAGGGCCGCCCGCTCACGAGCCGCTCCGCGAAGATCGCGATCACCCCGGCCTCGCCATGGGGGTCCTGGCGGGGCCCGTAGACATTGGCGAGTGCCAGCGCCGTGAACTCGAGGTTGTGGAGGCGGCGGTAGGCGACGAGGTAGTCGATGGCGGCCATCTTCGACACGCCGTAGGGCGAGAGCGGCCCGTGGGGCTGATGCTCGCCGACGGGCAGGTCCGAGCCGTCCGGCTCGCCGTACAGCGTTCCCCCGCTTGCCGCGTAGACGATCTTGCCCGTGCCGGCTTCGCGAGCGGCTTCGAGCAGGCGCAGCGTGCCGAGGACGTTCACCTCGGCGTCGACGAGCGGGCACTCCACCGAGCGCTTCACCGACGCCTGCGCGGCGAGGTGGAACACGACGTCGGGCCGGCGGCGGAGGACGAGCTCGCCGAGCTCGGGGGCCCGGATGTCGAGGTTGTGAAAGCTAAAGCGCCCGCCTGAGCTGCGGGCGGCGGCGAGGTTGGAGAGCTTGCCGGTCGACAGGTCGTCGACGACGTCGACCTCGTGTCCCTCGGCGAGGAGGCGGTCGACGAGCGTCGAGCCGATGAAGCCGGCGCCGCCGGTCACGAGGCAGCGCATGATCGCCGCCCCCGAGCCGCGGCCGCTCGCCCGTCGCCCGACGGTCGGGCTCACGGGCGGGGGAACCTCGCCCCGTCGAGAACCTCCCCCGCGGGCACCTCGGCGCTGGCCCCTACGACCGTGAAGCCGGCGACCTGGGAGCCTTCGCCGAGGACCGCCCCGGGTCCGACGATCGACGAGTCGACGTGCGCGCCGGGGCCGACCACGGCGCCCTCCATCACGATCGAGGAGCGGACGACAGCTCCCTCGGCGACGAGAGCGCCCGAGGAGAGCACCGAGGACTCGAGCACGGCGCCGGGACGGAGCACAGAGCCCGGGCCGGCATAGGAGGACGGGCCGAGCTGGCCCCGGATCGTCGCACTGGGATCGACGTAGACGCTCGGGGAGGCCTCTTTGCAGCGGGGCAGCGAGGCTGGCGTCCGCCTGCCCCTCAGGATGTCGAGCGACGCCTGCAGGTACTTCGCCGGTGTCCCGGTGTCCAGCCAGTAGGACTCCGAGCTGGCGGCATAGAGCGAGCCGGCGGCGACGAGCAAGGGGAAGGTCTCCCGCTCGATCGAGACGCGGCGGTCCCCGGCGATCCTCGCGAGCACCGAGGGCTCGAGCACGTAGCAGCCGGCGTTGATCATGTTGGTCCGGGCCGTGCCTGGCTCCGGCTTCTCGATGAAGGCGAGCACCCGCCCGTCGTCGGACGTTGGCACCACCCCGAACGACGATGGGTCGTCCACCGGCGTGAGCTGGATCGTCGCCTCGGCCCCCGCGTCCTTGTGGAAGGCGACGAGGGAGGTGACGTCGAAGTCCGAGAGCACGTCCCCGTTCAGGGCGACGAAGGTGTCGTCCACTCCCGCCGACTCGGCCGCGTAGCGGAGCGCACCGGCCGTGTCGAGCAGCTCCGGCTCGATCGCGTAGCACAGGCGGGCCCCCTCGATCTCGCCGGACGGAAAGGCCTCGATGAAGGCATCCGGCCGGTAGCCGAGCGAGAGGACCACCCTGTCGATCCCGTGGCGGGCGAGCCACGCGGCGACGTGCTCGATCATCGGCCGGTCCACCACCGGGAGCATCTGCTTCGGGACGTCGTAGGTGAGGGGCCGGAGGCGGGTGCCTTCGCCGCCCACGAGGACGATGGCGTCCATCAGCCCTACTTCTTCGACGAACCCTTGTGCGAGGCGGACCGTGACGTGGTCGTGGTCGTGCCGGCCGACGAGGTCGTGGTGGTCGTCGAGCCCTTCTGGCCCGCCGGCAACGTGGTCGAGGTCGTGGTCGTCGAGGTCGCGCCCGAGGCGACGCTCGCCGGGGCGACACCGCCCGGGTTGGCGATGAGGAAGTCGGCGATCTTCTTCGCGTTCGGCGGCTTCGGGATGGTCGCAGCGCGAGGGGCGAAGGCGATCGTGATGAGCTGGCCGTCGCGAAGGCGCAGCGTCGTCGGGCTCTTCACGAGCCGGCCGCCTGCCTTCGCCGAGGGGGAGGCCCACTCCTTCACCTGCACGATGCCCTTTCCGCCCTCGCAGGCTTGGCCGTTCACGTAGGTGATGGGCTTGGGAGGGAGCGTCGTCGTGGTCGTCGTCGTGCTCCCGCTCGTCGTGGTGGTCGTGCTCCCGCTCTTGGTCGTCGTCGTCGTGGTGGTGGTGGTGGATGTTGTCGAGCTGGTCGACGTTGTCGTCGAGCTCGATCGGGGCTTGGTCGGCGTGCCCGGGATCTGGAGGGTGTTCGCCGTGAGCACGACCCCTTCTGAGGAGAGGAAGTTGCCGAGCGTCGCGTTCTTGCCGGAGTACAGCGCCGGGTCGGTCGCGAGTCCGGGCTCGATCGTGACGATCCCGCGGCCGTTCGTCCTGATGCCGACGCCGGCCGCCGTCGTGGCGGGAAGGTGCTCGACCTTGCCGCAGATGTCGAGGACGAGCCCGACCTTCCACAGGTTGGCCGTCGTCGGCGGCTCCGTGCTCTGCTTGCTCGCCGCGCTCGGTGCCGGATGGAGCCGTTCGTACCGGCTGTAGGCGACGAGGCTGACGCCTCCGAGGCAGATGACGAGGAGCAAGACCGACCAGCCGAACGGCGTGTGGTTGCGGTACGAGCGACCACTCCCGCCCACGGCTGCCGCGCGCGCGACCCTACGGCTGAAATTATCCCGGGCCACGGTGCCTCACCTTAGCCGTGAGAAGGGCTCGCTCCCGAACGGGGCGGAGGAGATGGTCGGCCCAGGCGAGGCCGAGCCGGGCAACGAGGCCGAGCGCCATCGCCGGCAGCAAGAGCCGCTCTCGTCCCTCGGCCGATCGGGTGGCGAAGCGCCACATCGAGCGGTGGTGCGCGACCAGCATCCGGTAGGGGTGGCGGGCCGCGGAGAGGCCCTGCGAGTGCACGACCTCGGCCTCCGGCTCGTAAAAGGTCCCCCAGCCGGCGCGACGGAGCCTCCAGCAGAGGTCCACGTCCTCCACGTACATGAAGTAGGACTCGTCGAAGCCGCCGACCGACTCGAAGGCGAGCCGCCTCACGAGGAAGCACGAGCCCGAGACCCAGTCTGCCTGCCGCTGGCGGTGCTGCTCGCCACCGAGCCGCCGGTACCGGCGGGTGAAGGGGTTGCCTCCCCACACAAGTCCGAGGAAGGCGTGGCCGATCGCGTCGCCGAGCGAGGGGAAGGCCCTTCCCGAGGGGTAGACGTCGCCGCCGGCGTCGCGGATGAGGGGTCCGGCGACCGCGAGCGACTCGTCGGACTCGAGCCGGCGAAGCAGCGCCGCCACCGCGCCGGGACCGACGACGAGGTCCGGGTTGCACACGAGCAAGAACGGGCTCGAGGTCGACTTCGCCCCGAGGTTGGCGCCGGCGCCGTAGCCGAGGTTGCCGCCGGCTTCGACGACCTCGACCGGCGCGTGGCCCTCGGTGCCGCCCTCGCCCGTCGCCGTTCCTCCGAGTGCCCCTTGCTCGAGGGCCCGGCGCAACGTGGCGAGCGAGTCGTCGACCGAGGCGTTGTCGACGACGCACACCTCCGCGACCCCGTTCGCGACGAGGCTCTCCACGCAGGCGGTGAGGGCGGGACCGGCGTTGTAGTTGACGACGACGGCGCCGACCGGCAGCCGGCTCACCGCAGCTCCGCCACGAGCCGCCCGAGCGACTCCTGCCACGGCGGGAGGAGCCCCTCCCCCGCGAGGCGGAGGGCGGCGTTGTCGAGCACGGAATTCGCCGGCCGCAGAGCGGGCCGGGGGGGGTCGAGCTCGGCCGTGGCGATCGGCTCGACCCGGTTCGCGTCGAGGCCGGCGGCGCGCAGCACCTCGCAGGCGAACCCGAACCAGGTCGTCTCGCCCTGGTTCGTCACGTGGAAGGTGCCGGGCCGCCGGGCGAGGCCGAGCTCCACCACCTTCTCGGCGAGGTCGCCCGCCACCGTCGGACAGCCCCGCTGGTCGTCGACGAAGCGCAGCACCGGCTGGCGGTCGGCCACCTCGAGCACGGTCCTTGCCATGTTGCGACCCGCCCGGCCGACGACCCATGAGGTCCTCACGACGGTCCAGGCCGGGTCGACCTCCTGCTCGCCTGCCAGCTTGGAGCGGCCGTAGACCGAGAGCGGGTTCGGCGGGTCCCACTCCACGTACGGCCGCGGCGAGGTCCCGTCGAACACGTAGTCGGTTGAGAGATAGACGACGTGGGCCCCGACGATCCGGGCGGCCTCGGCGACGTGGCGCACGCCGAGCGCGTTCACGCGAAAGGCCCGGTCCGGATCGGCCTCGCAGCCGTCGACGTCGGTCCAGGCGGCCGGGTGCAGCACGAGGTCGGGTTCGATGGCGCAGATCGCCGCCAGCACCTCGTCCCTGGCCGCCACGTCGAGCCGTTCCCGCCCCGCCGCCGCGACCTCGAGCACCCCGCGCGACCGGCGGGAGGCCCGCTGCTCGAGCGTGCGGACCAGCTCGGTGCCGAGCTGCCCGCCCGCCCCGGTCACGAGGACGCGCATGGGCCGGTCAGGGCCTCAGGAGGCCGAGGCGGGCTCGCGGGACCACGAGGTCTCGACCACCGGTGAGCGACCGATCAGCGGCTCCCACCAGTCCCGCCGCTCGCGGTACCACTCGACGGTCGCCGCCAAGCCCTCCTCGAAGGGGATCCTCGGCTCCCAACCGAGCTCGCTGCGGATCTTGCCGGAGTCGAGCAGGTACCGGCGGTCGTGGCCCGGCCGGTCCGGCACGATCTGCTTCAGGCTCGCCGGCCGGCCGGTGGCGGCAAGGATGGCATCGGCGACCTCGGCAATGGAGGCCTCGCGACCGGACCCGACGTGATAGGTCTCCCCGAGGCGGCCCCGCTCGAGCACGGCCTCGATCGCGCTGCAGTGGTCCTTCACGTGCAGCCACTCGCGCCGGTTCTCCGTCGAGGCGTAGAGCGGGAGCGGCTCCCCCTCGAGGGCGCGCGTGACGAAGAGGGGGATGACTTTCTCCGGGAACTGGTAGGGGCCGTAGTTGTTGCAGCAGTTGGTGATCGTGAAGGGGAGGCCGAAGGTCTCTCCGTAGGCGCGCACGACGTGGTCCGAGCCGGCCTTCGACGCGTTGTAGGGCGTCCGGGGCCGGTATGGCGAGCCCTCGTGGAACGAGTCGGGGCTGTCGAGGGCGAGGTCCCCGTAGACCTCGCAGGTCGAGATGTGATGGAAGCGGGCGATGCCCGCTCTGCGGGCCGCCTCGCAGAGGGACTGGGTCCCGAGCACGTTCGTCTTGAAGAACCGGGCAGGATCCAACACGGCGAGCGAGTTGTGGCTCTCGGCGGCGAAGTTCACGATCGTGTCGAGACCATGCTCGGCGAGCACCGTCTCGACGAGTCGCTCGTCGCCGATGTCGCCGTGGACGAAGGTGACGGCGCCGGACTCCTCGAGGTCGCTCAAGCTGGCCCGGTTCCCCGCATAGGTCAAGGCGTCGAGCACGACGAGCCCGTCCTCCGGGTGCCGCTCGTGCCAGTGACGAGCGAAGTTGGACCCGATGAAGCCGGCTCCGCCGGTGACAAGCAGGCGCACGGCGCGAAGGCTAACCGCCCTCGGCGCCAGGCTTCGAGCGGAGGTGGACGACGTCGCCGCTCTCGACGGTCCTGATGCAGGCGCCGACGTCGACGAGGAGGCGTCCGAGGTCGTCGACGTCGAGGGCCGTGCCCACGACTCGCTCGCCCGGCAGCTCCACGCTCACCTGCTCCCCGATCGTCCCGCAGGCGGTGCGGTAGCGGCTGGCGAGCGACCGCACCGCCGCCTCGTCGGGCGCGGGGGCCCGCGGGCGCAGAGCCGCCCACTCGGCGCCGAGCTGTTCGAGCAGACGCTGCGCGATGGCGTCACGCGGGACCGGACCGCCGGCCAGCCGGTCGAGCGAGACCGCGCGAGCGGCGACCTCTGCCGCCTCGGGCTCGCCATCTGGCGGGAAGCGGTCCGGCCAGTTGCAGTTGAGGCCGATGCCGATCACGAGCCCGCCTGCGGGCACCGCCTCCGCGAGGACGCCCGCCACCTTCCTGCCGTCCGGCGCGAGCAGGTCGTTCGGCCACTTGCCCGAGAGCCTCACCCCGGTGACCTCGGCGACGGCGTCGCGGGCCGAGCACATGAGCGCCCACCCCGCGAGGTGCCACCGCTCCGGGGGCCAGGCCGGCCGTAGCAGGACCGAGCAGAGGATCGAGCCGCCCGGGTGGTCGAGCCAGCGACGGCCGAGCCGGCCCCGCCCGGCCGTCTGGCGCTCGGCGAGCAGGACGGTGCCCTCGGGTGCCCCGGCGGCGGCCCGCCGGGCGAGCTCGCTGTTGGTCGAGTCGATCTCGTCCAGGCGCTCGGGCGCAACAAAGGGCCGCCACTGGTAAGCACCGCCCGGCGCGCGGGTAGCCTGCGTCGTCGAGCCCTCAACCGCCGCTCGCCGCCCGGGTCCGATGGTCCCCTCGGCCGGGTCGTCGTGCACGGAGAGGAAGATAGGCCGAGGAAGGGGAACCGTGTTCGACAAGGTGCTCATCGCCAACCGGGGTGAGATCGCCGTCCGCGTCATCCGCACCTGCCGGGAGCTCGGGATCGAGACCGTCGCCGTCTACTCCGAGCTCGATCGCGACGCCATGCACGTCCGGCTCGCTGACGAGGCGTACGCGCTCGGTGGGCAAACGGCGGCCGAGAGCTACCTCAACACCGAGCGCATCCTCGAGGCGCTCGCGCGCAGCGGGGCGCAGGCGGTCCACCCGGGCTACGGCTTCTTCTCCGAGAACGCCGCGTTCGCCCGGGCGATCGCAGGGGCCGGCGCCACCTTCGTCGGACCACCGCCCTCGGCGATCGAGGTCATGGGCGACAAGATCAGCTCCCGGCTCGCCGCCGAGAAGGCCGGCGTCGCAGGCGTGCCGGGCCGCAGCGAGCCGCTCACCGACCCCTCGGAGGTGATCGCGTTCGGTGAGGAGCACGGTTGGCCGGTCGCGATCAAGGCCGCCTTCGGCGGCGGCGGCCGCGGCATGAAGGTCGTCGGCTCGGCGGCCGAGGCGGCAGAGGCGATGGAGTCGGCCCAGCGCGAGGCACAGGCCTACTTCGGGCGGCCGGAGGTCTACCCCGAGCGCTACCTCACCTGGCCGCGCCACATCGAGATGCAGGTGTTCGCGGACCGGCACGGCAACGCGCTCTGGCTCGGCGAGAGGGACTGCTCCTACCAGCGCCGCCATCAAAAGCTCGTCGAGGAGTCGCCGGCTCCCGACTTCCCCGACGAGATCCGCCGGGCGATGGGAGAGGCGTCGGTCCGGATCTGCCACGCCTGCGAGTACGAGGGCGCCGGGACGGTCGAGTTCCTCTACGAGGACGGCCGCTTCTACTTCCTCGAGATGAACACCCGCCTCCAGGTGGAGCACCCGGTGACCGAGCTCGTGCTCGGCATGGACCTCGTCGAGCTCCAGCTGCGCGTCGCTGCGGGCGAGCCGATCGGGCTCACCCAGGACGAGGTCATCGCCCGCCGCCGGGGGCACGCGATCGAGTGCCGCGTGAACGCGGAGGATCCGGCCGGAGGACGGTTCCTCCCGAGCCCCGGCCGTATCGCCCGGTTCCGCTCCCCTGACGGCTTCGGGACCCGCACCGACGCCGGCTACGAGTCCGGCGACACCGTGAGCCAGTTCTACGACAACCTCGTCGCGAAGATCGTGGTCTGGGGAGAGGACCGCGAGGCCGCCCGGCGGCGGATGCTGCGAGCGCTCGACGAGACCGTCGTCGAGGGGATCGCGACCACGATCCCGGCTCACCGAGCCATCCTCTCCCACGAGGACTTCATCTCCGCCGCCCACTCCACGCGCTGGGTCGAGGAGCGCCTCGACCTCTCGCAGGTGAGCGCCCACGACGCGCTCGCCCCTTCCGCCGAGCCCGAAGGCGAGCGGCGGGTGCTGCGCGAGGTCGACGCCGAGGTGGACGGCCGTCGCTACCGGGTCAAGCTGTGGGTGCCGGAAGGGGCGCCGGCGCCGGCCGCTGCGAGCCCCGGCGGTGGCGGGAACCGGAGCGGGCGACCGCGCCATGCCTCCGGAGGGCCTGCCATCGGCGGCGACGGCAGGGTGACGGTGCCGATGCAAGGGACGATCGTGAAGGTGCTCGTCGCCGAAGGCGACGAGGTGGAGGCGGGCCAGACCCTCGCGGTGCTCGAGGCAATGAAGATGGAGAACCCGATCAACGCGGACCGCGCCGGCACCGTGAAGGAGTTGAAGGTGAAGCCCGGAGACGCCCTCGGCGCGGGCGACGTCGTCGCGGTGCTCGCATGAGCGGCTCAGGTGGAGACGGGTCGCTCGCGAGGCTGAAGGAGCGTGCCCGCGCCGCGGTTGCCCGTGACGCCGACGAGCTGGTCGCCCTCTCGCACCGGATCCACGGCGCGCCGGAGCTCGGCTTCGAGGAGGTGCGGGCCTCGGGCTGGTGCGCCGAGCTGCTCGCCGGCGGTGGGCTCGCCGTCGAGACCGGCATCTGCCACCTGCCGACGGCGCTCTCGGCCACGGCCGGTTCGGGGCCGCTCACGGTCGCCATCTGCGCGGAGTACGACGCCCTGCCCGGCATCGGCCACGCCTGCGGCCACAACGTCATCGCCTCGGCGGCCGTCGGCGCCGGCCGAGTGCTGGCGGAGCTCGCCGACGACCTCGGGATCACGGTGCGGGTGCTCGGCACTCCGGCCGAGGAGGGCGGCGGCGGGAAGATCTTCATGCTCGAGCGGGGCGGCTTCGACGGCGTGAACGCCGCCATGATGGTGCACCCGGCTCCGGGGGAGCTCGACCGGATGCCGTGCCTCGCCGTCGAGCACTTCGACGTCGTCTACCGGGGCAAGGAGGCGCACGCCTCGGCCTTCCCCGAGCGCGGCATCAACGCAGCAGACGCCATGACCGTCGCCCAGGTCGCGATCGGCCTCCTTCGCCAGCAGGCAGAGGAGCACGACCAGGTGCACGGCATCGTCACTCTCGGCGGCATGGCGCCGAACATCATCCCTGCCCTCGTCACCTCCAAGTACTACGTCCGGGCACGCTCGCTCGAGCAGCTGCAGCGGTGGTCGCCCCGGGTGCGCAGGTGCTTCGAGGCCGGCGCCGTGGCAACCGGCGCCTCCCTCGAGATCGTCCCGCAGGGCCCCACCTACTCCGAGTTCGACACCGACGAGCCGATGGCAGCGCTCTACAAGGCGAACGCCGAGGCGCTTGGCCGGACCTTCCCGCCGCCAAGCGGCCGCCCGATGAGCGGCTCGACCGACATGGCCAACGTGTCGCTCGCCATCCCTTCCATCCACCCGATGCTCGGCCTCGACTGCCTCCCTGCGGTCAACCACCAGCCCGAGTTCACGGCAGCAGCGGCCTCGCCGGCAGCCGACAAGGCGGTGGTGGACGGCGCCCTCGCCATGGCCTGGACGGTCATCGACCTCGCACTCGACGACGCGGCACGGACCCGGTTGGCCGACAAGGCCTACTCCGCGCCGGAAGCCCGCTGAGTCAACCGGCACCTCCGGCGGACCTGATGTTCCCTCGGGGAACTCTGCCGGCGGCTCGGCGTCAAGAAGTCCGCTGGCCGGGTGGTTACGTGTTACGACAACGGCGCGGCTGGGTCGCTCTTCTCCTCGCTCAAGCGAGAGCTCGTCCACCCCTACCGCTTCGTGACAAAAGCAGATGCCATCGTCGCCTCACCGCCTGGATCAACCGCTAAAACGCCGTCAGGCTGCACTCGGCCATCCGCTACATGCCGCCGATCGAGTGGGAGCTCAAGTACCGTCACCAAGAGGCAGAAGGCGCATAGCAACGTGTCCGGCTGGCGGGGGAGGCTCAACCTCTTCAAAGATCCGGTGAAGGATGATTCGGGTCAAGGGGATGAACCGCCGCCTTTCGCCCGCGCCGACACTTCCGCCCCTCCCGGCGGCCGGTCGTGCTCCGAGAAGGCGGAGCGGGCACACGGCTCCTTCATCCGCCTTTATCTACGTACGATGCTCCGAGCGTGTCCGGCTGGCATCCGTTGGCGGCCGTCCACGCCCCGATTACATCGAGATGAAGCCGCCGGGGCTCACCGAGACCCTGGTCGGGGTTCTGACCCCGTCCGGCTCACGGATACGTGCTCCACAGGCCGACCGCGCCCACGGCGCAGGTGGCGATCCACAGCAAGCGCTGCAGTCCGATGCGGAACCCTCCGGCAAGGAGACCGAGCAGCCCTAGGGCGGCCGCAGCCCAGGTTGCCACCTTCCCGTATCCGCTCCTGTCTTGATTGGCCATCTTGATCACCTCCTCCGTCGTGTCGATGCACTGCCGCCTCCTTGCAACTGAGCGGTGCACGGCGATTGTAGGAAACCGGTGGATTGATCAGCCCACCCCTCAACCGGGGGATGTAGCTTGATGCGATGGCCCGCTCTGCTAGCCCTGCTCGTGCCACGAAGGCCCTGGTAGCGGAGCTGCGCTCCCAGGGAGTGAACTGCTCGGCGCGCCGCTTGGAGGACTGGCGCCGGGTGGGGCTCATCCCGCGGGGTCATCGGCGCTCGCTTGGACGTGGCCGGGGTACCGAGGTCGTCTATCCCGACGACATGGCGGAGCGTTGTCGGCGGGTGGCGGAGCGGATGCGGCGGGGCCAGCCCTGGCAGGTGGTCGCTCTGTCGCTGTTCGCAGCCGGTGCCGACCTACCCGAGGAGACCGTACGGGCTGCATACCGCTGGGCGTTGACGATCGAGGCGTCGGGAGACGAAGACGAGCTGGACGCGGCCGAACACGGCGTTCGCCAGTTGCTCTCGACGGCGGCCGGGCGGCGACTCCGAGCGCTGGTCACCTCCCATGTGAAGCGATCCGGGGTGGCCGGAGGCGAGGCGCCTCGCGCCATTGCCGACGGCGTGCTCACGAACCTGCTGCTCGTCGCACTCGGCGGCGAGGTCGCCGACGACACGGCGATGATCGAGCTGCTGGCCGGCATTGGGCTACCGATCGCCGAGCTGCCGCCCGACGAGCAGGTCGCTGCGGCCCGGTTGATGGATGCCGTACTGGGCGCGTTCTCGATGGAAGAGCTCGTCGAGGTCGCCGAGGGTACCCCGCTCGAGGAGCTGCGGAGCGCGGTTCCCGTGGTTGTCCAGCTGTTGGAGGTCGTGCCGGGCGAGCTTCGGGCGCTGATCCCTCGGTCGGCGGCGGAGCTGCTCCCGGTGCTGCTCGCTCCCGTCGTCGCCCAGTTGGGGCGCGTCGCCGCCAAGCTGCTGGCCGACGTCCAGCCCCCTGGCCAGCAAGCAGCATGTCCACTGTCGCAGGCACCTGCGACGCTGAAGCCGATGCCGCTCCCCCGCTCTCCCGGGCAGCCCGAACCCGAGGTGAGGAGCGCGTGAGCGCGCAGCTCGAGGATCTGGTCCCTGGCACCGTGATCGGAGGGGTCGTGCCCACCAAGGACGTCACCTCCGTCGCGCTGTCCTGGCACGGCTCCTCGGCGGTCACCCTCACCTATCGCGACCCCGACGGTCGGGTCGGCGAACGTCTCCTCTACCGCTCCGACGAGGCCATGCTTTCAGTGCGCGGCGAGGGCTCGCGCTGGGGGTTCGACGCCGATGGTGAGCTGTTCACCCTGGTCTCCGAGGCCCGGCGGATCCGCCTGGCCCACCTCTTCGA
>Ga0070737_10003256_pt1 | contig 17825 bp, 15 predicted proteins | sample Coa_R1_10_FD_66438 | JGI IMG/M metagenome (GOLD analysis project Ga0070737, IMG submission 66438) | Surface soil microbial communities from Centralia Pennsylvania, which are recovering from an underground coalmine fire - Coalmine... | ecosystem: Environmental > Terrestrial > Soil > Unclassified...
CCGCGCCGCAACGTTGCCGCCGGCCGCCGAGCCACGCAGCGGTTGTGCGGGCATGAACCGTGGACATATCAACCGTGAAGTGCATTCGGGGGACAGCCGAAGTGAGGGTGTCGACGCCCGCCCGGTTCGATGTGGTTGATCGCCAGCACAACCACTTCAGCGTCGTTGCGTCTTCCGCGCGGCATGGGTGGTCGAACAAGATCCTTTCGGTCACCGTGCCGGGCGGCGAGGTCTTCGCCCCCGAGGTCGGCGGCGAGAGCCCGGTCGTCGGGCAGCTACGCGGACGCATTCGCGGGATTGTCCGGCCGACGCGTCAGCCGAAGAAGGCGGCGGCGTCGTCGTAGCGGCTCTGGGGCACCAACTTGAGCTGGCGCACCGCGTCGGCCAGCGGCACCCTGCCGATGTCTTGGCCGCGCAGCGAGACCATCATCCCGTACTCGCCGGTGTGGGCGGCGTCAGCTGCATTCACCCCGAACCTGGTGGCCAGCACCCGGTCGAAAGCCGTCGGTGTGCCACCACGCTGAACATGGCCGAGCACCGTCACCCGCACGTCTTTGTTGATGCGTTTTTCCACCTCGGTGGCCAGCTGCGCGGCGACGCCGGTGAAGCGTTCATGCCCGAACTCGTCGATGCCGCCTTCGCGTAACGTCATCGACCCGGGAACCGGTTTGGCGCCTTCGGCGACCACACAGATGAAGTGCGAGTCCCCGCGCTGGAATCGGCTTTTGACCAGCCGGCATACCTCTTCGACATCGAAGGGCTGTTCGGGGATCAGCGTCATGTGCGCGCCTGAAGCCAGCCCGGCGTTGAGCGCGATCCAGCCGGCGTGCCGGCCCATCACCTCCACCAGCATCACCCGCTGGTGGGACTCGGCGGTGCTGTGCAGTCGGTCGATGGCCTCGGTGGCCACCGTCAACGCGGTGTCGTGGCCGAAAGTCACGTCCGTGCAATCGATGTCGTTGTCGATCGTTTTCGGTACCCCGACCACGGGCACGTTCTCCTCAGAGAGCCAGTGCGCGGCGGTCAGAGTCCCTTCGCCGCCGATCGGGATCAACACGTCAATGCCGTTGTCGTCGAGCGTCTGCATGATCTGGTTCAGCCCGGCGCGCAGCTTGTCGGGGTGCACACGGGCGGTGCCCAGCATCGTGCCGCCCTTGGTCAGCAACCGGTCGTTGCGGTCGTCGTTGTGCAATTGGATACGCCGGTTCTCCAGAAGCCCGCGCCAACCGTCCTGGAAGCCGACGACCGCGGAGCCGTAGCGAGCGTCGCAGGTGCGCACCACCGCCCGGATGACCGCGTTGAGCCCCGGACAGTCGCCACCCCCGGTGAGAATCCCGATCCGCATGCCCTCATCTTGCCGGGTAGATCGTGTCAGTGGCGAGCAGACGCAAAATCGCACGCGCCGGGCAATTTTTGTGCGACTCTGCGTCTGCTCGCCGCTAAATCGCGCTGGGCAGCGGGCCGCGCGCGGCCTCGAACGCCGCCCCCACCCGGTAGAGCCGGTCGTCGGCCAGTGCCGGAGCCATGATCTGCAAGCCCACCGGCAGCCCGTCGTCCGGTGACAAGCCCGAGGGCACCGACATCCCGCAGTGGCCGGCCAGGTTCAGCGGCAGCGTGCACAAGTCGAACAGATACATCGCCAGCGGATCGTCGACCTTCTCCCCCAGCCGGAACGCCGTGGTTGGCGTCGTCGGCGATACCAGCACGTCGACACTGCGGTACGCCGCGTCGAGGTCGCGCGCGATCAGGGTGCGCACTTTTTGCGCCTGGTTGTAGTAGGCGTCGTAGTATCCGGCCGACAGCGCATAGGTGCCGATCATGATGCGCCGCTTGACTTCTGGCCCGAAACCGGCGGCACGGGTCAACGCCATCACCTCTTCGGCGCTGTGCGTGCCGTCGTCGCCGACCCGCAGCCCGTAGCGCATCGCGTCGAACCGCGCCAGATTGCTCGACACCTCCGACGGCAGGATCAGATAGTAGGCGGCCAGCGCGTAATCGAAGTGCGGGCAGTCGACTTCGCTCACCTGGGCGCCGAGCGCGGTCAACCGCTCGACGGCGGCGTGAAACGACGTCAGCACACCGGGCTGATAGCCCTCACCGCTGTGCAGCTGGCGGACCACCCCGATGCGCACCCCGCGCAGATCGCCGTCCGCGCCGGCCTTCGCCGCGCCGACCACGTCGGGCACCGGGGCGTCGATGGACGTGGAGTCGCGCGGGTCATGCCCGGCGATCACCTGGTGCAGCAGCGCGGTATCCAGTACGGTGCGCGCGCACGGACCGCCCTGATCCAGCGACGACGCGCAGGCCACCAGCCCGTAGCGCGACACCGTGCCGTAGGTGGGTTTGACGCCCACGGTGGCGGTCAGCGCGGCGGGCTGGCGGATGGAGCCGCCGGTGTCGGTGCCGATGCCCAGCGGCGACTGGAACGCGGCCAGCGCCGCCGCCGTGCCGCCGCCCGAGCCGCCCGGCACGCGCTCGACGTTCCACGGGTTGCGGGTGGGACCGTAGGCGGAGTTCTCGGTCGAGCTGCCCATGGCGAACTCGTCCATGTTGGTCTTGCCCAGGATCGGGATGCCGGCCGCGCGCAGCCGAACGGTCAGGGTGGCGTCATACGGGGATCGCCAGCCCTCGAGGATCTTGGATCCGCACGTGGTGGGCATGTCGACGGTGGTGAACACGTCCTTGAGCGCCAGCGGCACACCGGCCAGCGGGGACGGCAGCGGCTCGCCGGCGGCCACCAACTTGTCGACGGCACCGGCCGCGGCCAAGGCCCGATCGGCGGCCACGTGCAAAAAGGCGTTGTACCGTTCGTCGGTTGCCTGGATCTGGTCCAGGCAGGCCTGGGTAAGTTCGGTGGACGACAACTCCTTGGCGGCAAGTTTGGCGGCCAGCGTGGCCGCGTCCAGCCGGACGATGTCGGTCATTGCGGCTCACCGAGGATCTTCGGAACGGCGAATTGGCCGTCGATGGCTTCGGGCGCCTGGGCCAGCGCTTCCTGCTGGGTCAGGCCCGGCGTAATCTCGTCCGGTCGGGTCACGTTGACGTCTTTGAGCGGGTTGCCGGTCGCTTCGACCCCGGTGACGTCGACCGCTCGGATCACGCTGACGTGGGTCAGAATGGCGTCGAGTTGGCCGGCGAAGCTGTCCAACTCGTCGTCGGTCAACGCCAGCCGGGCCAGCCGGGCCAGGTGCGCAACCTCGTCACGGGAGATCTGGGACACGACCGCAAAGCCTAACCTCGCGGCTCCCGGCGCCGTCACGCAACCACAGCCCGCACGGTCGAAATGCCGTCGGCCGATGGCTGTGTCACAGTGATGCGCGTGCCGTCATATCTGCTGCGGGTCCAGTTGCTGGACCGACCGGGCAGCCTCGGCTCGCTGGCCGTGGCGCTCGGCTCCGTCGGGGCCGATATCTTGTCGCTCGACGTGGTGGAACGCGCGTCCGGGTATGCGATCGACGACCTGGTGGTCGAACTGCCGCCGGGGGCGATGCCGGACACCTTGATCACCGCCGCCGAAGCGCTCAAGGGCATCCGGGTGGATAGCCTACGGCCGCATACCGGGCTGCTGGAGGCGCACCGCGAGCTTGAGCTGCTCGACCACATCGCCGCGGCCGGCGACAACGATTCCCGGCTAAAGGTTCTCGTCGATGAGGCCCCTCGGGTGCTGCGGGTGGGCTGGTGCACGGTGATGCGCCGCAGCGGCACCGGGGTCGACGTGGTGGTCAGCAGTCCGGGTGCACCGGAAACGAAGCTGGACTCGGCGCCCTGGCTGCCCATCGAGCATGCCGAAGTATTGGACGGCACCGCTGAGTGGGTGCCGCAGCAGTGGCGGGATTTGGACACCACCCTGGTGGCGGCACCGCTGCGCGATCCGCACACCGCGGTAATGCTGGGCCGGCCCGGCGGACCGGAATTCCGCCCGTCCGAGGTGGCGCGGTTGGGCTATCTGGCCGGCATCGTCACGACGATGCTGCGCTGAGCGCGACCAGTCGTTCGGTCATTGCCCCGCGGCTGCGATCACGGCATCGACGATGCGGCGGATGCGCTCCGGCGCCTGCTCGGGGTCTGGCTGGCCGGCGTCAAGCCAGGCGATGACGGCGTCTGTGGTGAGGGTCGGCAACAGGTGTGCCGCCCAGCTGCGCCAGCGCTCGTCATCGATGCGCGCCAGGTGGCGGCGGGTGATCTCGGTCGAAGTCTCGTGGAAGGCTTCGATGACGTCACGGAATTCGGGTTCGCGGGCGGCATGACGAAACAGCAGCCGAAACGCGTCCGGATCTGCCGCGGCCGCGCGCACGAGCGCGGGGATGCTGCCGTCGTCGAAGTCGTCGGGGCCGGTGGCCTCGCGCAGCCGCGCGTAACCGCTCTCGAGCACCTCGCGGTACAGGTCGGCCTTCGAGGCGAAGTGGCGATACAGGATCACCGGCGTGACACCGGCTTCCGCGGCAATGGCATCCAACCCGGTTTTTACAAAGCCGCCGCGGGCGAACGCGCGAGTGGCGGCGTCGAGGATCTGCTCGCGCCGTTGCGCGCGCGGTAGCCGGCGAGTCGACTCGGCCTGGGCAACCGTCACCGATGACCTCCTCTTGTTCAACGACGATCCTACAACTAATCTGGTATATGTGCACTTATACAAGACTGCTTGACCGGGAGGTTGCGGTGTCGACACCGGCCCAGCTGCCCTTTCCGCAGACGGATCCCCTCGAACTGCCAACTCAATTACGCGCACTGCAGTCTCAGGGCCCGATTCACCGGGTCCGCACACCGGCGGGCGACGAGGCATGGCTGGTCACCGGCTATGCCGAAGTGCGCGGGTTGCTCGACGACGACCGGCTGGGCCGCGCGCATCGCAACCCGGATGCTGCCGCACGCATCGGGGAGTCGGCGTTGTTCGGCGGACCGCTCGGCAACTTCGACACCGAAGAAACCGACCATGCGCGGATGCGCTCCCTACTGCAGCCACACTTTTCGCCTCGGCATCTGCGGACGCTGGCCCCCAGAGTCGAGGAGCTGACCGGCGAGTTGCTCGACAACCTCGCACGGGAAGGGCCGCCAGCAGACCTGCACGCGAAACTGGCTGTGCCGCTGCCGATCCTGGTGATTTGCGAGCTGCTGGGCGTGCCCTACTGCGATCGTGACCAGTTCCGCGGCTGGACCCAGGACACCGCGAACGTATGTGATCATGCGCGTTCTCAGCGCGGCCTGGCCGAGCTGTTCGGCTATAGCCTGAAGCTGGTCGAGCACAAGCGCGGGCTGCCCGGCGACGATGTCATCTCCCGGCTGTGCCTTACCCCGGGCGTCTCCGACGCCGAAGCGGCCTTGCTGTCAATGGCGTTGCTGTTCGCCGGGCACGAGACAACGGTGGTGGCGATCGGTCTCGGGGCACTGCTGCTGTTGACGAATGCCGATCAGTGGCGGGCGCTCGCTGACAACCCGGGCCTGATTCCGGCCGCGGTCGAAGAGCTCTTGCGGGCAGCCGCCTTCGGCGGCGGCATCGGCGGCATACCGCGGTATGCCCGCACAGATTTCGACATCGACGGCGTGGCGATCCACGCCGGGGACCTGGTGGTGCTTGACATCGGATCGGCCAATCACGACCCGACGGTGTTCAGTCCCCCGGAGCGGCTCGACATCGCCCGCACCCAGGCACCCCACCTGACCTTCGGATACGGCGCACGTTATTGCATCGGGGCACCGCTGGCCCGCATCGAGCTGAAAACTGTGTTCGCCCAACTTATTCCGCGTTTTCCGTCCATGCATCTGGCGGTCGATCCGGCGACATTGACCGTGCGCAGCGACGTGCTGGCCGGAGGACTCGTCGAACTGCCCGTGTCGTGGTGAACCACACCAGGGGCGGTTATTTCGCATCCGGAATACCGGCCGGCCCCTGTTCCAGCAGCTTCCGAAACCCCTCTTCGTCGAGGATGGGCACACCCAACTCGACGGCCTTGTCGTATTTCGACCCGGGCGAATCCCCGGCCACGACGTAGTCGGTCTTCTTCGACACCGAACCGGCTGCCTTACCGCCTCGGGCCACGATGGCCTCCTTGGCGTCGTCGCGCGAGAACCCGGTCAGCGACCCGGTCACGACAACCGTCAGGCCCTCCAGGGTCCGCGGCACGCTGGTGTCGCGCTCGTCGGCCATCCGCACTCCCGCGGCCCGCCACTTCTCGATGATGGCGCGGTGCCAGTCGACGCTGAACCACTCTTTGACCGCTTCGGCGATCGTCGGCCCGACACCCTCGACCGCGGCCAACTGTTCGGTGGACGCCGACATGATCGCATCCAGGCTGCCGAACTCGGTGGCCAGCGCCCGCGCCGCCGTCGGCCCCACGTGGCGGATCGACAGCGCCACCAGCACCCGCCACAGCGGACGGGATTTCGCCTCCCGCAGGTTGGCCAGCAGCCGCTTGCCGTTGGCCGAGAGCCCACCGGATTTGGTTCGGAAAAGCTCGGTGCGCAACAGGTCATCCTCGGTGAGGGTGAACAGATCACCCTCGTCATCGATGACCTTGGCCTGCAGCAGCGCGATGCCCGCCTCGTAGCCCAGCCCCTCGATGTCCAGCGCACCGCGGCTCGCAACGTGGAAAACCCGCTCCCGCAACTGCGCCGGGCATGAACGCGCGTTGGGGCAGCGAATGTCGGCGTCGCCTTCTTTTTCCGGCGCCAACGGGGTGCCGCACTCGGGACATGTTGTCGGCATGACGAATTCGCGTTCGGTGCCGTCGCGCAGGTCGACGACGGGTCCCAGCACCTCAGGGATCACGTCACCGGCCTTGCGGATCACCACCGTGTCCCCGATGAGCACACCCTTTCGCTTGACCTCCGACGCGTTGTGCAGGGTGGCCAGCCCGACCGTGGAGCCGGCGACCTTTACCGGCTCCATGAAGGCGAACGGTGTAACTCGCCCGGTACGGCCGACATTGACCCGGATGTCCAGCAGTTTGGTCTGCGCCTCTTCGGGCGGGTACTTGTAGGCGATGGCCCAACGCGGGGCCCGCGACGTCGAGCCCAGCCTGCGCTGCAGCGCGACTTCGTCAACTTTGACGACGACCCCGTCGATTTCATGGTCGATGTCGTGGCGGTGCTCGCCCCAGTAATCGATTTGCTCCTGCACGCCGGCCATGTCGTCGACGAGCGTGGTGTGCTCCGAGACCGGTAGACCCCAGGCCGCCAGCGCCAGGTACGCCTCGTGCAAGGTTTGCGGGCTAAAGCCTTCGGTGTGTCCTACCCCGTGGCAGATCATCCGCAGTCTGCGCCGCGCGGTCACCGCGGGGTCTTTTTGCCGCAGCGATCCGGCGGCGCTGTTGCGCGGGTTGGCGAACGGCGATTTTCCGTCGGCAACCAAAGCGGCGTTGAGCGCCTCGAAGTCGGCTAGCCGGAAGAAGACTTCCCCGCGCACCTCGAGTACTGCCGGTATCGGGAACTCGTCACTGGCCCTGAGTCGCTCGGGCACGTCGTCGATCGTGCGGGCGTTGAGCGTCACATCCTCACCCGTACGGCCATCCCCCCGGGTGGCCGCCCTCGTCAGGCGGCCGTCGCGATACACCAGCGACAGCGCCACTCCGTCGATCTTGAGTTCGCAGAGATAGTGCGCCTCGTCGCCGACCTCGGCCCGGATCCGGGCGGCCCAGGCGGCGAGTTCCTCCTGATTGAACGCGTTGTCCAGGGACAGCATGCGCTCGAGGTGTTCGGCCGGCATAAAGTCGGTGGCGAACCCTGCACCGCCCACCAGCTGGGTGGGTGAGTCGGGTTTGCGCAGCTCGGGGTATTGCTCCTCGAGCGCGACCAGCCGGGCGAAGAGCTCGTCGAACTCCGCGTCGGAGATGATCGGCGCGTCGCGCACGTAATAGCGGAACTGGTGTTCGCGGACCTCGTCGGCGAGTTCCTGCCACTGCCGCCGAACCTCCGGTGCGACCTGGTCAACCTCTGCCGAGCTCACAGTCGCAGGTTATCCGAGGGCTCCGACGAGGGCGGTCGTCACTGCTCGACGTATGCCCGCAGCCGGTCGATCGCGGTGTCCAGCGACGCGACAACGTGGTCAGATTGTCACTGGCTTGCGCCAGCGGTTCGGTGCGCACGGTCCAGATGCGTTCGCGTCCACGCCGGCTGCTGCTGACCAGGCCGGCCACCTCAAGCAGCTGCAAGTGTTTGGTCGCAGCCTGCCTGGTGACCGGAATAGCTTGGCTGACTTGAGAAGTCGAGCACCCCTGGCGACGATACGCGACCTTTTGGTTGCGCCTCGGCTTCGGCTAGATCGCGTCGGGGTCTTCGGCAAACGCCTCCGCGGCCCGCCGGGCCAGCCCGATCGCGGTGCGGGCCCATTCCGGCGTCGCGCCGGCCAGGCCGCACGCCGGGGTGATCCCGACGCGATCGCGCACCTGCGAGCGGGCGAAACCGAGCAGGTCGGTGATCGCGACGGTGGCGGCGGCGATTTCTTCTACCGACGGTCGCTGTGCCGGGGCGCTGGCAGGCACGACGCCGAGCATCACGGTGCGCCCCGATTCGACGAATTCCGCGATACCGTCGAGGTCCGCGGTTTGCCGCGCAGTCCTGGCGTCGACGGATACTGCGTGAAAATTGCTGGTGTGCAAGAGGTTCCACGGCAATGACGACGCGCAGCTATGCAGCAGCACCTCAGCGCCGGCCGCTGCGACACAGGTGTCGAGCGCTGCGGTAGCCAGTGCCTCATCGATTGGGTCCACCGGGGTCAACGCAGTCACGCCGGTCAGCTGCCCGGCCAGGGCGGCCGGTAGCGACGGCTCGTCGAACTGCACCAGGACCGGTGTGTCGAGCCGCCGGGATACCGCCGCCCGATGGGCGGCCACACCCTCGGCCAGGGACGCGGCCAGGTCGCGCACGGCGCCGTGGTCGGTGATCGCCCGGTGTCCGTTGGCAAGCTCCAATTCGGCCGCCAAGGTCACCGGTCCCGGCGCCTGCACCTTGACCGGGCGACCGCTGCCCCGCAGGCCGGCGTTCTCCCACGCTTCTTCCAGCGCATCGATATCCTCGTCGAGCAGGCTGGCCGCCCTGCGCATCACCGCGCCGGGCCGGGCGGCGATCCGGTAGCCGCGCGGCACCGTGTCGATCGCCACGTCGATCAGCAGCGCGCCCGCACGCCCGATCATGTCGGCGCCCACGCCGCGCGCAGGCAGCTCGACAATGTGGGCCATCGCGTCGGCCAGCTCACCGACGACGACCTCGGCGGCTTCACGCGCTGAGCCGCCCGGCCAGGAGCCGTTGCCGGTGGCCGTTGCGAAAACGCTCATCGCCCAACCGTACTGGCGCCCTGCGACTACGCTCGCAGCAGGGAAGGACTGGACTATGTCGCGGCCGCTGCTGGTGTGCGCTGTGGCGTTGCTGGCCGCAGCATGCACCCGTGTGGTGGAGGGCGCAGCCGCCCCGGCATCCGGACCCCTGGGTGGTCCGTCCGGCGTCGACGTCGACGCCATTCTGTTGGACCAGTCGCGGATGCGCGCGATTACCGGCGCCGGCAACGACCTGACGATCATCCCGTCGATGGACGGCAAGCAGCTGGTGGACGTGGACTCGCTGGCCGCGACAGTGCCCGCGCCGTGCCGGTTCGTTTACGCCGACACCGCCGCATTTGGACCTGATGTCGAGCAGTTCCACAAGACGACGTTTCAGGCCCCGCCGAAAGGCGCGCTGATCTCCGAAGGCGCCGCCGGGTACCGCGACGCCGGCGCCGCGCGCCGCAGCTTCGACACGCTGGTGGCCAGCGTGGACGATTGCGCGGCCACGTCGGCGGGCCGGCTTTTGGTGGGCGAGCACAGCGCCGACGAAGACTCGCTGCGCACCAGGCCCGGCGAGTGCGGCCGTGACTACCGGGTCAAATCGATGGTCTTGCTGGAAGTGACCTATTGCGGTTTCCCCGAATCGGTGCCCGACATCGTGATGACTAACATCACCGCGAAAGTGCCTGGTTAGCATCGAATGTGAACCTGTTGCGAGAAACTGGCCAGAGTTTCGCAATGGTTTCACGCTCGGCGAGGGCTTACGAGGTGGCGGCGATCGTCGCGCTGCCGATCACCTCGTCACCATCGGGATCTGGCCGGTACAGGACCAGCGTCTGTCCGCGGGCAGCGGCCCGCAGCGGGGTATGCAGCCGAACCACAAGCGTGCCGTCGTCTAATTCTGCTGTGGCAGGAACAGTGTCGCCGTGCGCACGAATCTGAACCACGCACTCGACGGGCTCCGACGGCGGTGTGCCGGCGGTGAACACCGGGTCGCGCCCGGTCAGCGTCCATACGTCGAGGTCGCCGGCACCACCCACCCGCACAGTGGCGGTGTCGGCGTCGATCGCGGTCACGTAGCGGGCTCGACCGTCGGGGCCGGGACCGGCGATGCCCAGCCCTTTGCGCTGCCCGATCGTGAAGCCGTGCACACCGTCGTGCTCGGCCAGCACGGTGCCCTGCGCATCGACGACGGTTCCGCGGCGCACACCGATACGCTCGCCGAGGAACGTGCGCGTGTTCCCGGACGGGATGAAGCAGATGTCGTGACTGTCCGGCTTTTCCGCGACCGCCAGGCCACGGCGGGCAGCCTCGGCGCGGATCTGCGGTTTGGGCGTGTCACCGACCGGGAACGCGGCGTGCCGCAGCTGATCGGCGGTGAGCACCGCCAATACGTAGGACTGGTCCTTGTCCCGGTCGACCGCGCGGCGCAGCTTCCCTCCGCACAGCCGCGCGTAGTGACCGGTGGCCACGGCGTCAAATCCCAAGGCGAGCGCACGCGCTGACAGCGCGGAAAACTTGATCCGCTGGTTGCACCGCACACAGGGATTCGGCGTTTCCCCGCGGGCGTAGGAGGACACGAAATCGTCGATCACGTCTTCTCTGAACTTCGCCGCGAAATCCCATACGTAGAACGGGATTCCGAGCACGTCGGCGACCCGGCGAGCATCGCCGGCGTCTTCCTTGGAGCAACAGCCGCGTGCGCCGGTGCGCAGCGTGCCGGGTGCTTGCGAAAGCGCCAGGTGCACGCCGACCACGTCGTGACCGGCGTCGACCATCCGGGCAGCGGCCACCGATGAGTCGACGCCACCGCTCATCGCGGCGAGGACTCTCACCGCGACACCCCCGCCGCTGCCAGGGCGGCCTGCCGCGCGCGGGACACCGCGCCCGGCAGCACTCGCAACGCCGCGTCCACGTCGGCGTCGACGCTGGTGTGTCCCAAGGACAGTCGCAGCGAGCCGCGTGCACTGGCCGCGTCGGCGCCCATCGCGAGCAGCACATGTGACGGCTGCGCCACACCTGCGGTACATGCGGAGCCAGTCGAGCATTCGATTCCGTTGGCGTCCAACAACATCAGCAGTGCATCGCCCTCGCAGCCGTCAAACGTGAAGTGCGCGTTACCAGGTAGCCTGGCTTCCCTCGGGCCGTTGAGCCGGGCGCCGTCGACCCCGGCGAGGACGCCGTCGATGAGCCGGTCTCGCAGCACGCGAAGCCGTGCGCTGTTGGCCTCCAGCTCGTCGACCGCGATCTGTGCCGCCGTCGCCATCGCGACAGCGCCAGCGACATCCGGTGTGCCGGAGCGGATGTCACGTTCTTGGCCGCCGCCGTGCGACAGGGGTACGCAGCTGACGTCGCGGCGCAACACCAACGCCCCTACCCCGGGCGGACCGCCGAACTTATGTGCGGCCACACTCATCGCTGACAGCCCGCTGGCGGCGAAGTCGACCTGCAGCTGACCCACCGCCTGAATGGCATCGCTGTGCATGGGCACGTCGAATTCGGCTGCGATGGCAGCCAGTTCGGCGATCGGCATGATCGTGCCGACCTCGTTGTTGGCCCACATCACCGACACCAGGGCCACGTCGTCGTAGCCGTCGAGAGCGTCGCGCAGGGCGGCCGGCGACACCGATCCGTCGGCGGCAACCGGCAGCCAAGTCACTTCGGCACCTTCGTGTTCGGCGAGCCAGGCCACCGAGTCCAGCACGGCGTGATGTTCGACCGCGGTGGTGACGATGCGACGATGGCGGGGCTGCGCGTCGCGGCGAGCCCAGTAAATGCCCTTGACGGCCAGGTTGTCGCTTTCGGTGCCGCCCGCGGTGAAGATCACCTCCGACGGTCGAGCGCCCAGCTTGCCGGCGATCAGCTCGCGCGATTCCTCCATCCGCCGGCGTGCCGTGCGGCCGGTAGTGTGCAGCGACGAAGCATTGCCGACGGTGGCCAGCACAGCCGTCATTGCCTCGACGGCGGCGGGATACATCGGGGTGGTGGCGGCGTGATCGAGATACACCATGACTCGCCCAGGATACCGGCCGGTGTGAGGGGGCCGAGCAGGCGCAAAAGCCCCTCATTTCGGCACGAAATGGGGGCTTGAGCGGCTAGTCACGCGAAGGGCAGCTACCCCTTGCGGGCCTTGATCGCCTCGGTCAGCTGCGGGGCCACCTTGAACAGGTCGCCGACCACCCCGTAGTCGGCGATTTCGAAGATCGGCGCTTCCTCGTCCTTGTTGACCGCGACGATCGTCTTGGAGGTCTGCATCCCGGCGCGGTGCTGAATCGCCCCGGAAATCCCCAACGCGATGTAGAGCTGCGGCGACACCGTCTTTCCGGTCTGGCCCACTTGAAACTGGCCAGGGTAGTAGCCGGAATCGACCGCGGCGCGGGACGCGCCGACCGCCGCCCCGAGCGAGTCGGCCAGCTCCTCGACCACGCGGAAGTTCTCCGCGCTACCCACGCCACGCCCGCCGGACACCACGATGGCAGCCTCGGTGAGCTCCGGACGATCGCCGGCGACGGCAGGTTGGCGGGCGGTGACTTTCGCCGCGTTCTCCGCGGGCGCGGGCACTTCCACGGTGACCTGTTCGCCAGCGCCTTGGGCCGGTTCGGCTTCGATCGCCCCGGCTCGCACGGTGATCACCGGGGTGTCGCCGCTGGCTTGGGCCTCGACGGTGAATGCGCCACCAAAGATCGAATGCAGTGCCTTGACGCCGGGTTGGACATCGACCACGTCGACCAGCAGACCCGAGCCGATCCGCGCGGCCAGCCGACCGGCGATCTCCTTGCCGTCGGCGCTGGCCGCCAGCAGCACCGCTGCCGGAGCAGACGATTCAGCCAGATTGGCCAGCACGTCGACCTGCGGGGTGATCAGGTACTGCTCGACGACGTCGGATTCGGCGACATAGATCTTCTCAGCGCCGGCGGCCTTCAGCCCGTCGATCAGCGGCGCGGCCGTGCCGGGCGTACCGACGACGACGGCGGCGGGTTCGCCCAGCCGACGAGCGGCGGTGAGCAGTTCCGCGGTGACCTTTTTCAGCGCACCTTCAGCGTGCTCGGCGAGCACCAGTACTTCAGCCATGGATTTCGCGTGTCTTTCAGTGTCGAAGGGGTCTTAGATCAGTTTTTGAGCGACCAGGTACTCGGCAATCTTGGTGCCGCCGTCACCCTCGTCGGCGACCTTCTCGCCGGCGGTCTTGGGCGGCTTGGGTTTTGACGCCAGAACCGTCGAGCCGGCGTTGGCCAGGCCTACTTCGTCGGATTCCACGCCGATCTCGGCCAGCGTCAGCTTGGTCACTTCCTTCTTCTTCGCGGCCATGATGCCCTTGAAGGACGGGAAGCGGGGCTCATTGATCTTCTCGTTCACGCTGATCACCGCCGGCAACGGGGCCTCGAGGGTGAACACGCCCTCGTCGGTTTCGCGCTCGCCGATGATCTTGCCTCCTTCGACCGACACCTTGCGCAAGTGGGTCAACTGCGGCAAGCCGAGGTATTCGGCGATGATTGCCGGCACTGCGCCAGCGGTTCCATCGGTGGACTCGTTACCGGCGATCACCAGCTCGGTGCCCTCGATGGTGCCCAACGCGCGGGCCAATGCCCACGCTGTCTGGATGACATCCGAACCATGCATCCCCTCGTCGAGCAGGTGCACCGCCTTGTCGGCACCCATCGACAGCGCCTTGCGGATGGCTTCGGTGGCCCGCTCTGGGCCCGCGGTCAGCACCGTCACCGAGCCTTCGATGCCGTCGGCGGCTTCTTTCTCCCGGATCAGCAACGCCTCCTCGACGGCGCGCTCGTTGATTTCGTCCAGCACGGCGTCGGCCGACTCGCGGTCCAGGGTGAAGTCGTCGTCGCGGAGCCTGCGCTCCGACCAAGTATCTGGGACCTGCTTGATCAGGACCACGATGTTCGTCATAACTGTGGTTCGTCCTCCTTGACGGAGTCCTGCAGCCGTGGGCGGCAAGACCTTGGTTACGTTGGTGCGCGGCCACACCCGCGTGTTACTGGCTGGTAGCTTGTGTGCGGTTTCGCTCTCACACCATAGCGGGTCGTGCTAGGCCGAATGTTCGGCTCCTCCCCTCCCACGGCGCGGTGCCCAGCGTCTTGTCAAGGTGGGCCGACGGGGCGCTTCAGGATAGCCTGCCTTGCAATGAACGCCATCGAGAATCCTCGCCGTGTCAGCGCGGCGCCGCCGGCCACGTTGGCGCTGACCGGTGAACGCACCGTACCGGGCCTGGAGCAGGAGAACTACTGGTTCCGCCGCCATGAGGTCGTCTACCAGCAGCTGGTCCACCGGTGTGCTGGCCGCGACGTGCTCGAAGCCGGGTGCGGGGAGGGCTACGGCGCCAACCTGATCGCCCGCGTGGCGCGCCGGGTCATCGCCATCGACTACGACCATGCCGCGGTGGCCCATGTTTGTGCCCGCTATCCGCGGGTCCAGGCGCTGCACGCCAACCTGACCGAGCTGCCGCTGGCCGACGACTCGGTGGACGCGGTGGTCAGCTTTCAGGTGGTCGAACACCTGTGGGACCAGCCGCGGTTTGTCCGCGAGTGCGCCCGGGTGCTGCGCCCGGCGGGACTGCTGATGGTGTCTACCCCCAACCGGATCACCTTTTCACCGGGCCGTGACAGCCCACTCAACCCGTTTCACACCCGCGAACTCGATGCCGCCGAGCTCACCACGCTCCTGGTCGACAACGGATTCGTGGCGGTGAACATCAGCGGCGTATTCCATGGGCCGCGGCTGCGGGAAATGGACGTCCGGCACGGCGGGTCGATCATCGACGCCCAGATTGCCCGGGCGCTGGCCGATGCGCCGTGGCCGGCTGACCTGTTGGCCGATGTCGCCGCGGTCACCACGGCCGACTTCGAGATCATCGAGGCGACCGACCGCGACATCGACGACAGCCTCGACTTGGTCGCGATCGCGGTGCGGGCGTGAGCCGCGTCAGCGACGATGATGCCGGCGTAGCCGGGATTGAGGAGTTGCGCCCATGAACCAGACCGCCGCCAACCGGGTGCCGGGTTTGTTCACCCTGGTGCTGCACACGCATCTGCCGTGGCTGGCCCACCACGGCCGCTGGCCGGTCGGCGAGGAATGGCTCTACCAGTCATGGGCGGCGGCCTACCTGCCAGTGCTGCGGGTATTGCGCGCGCTGGCCGAGGAGGACCGCCACCGGCTGGTCACACTCGGGATAACGCCGGTGGTTGCCGCCCAGCTCGACGATCCGTACTGCCTCGACGGCATGCACCACTGGCTGGCGAACTGGCGACTGCGCGCGGCAGAGGCCGCTAGCCTGCGACCAGGCGCACAGTCAGAACCGGTGACGGCGTGTTCACCGAAAGCCTTACGCGCCTTAGGGATTCGCGAGTGCGCCGAAGCCGATCGGGCCCTCGACGACTTCGCCACCCGGTGGCGCCACGGCGCCAGCCCGCTGCTGCGCGCCCTGATCGACGCCGGCACGGTCGAACTGCTCGGCGGCCCGCTCGCACATCCCTTCCAGCCGCTGCTGCATCCGAGACTGCGCGAATTCGCGCTGCGGGAAGGATTAGCCGACGCCCAGCAGCGATTGGCGCACACCCCCGCGGGGATCTGGGCGCCCGAATGCGCATACGCCCCAGGGATGGAACACGACTATGCCGCCGCCGGGGTAAGCCACTTCATGGTCGACGGCCCGTCACTGCACGGCGATACCGCCCTGGGCCGCCCGGTCGGCGATACCAGCGTGGTCGCGTTCGGCCGCGACCTGCGGGTCAGCTACCGGGTGTGGTCGCCGAAGTCTGGTTACCCCGGCCACGCCGCCTATCGCGACTTTCACACCTACGACCACCTCACCGGGCTCAAGCCCGCCCGGGTGACCGGCCGCAACGTCCCGTCGGACGCCAAGGCGCCCTACGATCCCGAGCGCGCCGACCGCACTGTCGATACCCACGTCGCCGACTTCGTCGACGTTGTCTGCCGCCGACTGTTCAGCGAAACCGAGCGGATCGGCCGCCCGGCGCACGTCGTCGCGGCTTTCGACACCGAACTGTTCGGCCACTGGTGGTATGAGGGACCGACATGGCTGCAGCGAGTGCTGCGCGCATTGCCCGCAGCAGGGGTGCGGGTCGGCACACTCTCTGACGCGATCGCCGACGGGTTCGTCGGCTCGGCGGTCGAATTACCGCCCAGCTCGTGGGGTTCGGGCAAAGACTGGCAAGTCTGGGCCGGTGAGAAGGTGGCCGATCTGGTGCAGCTCAACGCCGAAGTGGTCGACACCGCACTGACGACGGTGGATAAGGCGTTGGCCCAGACGGCGTCGTTGGACGGCCCGACGCCGCGCGATCACATCGCCGACCAGATCCTGCGGGAGACACTGCTCACGGTGTCCAGCGACTGGCCGTTCATGGTGAGCAAGGACTCTGCCGCCGACTATGCGCGCTACCGGGCCCACCTGCATGCGCACGCGACCCGCGAGATCGCCGGCGCGTTGGCGTCGGGGCGGCGCGAGACCGCCCAGCGGCTGGCCGACGGCTGGAACCGCGCCGACGGGCTGTTCGGCGCGCTGGATGCACGAAGGCTGCCACGATGACGTCCATTTGCCGTCGCGAGCGGGCGCACCCAACATCTTGCGCCCGTTCCCGCAGAGAGCGGGCAGCCGAGTGAAAGTCCTGATGGTGTCCTGGGAATACCCGCCGGTGGTGGTCGGCGGGCTGGGCAAGCACGTCCACCACTTGTCGACCGCGCTGGCCGCTGCGGGCCATGACGTCGTCGTGCTGTCCCGCCGTCCCACCGGTACCGACCCGACCACGCACCCATCGTCCGACGAGATCAGCGAGGGCGTGCGCGTTGTCGCGGCGGCGCAGGATCCGCACGAATTCACCTTCGGTGCCGACATGATGGCCTGGACACTGGCGATGGGACACGCCATGATCCGTGCCGGGCTTTCGTTGAAGAAGCCGGGCACCACCCGGGCCTGGCGCCCCGACGTCGTGCACGCGCACGACTGGCTGGTCGCCCACCCGGCTATCGCGCTGTCCGAATTCTATGACGTGCCAATGGTTTCCACTATCCACGCGACGGAGGCCGGCCGGCACTCCGGATGGGTGTCCGGTGCGCTCAGCCGTCAGGTGCACGCGATCGAATCCTGGCTGGTGCGCGAATCCGATTCGCTGATCACCTGTTCGGCGTCAATGCGCGAGGAGATCACCGAGCTCTTCGGTCCTGGGCTCGCCGAAATAACGGTGATCCGCAACGGGATTGACGCCGACCGCTGGCCGTTCGCGGCACGTCGTCCGCGCACCGGGCCGCCGGAGCTGCTGTATGTGGGCAGGCTGGAATACGAGAAAGGTGTACACGACCTCATCGCAGCATTGCCGCGAATCCGGCGCAGCCACGCCGGCACCACGTTGACCATCGCCGGCGATGGCACCCAGCAGGATTGGCTAGTCGAGCAGGCCCGTAAACACCGGGTGCTCAAGGCGGTCAACTTCGTCGGGCACCTCGACCACGACGAGCTACTGGCGGCGCTGCACCGCGCCGACGCCGCCGTGCTGCCCAGCCACTATGAACCGTTCGGGCTCGCGGCGCTGGAGGCCGCAGCGG
>Ga0070737_10003260_pt1 | contig 17806 bp, 7 predicted proteins | sample Coa_R1_10_FD_66438 | JGI IMG/M metagenome (GOLD analysis project Ga0070737, IMG submission 66438) | Surface soil microbial communities from Centralia Pennsylvania, which are recovering from an underground coalmine fire - Coalmine... | ecosystem: Environmental > Terrestrial > Soil > Unclassified ...
CCCCTCAACGCAACAACGTAATCGGTTCGACCAGCCGCAGCGAGCGCAGCGCGGCCAGGCCGGACACCAGGGCCATCACCATTGTCAGGACGTTGCCGCCGATGAACAATTCCGGCGGCAGCAGCACACGCGCGCCAGCGAAGTTGGCGGCGGAGCCGAGCGCGAAAATCACCGGCATGGCCACGGCGATACCGAACAGCCCCACCCAGAATGATTGCGCCAACACCATCGCCCCCATGCGCCAGCGCGAAATGCCCAGGGCACGGAGAACGGCATATTCCCGTAGCGAAGCAGCGGTGGCCGCGTACAACGTCTGGCTGGTGACGACCAGGCCAACCAGCAGGGCCAATGCCGCCGTGCAGCCCATGCCGATGCCGGCATTGGTCTGCGTCAGCCAATACCATTGCGTTCGCCGCGAAAATTCCGCGCGTGTGAACGCCGACAAATCTGGATATTGCCGCAGGCGCTCGATCAATCCGTGGGCCGTCGCAGGATTGCGGCAGCGCGCCAACAAGTACATGGTGTCGTGCGGCTTCTCTTGAAACAATGGCAAGATCATCCGTGCCGTTCGCAGCGAGCAGAACACGTAAGGACCGCCGACGCTTTTGAAACCGTGCAATAAACCGACTACAAAGACGCGATGGCCGAAAACTTCAGCCGTGTCGCCAATGCCGTGAATGCCCAGACGGTCCAGTTCCGCAGCGTCAACAACGACCGCGCCGGGCTCAGTCAGGCGCGTCCGCATGTCCGACGTCAGATCGGCCAGGGCGCCCAGCGCGTTCTCTCCCAGATGCGAGCCGACGACAATGCACACTTCCGAACCGCCCGTTGGCTTGTGCCAATAGCCGAAGCCGAACAGATAGGTCTCGGTGCGCTCGACCTCCGGTTGACTGGCGACGCGCGATTCCCATTCGTTGGGAATGGGATGGCCCAATTCCAGGCTTAGTGCATTGCGAGACGCTACCCACACGTCTGCACCACTGCGGTCGATCGGCATCGACAACACCGACAAGGTGCCCAACAACACGCCCCATTGCAGGATGTTCAGCTGCGCACAGAAGGCGACGGCGAGAATAGCCGGCAGATACCGGCCGCGCTCCCGACCGATGAGGATTAAGGAATAAGGAAGTCTCACCATGATTTCTCCGTGTTCCCCCATTCTATCTTCGCATGAGATATAGTTGCAAGGAATGAACGATTTTATGCTTTCTCGTGAGGCAAATTGTCCGTGGGCATAATATTTGTTACGATCAAAATAGAAGGACACCGCGGACTGACATCCCGTTGTCTTTACCGGAGCAGAAAGAGTTATGATTGATCAGCACCACGACGGGCCTCTCGGCAAATTTTCTTTTGTCCCCGCGCTTGGTCCACCTTGTTCCCGCGAACCTCTCGCCCTTATCGGCATCGGCTGTCGTTTTCCCGGAAAAGCGAACGATCCTGCCGGTTTTTGGGATCTGTTGGTCAATGGCGTGGATGCAATTACGGAAGTGCCGCCAGCGCGTTGGAATAAAAAATTCTTTTACGATCCAGAAATAGGTAAACCAGGCAAGAGCCATTGTTGCCGGGGCGGCTTCATCGAGAACATCGATCAGTTCGATGCAGCTTTCTTCGGCATTTCGCCACGTGAAGCGGCACACATGGACCCGCAGCAGCGGCTGATTTTAGAAACGGCCTGGGAGGCGCTGGAGGATGGCGGGCAGGTGCTGGAACGGCTGGCCGGTAGCAAGACGGCCGTGTTCGTGGGCATCTCCAGCTGGGAGTATTCCTTCGCCCAGGTCAACTTCCGTGACCGCGCCGCTATTGATGCCTACACCAACACTGGCGGAGCGCTGAGCATCGCCGCCAATCGCATTTCTTATTGCTTCGACCTGCGCGGACCGAGCGCTGCTGTTGATACCGCTTGCTCGTCGGCACTGGTGGCTGTGCATTTAGCCTGTAAAAGTATCTGGGAAGAGGGGTGTGAGTTGGCGCTGGCCGGCGGCGTCAACGCTCTCTTGTTGCCGGATTGGTACGTCGGCTTCAGCCGCCTGGGCATGTTGTCGCCGGACGGCCGCTGTCATGCTTTTGACGCAGCGGCCAATGGTTTTGTCCGCGGCGAGGGCGCCGGCATGATCGTCCTCAAGCCGCTGTCTCGCGCTCTGGCTGATAACGATCGTATCTACGCCGTCATCCGCGGCAGTGCCGTCAATCAAGACGGTCGAACACCCGGCCTGACCGTTCCCAGTGAAGAAGCGCAAGAATCTCTGCTGCGTCAGGCGTATCAAAATGCCGGCGTGGACCCGGCGGCGGTGCAGTACATCGAATCGCACGGCACCGGCACGCTGGTTGGTGATCCCATCGAGGCGCGGGCACTGGGGCGCGTTCTCTCGGCGAATCGGCCGGCGGACCGGCCCTGCTTGATCGGCTCGGTGAAGACGAACATCGGTCATCTGGAGGCTGGCTCCGGCATCGCTGGCCTTATCAAGACTGCGCTGGCTCTGTATCATCGCTGTATCCCCGGCAACTTGCATTTCCATCGGCCCAATCCGGCTATCGATTTTGCCCAGCTGCGCCTGCGCGTGCCGGTACACGCGGAACCGTGGCCGGACTGCGCCACGCCAGCGACAGCGGGAGTCAACTCATTCGGCTACGGCGGTACCAATGCCCATGTGGTATTGCAAGAAGCGCCGCCAACAAGCGGGGGGTGTCAACGTCCCGGGGAGAGCAACCGGAATATTCACACGTCTCGCTCGCCGGTCCTGGTACCCTTGTCCGCTCGTACTCCGCAAGCGTTGCAGGCCTTGGCTGATGCCTGGCGACAATTTGTGGCCGACTGTCCGCCGGATGTCTCCTTGCATGACCTTGCCTACAACGCGGCCCATCGCCGCAGCCATCACGATCAGCGTCTGGCCCTCGTCGCCCATTCGCGCGAAGAACTGATCGAACAACTCGCCGCCAGTGCGCCGTTGGAGCAGGGGACGGTGAAGCAGCAGCCGCGCCTGGCCTTCGTGTGTTCTGGACAAGGTCCGCAATGGTGGGCGATGGGCCGGCAACTTCTGGAGCAAGAGCCGATCTTTCGCACAACTATCGAGCGTTGCGATGAGATCGTGCGCCATCTCGGTCCGTGGTCGCTCTGGAAAGAACTGACCGCCGACGAAGACCGTTCGCGCATGCACGTGACCGCCATTTCGCAGCCAGCCATTTTCGCGCTCCAGGTAGCGTTGGCGGCATTGTGGCGCTCTTGGGGCGTGCAACCCGAAGCGGTTCTGGGACACAGTGTCGGCGAAGTGGCCGCCGCTTATCTGGCTGGCGTTTTCACGCTCGAAGATGCTGTGCGCGTGATCTATCAACGCGGCCGCTGCATGGAATTGGCCTGTTCCACAGGCCGGATGCTCGCGGCCGGTATCACGCCGGAAGAAGCGCAGCAACGGATCGCTCCTTATGGCGAGCGACTTAGTCTTGCCGCTGTCAACAGTCCCATCTCGGTCACACTGTCTGGCGAGGCGGGGCCGCTGGAGGAGGTCGCCCGCATGCTGGATCGTAGAGGGGTTTTTTGTCGCTTTTTGCAAGTGCAATACGCCTTCCACAGCGCACAGATGGATCCTGTGCGCGAGGAATTGTTGGCCTCGCTACAAGGTATCCAGCCGCGCAAGGCGCGGCTGCCGCTGTTCTCCACAGTGCAGGGACGCCGTATCGATGGACCGGAGATGGGACCGGAGTACTGGTGGCGCAACGTGCGGCAAACCGTACAGTTCGCTGCCGCCGTCGAGCAGCTTTTCGATGGCGGCTACGATACTGTCGTGGAACTGAGTCCGCATCCGGTGCTGGCCACATCCGTGACTGAATGTGCGCAACAGCGCGGCAACAATGTGCAAGTTCTGCCGTCGCTGCGCCGCCGTGAGGAGGAGCGCACCGTCATGCTACGTTCGCTCGGCCGGCTCTACGTGCTGGGGCAGCCGATCGATTGGTATGGTGTTGCGCCCGGTCCTGCACAAACGCTGCGGCTGCCGTCTTATCCCTGGCAGCGCGAGCGCTGCTGGTCCGAGAGCGAAGAATCACGCCGAACGCGCCTGACCGCCCCTGCTCACCCATTGCTGGGAACATCGCTGGGCGGCCCACAACCTGCCTGGGAAACGCGGCTGGATTTGCGCCTTTTCCCCTATTTGAACGATCATTGTATCCAGGGAACGACGATCTTCCCGGCGACCGGCTATTTAGAGTTGGCCTTCGCCGCAGCCCGGGAACTGTTTGGTGATAGTGTCTGTCGGCTAGAGGATGTCCGTTTGGCGAACCCTTGTTTTCTGGCTGTGGATCGGCCACGTCGGCTGCGTGTGCTTTACCAGGCCGAAGACGCTACTGTGCACATCCACAGCCGCGCCATCGATGCCGAGGAGGAGTGGACGCTCCATGCCCGCATCGTTTTGCGTTCCGGCGAAAAAATCTCACCCATCCGCAGCGCCAGCAAGGTCGAAGCAACCCTTGCTGGCGCTGCGAGCCGGCCGTTCTCGCGCACTAATTGCTACGATTTTTGTCGCAAGATCGGCCTGAATTATGGACCGCTGTTTCAGGGCATCGAAGGCGGCCAGCGCAGCCGGCGCGAGGCGCGGAGCGAGGTTCGGTTGCCGGAAGCAATTACGGTGGAAGATTATTTGTTTCATCCTGCTCTTTTGGATGCTTGTTTCCAGGGTATCATCCCTGCCAGTGACGATTTCGGAGACGAAGGAGGCAAGCTCTATCTGCCGGTCGAGATCGAACAGGTCCATCTGTATCGCCATCCTGGCCGCCGATTGTGGAGCCATGCGCGCATTCGGGAACAGACGACACGTGGATTGTCTGCAGACATCGATATTTACGATGAGAATAATCAGTTAGTGGCTCATGTTCGCGGACTACGCAGTCAACGGGTTGGCGGTGATGCCGAGGAGAAGCTGGACGATCTGCTCTACGCCTATGAGTGGCAGCGACAACCTGTCCGCAGTGCCGGCAAGGGCAAACGTGCTGATGCTGCCGGTTGGTTGATCTTCGCGGATCGCAGCGGGGTTGGCGAGCAGCTGGCGGTAAAATTGCGTGCTGGCGGCGCAGAATGCACGCTGGTATTCGCCGGAAGCACGTTCGTATCAAACAGTGACGACCGCTATGAGATTCAGCCGGGTCGTAGCGAAGATATGACAAAGTTGCTACAGACCCTTCAGCGGAGGGCTGGCACGTCCCGCTCGCCCTTGTGCTGCGGCATCATCCATTTATGGGAGCTGGATGCGCCGCCGTCGGAAAATCTCAGCCTCGCAGAATTGGAAGCGGCCCAGGAGACAGGGCTGTTTAGTGTGCTTCATCTGGTGCAAGCCTGGGAGAAAACCAGCAGCGACGCTGCCGTGCCCTTGTTCCTGGTGACGCGCGGAGCGCAATCGGTCGGTGACCATCCCATGTCCGTAGCCGTAGCCCAAAGTCCTGCAATCGGTCTAGGGCGCGTCATCGTCAATGAATATCCGCGCTTGCGCTGCAAGATGGTAGACCTCGATCCTACAGATGAGGAAGGCAGCATCGCGGCGCTATTCGGTGAGTTGACGGCACAGGATGATGAAGATGAGATTGCCCTGCGCGGCGGCGAACGCTACGTCCATCGCTTCGTGCCATCCACCGGAGCGTTAACACGCCCCGCTCGCCGAGAAGAATCGTATCGTTTGACGCTTGCGCGCCCGGGCAATCTTGACGAGTTGGCGCCGCGTGTCCTGCAGCGTCAAGCACCCCCAGCAGGGCATGTCGAAATCGAAGTTGTTGCTGCGGGCCTGAATTTCAGCGATGTTATGAAGGCGCTGGGGATTTATCCCGGACTGGGCGTTGGTCCCCTTCCGCTTGGCGCCGAGTGTAGCGGACGTATCACGGCGGTCGGTGAAGGAGTTAATGATCTCCGCATCGGCGATGAGGTGTTGGCTGTAGCACCGTTCGCCTTCGGCAGTCATGTGCTGACGCGCGCCGAGTTGGTCGTGCCAAAACCGCCGCAGTGGACGTTCGAGGAAGCGGCCACATTGCCGATCGCCTTTCTGACCGCTGCCTATGCTTTGGAACATCTGGGCCATCTCAGTGCCGGTGAGCGCGTGTTGATTCACTCGGCGACGGGCGGCGTCGGCCTAGCCGCAGTGCAGCTGGCTCGCCGTGCCGGTGCGGAAATTTTCGCCACCGCCGGAACACCGGAGAAACGCGCGTATCTGAAGGAGATAGGCATCGAACATGTCATGGATTCGCGCTCGTTGGCCTTCGCCGATCAAGTCATGGAGCAAACTGGCGGACACGGCGTTGATGTTGTCTTGAACTCGTTGACCGGTGAGGCACTGGTGCGCGGTATCGACATTCTGGCCGATTATGGTCGCTTTCTCGAAATCGGCAAGCGGGACGTGTACGGCAACAGCCGTCTGGGACTGCGGCCGTTTCGGAAAAACTTGTCCTTCTATGCTATTGACCTCGATCGCCTGATCCGCGACCGTCCTGCTCTTTTGGGCAAGCTGCTGCGGCGGCTTGCCCAGGACGCGAACGATGGCCGGCTGGCTCCGCTGCCGCAGCGCGTCTATCCGATCGCTGATGCGATTTCCGCGTTTCGCTTCATGCAGCAGAGCAAGCACATCGGCAAGATCGTGCTGGCACTGCGCGAACCTCGGGGCGCGAATAGGGCTCCACTCGTCATTGCTCCTTCGGAGGAGCCGATCGCTTTTCGTACCGAGGCTACCTACCTGATTACCGGCGGCCTGGGTGGTTTTGGGCTAGCGGTGGCGCGCTGGATGGTCGAGCGGGGGGCGCGTCATCTCGCATTGCTGGGTCGCCGCGGCATCCATTCCGAGGAAGCGCGGAAAGCTGTCGCACATATAGAACAAAGTGGATGTCAAGTGTCCGTTTACCATGCTAATGTGGCCAAAGAAGACGACCTTGCCACGGTGTTGGCTGCGATCGAGCGTGCTGGCCCGCCATTGCGCGGCGTCATTCATGCTGCGATGGTCCTTGAAGATGCACTGCTGCTCAATCTCGACCATCAACGAATGCGCCGCGTCCTGGCGCCGAAAGTAAAAGGGAGCTGGAACCTCCATCGTCAGACCCTGCACGATCCACTCGATTTCTTCGTGCTGTTTTCATCGCTATCGAGCGTGTTCGGCCACGCCGGGCAAGGCAACTACGCGGCGGCCAATCTGTTTCTCGATGCGCTGGCCTGGCACCGCCGGGCGCACGGTTTGCCAGCGTTGACCATCAATTGGGGTTATCTGGGCGAAGTTGGCTATCTCGCCGAGCGGCCCCAGCTGGGCGAGCGTCTGGAACGTCAGGGTGTGTTGAGTTTCACCGTCAAACAAGCCTTGACTTTGCTGGAGCGATCCATGCAGCGCCAGGCGATTCAGGTCAGCGTCATGCGTGTGGACTGGTCGCGTTGGCACGGCTTGGGGGTGACAGGACACGTCTCGCCGCGTTTCGCTCATCTTATCCGAGCTGCAACCGTCAGGGAACGGTCTTCCCAACCGCTCTCTAACGGTCGCGGCTCCGATCCAGGTCAGCTGGAAACGCTGATCCGCGATAAGGTGGCGCGTGTGTTGGGGACTACACCAGAACGACTCGATGTCAACAAGCCGTTACTTAACCTCGGTATTGATTCGCTGATGGCCGTCGAGCTGCGCAACTGGATCGAGCAGGAATGGCGCGTCCATGTGCCGATCATGGAGTTGATGCGCAGCCCCAGTTTAGCGAACCTGACACAATTGTTGCAGAAACAGCTGGTGAACACCGGGAGCCACGCTGCTCCTGCTCGCCAACTTGCCGAGCCGCAAGAGGCGGAAGAGCTGCTGGCGAAAATCGAGGATCTGCCCGACGAAGAGGTAGATGCTCTGCTGACTGCTCTTCTGGATGAGAAGTCTCGTGATAGGAGCGCGATCCCATGAGTCAATCTTCCCCGCCAACGACGAGGCTTTCGCTCACGGAAAAGCGAATGCTGTTGGCGGAATTGCTGCGTGAGAAAGCGAAACAAGATACGGTTTTCCCTCTCTCCCACGGTCAACGCGGCCTGTGGTTTCTCGCGCAGCTGGACCGCGACAGCGCTGCTTACAACATCTTCTTCCCAGCTCGCATTCGCTCCCGCATCGATGTGCCGGCCTTTCGCCGTGCCTTAGAGACTCTGATCGCCCGCCATCCCAGCCTGCGGACAACGTTTGAGCACCAGGACGGCGAGCCTCGCCAGCGCGTGCATTCTTCCCTTGCCGACGGTGCGGCGATCCGGTTGGAAGTTCATGACGCCGCCTCGTGGAGCGAGGAAGTTCTGTATGCGCGTATTGAGGCGGAGGCCTATCGTCCTTTCGATCTGGAGCGTGGGCCGCTGGCACGTATGCACTTGTTCTCCCGTGCGCCGGAGGAACATATTTTTCTGCTGACGGCGCATCACATCATCGGCGATTTTTGGTCGTTGGTGCTGCTCATGGAGGAAATGCAGCAGCTTTATCCCGCCGAATGCGCCGGTATGCCGTCATCTCTTCCATCGTCAGCGACGCACTACCGAGATTTTGTTCGCTGGCAAACGGAGATGCTAGCAAGCGACGAAGGAGAGCGTTTGCTGTCATACTGGAAAAAGCAATTGGCCGGTGTGCCGCCGGTGTTGGAGCTGCCGACCGATCGATCGCGTCCGCCACGCTTTCGGCCGCGCGGCGCGGCAGTGCCATGCCACATTGAGCCGGAGTTGACCGGACGTCTCAAGGCGCTGGCCGCCGCCGAAGGCGTGACGTTGTACACCGTCCTGTTGGCTGCGTTTGAGGTGCTGCTCGGCCGGCATAGCGGGCAGGATGACTTCGTCATCGGTTCACCCTTCGCCGGCCGCAGTCGCTCCGAGTTCGAGCGCGTTGTCGGCTGCTTCATCAACATGCTGCCGTTGCGCACGAACCTGACTGGTGATCCGACTTTCCGTGAGCTATTGCGCCGGACCAGCGTGACGGTGCTGGAAGCGCTGCAACATCAGGATTATCCGTTTGCCCTGTTGGTAGAGCGCCTGAACTTGCCGCGCGATCCGAGCCGCACGCCGTTGGTGCAAGTGTCGTTCACGCTGGAGAGAGCGCATCGGCCGGTGGGCCTGGGCTGCTGGGGCTTTTTTCTGCCGCAAGCTGGAGTCCGCCTCAACGTCGGCGGATTACGCGCTGAGCCGTATCGTCTGGAACACCGCACCTGCCAGATGGACCTGGAAATGATCCTCGAAGTGCATTCCCGGATGGAGCCTGGGGACGAGGAAATTTTTGGAATGCTTCGCTACAACACGGATTTATTTGATGAAGAGACGATGGTTCGCCTGGTAGAGCATTATCATGTGCTTCTAATAAGCGCATTAGATAGTCCGCAAAGGAAAATATCTGAGCTGCCGCTGTTGAGGCCTGCCGAAGAGCGGCGCCTCCTTTACGAATGGAACGATACCCACGTCGATTTTCCGCGTGATCTGTGTCTGCATCAGTTTTTCGAGCAGCAAGCGGCGCGAACTCCTCAGGCGGTTGCCCTCCGCTTTGGCGAGCGAACGGTCTGCTATGGTGAACTGGATGCATGGGCGAATCGGCTGGCGCATTTGCTGCGCCAGCGGGGCGTCGGTCCCGAGGTGCTTGTTGCGTTGTGTCTGGAGCGCTCGCCGGAGATGATCGCAGCTATCCTTGGCGTTCTCAAAGCCGGGGGTGCTTACGTTCCACTCGACCCCGCTACTCCGGCCGAGCGCTTGCGGAGCATCCTGACCGACATGCGCACATCTCTTCTGCTTACCCAGCGCCAGCTGATGAAGTGCTTGCCTGCTTTGGAAATACAGATTATTTGTGTGGATGATGTAGGGTACGCTGGCAGCGTGCCGGGTACGCTACCAGCGTACCCGGCAACGCCGCGGCTAACCGCGGACAACCTCGCCTATGTCATCTACACCTCCGGCTCCACAGGGCGGCCCAAGGGGGTGATGATCGAGCATCGCGCCATCTGCAATACCATTTGCTGGCACCAGCACGCCTTACCGATGTATCCGGATGATCGCGTGCTTCTGCTTGTTCCTTACGTGTTCGATGCTTCCCTGGCAATTATCTTTCCTGCGCTGGCCGCCGGCGCCGAGTTGGTCCTTGCCGCGCCGGGCGCGGAACGTGATCCGGTCCGTATCCTTGAGTACATCCGCCGTGACAGGGTGACAGTCCTTCCGCTTCCGCCCTCTCTGCTACGACTGATGTTGGATGAGCGTCTGCGCGAAGCGGGCCGTACGCTGCGCTGGATCTGTTGTGGCGGTGAGGCAATGCCGCCGGACTTGCCAGCCCGACTGTTCGAGCTTGTGGATGTGCCATTGTACAACCTGTATGGTCCGACCGAGACGGCGATTGATGCGACCTGGTGGACCTGCCGCCACGGCGAGGATCGGGCCAGCATTCCGATTGGCCGGCCCATCGCCAACGTCCAGGTATATGTCCTGGATGCGCAGCGCCGGCCGGTTCCCATCGGCGTGCCGGGCGAACTGTACATCGGCGGCGCGGGATTGGCGCGCGGCTACTGGAATGATCCGCAGTTGACGGCGGAGCGTTTTGTGCGCGTCGGAAGTGTTAGCGACAGCAAGACACCTGTCGCTAACACTTCTGGGCCGTTGTTCCCTGAAAAACGGTTGTACCGCACAGGTGATCGCTGCCGTTGGTTGACCGATGGCAATTTGGAATTTCTCGGCCGAGTCGATCAACAGGTGAAGCTGCGCGGCTACCGCATCGAGATCGGCGAAATTGAAGTGACCCTGGCGACGCATCCGGCGGTACATGAATCGGTGGTGATTTTGCACGGCGAGGATAGCGGCAATCCGCGATTGGCAGCCTATGTGACGGCGCGAGCCGGAGCGGGGCTGCCGACCGCCGAGGTGCTGCGCCGCTATCTTCAGGAGCGCTTGCCCGAATATATGGTGCCGTCGGCATTTGTGCTGTTGCCGGTGATGCCGCGCACGCCGAGCGGCAAGGTAGACCGCAAGGCGCTGCCTGCTCCACTAGCCGAACGACCAAATCACCACCCCTTTGTCGCGCCGCGGACGCCGTTGGAAGAATATCTCGCTGGCTTGTGGCGGGAATTGTTGAGTATACAAAAGATCGGAATTCTCGACAATTTCTTCGCGCTGGGCGGTAGCTCTATTCAGGCAGCGGTACTTATCAACCGTGTACAAGAGAAACTCGGCCAGCAAGTCTATACGGTTGCCTTGTTCGATGCGCCGACCATCGCCGGACTCGCTCAATATCTGACGAAACTTTGTCCTGATACTATTCGTACCTTGTTCGGCGCACAATCACTGGATGTAGGGTGGGCCGACGGAGGAGGCCCACCACGCCTCGCGGGTGGACCTTCTCCGTCGGCCCACCCTACGGGAAATCTACTGGTCGCACTGCAACCCAACGGGACGCGACCGCCCTGTTTCCTGGTGCATCCGCCGGGAGGTATCGTGGTTTGCTATCAGGCGCTGGCGCATCATCTTGGCGACGAACGCCCCTTTTATGGCATCCGTGCGCGCGGCTTGCATGGCGAGACAGAGTTGCCCGCGTCGCTGGAAGAGATGGCCGCCGAGTACGTCGCTGCCCTTCGCGGTGTGCAGTCTCAGGGACCGTATCACCTGGGCGGCTGGTCGATGGGCGGCGTCATCGCCTACGAAATGGCGCAGCAATTGCGCTATCAAGGACAAACCGTCGGGCTTTTGGCGCTTTTGGATACGACTATTCCGTACAACGCCGCCAATGCCCCTTATGCGGAGGATGCTGCCCAGTCTGCCCGCGAGTATGGCCTGGATCTCACGCTGGAAGAGCTGGACCGCCTCGGTCCCGATGAGCAATTGCCGTACCTGTGGGACCACGTGCGTAAGCTCGGCCTTGTGGATGATGACACGCCCTTGCCTTTGGTGCAGCAGATCCTCAACGACCTCAAGCGTCTGTTTCATGCCCACATTCAGCTGGGCAGCAACTACGCGCTTCGTCCCTATCCAGGCCGGCTGACACTCTTTCGTCCTCAGGAAGCGCCGGTGCCGGTGCAAACAGCAACAGATCGTAATTGGGGCAAATTGGCTGCCGCTGTCGATGTCCATTTTGTGCCCGGACAGCATCACACCATGGTCAAGGAACCACACGTGCAAGTGCTGGCCCAAGAGCTGCGGCTGTGCTTGCGGCAGGCGGAGGATTCATCGCTTCGTGCGAAATGATAAATCACGCTCCATTCTTCCTCTTCTCCGCCTCTTGCCGACACGGGCCAAACGACCGGCACAATCGTTATCTTCGGGGCTTTTCCTCAACTCTTTGTTCCCGGCAATCGATACAAGAAATGATCCAACACCGCTACCAAGTACGTGAATTTCCTATTGTTCCAGGAGCCTCGTGACGATGAGTCCACGCGATCCTCAACGAGAGACCGAAGCCACGCCTCCGGAGCCGACACGGCGGCGAGCCGTCCTCTTGACCTCCTACCAGACGGGAGCGACGCGGGGTAAAAACCTGGGCGTGCCGGGCTACTCCTACGACCTGGTCGCCCAGCTGTTTGTGCCGCTGTTGGCGCGTTGGGGGGAAGTCCTCCCGGTCGCTCGTGATGCCGGCGCTCTGGAGGCAGCGGCCCGCGACGCCCGCCGCCGCGGACTTGATCCGGTCCACGTCAGTTTCCTGCCTTTCCAGGATTTCTGCCCGGCACCGTCGGTCCCCAATGTGATCGTGCCAGCCTGGGAATTCCCGGATGCGCCCGATCACGTCTTCGACGGCAACCCGCGTAACGACTGGATTGCCGCCTCGCGGCAGTGCGACCTGATCCTGGTCGGTGGCCAATTCACGGTAGAGACATTGCAGCGGGCTGGCATCCGCACCCCCATCCGCATCGTGCCAGTGCCGACGCCGGACGACTATTTCCGCGTCTCGGCCTGGCAGGCCGATCGCTCCATCCGCATTCCCTACTCGGCCTATGTCTTCCCTCATCCCGATGTGCCTGCATCGGCATTGTGGGACGCCCCTGACCCCAGCGGAGAGGAAGGAGACAGGCTGTCTGTTTCTGCTCCGGGGCGATTGTGCGACACGATGCGCTCGACCTATAGCCAGTACGTCAAACCGCTGGTGCCGCCGACTGCTCACACCTGGATCAAGGCCCTCGCGCGGAAGGCAGGGCGCAATGCCTGGGAACGCTACGTCGAAAGCTGTCGGCAGCCGTACGTGGACCTGTCAGGTGTGGTCTACACCTGCATTTTCAACCCCGGCGATGGCCGCAAAAATTGGGAAGACCTGTTCAGCGGCTTCCTCTGGGGGTTGCGCGATCGCGACGACGCCGTCTTGGCCGTCAAGCTCGTTACCAAGGAACCGATCTGGATCGAACGCATCCTCATGTACTATCGCCGCCTGGGTCTGGCCCATCGCTGCAAAGTCGTGTTGCTGACCGACTATCTCCGGCCGGAACATATGCTCGAATTGGTACGAGCCAGCGCTTATTACCTGACGACCACCCGCGCCGAGGGCAATTGTCTGCCAGTGATGAACTACCTGGCTGCAGGTCGGCCGTGCGTGGCACCGTGCCATACTGCTCTTAGCGACTATTTTACTCGTGAAATGGGTTTTATCGTCGAGACGCATCCGGAGCCGGCCATCTGGCCGCACGATAGCCGCTTACGTTTCCGCACCACCTGGGGCCGGGTCGTATGGCCGTCGCTGGTAGAGCAATTACGGCAGAGTTACCACATTGCCCGCTGCGATCGGCCGACTTACGACGCGCTGGGCGCTTGTGGCCAGCGCAAGATGGCTCAATGGGCCAGCACGGAAAGCATCTGGCCACGCTTGCAGGCGGCTCTGGACCTGCTCGATACCTTGACGCCGCGCAAACCGCTGGCGGCGTAGGAGCCAAACCATGCCCGTAGGCAAGTATCTGAAACCCATCGTGCCACTATTGCCCAGCTGGCTGCTGAGCCGGGCCATCCAGGCGCGCCCTGCCTTGCTCAACCGCCTGCCGCCCGGCCGCTCCCTTCGCTGGTCCCATTACCTGGGCGATGTTGTCGTCTGGATCGATCCGGCTAACGCCATCGAGCGGAAAATGCTTGCTGGCTATGAATCAAGCGTCCTCCGCGCCGTGGAACGCTTCGTGTCGGCAGGCAGCTATTGCATCGATGTGGGCGCCAATGTCGGTGCTGTCGCCCTGGCTCTGGCCCGGCAGATAGGGCCGTCCGGCCGCGTCCTCGCCATTGAGCCGGGACCGCCCTACGTTGCCCGACTGCGGCAGAATTTACGAGCCAATCCGCGCCTGGTTAACCGCGTTATCATTCTGCCGGTCGGACTGAGCGAAGCCGAGGGGTCGCTGCTGTGGCGGCCCGATCCACTTCACCCTTTTAACGCTGGACTGTCACAAGTACACAGTGCTGCTGTCCCCGGTGAATTACCGGTTGCCGTCACGACCTTGGATGTCGTCGTTGCCCGGCAAGGGTGGGAGCGAGTCGATTTCATCAAAATCGATGTAGAAGGAATGGAGTTGGAAGTGCTGCGCGGCGCACGCGACACATTGGAATCGCTGCGGCCAGTGGTCTTATTTGAGACCTTGGAGATTTTTCGAGGCTGTCATGCAGCAATCAACGGCATTGCCGATGTCTTTATCGCCATCGAGGAGTTCTTGCATGGACTCAACTACCGCTTGTACGACCTGCAGCCCGACGGATCGTTGCAAGACGTGACAGCTGCGGCTTTGCCCGATAATACCTTGGCACTACCGATCGAATTCCAGGTTTAACTACCCACAGAATCACAGAGAACCCAGAGAATACATAGATAAGGAAGAAACAAAAATCAGGTATAACCGATCTTTGGTTTATTTCTGTCTCTTTTTTGTGTTTTCTCTGTTTCCTCTGTGGTTCTGTAGTTCGTTTCTGTGAGGAATATCATGCACGACGAGCCAACACATCATGCCAACGGTGATCCATTGTTGCTCGTCACCTCGATGTATAGCGAAAGCGAGCTGGCTCGCCTTCTGGGGCGCGATGCCTATTCGTATCGCTACGTCTACCGCGCCTTTGCGCCGCTATTGCAGCGCTGGGGCCGGCATCGGGAAGTGTCCGGCCCGCGCGGCGTCCTCGAACATGCCGTTGCCGAAGCGCGGCGCCAGCAATACCAGCCGATTCACCTTAGTTTTCTGCCGCTCCATCTGATGGAAATCGTGCCCGAGGTGCCGAACATCGCTGTGCCCGCCTGGGAATTCCCCGACATTCCTTCCTTCGATCTGGAGAACGATCCGCGGCAGAACTGGGCACGGCGGGCCGAGCAGATGGATTTGCTTATCACGCACACACAGTTTTCGCGCGCCGCCTTCTTGCGGGCAGGTGTGCGGACGCCGGTGCATGTGGTGCCGGTGCCAGTCCCGACGGCTTATTTCCAGGTCCCGGACTGGCAACCGGTCCAGCGCATGGCGCTCAACTGCCCGTGCTACACTTTTCCGCAACCGGTCGCGCTGCCGCGAGCACCGCGGCCGTGGGTCAGCCGCGAGACCGGCCATCTGTCGGCACAGCCCAGTCTTCGCCAGCTGTACAAGAAGTGCATTAAGGCCGTGCCACAGCGTTTCGGCAGAGTCATGCACCTGTCGGCGCGGGCCGTCCGCGCCGCCTTGTGGTCGGCCCGGCAAGTCTTCCAGGAAACCGATATCCGCGAGTTGTATCCACCGCGGCCGAATTTAGAACTATCTGGAGTTGTTTATACCACGATCCTGAATCCATTTGACGCCCGTAAGAACTGGCAGGATCTGCTGTCCGGCTATCTGCTGGCCCTGAAGGACCAGGGCGATGCGACGTTGGTGGTCAAGTTGGTGGTGTCAGCAGATTGGGAGGCGGCGGCGCTGGCCGAGATGTTCGCTTTCTACCGCGGCACCGGCCTGAGCCATCGCTGCAAGCTGGTCTTTGTGACGGCGTATCTATCCGAGGAGCAGTTGGTCGAATTGGCGCGGGCCAGTACTTACTATGTGAATACATCGCGGGCCGAGGGATCGTGTTTGCCGCTGCAAAACTTCCTGGCGGCGGGCCGGCCAGCGCTGGCGCCGCCGCATACCGGCATGGCTGACTCCCTCGATGAACAGTGCGGCTTCATCCTGGAATCGCATCCGGAGCCGGCGCCCTGGCCACAAGAAAGCGGCGGTGGCTATCGCACCACCTGGCATCGCCTGGTCTGGCAATCGTATCACGATCAACTGCGGGCCAGCTATGAGACTGCCAAACACGAACGTGCGCGCTATCAGGCATTGGCTCAGTGGGCGCGTGAGCACATGCGTGGATTGGCCGGAGCTGAAGCCGTTTGGCCGCGGTTGGCAACGGCGCTGAATTCTGTTCGAAGTTCTAAGTTCCAAGTTCTGAGAAATGGTACTGCTCAGGACTCAGGACTCCGAACTTCGAACTCCGAATTGCGGCAGGCGATTTGATCGGGATTTTTCATGGGGCGACTTACCCTACTGCTGATGATGGGAGCGTTCCTGGCTGCGACGGCCGGCTGTTCGCTGTGCCATCCGTGCCGGCACTCCTGCGCCTGCGGTCCCGGCGAGCCTCTCCCGCCTGCTGTCGAACGGGTTTCTCAAGAACAGGCCATCCAGGAGCTGGCCGCATCGGTGCAGCCTCCGCCAGTATTGGATGAACTGCTGCTTGTGGACGCTTACCGCGCTCTTCCTCCACTTTTGTGTCAATGCTTGGCTGCCAAGCATGCCCCTTTGGCTGATGGGTTCGATAATCAGCGTCGGCAGCTCGAAAATTCTTCATCCGGCCGCCGTGCCAGCAAGGAATGTCCTGGCTTGCGCGGCGGCCTGGCACAAGGTGGCAAGGCCCAAAAACAACAGAAACAACGTGAATTCCAGGAAGCGATACTGCTATATAGTGCCCTGGAGAGCCGCGATCAAGCGGCCGGCGCGGCGCTGGAATGGTACTATCAGCTCGCCGCTGCCGAGGCCAAGGCCGACTTGCTCACCATTAGCCTGGAGAGCAGCAGCAAAACACTTCAGCGCATCGAAGAGATGAAAAAACTCGGCATCCCTCTGCCATTGCCTATTGAAGAATATCAACGACAAATTGCCGAACTGCAATTGCAACGAGCACAAAATCAGCTGATGATCGAGCAACTCAACCGCAAGCTCCGCTTGGCACTGGGCTATGATCTCACCCCTGCTTGGCGCATCTGGCCGGACCCGGGAATGCCGCTTGGCACCCCTTCTGAAATGCCGCTCCTCTTCGTGCCAGGTGTCGAGGCTGCGGTCCAGCTCGGGTTGCAGCAGCGGCCGCAGCTTCTGTTGCTGCGAAACACGATTGCCAATCTCGACCGCGATACGCTCGGCTCGGCGCGCACGTTGCTCCAGACAATCAATCCGTTGCTGACCCTATCCAGGCCGGGACCGAGTTGCCAACTGCTGGCGATCCTCGGCAAGCTTCTGCACATTCAACCGGGTCAGGAAGAAGAACTGGAACGCATCCGCGCCCAACTCTGCGACTATCTGCAGGAGCGTGAGCGCACGACCGAAGCCGAGATCCGCGCGGCCGTCTACGAGATTGGGGCGCGGCGCGAAACGATCCTGCGAGCGCGGCGAGCGGCCGACAGTTGGCAGGAACGTATCCGGGATCTGGAAAAACGGCAGGCCGAAGGATTGCAGGGTGCCCTCAGCTTGGCCTCGGCTTATCTGGAGTGGTACAAGGCGCGCGGCGAAGTGATTAAAGAGTTTGTGAGTTGGAAAATTGCCATCGTCAAGCTCAAACAAGCGCAGGGCATCCTGCCGGCCGAATGCGGCTATGCTGAGTGCAAAGAAAACTAACCACAGAAGGCACGAAGAACCCAGAGAAAAAGAAACAGAAAGAAACAAAGAAAATTCA
>Ga0070737_10003264_pt1 | contig 17796 bp, 15 predicted proteins | sample Coa_R1_10_FD_66438 | JGI IMG/M metagenome (GOLD analysis project Ga0070737, IMG submission 66438) | Surface soil microbial communities from Centralia Pennsylvania, which are recovering from an underground coalmine fire - Coalmine... | ecosystem: Environmental > Terrestrial > Soil > Unclassified...
AAAAGGAGTGGTAGCGGTGACTGGCTTCAAGCAACCCGCCCTGAAAGAGTTGACGGATCAGCAAGTGCGCTTCGCTCCGCCGGTTCGGCGGGCTGAGCAACTGGTTCGTGCCGAACGCCTGTTGGCCGAGATCGATCCCAACAAGCGTTATCCGTATCCCTTCGTCTGTTGGCGAATCACGGATTACCGCCCCCAGACTCACGCCGATCTGCTCATTCCCGGCGTGGATTTGGCACACGATCTCCAGCTGATGATGCAGGCGCTTTCGGAGAAAGTGCTGGCTCCCTTGCCCACAGAAAAACTTCCCGAGCCGGTCGTCACGCTGGAGGAGATCAGCAAGAAGTTCAATGTCTCGACGAAAACCATTCGTCGCTGGCGCCGCTTCGGTCTGGTGGGGCAACCCATCGTGGCCAACGGCAAACGGCAAGTGGGCTTTTTGCAATCGGTGGTGGAGCGTTTCTTGAAGACCCATCCCGAGCGCGTCGAGCGTGGCAGCCGGTTCTCGCAGATGACCGAGGCGGAGCGCGAAGAGATCTTGCGCCGCGCTCGCCGACTATCGCGGGTCTCAGGCGGTACGCTCACCGAAGTCAGCCGGCGCATCGCCCGCCGTCTGGGCCGCTCGGTCGAGACAGTTCGCTATACCATCAAAAACCATGATCGCCAGCATCCTGAGCAGGCGTTGTTCCCGAACGTGACCGGCCCACTGGATGAGGCGGCCAAACAGGCGATCTATAACTCTTGGAAGCGGAGAATTCCTGTGGAAACCTTGGCCAAACGCTATCAGCGCACGCGGAGTTCGATTTACCGCGTGGTCAACGAGGTGCAGGCCCAGCGCCTGTTGGAGCAGCCCCTCGACTATATTCCGCATCCTTCCTTCGACGACCCCGCGCTGGAGGCAGAGATCTGTGCCCCTATGCCGGATGCCGAAGCTTACGAGGCCAAGCGACGTACCATGCACGCCCCCAAGGACGTTCCGCCGGAGTTGGCCTCGTGCTACGAATACCCGCTCTTGAGCAAGGAGCAGGAGCAACACCTGTTCCGCAAGATGAATTTCCTCAAGTACAAGGCGGCCAAGCTGCGCGATCAGCTCCGCAAGGAGGATGAACCCAACGAGATCGATCCGGCACGCGTTCGCCAGCAGACGCTCAAAGAACTGGAGGAGTTACAAAAAGAGGCCAACGCTGTCAAGGAGCTGCTCATCAACGCCAACATGCGTTTGGTGGTTAGCATTGCCAAGAAGCACGCCGGCCAGACCGATAACTTCTTCGAACTGGTCTCCGATGGCAATATGTCGTTGATCCGCGCTGTCGAGAAATTCGATTTTGGCCGCGGTTTCAAGTTCAGCACCTATGCCAGCTGGGCCATCATGAAGAACTTCGCGCGGACCATTCCGGATGAGCTCCATCGCCGCGAGCGCTTCGTGACCGGCCACGAGGAGTTGTTCGAGATTGCTCCGGATACGCGCACCGATGAGCATGAAATCCTGGCGACGCATGAGCGGGCCACGCGCAGCGTTAATCGTCTCTTGGAATATCTGGAGCCGCGCGAGCGCGAGATCATCCGTATGCGGGCCGGCCTGGATTCCGACCCGCGAACGCTGGAGGAGATCGGCCAGCAGTTCGGCATCACCAAGGAACGCGTCCGCCAGCTCAACGCCCGCGCCATGAAAAAGCTACGCACGCTCGCCGAGGAGCAAGATCTGGATACGCTACTGTAGACATTATCTCTTTACCAGTCGGTCGTGCCGGCAAATGCAGCCCTTGCCGGCACGACCGACTGGTAAAAAAAGATGAGGGGACAAGATGTCCGCAGTAAACCTACAGACTACGAAGGTATCGCCCACATGCCTTTTAATTTCGACCGTATTGGGCCAGGTACTCGCGCAAACGCAGTTTTCGCATGCAATTGCGTGAACTCATGTAACGGACGACGCCAAAGATGGGCCTCTCTGGAGGCCAAGGATGGTCATAACGGCCTAAAATCCAAAATATACCGCTGAATGAGTTGGGATCGCGGCCATCCACGCCATACTTGTTATTCAGTTCGATCATAATAGTCAAAGCCTGCTGTGGAGTGGCACTCCATTCCAGGATTTTTTTGCCCCAAAGCATTCGTAAATAGTTGTGGATCCGTCCTTCACGGACTAGCTGTGTTTGGGCTGCGTTCCAGAGAGGATCATGCGTGCGGGCTGCTTCAAATTGCTCCAGAGAGTAAACATGGGGACGTGGATCAGAAGCATGTTTTATCAAAGTCATCTGAGCCCACTGTGGTAAAGATTCAAAACGGTCATAATCTCTCGTCTGTGAACACCTGTTGTACCCTAATTCGCGCCAGACCAGGAGTTGATCGAGAAATGCTTCTGCTGAAGGCTCCATTCCCCAAAATCCTTTGCGCTTTCCCTGGGCTGCCACAGAAAGACTGGCTGGCGTCCAATTCTGTCGCTGGACCACTTCAGTGAAGATCTCATGAGCGGATAGGTGCCCGAAGTGTAGATAAGGGGAAAGACCGCTGTGGCAATCATCGTCGGGTTGATTAGCTCTCTCGTGATAATGACATAGTTTTTGATCGAGGAAATCAAGTAACTGAAGACGTGCAGCTTTGGGGCCGCCGCGATAATCTACCGGCTTGACGGAGTGGTCAATGGCCAATTGCTCCAGCAAAAGGAAATCACTGTGGAGCTGGGCGATAGAAAGTGGAGGCCAACGCCACACCACAGCCGAGGGCAGATAGGGCAAGCGAGGCAATTCGACATGGGCAAGCGGGTCGGGTTGCGGAAAATTTTCCAGATGAAGGGCAATCTGCTTATGCAAGAACCTTCGGAACGATTGGGCAGTGACGAATACCTGATCTGCTGCACGTAAGGGAAGCAGTCCGTTGGAATCGACCTGTTCCAGGCGCACCGAAAGGCGTTGGGCGGCTGCCTGGACCATGCGCGGCAAAAAGAACGACGGATAATTATCCGTAACGACGACGCACGCACGACGGGCCAAGGCAGCAAGAAGACCTTTGCCGTACCCTTCCGTAGGTTCCACGTAGGGATAATAGAATACGCCATACCGTCTCAAAGGTTCTAGTCGCTCAAGATTATCAGCCATGCCGTCGAGTACAAAGCGATGCAAGCGCTCGCTCGCCCACCGATAGCCGATACGCAGTGGCTCGAAAATCACGAGCGGTTTTTGCAACGATTTAGCCCACTCGACCGCTCGCTGGAGACTGAAATTCCAGGTCGTGCGGCGAAAGGCAATCATCCAGTAAAGCACGAATTGTCCATCTCTGCAGATGGGAGCACCATTGCAGTCTTGTATACGAATCGAGGGGACAGTGGTCATTTTGGGGGAAACTCCCAGTGAGAGCCAGCGAGAGTGTTTAGCAACGATAGTAGTGACTGTATTAAGATAAACAAGACAACAAATTCAGCAAAAATTGATGTATTATTCAATCTAACTTTTTAATCAAAAGATATTAAAAGTACATAATCGCGATATCCAAGTTCATGCGTTCATCCTCCAGATAGTCCCATTAAGGACGGCTGCGAACGTGACCCAAAGCAAGTAAGGGGTGAACAAACTCGCCGCCAAAGTTGAGATACGCCCGAATTGCCATAAGGTAGCGGCAATAGCGAACCACAGAACGAGGATTTCCACGAAAGCGATTCCGGGTTGATGCAGGCTGAAAAACAGGCCGGACCAGGCGGCATTAAGAACGAGTTGAACGATAAACAAAGTCATTGCTGCACGGCAGGCCGGCCAACCGGCGCGGAGCCAAACAAGCCAGGCCGCCAACGCCATCAGCGCGTACAGCGTTGTCCATACGGGCGCGAACACCCAATTGGGCGGTGTCCAGGTCGGTTTGCGCAGCGCTGGATACCAGTCTTGGATCGGACCAAGATTGAACCAATAACCTAAGGCAGCCGCAGCAAAGCATGCTGTCAACAGGAATAGCAATACGGAAAACTCTCTGAAAGATAGTGGCGGCAACACTCGAAGAGAAGACATAGAGAGAACTCCTCCCTAAAGTACTAAAGGACCACAAACACAGGCCATAGAAATCTGCTGTTGCTTAGAGGCTGCTGGACAAAAATCCTGAACGGAGGGCATCAGGTCTCTGTTCTCCACGAGTCACAGGGAGCGCTGACCCCTCCGCGCAGGGGTTTGTCCTACACCATTTTGGTGCTTCTGATTCGTGCAAAACGAACCTTTATTTGTCTTCCGGCGGCAGCTATTTGTCTTCCGGCGGCAGCAAAACGGCATCAATCACGTGGATGACTCCGTTTTTGCAAATAATGTCGGTTTTGACAATATTGGCACCGTTAATTGTGACTTTGCCATCCTTGGCAATGATTTTCAGGGACTTGCCTTGGGCCGTCTTGGTTGATTCGAGCTTGACCACGTCGGCGGCCATGACCTTGCCGGAGACGATGTGGTACGTTAGTACAGCGGTCAGAGCTTTCTTGTCTTTCAGCAAGGCTTCCAGTTTCTCTTTGGGGACTTTGGCAAACGCTTGATCGGTTGGTGCGAACACCGTGAAGGGGCCTTTGCCCTTCAATGTGTCCACTAATTCGGCTGTTTCAACCGCTTTGACCAGAGTCTTGAACTGCTCAGCGGCTATAGCCGTATCTACAATATCTTTTGCGTCGTTCTCGCCTGCCTGCGAAATTCTCAGTCGAATACCGCTCACCAAAACCACCAGCCCCAAAATGCCAATAACTGTAACCAGCCGCTTCATCGATGCGACTCCTTAGCAGAAACATCAGTGCCGAATAACTCGCCTTCAGAAACCGCTTCTGATGCAGCCATTCGGTTCTCCCTCTTCAGGTGTTCCTCTGAAAGGTCCCATAAAAATCGTTCATATCGATCATTTTATTTAGAAAGATCCAAAAAGTCAAGAAATTTTTACTGAGAAAAAGCAAAAATTGATAAAATGGCTTGAAGAATTTGATCAAACCGCTCACAATATTTTGGGATAATCTGTCTAAGAAAGAACAAACGAAAACCATGCGAAGCGGCAAACCGGGTCTTTACCTGAGTACGATCCAAACAGCAGAAGTGCTGGGCGTTAGCGTGAGCACGGTCAAACGCTGGGTGGATGAAGGCATTCTGCCAGCACACAAGACGGCTGGCGGTCATCGCAAGCTGCTGAGGGCAGAAGTTCTCGCTCTGACCCGGCAAGGTACTTTGCCGCGCGGCGATCTGTCGGCTTTGAGCATGGTTTCCTCCAGCAAATGCGCAGCCGATCCCGAAAAGACTGCGACAGCTTTGATCGATGCGCTGGTGCGTGGACAAGGAACAGAAGTGACGGCCATCCTCCGCCGGGCTTATACTTCAGGTATGGCCGTGGAAGTCCTTGCTGATCAGGTTGTTGCACCCGCGATGGCCACAATCGGACACGAATGGCAGACGGAGCACCTGGACGTATGGCAGGAACATCGCGCGACGCAGCTATGCGCTGCGGGGCTATACGAGTTAAAAGAAGTTCTGGAAACGCGAGCAGAGCGCGATCGGCCGATTGCTGTAGGCGGCGCGCCCCAGGGCGATCCCTATCTGCTGGCGACCCTTCTTGCCCAACTAGTCTTACTGGATGCTGGCTGGGAGGCCGTTAATTTAGGGCCGAACACCCCATTGCCGAGCCTGGCCAAGGCGGTAAGCACGCTTCGCCCACGACTGCTTTGGTTGTCTGTTTCGTATTTGGTAGACAGCGCCAATTTCCTCGTCGAATACCGCAATTTTTACTCGCTTGTCGAACGCCAAGGGGTGGCCACAGCGGTTGGAGGCCGGGCCTTGGTGGAGGAGATTCGTTCGGCAATTCCATACACTACCTACGGAGATAGATTAAGCCATCTCGCCGCTTTCGCACGGACGCTCCATCCACGACGAAAACCGCCGCGCCGCGGCAGGCCGGCAAAGCAATCCAAAGTGTGATCGATGATGCCTTCACTCGCCCTTGACTGCTCAACAATCTTTTGGGCTATTGCGCCGGAAGTTTGCGCCCCGCCTTTGCAGCCAATTCCCGTATTTTCTCGACCAGCACATCTTGGGCTTTGGCGTCAAAGTATCCGATGCCGCCTGTATACAGTCCGCGTGTTTCGTAGCCGCCTTCTCGAAGCACGCGAGCCGACGGCAAATAGCCGAACACGTCATTGCAATAGGCGGCCAACCATAAGTTTCTTGGTCCCAATGCTTTCTCCAACAGGCTGACGTAATCCACCACAACTTCCCCCGATAGGCCCACCAACGTCAGATCATCGTCGAATTGCCAAACGGCAAGCGGACAGTCGTAGTGATCGGGCAGCTTTTTGCCCTGTTCCAGAGCGGCCAACATTCTTTGAGCCACCCAGGCCTGAATGCTTCCTTTGCGCGCCATTTGTTTTTTCAATTCTTCGCGCGCGGGCGGCGCTTGCAGCGGGAGAACGGCATGATCAAACGCGATGTGGAGCGGTCCTTGCACGGGCCGAAGTTTGCTCTCCAGCAGCCGGCAAACCTCTTTGCCCAATGTCTCTCCGTGTGCTCGCGCCAATGCCATGCTGCCGCGCGGATAGGGATTGGCATCGCCAGCGCAGCCGATCATAAACATCGCCTGTGCCGACGGATGCTGTTCCTCAACATAGGTTTGAGCGAAGCCCGCGTAGTCGCCGCACACTTCGTAGTTTTTGTCGGTCAAGGTGGTGCCGTGAACGGCGGCGCCAAAAAGCACGGCTCGCAGCCGTCCATCCGGCGTATCGATGCGCAAAATTGGTACGGAGCGATCCGCCGGGCCGCGTGGGTTGATGCCGAGGATGACGCCGGTAGCCGTGAATTCGCGGCGATTCATGACAAAGGGACAGACGCCGACGCCCCAGGACAGCCGGGCCGGCCCCAACTTCGCTGTGGCTTGCTGCACCACCGCGACGATCTTGTCTTGTAACCGGCGCGTATATTCGACGTTACGCTCCAACTCACCGGCTGTCAGCCGATCGCTGGATGGATCCCTGTCGGAAGCCTGAAGAAGCAGCATCGGCCCGGTATGAGTGTGCGATGAGTTGAGAAGGATCTGCTCGCGTTTCAGCCCTGTCTTCTCGCGGAGGCGTTGGCAGATCGGCTCGACGACGGCGGCCGGGAGACCAACCAGGTCTGTTGTCACCAATATTGCGCGTTGCCCCTGGCTGTCTTCGAGGGCCAGCGCCTTGGCGTAGAGATCGGCTTCTACTTTGGTAAATGGCTTGTTGCGTGAAGCGTAACCGGCCAAAAATACCGGATGTTCTGGGGTGATTTTCACACTGGCCAAGCCGGCTTTCCACTCCGTATCGGCGGCCCGTACCATCGGCATAGCCATATTGACCACCAGAAGACTAAAAAGGACATGCGTCCAGCGGTCAGCTATTCTCCAGTGCGCGGTTGTCATGACCAATGTCTCTCTTTCTCCAACGTTGGCAAGACGACAAGAGAAATGTCCCTCGACCATTGTATTGTGGCAATCATGGGCTTCTTTCTTGCATTTTCCGAGCGCTCTCGATCTTGGCCCATGTATCGCGTAGCGTCACTGTGCGGTTGAAGACGGGCGCCCCGGGCTTGGAATCCGGATCGACGCAGAAATAGCCCAGGCGCTCGAATTGGAAGCGGTCGCCGGGCTTGGCCATCGCCAAGCTCGGCTCGAGGCGGCAATCGGTCAACGTCACCAGCGATTGCGGATTGAGGTTAGCCTTGTAGTCTTGGCCTTCAGGGACATCGTCGGGGTCGGGTTTCGTGAAAAGATAATCATATAAGCGGACTTCCGCTTTCAGCGCATGAGCGGCCGAGACCCAGTGGATGGTCGCTTTTACTTTGCGGTTATCCGGGGCGTTGCCGCCTCTCGTCGCCGGGTCATAGGTGCAGTGCAGTTCGATCACGTCGCCGGTTTTGTCGTCCTTCGTTACGCCTACGCATTTGATGAAGTAGGCATAGCGCAACCGTACTTCGCGGCCGGGGGCCAGACGGAAGTAATCCTTTGGCGGATTCTCGCGGAAGTCTTCTTGCTCGATATACAGTACTCTTGAGAATGGGACTTTGCGTGTGCCGGCGCTGGCATCTTCGGGATTGTTGACGGCAGTGAATTCTTCGACCTGTCCTTCCGGGTAATTGTCTATAATCACTTTCAAAGGTCGCAAAACGCCGAGAACGCGCGGCGCGCGGCGGTTGAGGTCGTCGCGTACGCAATTTTCGAGACGGCCGATGTCGATGACGCTGTTAAACTTGGCGACACCGATCTCTTTGCAGAACTGGCGGATCGCCTCCGGCGTGTAGCCGCGACGACGGATGCCAGCAATGGTCGGCATCCGCGGATCATCCCAACCGTTGACGTGGCCCTCTGTCACCAATTCGATCAGACGGCGTTTGCTCAGGACCGTATAGGTCAGATTGAGGCGGGCAAACTCAATCTGCTGCGGATGATAAATGCCCAGTGCGTCCAGAAACCAATCGTACAGCGGCCGATGGTTCTCGAATTCCAGCGTGCAGATAGAATGCGTGATACCTTCGATGGAATCGCTTTGGCCGTGCGCCCAGTCGTACATAGGATAGATGCACCATTTGTTGCCCACATGCGGATGCTCAGCGTGCAGGATGCGATACATTACCGGATCGCGCAGATTGAAATTGGGCGAATTCATATCGATTTTGGCCCGCAGCGTACGCGAGCCGTCGGGGAATTCGCCGGCTTTCATGCGACGAAAAAGGTCCAGGTTCTCCTCAATAGAACGATTGCGGTAGGGACTTTCCTTGCCGCCCTTGAGGTCGCCGCGGTACTCGGCAACCTGTTCGGGTGTCAGATCGCAGACGTAGGCTTTGCCGGCCTGAATGAGTTGCTCAGCCCACTGGTAGAGCTGCTCGAAATAGTCGGAGGCATAGTACAGGCCGTCCCACTGGAAGCCGAGCCAGCGCACGTCCTCCATGATGGAGTTGATATACTCGATGTCCTCCTTGACCGGGTTGGTATCGTCGAAGCGCAGATTGCACTTGCCTCCGTACTCAGCGGCGAGGCCGAAGTTCAGACAGATCGACTTGGCGTGGCCGATGTGCAAATAGCCATTCGGCTCCGGCGGAAAGCGCGTATGGACGCGGCCTCCGAATTTGCCGCTCTTTTGATCCGCATCGATGATTTCCTGAATGAAATGACGGGCCGGAACCGGCTCCTTTGATGTTTTCTCGGATGCGGGCTTGTCTGGGTCCTTGCTTTTGTCGCTCATGGCTCTCCTACCTCGGTCGGCAACGAATAGACGTACGAGTGCTCCACAATCTTATCGCGGAAGGACCGGCCTCCGCAACACGAGAGGTCAGCCCATACACGGTGTGCCAGGCGAAAGGTCGACATAAGCTGGCTGGTGCGCTTACCAGCCGGCTTATGCCGGCCGCTCGTCAAGAAACTCGCCAGGTACGGCACGAAGGATGCATAAAGAAAAAAACCAAAAAAATGAAGTCCAGCCCCTTGACAGAATCGTTTGGCAGCAATAGAAGAGAAGATGTTTCCCCCGCCAAAGGCAGCAGGGGGTGGCATCGAACCAAGGAGGCGAGCCATCGATACGCCACCGACGAGAGGACGCCGGGACCCGTAGGCTCGTGGATTTCGGCTCATACGGTGCTGGGGTTGCGACTTGCTCGCGAGCCAAACGAACCCCCCAGTAAAACCTGATAAGTAGCGACCGATCCGATGGCCTCGACGAGTCCCGGCCGGTGAAAAACCGAGGCGGCAGCCCGCCTTGCCGATTCAGTTCGGCGCGGCGGGCTGCTGTTTTTTGGTCGATCCCACTTCGACGAAACCGAGCAAACCGAGTGGCGAACTCATGGCAGCTCGCGGATGCGAATGGCCTTGAAGTCGATGGGCGCCCCCTCAGACTCCAGGCACAAATAACCCGTTCGCGGCTCGATCTGGTTGCCGCCGGACACTTCCTCGCCATTGACCCATAAACGAACTTCGCCGTTGATCGCCCGTATGTAGTAATGGTTCCACTGGCCGACGCCTTTGCTCCGCTTCTTGCGCGGGAAGCTGCGGCTGCCATTGGGCGAAGTCGGCGGAAACGGCTTCATCTTCGCCTTGCCGACCGGAAAAACATCACCATTGGTCGTGAACGAATCGGCCTTTTTCCCTGTCCGCTTTTCGTATTGCTCGAGGTAGCCGTGATCGAGGATCTGCACTTCGATGCCCGCGGAAGGCAGCCGGCCCGGTTGCAAGTCCTTGAGCGCTTCTTCCGGCACCCATACGAAGATGCCAGAATTGCCGGCGCTCTTGTTGTGCCGCCATTGGGCTACCAGCTCAAAGTTCGTGTAGACTTTTTTCGTGCGGCAAACGCCGATCGGCTTGCCAGTGCAGTGGATGGTACCGTCCTTCCCGGTCCAGGTATCTTGAGCGCAGTTGACGTTGACGAAATCCTCAATACTCAGTTGTTTCCAGCCGGGACCTGTGCCGTCGATAAAGGCTTTGGGCAGTTCTGCTTCGGGCTGATCTGCCGGGACAGCTGCCGAAACAGCGAGGAACATCAAAGACACAATCAGCATGGCGAATCGGGTTAACTTCATACATTCGCTCTCCTGGTAGGTCCATTCTCATAGACGAATCATTTTGAAGGTATATCCACCTTGTGCGCTATCGCCAATCGATTATGCGTAAGATACAGCAATGGGAATTTTCAATCCAGAACGGCGGGACGGAATGTGGAAGCGTTGAGCTTCCCCGGCGGTCACTTCATGATGATGGGGCCGGCCATGAAACAACAGGTAGGGGTAGACTCGGCGGCCCACCGCTGCCGGCTATGTATTCTCTGGAAGGGATTCTGTCGCAGCAGACGGCGTGAATTTCGCGGCCGGATCCGGGAGAGAGCGTAGCGCCTTGTCGGCAATGTCCCGACGATAGAACGCGCCAGGGAATTGGATGCACGCCACGGCTTCGTAAGCGCGGCGCTTGGCGTCGGCCAGCGTGTCGCCCAGGGCTGTGACGCCGAGGACGCGGCCGCCGTCGGTCAGGATGCGGTCGCCGTCGCGACGTGTGCCCGCATGGAACACCTTCACGTCCGGCCATTTGGCGGCTTCGGTCAGCCCCCTGATGGGAAATCCTTTCTTGTAGGGGCCAGGATAGCCGCTGCTGGCCATGACCACGCACACCGCCGGACGCGGATCCCATTCCAGCTTGCCCTCGAACGCCTCGAGCCGTTCGTCTACGACAGCTTCGATCAGATCGAGCAGATCGGTGCGCAGACGCATCAGTAATGGCTGAATTTCCGGATCGCCAAAGCGACAATTGAACTCCAGCACGCGCGGCCCCTGGTTCGTCGCCATGATGCCGGCATAGAGGACGCCGCGGAACGGCTGCCGCCGCCGTTTCATGGCATGGACAATAGGCACCAACACCTCGCGGTCAATGGTGTCCAGTAGCTCTGGCGTGCCCACAGGGGCAGGACAGTACGCGCCCATGCCACCGGTGTTTGGCCCTTTGTCCTCATCGAAAGCGGCCTTGTGGTCCTGCGTCGGCTGCAAGGGCACGATGGTCCGGCCGGACACCAGAGCGAGAAGGCTCAGCTCTTCGCCTTCCAGGCGCTTTTCGACGACCACTTGCCGGCCGGCGGCTCGGCCAAATTCCTCGCGGACCATGATGCGCTCGATGGCCGTCAGCGCTTCTTCGTTGGTTGAACAAACGATGACGCCCTTGCCGGCGGCGAGTCCATCGGCTTTGACCACCAGCGGATAATCGCGGGTTTCGATGAAGCGGCGTGCGAATTCGGGATGATCGAAGATGCGGAACTCGGCAGTCGGCACGTCGGCATGACGCATCAGTTCCTTGGCGAAGACCTTGCTCGATTCCAACCGTGCTGCCTCGCGGGTTGGGCCAAAGATGCGCAGATTGGCTTTCTGAAAGTGATCGACGATGCCGCGGGCCAACGGCTCTTCCGGTCCCACCACAGTCAGATCGATTTTCTCTTTGCGCACGAAAGAGACGAGGCGATCGAAGTCGAGGGGATCGATCGGGACATTGACACCGTCCTCGGCGGTGCCAGCGTTGCCCGGAGCACAATAAACTTGCTCCGCGCGCGGCGACTGCGCCAATTTCCACACCAAGGCATGTTCGCGTCCACCTTTGCCGACGACAAGCACCTTCATAGTTATAAAATCCAAAAAGGCGAATGGCCAGCGCTTTCCCGGCCCACCGCGTCAGTAAGGTACGCTCCTTCCCTTGCGCTGCGGGCTGATAAAGCGCTGGCCATTTTACGACACAGCGGCAACCGTGGGCAGGAGAGCGCGAGCGTGGTCAGGGCCAAGGCGGTGGCAGTAGTCACCAAAACTCTCGCCGGGTCGGCGTTCTTCCTTGTAATGGCGCAGCAGGGGCTCCAAGGTGGCCACGATCTCGCTGCGTGGCACCAGATCTTTAAGCGGAAAATTCAGGCGATCGCCGAGGACATGACCGCCGACGTAGATGACGTACTTGTCGCCGCTGCGGCCGACAATGCCGATGTCGCTCTGGTAAGGACGGGCGCAGCCGTTGGGACAACCAGTCATGCGGACGCCGAGTGTCTCACGCGCCAGGCCCAGAGCCTGGAGCAGCCTTTCCAGCTCGTTAAGGATGCTCGGAAATACGCGCTCGGCCTCAGAGATAGCCAAACCGCATGTTGGGGTTGCCGGGCAAGCCATGCTGTATTGGCGTAGCTTGCTGAGCTGCGTGGGACGAGAGATGCCGTAATCCTCGAGCATTCGTTCGAGAAGTGGCAGAGCGCTGCCGTCGAGATTGCACAGCAGCACGTCTTGCATTCCCGTCAGCCGCAACTCCGGCCGGAAGCGCTCGACAATGGCACGGAGCCCCGAACGCAAACGCATGGAACCGACATCTTTGACCCGGCCGTTCTCGACGCTGAGTCCGTAGAACCACTTGCCGTCGCCCTGCGGATGCCAACCCAAATGCAGGTGGTAGCCGCTGATGGACACGGGCCGCGGCTGCGCCGGCATCCCTCCGAGATAGCCGGCCAATACCTCACGGAACTTTTCGACGCCCCAATCGTGGACCAGGTATTTGATACGTGCCCGCTTGCGGTCGGCGCGATTGCCGTGATCACGGAACAGTTTCACCACGGCCTCAGCAGCTTCGATGATATCCTCGGCCGGGACATAGCAGATCGGCTTGGCCAGCATGGGGAAAGTATTGGCGTTGCCGTGCGTCATGCCCATGCTGCCGCCGACCAGCAGGTTGTAGCCCGCGATCTGGCGGTCCTCGACAATAGCCAGCAAGCCGAGATCTTGGCCGTACACATCGATGCAGTTATCTTCTGGCAGGGCCAGGCCGGTTTTGAATTTGCGCGGCAGATAGACCTTGCCGTAGATCGGCTCCTCTTCGGTCCCATCGACCGGCGCGACGCCGATCCTGTTTGTTTTGCCCTGATGCTGGCTCAGGTGCGTGACCGGCTCGCCGTTGAGCCAGATTTCATGGTAAGCCTTGCTGCGCGGGGCCAGGTGCAGGGCCAGGCGCCGGGCTGTCTCCTGCATTTCGGCGTGAACGCCGTCCTGGTGCAGCGGGGCCGGGCAACACATGACATTGCGCTCCACATCGCCGCAAGCGCCTAGCGTCGTTAACAGTGTGGCGTTGATGCCAGCGATAGTGTCTTTCAGGTGCGTTTTCAAGACGCCGTGGAACTGGATGCCCTGCCGGCTGGTGAAGCGCAGCGTACCGTTGCCGTAAGCATCGGCCAGTTTGTCCAGGGCCAGATATTGTTCCGCCGTCACGCGCCCACCAGGAATCTTGCAACGAACCATGAACATATAATGCTTGCCCACTCCCTCGATACGGCGGGCCTTGCGCGCGTCCCGGTCTTCTTGCTGATAGGTGCCGTGGAACTTTAGGAGTTGCTTATCCTGCTCGCTGAAATGATCGCTGTCTTTTTGCAGCTCCGCACGGATCGTGCCGCGCAGGGCGCAGCTGTTCTCCTTGATGCCTTCCACGGCCGAACGGCCCGGCTTCTTCGCTCCGTTGGCGGCGATGCCATTCGTGTCCTGCTGTGCTTCACCCGACATATGCGTGTCCTTGTTTTCGGAACGATCGGAATCTTCACTAAGCCGATCAATTTACATATACTCAATTCAGCGAATCCGACAAGAGATCATCGGCAAAGAAACCTGGGCAAATTCAAGTAGGCCGGTGTTGGCATCCGAACTGTTACAACATGGCCTTGACCAACCTGGGCTTTCTGACGGTCCTGCACGAATCGAGCGGCTACCTGGGGGGCTACCTTGTGACCAATGTCTGGGGTCGGCCGCTGGAATTTCGCCTTACCAGCGCCGTGCAGCCTAATCGCGTGCAGCATATCCTTTACGCCAGCACTCTGGAGCCATATATCTGCGCCGACCTGATCGGCAAGACGCTGGTGGATAAGGCTGCCGTGCCCGTGCAATTGCTCCTCACCGATCGCGCCAGCGTCCTCGATCTGCGGCTCAAGCTGGAATGTCCTGTGGTGTGGCTGGCCGCAGCCGATGATGCACAGGCGGCGGCGCTGACTGAACGGATGGCGGCACCCGCACAAGCGGGGCATGGTCCATTGTTGTGCCATCCACGTTTCCCCGATGATGTGGCCCGAACGCGCGAACTACTGGGCCATCTCGATGTTGGTTTCGATCTGGCCGAGCCGTTTGTCCGCATCCGCGAAGCTATCAGCGAAGCCCGCAAGATGGGGGTACATAAATGAGTACCCTCCGCACCGCGGTTATTTCGTTAGGGCGAGCGGACTTTTCCCTCCCCCCTTGTGGGGGAGGGTTGGGGGGACACCACTCCTTGGCTCAATTATCTTGACACCTCCTACCTCAGCCCTCCCCCATGAGAGGCGAGGAGGTTTTGCTCGATAACGGTGTTTGCGTAAGCGATGCGGTCATCGCTGTTCTCCGTTACGGAGCGACGCTGCCTTCAATTGTAACCACCACCGGCGCATCTTGCAGGTCGGTTTTGATCTTCACTTCCTGCTTGAAATCGCCAGCTTTGCGAAACACGCATTTGAAGGAGACCACCTGCACCGGAGCAGGAGTGGCCGACGGCGGCGGATCGACGTGCATGCCTTCTCCCATTCCCTCGACGCTCATCACGCGGAATGGCTTGGTGCCGCGAACAACCACACGGCGCGTCAGCGTCTCGCCGAGCTTGACCGCGCCCAGGTTCAGTGTCGCCGGCGCTACCGTCAGGTTCGACTGCACCACGCCTTCGACCAGCACCGGCAAGAGCGGGCTGGCCGGATCGTTCGTTTTGAGAAAAAGATCGCCCTTGAGCGTGCCGAGAGGGGCATCGGCCTTGAGGGTGACCCGCACCCGGTAGCCGACCTGTCCCGGCCGGCGGTATAGCTCGCTCAGCGCTACCTCGACGGGCAAATCCTTCGCCGACGCTTCCGTCACCTGCCAATCGAGCACGCCGGCATATTCTACGTCGATGACCTGGCTGGCTTTTTGCCCGCGCGTCACGGTGCCGAAGCTGACTTGACCTGGATTGAAAACAATATCGGCCCGGCTGTTAGCGCTGACGCGTAGCTGGGCGGTAGAGATGAAATCGGGGCCGACGGTGACAGCGATGCCGACGGTTTTGGGGCCGGTGAAGCGCCGGGCGTCCATGGTGACATCGATGGTAGTTGATTCGCGCGGCTCCAGAACGCGTTTGGCAGCTGTGGCCGACACGCAGCCACAGCCGCTCTTGATACTGGTGATCTCCATGCGCACGGCGTAGATGTTGGTGATGACAAAGCGGTGTGACAACTGGGCGCCGCGCGGCACGCTGCCGAAGTCGTGGCTTAGTCCCTCCTTGAACATTTTCTCCGCCCACGCCGATTGCGCCGATGTCGGCGCCGCACCGAAGGCAACCACGAACAACGCCATCAGAGCGTGCCTCAGATTCATCCTCTCCTCCTGGAAATGCGCGACGGGCTATGCGGGAATCCCGCAGGGGCGAAGCACCCAAATTCTAGCGTGGCACGTCTGTAGGGTGAAGTCGGATTCTTGCCGACAACCGAATGAGCCGGAAGCGTAAGCGACCGCCAAGCATCCATCACTCATGCTTTCCGGCCCGCCCGGACGTTTTGCTAAAAAACCAGGCAATTCAAGCGAACAGGAGAAACCACGATGGCTGCGGAGCTGTGTCTCGACGGCGTAACCCTTTGCCCGGAGCTGAGAAAGCCCTTCGACGTGCTCGTCGAAGGGCGGTTTCTAAAAACAAACGGAGAGGGCGGGATTCGAACCCGCGGTGGGGTTTTACCCCCACGCCGCTTTAGCAAAGCGGTGCTATCGGCCACTCAGCCACCTCTCCAAATACCTTTGTTCCAGGGACTTACGTCAAGTGTTGGAGGATAGGTGTAATCATTCTACATCCGCCACTATATAATAACTGTGATGCCCACCTTTCTTGAAGATAAAATAAGGTGAATGGTCAACCTGCCGTAATCGGGTCGACCGGAAACACAGGGAAGAACCGAGGTATAGGAACTTCACTATCTCCACACCCCCATTCTACCATCCCCTCGCCATCCGGCAAGCCGGCAAAATCACCCTCAGATTTCCCTCTCTTCCCTCATACTGCCAAGCGCTGGGTCAAGAAGGTCAAGGGGCGAGCTGCACCCCATTGGCAAGTAGAACGATCTGGATTCTGCCTCTTGGGGCCTCTCGAGCAGCGGGAGCAAGTCCCGTGAAGGAGCAGGGAGCGAAAGGGCTGGGAGAGTTTTTCAAAGGCCTCCCGGCGCCTGGGAGGCAAGAACCCATTCCTGCGGTATAGTCGGGCAAGCCGCCGGGCGCTCACCTGCGCCAGCAGGACGGCGGCAGGGTGCCCTTGAGGCTGCGCAGAATCGGCTTCAACGGGACGGCCGTGTGCCGCACCCGTTCCGCACCCAGCGTAGACTCCAGGCACGCCCGCTTATCGTACAAGGCCCGGACGACCGAGATCCCGAGGTTCTCCTCGTCGCTCTTGTACGCCGCATGGACCGAGCGAGGGACACAGCAGATCACGCTGGTCATGACTTCGACGGTGGTGGAGAACAGCTATTCCCGCGTGTACCGCGTCTCTGTCGTCGCGGTGAACAGCGGATCCAGATCGTCGTGACCGAAGGCCCGTTCCATCCGTTCCCGCACCATGACCGACACCAGGTTCTTGTTGATGAATCGATCGAACACCTTGCCGCAAAGCATCCGTGCGACCTTCCCGAAAGACGACGTGCTTCCAGGATAATGACTTATGGAAAACGGACTGTGTGAGGTGCTTTCTTTGTGGGAAGCATTCTTTCCGATCGCCGAGACGCTGGCCCATGATCTCGCGAGGCGGCCAAGCCGCCTCTTCAAGATGGACGAGTCATCACTTGTGGAATGGCTGGAAAGCATCGAGAAACATACCTTTTATCGTTTCCTTTTTGGGCGGCGGGCCAATCGAACGCTGACCTCTTCGGCGAAAGCGCCAACCGCCGCGTGTTGGTGAATGTCACGCCGCCGCACCAGATACACGGGTATCGGCCCAAAATAACGGTTCATAACACGCTCGTGCAATCCGGGAGAGGCTTGACGTGGCCATAACCCCGGCACGAGGGCGATGCCTAGTCCCTTCTCGACGCAGGAGCGGATGATTGCTGCGTGCCGCGCTTCGACCCAGCGTGGCTCAGTCTGATACAGGCCTAGTTTGACCAGCGTGCCATGGACTTGGGTATCGCGCAGAGAGGTCGTAGCATTGATCAGCGGATAAGGTTTGAGATCTTCGGGCCGCACGCGCCGCTGCCGTGCCAGGGGATGATCGTGCGGGGTAAGCAGGATCACTTGCAACTCGTACCAGAGATCAAAGGAGAGGTGCGGGTATTGGTTGCGA
>Ga0070737_10003268_pt1 | contig 17778 bp, 13 predicted proteins | sample Coa_R1_10_FD_66438 | JGI IMG/M metagenome (GOLD analysis project Ga0070737, IMG submission 66438) | Surface soil microbial communities from Centralia Pennsylvania, which are recovering from an underground coalmine fire - Coalmine... | ecosystem: Environmental > Terrestrial > Soil > Unclassified...
TTTCGCCATCGTCCATCCACGCGCTGTTCAAAACGCCCGTCGCGCCCAGGCTCTTGCCATCGCTCACAAACTGCCGGATGTTGGGCAGCGCAAGCGCATAGTTGGGAAAAATCCGGCTCCAATTGCTCACCCCTGGCGCCACCCACGTTTCAATTCCGGCATCCCGGAATGGTTTGATCTCATTTGCATAAGATGGGCGCGGAGTGTAATTCCAGGGAACGGCGATCATGTCATGAGGGATTTCGCTCAGGTTTTCCGGGTGCTTCACGCCCATATCGCCCCAGAACAAGAGCTTGCGATGATACTGGCGCAGCGCGCCGTCGATCTGCCGGAGGGTGTTGACGTAAACCTGCCCGTAACCATCTTTCTGGACCATGGCCGCGGCTTGCCCTTCGCCAAGTTCTTGCGTTTCATCCGCGCCGATATGGAAGAACGGCCCTGGAAAGACCTGGGCGAGTTCGCCGAACATTTCCTTGATGAACTGAATTGAGCCTGGTGCGGCGGGTGAGAGCACGCTGCCATAAGGGACTTCAGCCAGATTCTGATAAACCTCGTTTTCGAGCGCCAGGTGCAGATGGCCAAAAGACTCCTGTTCAGGAACCACCAGAACGTGATACTGCTTCGCGAAACTGATAATCTTCCTTGCCTCCTCCGGCGTGATCGCTCCGCCCGGCTCGGCCACCAGCGGCAACTGCGGATAGGCAAATGTGTTTTCCATGTAGAGCGAATAAAGATTAATTTTGAATTCGGCGAGCAGCGCGATTTCGCGCTCGATCGAAGCGAGCGTTGGAATAGGTCCGCGGCTGATATCGATGCTCGCACCGCGCCAGCGAATTGCCGGCCAATCCACTATGCGCACGGTCGGGGAAACCGCACCGCCTCCCGCAGCAGGGTGAAGAAGCTGCCGGAGAGTTTGCACACCGTAGAACACGCCCGCCGCGCTCTCAGCCACCACGGACGCTTGGCGCTGCGTCACCACCAGGACGTAGCCCTCAGCGCGGGCTTCGGCGGGAAATAAGAGACCCGACTGCTCCAAAATGCGCTGGCCGTCACGGTTGTCAGCGCGTGCGAGCACAATGCGCGGCGATCCCGAAGCGCGGGGTTTGACAGCAGCCTGAACTCCGTCGATGGCCTGAAGATCCTGTGCCAGAAGCGATGCGGCAAAACCGTCCTGCTCAGATTTACTTGGAACGCCAATCGTGATCCGCGACTTCGTGCGAAACACGCCCCGGCTCAATTCGAGTTGACGGGGATAAGGCGTAAGAGGAAGCTGGGCCGCGCCGGCCAGAGAGCAGCACAAAAGAGATAAGAGAAGCGCACGCCGGATAATCAACGGGAGTTATACCTTCCTCGGGACGTTATAAATTGCCGCACGGCGAGCGAAGCGGCCTGCGTCGGAGGAGGTCGGGTCGCTTTGAGGTTCAGTCGCGCCGCACCGAAGGATGAAGCATAGTGCCTCAAGTTAAGCCGAGTCAATCGCGCCATCGTATTGCCTTTTGGAATGAGGTAGCTTCTTGCTATCTCTTTCGTAAGGCCGCCTTGCTGGCTGGAGAATAACTGCGCGGTTTGCCGCGAGCAAGCGTACGGGCGCAAAGCGGCAGCTCCGCTGCCGCACTTCAACAAAGCCGTGGCTAGGTGGATTCGGATGGCTGGCTCGGGAGTGTATTCGTCGGTAACACGAACGTGGTCCATTGAAAGGCCCATGATTTGCTTGTAAAAAGCGCGGTCCGCCATCTGTTTGAACCGGCGCGCGGAACATTAGGGCTAGGCGAGCGGGGTGCGCAACGAGACCGTGGAGCAGCCCGTTGCAACGCACATAATTCAGCCGCGCGAAATATGATCTCTCATACGAAAGGTGTGTGTCCTAATACTGAAACCACACTTGGCACCCAGCAGACCGGTCCAACGGTTCGCCTCGATGGCGGTGACGGAGTGAAGGTGGCGAATGAGGGAAACGTAAGGATTGAGGCTCGGCGACCGAGGTGGCGACGAAATGGTAGTGATTTGAAAAGACGGCCCAAGCCTGAAGATTCCAGCCGTAGCGGACGGCCAGTTTTTGAGCAAGGAATCGCGGAGCAAGGAAAGGCGGTCGGGAGAGCGGGAAAAGTGCTGCTTGGCAGCGGTACCGGCGGTTACCAGGTAGGCGCTCGGGTCGGCGAGGCGGTGCACCGGGCTATGGGGCCAGTCGCACACGCTACTTATGCTGACGCTGAAGGGATCGGACGGTCAAGTGCATGTACACCGCAGCGTGACATCAGCGCCAGCAGCTAGACGTCACTTGCGATGCCTCTATAACACCCCAACCACCCATGAAGCGCGATTGCTTAAGGGATGCGGGCGGGATAATATGGAATTTTATGACTCATCAGCGAACAGTCACTTACATTCTGCTTATCGCGGGAGCGATCATTCTGGGCGGCGAATACTTCCTCGTGCGGTGGTACCCAGGCCACAAGCGGCGCGTGGCCGACGCGGCCCTCCAGCTTCTGCCTTATCAGAACGACGGCCTGGGCATTCAGATGAAGATAGCGGCCGGGATATACGGCAAGGTTGAGGTTTATCCCGGCGGGATCAAGATATACCGCCCCTCGCTTTTCGGGAAAGGACCTTCCATTACGCTCACGACACAAGCCAACACAACGGGCTTTTCAACGTTCTCGCCGCAAACTCTTGCCGACTGGGAAACTGCGGGCACCCAAAACGAGCTTTCAGGCTATGAATTCGAGCACTTAACCATTAACAACCGCGACGCAGCCATGATTTGGCAGTACATGCCCCAGACCCAATCCATGCAAGTGACCGCACGGATCATGGCACCGGATCGAATTCTGCAGGCGGTTTGCGACACCGGTAACGCCGATCAAGCCATTTACACGCCGGCCTGCGACGAAAGCTTGAAGTCTATCGTTTTAACCGGGCCGCCGTCCGTTTTTTCTCCGCCGCCATCCTTTACTTCTGTAAATTAGCGGCCAATCTGATGCCAAATTGGAAAAATATTGAAGGACACATAGGAACGCCCGAGGGGTTTTGCGGCTCCGCCCTGTCCGCAGGGATCAAAAAGAAAAAAGACGAACTGGACCTCGCACTGATTTATTGCGAAGCGGTGGAAGCTACAGCCGCCGGCATGTTCACTACGAATCGAGTGGCCGCGGCACCCGTTGAGCTCTCGCGCCAAAACCTGAAGTTAAGCCGTGGAAAGGCGCGGGTGGTGGTGGTGAACGCCGGCAATGCCAACGCTTGCACGGGAAGCGAGGGCATGCGCACCGCGCGAGCCGCCGCCCGCTCGGCTGCTGCGCTGCTTGGTGTCGCTCCGCGCGAAGTGCTTGTCGCATCCACCGGCGTAATCGGCGTGCCGCTCAACGCAGATCTCATCACAAAAAAGCTTCCCGCGCTTGCTGCAAACCTTACGGCCGCAAACGCCGCGGCGGTCGCGCGTGCCATTCTAACTACAGACACTTTTCCCAAAACTTGCGTGTTGCAAACCACTCTTCGTGGCAAAAAGGTGACACTCGCTGGCATTGCCAAGGGCGCGGGCATGATTCATCCACGCATGGCGACTATGCTTTCGTTCATCACCACCGATTTGGCTATAGCGGCGCCGGACCTGCAGAAGCTGCTGCGGGGTGCTGTCAATGATTCATTCAACCGCATCAGCGTGGATGGAGACACGTCCACCAACGATACGGTAATCGCGATGGCCAGCGGTCTTTCTGGCATTAAGGCGCCGCCTGGCAGCCCCGAGGCCGCGCATTTTCTGCGTGGCCTCAGCGAGCTTTGCCAGGCGCTCGCGAGAATGATTGTGCGCGACGGCGAAGGCGCCAAGAAACTCGTTGCGCTTGAGGTGCACGGCGTCCGCACGCAAGCGGATGCGGACCGCATCGCGCGCGCCATCGCCAATTCACCGCTCGTCAAAACCGCCATTGCAGGCAGCGACCCCAACTGGGGGCGGATTCTGGTCGCCGCCGGATATTCCGGCGCGAAGTTTGATCCAGGGCGCGCTGAGATTCACGTGAACGGCTTGGCGCTCTGCCGGCGCGGCTTGGATGCGGGTTTCAGCGAGGCCGCCGCCAAGAAGGAGCTCGACCGGAGCCAGATCACGATCCGGCTCGATCTCGGCCAGGGACGCGGCTCTGCCCGGATGTGGATGTGCGATCTCACCCACGGCTACATTACAATCAACGCCTCTTACCGCACGTAGCCGGCTTGGCCATCGGGATGCTTAAGGCTGGCTGGCGCACGCCCTTGCGCCTGCAAGCTTCAGAATCCCGCCGCCCGACTATACTAACGTGGATTACCATGAGCCGAAGGTCCCGAGGGGAATATCTCACCGATGGCACCGATTTGGCCCAAAATCGCAATCAAAGCCATTCGCCTGCGTATATCTGATTGATTCCATGAGAGAAAAACCACCATGCTGGCAAATCTACATTACTCTTTTATTTTCAATAGATTAGCCATGATAAGCGCCTTGCTCGGTGGCTTTGAATGGCTTCGTTTTTCTAATGTTTCTTTGTTTTCAATTGGTTGCAGCTCTAATGTTGCTAAAAAACAATCCATTATCCCGAATTCGTAAGTTGAAAACAAATGACTTGCCTTAATCCTATGGAAAGCCTGGTCTAACCCACGTCCTTCCCAATTGGATAGACACAACAATTTCAACTTGCGCGAAGTTGGATTTTCACAGCTTAATTCTTTGAAATAACAATGGTTAGTCCTAAACAGAAACTCTTAATTTGCGAATTCGGGATTATTTGTTTTGTTCATTCTTTGCTTCCCCCAATGAGCCGGTTGTGCGCCCACCAGCCGTGTGTTTAATGCATTCCGGCAAGCTCCGCACCGGGCGGGTGAAATGAGCGTGCTGCAAGGCTGGTTCATCACAACGTGTTAGTCTATCTAACTAGGCTAAATAAGTCAAGGCACTCCTGGGGGCGGCGGCTCATCGGCGCACCGAGGGCCGAGTCGCTGTCGGCTACTCGCCGACAGCGAACAAGATCGGTGTCTAAAAAATTTGCTTGTCCCGGCATCGCCATTTCAGAGATGGCCACCCGCCTGTGTGTTTAGTATGGCGCATCCGTGCCACCCGCCGGATGATTCATGAAACTCCATTAGCCAACCCGGAGAGCACGGCCACCAGAAAACAGGGCCCGCCTGACGTCTCAGTGGAGCGATTTGATTAGATTCATAATTCCTTGCCACATAATCTCTCCGCCGATGCAAACGAGAATAAACGAAATTACGCGCATAATCCCCTCGATCATCGGAACGGATATTCGGCGGGTCAGTCTGTCAGCATAGGCGTAACTCAAGTAAACCGAAGCGGCCACTATGATGATTCCCACCAAGACCGCCAGATGAGCCACAATCGTTTCCACGAGTTCTGGCTTCGAGGCGTGTGCGCTGAGCGTTAGGGTCACCACAATGCAGCCCGGTCCAACGGTAAGCGGAAAAGTCAGCGGGTAAAACGCCAGCGCTTCGAAGTTGCTGGCGGAGGTGGGAGTGTGAACTGAAGTCTCTCTGCCTGCATCAGGTTTATTCAACAGAGACCATCCCATCGTCGCCAACACGAAACCTCCGGCCACCTGAACAACGGGCATCGAAATTCCGAAGAAGCCGAGAATTCGCGTGCCCACAATTAACACGATCGAAAGAAAAAGGGTCATATCAACCGCAATCCTGCGGGCCAGCCGCTTGCGCCGTTCGTGATCCGCGTTTTCTACTAGGCCTAAGAACAGCACCGCTGAACCGACGGGATTGACCACCGGGAGGAGCGCACTGACAGCTAGCGGGACAATGCTTACGAACAATTGCAGTACCTTCATAGATAAGCCTTTCTGTGCTGACGTTGCACGCCACACTGGCTATCAGGGGGTTGCCCTTGCACATGCCGAAGCGGGTTCTATAAAATGGGATGTCAACAGAAAATACTCCAGCTCTGGCGTGGAGAGAGGTTGGTGGGACATCCAGCCCCACGCGGGTGGCGCCAACCGGCCACTCATCTCTTCCGGCGGGAACCGAATACACGGCGGAAAATGGCATCCACGTAGCGAAGCTGTCGCTTCAGAGAAAAGGCTTGAGTTATATCACGCGCAGAAAGGTAACGGCGAATATCTGGATCGCGCTCGACGAGGGCGAGGAAATCTTCGCGGGTTTTCCAGACCTGCATCGCGTTGCGCTGTACCCAGCGGTACGCATCCTCGCGGGAGGCGCCGCGGCCGGCAAGATCAAGCAGAAGCTGGCCGGAAAAGACCAGCCCTTTTAAGAGGTCGAGATTTTCTCGCATCCTCTCCGGATAAACCAGCAGCTTCTCCACCAGGTTAGCCGTCTTATCGAGCATATAGTCGAGCAGAATGGTGGAATCCGGCAGGATGATTCGCTCGACGGAAGAGTGAGAGATATCACGTTCGTGCCATAAAGCCACGTTTTCAAGCGCCGCTTGCGCATTGGCCCTCACCACCCTCGCCAAGCCGCAAATCTGCTCGGCAGTCACCGGATTGCGCTTGTGCGGCATCGCCGAGGAGCCCTTCTGGCCGGCGGCGAAGTATTCCTCGGCTTCGCGCACTTCGGTGCGTTGCAATCCGCGAATTTCCAGGGCGATTTTTTCAAGCGAGGCGGCGATCACCGCCAGCGTACACAAATAAAAAGCGTGGCGGTCCCGCTGAATAACTTGGGAGGATACGGGTGCGGCTTCAAGGCCAAGCCGGGCGCAGATTTTCCGCTCAATCGCCGGACTTAGGTGAGCGAAGGTGCCGACTGCGCCGGAAATCTTGCCGACGCGCATCTGCTCCGCCGCGTATGCAAGGCGCTCCGTGTTGCGCTGGTTTTCTGCATACCAGTTGGCGAGTTTCAGGCCGAACGTGATGGGTTCGGCGTGGATCCCATGGGTGCGCCCTACCATGGGCGTATCCTTGAATTCGAAGGCGCGCTTTTTGAGCGCCGCGCCGAGTCGCGAAAGCCCGGCCATCAGCGCCTGCGAGGCCTCGCGCACAAGCAGCGCTTGAGCCGTGTCTACCACGTCATTCGAGGTGAGGCCGTAATGCAGATAGCGCCCATCGCGCCCCACGTGCCCGGCGACGTTGGTGGTGAAGGCAATCACATCGTGCTTCACCTCCTTTTCGATCGTGTGAATCCGTTCCACCTCGAAGCGTCCGCGGCGGCGGATGGCGCGTGCGGCGCGCACGGGAATCAAGCCCGATTCCGCCTCGACTTCGGCGGCCGCTATTTCCACATCCAGCCACTTGCGGAATCTGTTTTCCTCGCTCCAGATACGGTCCATTTCCGGACGGGTGTAACGCGAAATCATAAAGGTTTCTCCAGGGATAAGACATATCCGGCGTTCTGCTGAGCATCTACCGCCCGCCGGAACGTTCAAACTCGGATCACCAATTATTCTGCGTGTGTCGCCCGCCTCACGAGCACGCAAAAATCGGGCAACCTAAGCGGCGCCGTTCAGAAATAACTGTTCCATCTTCCACCCGGCGCCCCTCATCCGCCGCTTCGCGTCACCCTCTCCCCGCTTGCGGGGAGAGGGCAGGAGTGAGAGGGTGTATTTGATCCGAAAGGGAACAGTTATTATCTGACAGACCCTAAGCGGCGCCGTTTTGTCTGACTCTATGCATGAACGGTTATTATAATGGGAAAGCTCTGCCGATGAGTTCAAACCTTCCTCCCAACGCGCTCGGAGAAATTAAAGCCGAAATTGAGACCTTCCTGCGCTCCGCCAACCATGTGGTCGCGATTGAAAACGGTTTGGAGCTTTTCGACCTAAATCGCATGGAATGGCGACTGACGCTGGAATTCGGCAAGCTGTTGCTCGAGGCCTGGCAACCCGACCGCTCGATTGTGCGGCGCATCGAGGCTGTGGCCTATCGAGACTTGTGCAGCCTGGGATTGTTCGTTCATAAGCCGGGCGGCGCGGCCACCGTTCTAGAATTCCGCATGGCGGGGCAAAAGGCAGCGTCTCCACGGAAACATTCACGCGATGGATTCCGCCATGAATTGCTGGCTTTCCTCGAGCGGCAGCATCCCGAATGGACCTTCGAGCGGGTGAGCAGCCGCTCAGACCGCGAGCGTTCGCTTTCCGCATGGTACGCTCGCGGCCTGGCCCGGCGAGGCCGGAGCGGGTGGGCGTTTATTGCGCTGGCCGCTTCGGAATCCTTCGCCGCCGCAGACGCGGCCCTGGCTTACGGCTTGAACTGGTTTGATACGCTGCGCCGGACGCGCGCGGACCTGGTCCTTTCTGGACTCAGGCTTTTTCTTCCACCTTCCGCCATCCGGCTCGCGGCGCAACGGGCCGCCGGGCTGGACCCGCAGGCTGTTCAAATCCAAATATTCGAATGGCCATGCGCCGCAGGCCGTCTCGAACCTGTGGACATCAAGGATTCCGGCAACGTGGAAACTCGCCTTGCTCCGCGAAGACGCCCTGAATTGTGGCTTGACCGCCATCACGAATTTCTTCGTCACGTCTGCGGAGATTTAATCGAACACCTAGATCTCGTACCAGACTCTTCTGGAGCTGGACTCTCGATTCGTGTTTGCGGACTCGAAGTTGCGAGGTTAGAGGGACAGATTGCTCCTCGGCTCAACTGGGGATTGGAAGGCGATGAGCGAATGTACCAGGAAGAAGACCTGGGAGCCCTGCACGAGTTTCTGCGCCGTGTGATCGAAGTGCGAAATGCGGATTCAAAAGAAAGCTCCGACCGCCTTTACCGCCTGCAACCGGAACGATGGCTGGAATCCATGCTGGTTCGGGACGTAAGCAAGTTGGATCCCGAGCTCCGTGCAACAGATGTTTATCCCCAGGTTCCCGCGTTTTCTGGCGGAGACCGCGGCGTGGTGGATATCCTCAGCGTACTGAACGATGGACGGCTGGCGGTGATTGAGCTGAAGCTCGATGAAGATATCGTTCTGCCGCTTCAAGGTCTCGATTACTGGCTGCGAGTGAAATGGCTGAACGAGCGGGCGCAATTCGGTTCGTCGGGTTATTTCCCCGGCATAGAGCTGGCGAAGAGCGCGCCGCGCCTCTACTTGGTATCTCCCGCTTTCCGGTTCCACTCCTCAAACGAGCGCATCATCAGGTACCTGCACCCGTCAGTCGAAGTTGTAAAAGTCGGCCTGAATCAACAGTGGCGGGATGGAATCAAAGTGCTTTTCCGGCGCCGGGTGCATCCCCCTGATTCCCTCGGTCAGCTTGACCCGCAGCCACCTGGCTTGCGGCAAAGAGCGTAATGCGCCGGAGCGGAATAAGGAAGCCATTGCGGCGAGAGCAGCCGGTCGAGGAGTGCGGAAGGAATGCGGTGAGCGTACTTGAAGCGCAGATATTCTTCAGTAAGGATCGCAACGTCCGAAAAGCGCGTGCCAAGCAAGTGTGAGAACTCTTCACGGTCGAAACCGGCGTGGGCGCCACTCTCATTGCGGAACCGGCCTCGCAGCCTCGCCAGCCAGTCTTCGGCGTTCCAGGCTATCTTCTGCCACGCCGAGGCGTCGAACGAACCGAGGTAACCGAGGAGGCGCGTACGGTTGGGCACTCCGGCGTAGAACCAGGCTCCGGGGCGCAAGACCCGATACACTTCGCCAACCGCCTGGGCGGGATCTCCAACATGCTCCAGGGAATGGAGAGCAACCGCAAAATCAAAAACTTCGCAGGCAAACGGAAGCCGGAGCGCATCGCCCAGAACCACGCAACCCCGCGCTTTTGCCGAAAAGCGGTTTTCCAGGTCAATGCCAAAAACACGCGCACCGAGCGCCTCGCACAGGTAGAGAACTTCTTCTCCGGTCCCGCAGCCAACGACCAGTCCTGTGGCGTCACGGTGGCTTCCAAGCTTGGCCCGCAACTGCTCGCAGCAGTGCGTCACCATCGCGGCCACTGAGATGACGGCGTTGCTCATGAAATTTTCAAAAGTGAAAAACTTGAGGAAAGCAACTAATCAGCACCACAAAACCTGAAACCAATTCCCCGATTGTTGTTCTAACAGACTGGATTGCGGCACGAAGTTTAACTGGATGGAATCAAAAGATAGCGATTTCACTTCTAGGAGTGATTCGAGCCGCAAGCGCTTCAACGCAACACGACCAGCGGGCTTTCGGCTGCGGCAGGAGGCGGCTCAATCTCCGCAGAAGACTTCGATGCGACACCCGCAGTCTTCTCCGCAACGAAGCGTTCGATTTCTTCGAGAAACGCTGGGACAATCTCCTCTTCTTTGACGCGGCGAATGGCTTTGCCTTCCCTGTATATCATGCCATTGCCTCGCCCCGCCGCCACGCCCAAATCGGCCTCCCGCGCTTCTCCAGGTCCGTTCACCGCACAACCCATAACTGCCAGCGAGAGCGGCATTTTGATGTGCGATGTAGCCTGCTCGATTTCCACAGCGATCTTGAACAGATCGACTTCCAGTCTTCCGCAGGTGGGACATGCCACCACCACCGGGCCGCGGCTGCGCAGCTCAAGCGATTTCAGCAGCTCGTAACCAACCCGGATTTCCTCCACAGGATTCGTGGCCAGCGAAACGCGAATCGTGTCCCCGATTCCTTCGGCCAGCAGGATACCCATGCCCACACAGGATTTCACGGTGCCTGCGAACTGGGTTCCTGCCTCCGTAATCCCCAAATGCAGCGGATAATCGACTTGTTTTGCAAGCAGGCGGTAAGCCGCAACGGCCAACTTCACATTGGAAGCCTTCAAGGAGACAATGGTATCCGTGAAACCAAGGTCTTCCAGAATTTTAATGTGATAAAGCGCGCTCTCCACCATCGCTTCAGGCGTGGGATACCCATACTTTTCAAGCAGGCGTCTTTCGAGCGAGCCTGCATTCACGCCGATGCGGATCGGCACATGCTGCTCCTGCGCTCGCCGAACGACGATGCGGACTTTTTCCGCATCGCCGATGTTGCCGGGGTTGATGCGAAGCTTATCGATTCCGGCATCCAGGGCTATCAATGCGAACTTGTACTGAAAATGAATATCAGAGACGAGAATCGAGTCAGGACACTTCTTGCGGATTTGCGCGAGAGCATTGGCAGCTTCAACATCAGGCACGGCAAGCCGGACAATTTCGCACCCGGCAGCCTCCATTTCACGAATCTGCGCTACCGTCTTGTCAACGTCCCGTGTGTCCGTCTTGGTCATTGACTGCACGGCAATGGGAGCATCCCCGCCGACCGTCAGGCGGCCTATTTTGACCGGGCGTGTCTTGCGCCGGGGAGGAAAGTGCTCGTGATCGCTGAAGTTCATAATTAGATCCTCGAAAATCCAGACACACTAGCCGCATTTAGTAGCGCGCCAGAGTCTTAACAATGTCATTATACATGACGAAAACAACCAGTAGCAGCAGCAAAAATATGCCAGCCTGCACGACTCTCTCCTTCACTCGCAGGCTCAAATCCTTACGCATTACTCCCTCGATTAGAAGCAGCAAAATCATGCCGCCATCCAGAACAGGAATGGGCAGCAGGTTGAAGATGCCAAGCTGTAGGCTGATGAACGACACTAAGGTGATCAAGTCGGCGATTCCGGCCCGGTAAGCCTGCCCGGAAATCTGAGCAATCCCGATCGGCCCAGAAAGGGACCGGGCCGACATGCGCCGGGTGATGATCTTTTTAAGCACCACGAATGTCACCGCTGCGCTGCGAATGTTGTCGTGGAGCGAGGCAGTAAGAGCTTGCATCCAAGGGAGATGCCTGACAACCATATCGGTGCGAGCCGTCACGCCAATGAGCCAGCGGCTTTGACCCGAAACTTTTCGGCTTACCGGCTGCAATGTAACATCAAACTTTTTGCCTCCCCGATCCACCATCAATTTTACTGGTTTTCCCGCGTCAGCTTGCATTGCGGAAGCAAGACGTTGCCAGCAAGGAACGCTTTCGGAGCCCACGGTCAGAACCCGGTCTCCGGGCTGAAGTCCAGCTTGGCTGGCTGGGAGACCGCGCTCCACACCGCCGATGACGCTCGGAAGGCAAGGATAAAGCCCGGCGTAACCCACTTGGTTCACGCCTTTCGCTTTGGGCGTCAGAGAAAGATTCAACAACTGGCCGTGGCGTAACACCTCCATGGGGATCGCTTGCGCGGTCGTAGTGAGCACTTTCAGTTCCAGATCTTCCCATTTTGGGTGGTCGACATTGCCTGCACGAACCACTAAATCTCCCGCTTCCAATCCTGCCGCAGCCGCTGGAGAGTTGGGTTGGACGTCGCCAATGCGCGCCGGCTGCTCTTCGTAAGCGGGCTTCTGGTAGTGGTACCGGTAGAGGGCGGCTAGCATCACGAAAGCAGTCAAGACGTTCATGGTTGGACCCATAACGGCAATCACAAATCGCTGCCATCGCGGATGCGCCAGGAAGTCGCCCGGGTCGTCTTTCCGGGATTCTGATGGATCTTCCCCTGCCATCTTGACGTATCCGCCAAGCGGTAGAGCGCTGATGCGGTAGTCAGTTCCGCCTCTCTCAAATCCCACCAAACGCTTGCCGAAGCCCAGCGAAAAAACCAGCACCCGGACGCCAAAGCGCTTCGCGGCTATGAAATGACCCAGTTCATGGACAAAGATCATAAATCCCAGAACTACAGCCACAACCACCACGTCGGTAACAAAATTGGAAAAAAGGTTCAAGCTACGCTCCTTGCTGCATGCTGTTCGCAACGATCTCGCCAGCCCATAAACGGGCTTCGCGATCGCACTCGATTACATCGTTGATGGAGTTGAAATGCGCCTCGGGGGCCCGCCGCAGGGTTTTTTCAATAACGCGAGGAATCGATGGAAATGGAAGCCGGCGCTCTAAAAAGGCGCTGACCGCCACCTCGTCTGCAGCATTGAGCACACAGGGCAGACAGCCTCCCTCCTCGACTGCCGCGCGGCCAAGCCTCAAGCACGGAAAGCGGTGGACGTCCGGCAGCCGGAAGTTCAGGCGGCCTACGGAAGTAAGATCAAGCGCCAGACCATCGTTGTCGGTCGCTACACGTTCAGGGTAAGTCAGGGCGTATTGAATGGGGATTCGCATGTCCGCGACCGCTAACTGCGCCATCACGCATCTGTCCTTAAATTCTATCATGGAATGAATGATGGACTCTGGGTGAATCATGACTTCTATTTGTTCTGGCTTTAGGCCGAAAAGCCAGTGCGCCTCGATAATCTCTAATCCTTTATTCATCAATGTAGCCGAGTCCACGGTGATTCGGCCGCCCATCCTCCAGACAGGGTGATTTAGGGCTTCCTCAGGAGTTATGGATTCGAACTTTTTGATGGGGGTATTAAGAAAGGGGCCTCCCGATCCAGTCAAAATCAACCGCCGAACTTCACGGAGTTCTCCGGCTCGGAGACACTGATGAATGGCGCAGTGCTCGCTGTCAACGGGAAGGATCTGGGCGCCACTTCGGCTTGCTTCGCTCGTCACCATTTCTCCAGCGACCACCAGAGTTTCCTTGTTGGCCAACGCTATTCGCTTGCCTGCCTGGACCGCCGCGTAGGTTGCCAGCAGTCCCGTCACGCCGTGGGAAGCCGAGACCACTGTATCCACTTCGGGAAGCGTAGCAGCCTCGACCTGGCCCTCAGATTCCGCTGTAATCCGCATTGGTTCCCGATAACCCCGCTCTTCGAGCGCTCGCCGCAAAGGTTCCACCCATTCCCAAGAGCTTACGGCAACAAGTGCCGGCTTGAACTCAGATGCCTGCTGAGCAACCAGCTTCACGTTCGTCCCGGCGCACAAAGCGACTACCCGAAACCGGTCTGGAAGACTTCTGACCACTCGCAAGCAGCTTTCGCCGATCGAGCCGGTCGCGCCCAGGATGCACAAGCCTTGCATCATCCACACACTCCGCTTTAATGCAGGATATTCCGAAGCTCCAAGACTAACCACAACGCCGGTGATCCAAACAACATACTGTCGATCCGGTCCAGAAGGCCGCCGTGACCGGGAAGAATCACCCCGGAATCTTTGAGGTTTGCGCTCCGCTTCAGCGCCGACTCTACCAAGTCGCCGGCCTGTCCCGCCAAGGCGATACATAAGGCTAGAGGGATCACAAGCTTCCAGTCATTGGTCCGCCAAAACCATCGCGCATAGATCCAACCCGAAATCACACTTGCGGCCAAACCTCCAACCGCACTTTCAAAAGTCTTATTCGGCGAAACTGTGGGAAACATGAATCTGCGCCCTGCCAGCCGCCCGGTGAGATAGGCAAAGATGTCGCCTGCGACAATTACCGCAATCAGAAAAAACAATAGTTGCCGACCGCTGGCAAATGCGGAGCCGAACGATGAGAACCGCAACGGGAACAGACAGGAAAGATCGAAGGCCACATAAAAAACTCCTAATATGGTGGTCGCCACGCTCGCGGAATAGGTAGTGAGATCTTTGCTATGCCACACACCCACTGCAAGAATCAGCAGACATAAGAAAACCACCGCAACGAGCGCCTGCCTGCCCCCATCCTGCAGATCGAACCACTGCGCCAAGCATATGGCTACCCCCGCCGAGTAGCCCAGAGCCGTGTAGGGCTTCATGCCTGCCGCGCGGCTGATGTGGAAAAACTCGTAGAGTCCGCCCTGAACCAGCGCGGCCAACGCCGCCATAAAAAGCCATGGCGGCGCCCATCCGACGAGGTACAGGACAGGAACCAGTACAGACACACCCGTCAGAACTCGTGTCTTCATCTACTGATGCGGCTGACGGCATCCCTCCACAGTTCATCACCAGCCCGTTTCCGTCTAAGGAAAACCAGGATCATCCTGCACACTAAGCAAAAGACTAGGGTTTTCCTTTCTCCATCCTCTTTATGCCGCTGGGGTATCGTCTAAGCCAGTCCCAGTCCACCGTAACGGCGTTCCCGCTTTTGATAATCGAGAACAGCCTGATAAAGGTCTCGGCGCTTGAAATCCGGCCACAGGGTTTCCGTCACCCAAAGTTCGGCGTAAGCGGCCTGCCAGAGCAAAAAATTGCTGAGACGCATCTCTCCGCTAGTACGAATCAGCAGATCAGGATCCGGAAGCCCACGTGTATAGAGACTCTCACTGACAGATCGCTCGCTCATTTCAACCCGGCCGCCTCGCTTTATCGAGCGGGCGAGCTTGCGAAAGGCATCCACGAGCTCGGCGCGCGCTCCATAATTCAAGGCCAAAGTCAATTGCAAGCCGGTGTTGCGCTCTGTTTCGCGAAGCGCATCTTGCAAATCCCGGCGCACGGCCTTGGGAAGTTCGCGGGTCCGCCCGATCACTCGGAGCCTGACCTGGTGGCGTTTCATCCCTTTCATCTCTTTTTTCAAATACTCGCGCAACAGCGCCATAAGCAAATCAACTTCAGTCTGAGGACGCTTCCAGTTTTCCACTGAAAATGCATAAAGAGTCAGATGGGGAATGCCCAGCCGCCGGCACGCCTCCACCCCTTGCCGCACCGCACGCATACCCGCCCGGTGCCCGGCGATTCGAGGCAGCCTGCGCTTCTGCGCCCAGCGTCCGTTGCCATCCATGATGATGGCAATATGGCGCGGCAGGCGGCAAAGATCAATTTGAGCAAGCAGTTTCTCTTCACTAGTTTTATGAATCACGCTTGGCCTGATCGAAAGAGAATCGGGTAAGTTCCGGAATTCGCGGGAAGTAATGATGAGCGCCTCACATACTCCCTAGCACAGCGGCCGCTTCAGAAGTACTGGTAAACACCGCTATTCGGCCGCGCAACCACCGTCGCTATCAGAGAACCTTGTTGTGGCTGAGCGCACGCATCCACCTCTCCTCGGTTTCAAAACCGACTAGTACTTAGTGACATAACTTAGCGCCATATCGAATCTCATGATAAATAAGCACTTAACTTTCACGGATATTACGCGAATTAATGTCAGTAAGTACTAGTGCGGGTGGAAATTCCTTTTTTTCTCGCGTGGAACGTATAAGGGACTCTGGATTTAGCCCTTCGGACCGTAGTAACCTTCACGGTAAACCAGCTTGTATTTTACCTGCTTTCCCTTCTGATTCACGATCCTTAGCGGATTTCCCTGCCCATCTACAAGCTCGACCTTGAGCTTGTGATACTTGCCCTTCATGGGAGGATCAGCAGTAGGATTAAAGCCAAGGCTATATTCGGTCCTCAATTGCGCCGCGATTTGGTGATAAATGCTCGGCAACTCCCCCTCAAAACGTGGGAAATAGGCTTCTCCTCCGGAATACTTTGCAATATAGTCAAGTCCGTTACGTGCTTGCCAGTAATCGATGTTGTATCCGCCCGGCATCCTTACCGCTAGCCATTCCAAAATACTTACGGGATAAATCGGAGTCGTGGAGGCTTTCGCAATCTTGAGCATTTGATCGTAGTTCAGCTTGCTGAATGTATCAAAGCCGCTGCAAATCGCCACTATGGCCTTTCGACCTTTGATACTGCTCATGCGATTGATTAGGTACGCCAATGCATCATACAGGTTATCCTCGGAAAATGTCGGAAACTGCAATTCGTTGAGGGCGCCTTCCACTTCCTGCCGGTTTTGAGTGAAATCCGTCAGAATGTGCGGCCTCATGTCAAAAGAAACCGCCGCAACCCAATCGCCCGGCCTCATGATGCCTACAAAAGTGTAGGCTTCCTCAAGCGCCTGATAAAGCAAGGGCCAGTATTCGTTGCTAAACTCGACGAGCAACGCTACCGTAAGCGGAGCCTGGATTGATCCGAAATTAGTAATGTCTTGTTGTACGCCGTCATCGTAAACCCGGAAATTGGCTCTTTGTAAGTTCGTAATCGGGTCGCCGCTCGAATCCTCGACTAGAACGTTCAGGTTCACCAGGTTGGTCTGAGTCGAAAGCGTATAGATTTGTTTGGGGTTTATTTTTTGCGGCTTATGTTGCGGCGGTGGAGTTTCGGGGTTCTGAGCAGGCGGCGTAACACTCTCTCCAGGCTGTTGTCCAGGTCCCTGCTGCCCTTTATGGTTGGGCACAATCACCGTTTCGCCCGGCTGCTGAGTAGGGCCAGGAGAGGATTGCTGGCCTCCATAAGCGCGCGCAGCTCCCCGCCACGCGATTGGCAGAGCAACCCCCACTAACACGGTAATGATCCAACCAGCCCGCGGTCTCTGCATCGTTGCCCTTCAGCCTTTCCTACGGTTTTTATGATGCCACCGCCCCCCTTTATGGTCAACCACCACAATCCGTCAAAATACTTCTCAAGTTTAGGGGGCGCTCTGCCGAAAGACTGGTGTGTGGGGACCGCGCGGTGTAGCTCAAACCGCATAGGCCTGTTCGGTGGGCCCATTGCGAGACAATGATTCGGTTAAGCTTCGAATCCGCGCAAACCACGAAGGGCCGGCAACCATGCAACTTGTCGACAAGGCAGGCTCTAGATGCAGGCCCAAGTTAACCATGGTGTTAGTATATTATTTATGACTTGACAGATAGCCAAATTTTGCTAAACTGTTTTATGTAAATGGGAACTATCAGGCCAGCGGCTTGGTTTCCCACATTGCTCTAACTTAGGCTCTACCTCCAGCGGGTCGGATTCGGCCCGAATTTTTCCTGTGGAGGGGAGTCTAATGAAAAAGCAATCACTGTCTGTTTTTTTTGCCATTCTGGTTGTATTGGCAAGTGTTAGTCTTCGAAAGGCCTTAGCTAACGCGGCGAGTGCCGCAAGTCCATGGCAAAGCACAAACATCAATGTTGGAATGGGTTCATCGCCTGCGCCGATTCCGCCTTATCGTCAGGTAGCCATGGGTTCGTCGCCTGCGCCGATTCCGCCTTATCGCCAGGTAGCCATGGGTTCGTCGCCTGCGCCGATTCCGCCTTATCGTCAGGTAGCCATGGGTTCGTCGCCTGCGCCGATTCCGCC
>Ga0070737_10003270_pt1 | contig 17775 bp, 16 predicted proteins | sample Coa_R1_10_FD_66438 | JGI IMG/M metagenome (GOLD analysis project Ga0070737, IMG submission 66438) | Surface soil microbial communities from Centralia Pennsylvania, which are recovering from an underground coalmine fire - Coalmine... | ecosystem: Environmental > Terrestrial > Soil > Unclassified...
AGCTCGTGGCGGGAGCGGACGCGAAGTGCCACGTAGACGAACAGCAGGTACATGAAGAACCACCGCAGCACCTCGGCGAACACGAGGCGGAGCGAGGAGGCGTTGAGCACGCTCACGAGCGAGAGCAGGCCTCCGATCCACGGCACCCAGAACACGGGCCGATCGGCGAGCTCGCGCAGGTCCCGACCGAGGCTCCCCTCGTACCACCACATCGCCCAGAGCACGACCACGACGGCGTCGAGGGTCGTGACCGAGATCGAAGGAGCCCCGCCGTCATGGAGCGGCACGATCGTGCCGAAGGACTTGTGCAAGATGAAGCCGAGGGCGAGCGGGACGCCGGCGACGAAGAGCACGAGCTGCCGGTTCTTGAACAGCCGGACGGCGATGAGCACGACGACGCCGGCGACCACCCCGCCGAGGAGCTTCACCCGGAGCTGGCCGGCGGCCGCCGCGCCGAGCGCGGCGCAGGCGGCCGCCACGGCGACGAGGACGAAGGTCCCCGCCGCGCTCGCCACAGGCGGTCCCACCACCCGGGCCGGCGGCCCCGAGCCCGCCGGCTGCGCCACGGCGCCACCGGCTCGCCGGCCGATCACGGGGCGGCCTCCCCCGCTGCGACGAGGTCCTCGTCGGGATGGGGCGGCGGCAGGGTGGGCACGGGTGTGACGGACCGGCTCGGCACCGAGCGGTACCCCTTGTTCGTGTAGTGGAGGAGGACCTTCCAGTACATGAACCGGCTGAGCGCGCTGTTGCGCCGGCGGCCCGAGAGCCATCTCGCTGCGAGCGGGACGGTGGCCCGGTTGAACAGCGCCATGCGGGCCAGGCTGCGCGCGATCGACCGGGGGCTGTTGTGCCAGGTGAACACGCCGTAGTCCTCGTGGAGCCTAGGGTCGTCCACGAGCTGCTCGAGGTCGACGATGCCGCGACCGATCGACTCCTGGAGCCGGCAGGCGCTCTCCAGGGTGTGGGGGTGGTAGTGCTCGCCCGTGGCGGCCGGGTGGTAGACGATCGGGAACCCGGCCCTGGTCCAGCGCCAGCCGAGCTCGAGGTCCTCGTGGCCGATCTCCCGCCAGTCCTCGTGGAAGCGGAGGTTGCGCTCCCGCATGGTGCGCACCGGGAGGGAGATGTTCATCGTCCAAAAGAAGCGGTAGGGGACCTCTCGGCCGGCGCACCCGGCAATCAGGCGGTAGGCGAACGGGTCGTAGTACTCGACGAAGGGCGTCTGGGGCATCTTCGGCGACTGGCGGCAGTGGCCGAGGACGGCGACCGGATCGCCGTGGGTGGCATGGGCCCGGGCGTGCTCGGCGAGGAGCTCCGGCACGACCCACAGGTCGTCGTTCATGTAGAGGATCAGCTCCCCCGTTGCGGCATCGAGCGCCTCGTTTCTCTTCACGGCCGGGAGCCGGCTCGCGGTCCGGAGGAGCCGAAGCTCTGCCCGGGCACCCGCCGCGAGGCGCTCCACCATCTCCGGGGTGCCGTCGCTCGAGTTGTCGACGACGAGGATCTCGTACCGGTCCGCCGGGTACTCCTGCTCGAGCAGGAGCTCGAGGGTCCGGCGAACGATCTCGCTCCGGTTGTAGGTGGGGAGCACCACCGAGATCGACGGAGTGGGCGAGGTCGCCGTCACGGCCGGACCACCGCCTCCCGTCGACCGGCCCCGAGCCCGTGCAGGACCGCCATGCGGGCCTGGGCGAGGCTGAACACCCCGCAGGCGGCCAGCAGGGCGGGGTAGGCCACCGCCGCGAGGAGGACGGCGGCGAGCCACTCGAGCCCAAGTGCCGTCGCGAGACCGAGCGCCCCGGCGAGCAGCCCGCTCGCGGCGAGCACCCGCGCCATCCTCGGCGCGTCGAGCGCGGCCGGCAGGAGCCGGAGCGCCAGCAGCACCGAGGCCACCGTGATGAGAGCGCTCGTGATGAGGGTCCCCCACGCGACGGCGAGATAGCCGATCCGCCCGATGAGGGCGAGGTCGATCACGACGTTCGCGACGAGCCCGGCTCCCTGGTAGTAGAGGGGGATCCGGGGCAGGCCGCCCGCGAGGAAGACGAACCCGTGCCAGGTGTTGAGGACCATGAACAGAAGGGCCCAGGTGAGGATGCGCAGTGGAGCGGCCGACCCGGCGTACCGCCCCCCGAAGGCGGCGTGCACCACGTGCGGGGCGTAGAAGGCCGTCACGACGGCGATCGGGAGTGCGAGGGCGACGAGGGTCTCCGTGCCGCGGCCGTACAGGGCTCGAAAGCGTGCGGGATCGGCCTCGTGCGCCCTCGTGAGGAGCGGGAAGAGGATGTCGACGACGACCGCGCTCGCGAGGAGGAGGTACTCGACCGGCTGGAAGGCGGCGCCGTACAGCGCGAGCTCGCGAGGCGGGCGAAAGCCGGCGATGACGAGGGCGTCGAGCTTCAGGTAGCAGACTCCGATCAAGGTCGCAGGGCCGACGAGGATCGCCTGGCGGGCAAGGGGCGGCAGGACGTCGCGCCGGGCTCCGAGCCGGAAGCCGAAGACGCGGCGGACGATCACCGCCGTGAGCAGCACGCCCACGGTCGCACCGAGCACCGGGGCGGCGACGATCTCGTAGAAGGTCCCCCGCGCGACGACGAGCGAGACGACGATGCCGAGCTCGACGAGCTCCATCGAGACTCGCACGAGCGCCTCCCACTGCTGCTCCACGCGCACCTGGAAGACCACAAAGAGCGTGAGCATCGCCTGGGCGACCGAGACCGAGCCCGCCAGGACGACGGCGACGCGGACGACGCCCGAGGCCCCGGCGACCCACAGGAGGAGCTCGGCGACTGCGATGCCGCCGAGCGCGAGCAACGTGCGGCTGATGATGACCGTCCCGATGACGGCCGGTCCCGACTGCTCATCGAGCGAAGCGGAACGGGCGGCCAACTTGGTGAGCCCGAGGTCGCTCGTGATGGCGACGAACCCCGAGACCGCGAGGACGAAGACGTAGTCGCCGTAGAGGCTGAGGCGCAGGTAGTGCAGGATGATCAGGCTGTCCGCCACGTTGAGCACGATGTGCAGCACCCTCGCGACGCCCTGGGTCCCCGCGCTGAACGCGATCTTCCGCCCGACGGCATCGCCGCCGGCGGGCAGGAGGATCCGCTCGGGCTCACGCGCTGCCACGGCGAGGCTCAGTCCTCGTCCGCGCCGGCCCGCACCGTCGGGATCTGCTGGGTGTGCGCCACGCTCCCGGTGTCCGCGAGGGCGGCGAAGAACCGCTGGCGCGTGCGGTGGCTGAGGATGAAGCCGATGGCGGCGCCGAAGAGCAACCCGATGAGGGCGTACAGCGCCCGGTCGGGCGAGACCGGGACGGCGGGTGGCACGGCCTGGTCGAGGCGGACGAGCTGGACGGGGGTCGCCGCGGCGTCGACCACCGCCTGCTGGTACTGGCCGGACAGGGTCGAGTACGAGCTCGCGGCGGTCTGCGAGGCGGTGTAGAGCTGCTGCAACTGCGCGTACAGCCCGCTCGACCCGCTGTTCGAGGTGAGCGTGCCGGGCGGGTCGAGGCTCACCTGGAGCCCCGCCTGCTTCTCCTTCAGCCCGGCGATCGCCGTCGTCAGGTTGAAGATGATCGACTCGAGCTGGGCGTAGGACGGGTTCGGCGACTGCGAGACGATCTCCGTCGTGCTCCGGCCCGTCTGGATGCTCTCGTCAGTCGGGATCGTCTCGGGGATCGCGGTGAGCTCGCTTTGTGCCGCCTGGAGCTTGGCCTCGTCGGCATGGAGGGTGGCATCGACGCTCGAGAGCTCCGAGCTGCGCTGGCTCGCCGTGCCGCTCGAGAGCATGCTCACCGAGACGTCATGGGTGGTCTCGAACGACGAGAGCGCCGCCGCCGCGTTCCGGTCGGTCCGGGCGGCCGCCTGCAGCTCGCGATCAAGTGCGCTCGCGAGCTGGGTCGACTGCGAGCGGAACTGCTGGTTCGCCACCTGCACGAGGGCGTTCGCCGCCGCGTTGGCGATGGCGGCCGCCAGCTTCGGGTTGCCGGCCTTCGCGTCGAGTTGGAGGACGTAGGAGCTGGTCACCTCGTTCGAGGAGATCGAGTTGTAGACGTTGGCGACCTCGGCCTGGTAGAGCGGCTCGTGGGGCACCTTCCCGTAGCGGAACAGGTCCCAGAGGTCCTTCAGCCCCTGCTTGATCTTGTGGAAAAAGCCCCCGCTCGGCACCGGGTGCTTCATGAGGTGCAAGGAGTGCACCACGTCGGCCGCGACCGTGGTCGTGTTGAGCAGCGCCGACTGGGTGTCGGTAAGGGCGCTCGCGAGGTCGGTGCCGTTCACGACCGGCGAGGGAGACCCCGCCGTAGAGACGGTCGACAGGTTCGACTGCGAGGCCGAGCGGATGAGCAGGCTCGTCTGCGCCTCGTAGGTGGCAGAGAAGAAGAACGAGATCGCGTAGGCGAGCAGCGCCGCCACGATCGCGATGACGGGGACCTTCCAGTACCCGCTCCAGAGCTCTCTCACTCGTCGTGTGTCCATGGTCAGCCCTCGTGCTTGCCTTTCAATCGGTTGCCAAGTTGGCAGGACGGTGCTCGCCGTCTGGTGCGAAGGGGAACGGCTCCCGCTCCCTCACGCGGTCCCAGGCCACGATCGCTTCCGCCCGGGAGCGCAGCGCGAGCCGGACGGCGGGACGCAGGAGGCGCCGGGTGGCGCGGGCGTGGTGCTTCGCGTAGTAGCGGTAGGCGCTCTCGTGGAACCAGCGCACCTGCTCAGGGGTGCGCCGGCGCCGGGCTCCCTCGTCGTGCACGACCGTCGCCGCGGGCACGCAGAACACCGCGAAACCGGCCGCCTTGATGCGACGGCACCAGTCGGCGTCCTCCCAGTACATGAAAAAGCCCTCGTCGAGAGGGCCGGCCGCCTCGAGGGCCGCTCTCGACACCATGAGGCAGGCACCCGAGACCCAGTCGACCTCGAACGGCTCGCTCCCCTCGTGGCGAAGGCCGCTCAGGTAGCGGCGCGAGAAGGGGTTACGCGGGAAGAGCGCCGTGAGCGGAGAGCGCCGACCGAACAGCGCCGCCGCCGGCGTGGGGAACGCCCGCGCGGTCCCCTGGTCGCTGCCGTCGGGATTGACAAGGCGCGGCGCCACAGCCCCCGCCTCGGGGTGGCCGTCGAGGAAGCCCACGAGCTCGTCGAGGGCCCCGGCGGCCACCTCGGTGTCAGGGTTGAGGAGGAGCAGGTGGCGGCCGCGAGCAGCCGCGATGCCGGCGTTGCAGCCTGCGGCGAACCCGAGGTTGCGGCTCATCTCAACGACACGCACGTCGTCGCCGGGACGAGGCGGCACCCGGCGCACGAACGGCGAGCGGGGCGAGGCGTTGTCGGCGACCACGATCTCGTAGCTCACCTTGCACACCGCCTGGCGGAGCGACCGGATGCAGGCACCGACGTACGGCCTCGAGTCGTAGGTGACGATCACGACCGACAGGTCGCAGGGTGCGGTCGTCGCAGCGGTCACAGCGCACCCGCCCTCAGCAGGACGACGAGCGCCGTCTTCGCGAGCAGGCGGAGATCGAGGCGGAGCGAGCGGGTCTGGACGTACTCGAGGTCGGCCGCGATCGTCTGCTGGAAGCGCAGGATGTTGCGACCCGAGACCTGGGCGAGGCCCGTCAGCCCCGGCTTGACGGAGAACTTGGCAAGCTGGTCGGCCCGGTAGTACGGCACCATCTCCGGGATCTCCGGCCGGGGCCCGACGAGCGACATCTCCCCCCGCACCACGTTGATCAGGTTGGGCAGCTCGTCGAGGCTCGTGCGCCGCAGGTGGCGGCCGACCCGGGTGAGGCGTGGGTCGAAAGGGAGCTTGAAGGTCATCGTGTCGACCTGGTCGGCGGTGTACTCGTAGGCGTACAGCTCCGGGAACCGCTCGCGGGCGTCGGAGTGCATCGTGCGGAACTTGTAGAAGACGAACAGCCGCCCGCCCTCGCCCACCCGGAGCTGGCGGAAGATGACCTGGCCCGGCGAGTCCGCGGCGACGAGGGCCGCGATCGCCGCCTGGAGCGGCAAGGTGAGCACGAGGAGGGCCACGCCACCGACGAGGTCGCGGGCTCGCTGCCACTGCCGGTAGCGAGGCGAGGGCGGCTCGAGCACCGGGATCTCCGGGAGCACCACCTCGCTCGTCGGGTCGATCCGCCGGCGCCGGCCGCTCGCGGGCGGGTGCGCATGCGCAGGCTCGTAGAGGCGAAAGCCACGCCGCCGGGCTGCGCTGTTTGCCTGCGCGTGGGCGGCACCGGCCGCCTCGGGCTCGACCACGAGCCGGGCCGTCACCTCGCCACCTCCTCGAGGGCGACCCCGAGCCGCTCGCTCGCCTCTGTGAGGTAGGGAGCGAACTGCTCGGCGAGCTCGTCCCGCCGGAGCGAGAACTGCTCGAGCGAGTAGCGATGGACGCCGTGGAGGTGCTGGGGGCTCGCGGCGAGGTGCGCCCGCATCCCGTCGACGAAGCCCGGCGCCGGCTCGAGGCCGAAGCGCTCGTAGATCGAGAGCACCGTCGCCACCGGGTCCGCCACGAGCGTCCGGTAGTCGACGTCGAGCACCTGGGCGCCGCCGCTCGTCGCCGCCGGGCGCGCGGCGCTGAAGCGGCGCAGCCCTTCGAGCCAGAGGGCGGACCACTCCCGGCCCACCTCGGCGAGGTCGACGTGGTCGCTCGTGACCCCGCGCAGGATCGCGACCATCGACGCGAACGAGGCGACGGCGTCGAGCGGGTCCCGGTGCAGCTGGACGATCCGGGCCGAGGGGAAGACCTCGGTGAGGGCCGGCAGCGCAAAGAGGTGGGTCGGCGACTTGAGGACCCAGCGCTCGCGCCGCCAGCGCGACTGCAACAGCTGGAGCTGGCGGAGGTAGTACCGATAGTGGGGCGAGAGGTCGGCCCCGAGGTACCAGGCGACGTAGCTCGGGACCCGGTAGGTGGCCGCGAACTCGAGGCTCGCGAAGCTGTGGTTGAGCAGGCTCACGCACTCGGTCGGAAGGGTCGGACCGAGGGGGTGGATCACCTTCGCCTGCGGCGCAAGGTAGTCGAAGACCCGAAAGGCCTTGGAGCAGCGGGCGATCCGCGGGTCGGCGAGGTAGGTCGCCTCCTCCGGCGGCGGGCACGGTCGCGTCGCCTCGAAGTAGCGAAGGGAGCGGTTGGCGTCGTCGGCGGCGAGCAGGCCCTGCAGCAGGGTCGTGCCGCTCCTCGGCAGGCCCACGATGACCACGGGCGCCTCGACCGGCTCCTCGAGGATCGCCGGCCGCTCGGCGAGGGCGGCCTCGATCTCGACGCGGCGCTCGAGAAGGCCGACCAGGGTGTCCCGGGCGAAGTACCTCCCGGTCGTGGTGAGGTGCGCCTCGGTCGAGAGCGCCCGCGCGAGAACCTGGAGCGGCTCTTCGTAGCCCGAGCCGAACCGTGCTGATCCCGCCATGCGGGAGCAGGCTGACGCATGCAGCGACGGCGGGTCGAGCGGGAATGGCCGTACACCGACCACCTCGAGCACCCTGCCGATTCGATCTGCAACTGCAAGCGGCAAGCGACGGACGGGCCTGCCGCTGAAGGTGAAGCTGCGGCTAGTTCGCGTCAGAGCCCCCTCAGGTCCGCCGACCCTACCGGTCCCCTCCGACCTGATAGGCGTCGCCGGAAGAGTAAGCCGGAGGCCAGTCCTCGTCAATCTTGAGGATCGAGAAAGTGGCGCAGCGTGGCCGGATCCCGGCTTCTCACACCGTGAGTGGCGGAACTGCGTCATCTCGGTCCGGGCACGCTCACGGAGCGGACCGACGCATGGCGCGGCCGACTCGATCTGCAGCCGCGAGTGGTAGGCGAAGGACGGGCTTGCCGCTGAGGGTGTAGCTCCGGCCATCGCACGCGAGAACCCCCTCGGGACCTGAAATCAACTATTTCTATAAAGTCGCTCTGTCTTGAAGACTAAGCTGAGGCTCTGCCCCGGTCAATCCTGAGGATCGAGAAAGTGGCCCAGGGTGGCGGGATTCCGGCATTCCGCACCGTGAGTGGCGGATTAGCATCATCTCGGTCCGGGCACGCTCCACTGGGGGCAGCGACGGCGTGCCCGCCGTGAGGAGGGTGGGGTGCAGTTCGACTGGGACGAGGAGCAACTCGCGTACCGCGACCTCCTGGCGGAGTTCGCCCGCCGGGAGCTCGACGGCGACCTGCCCCAACGCGACCGCGGCCAGGTCTTCCCGGCCGAGGCGTGGCGCAAGTGCGCCGCCGTCGGGGTCCAGGGCCTGCCGGTCCCGGTCGACTACGGAGGATCGGGTGCGCCGGCGACCACGATCGCCCTCGCCCTCGAGACCCTCGGCCACGCCTGCCGCGACGCAGGCCTGCTGTTCTCCCTGAACGCCCAGATGTGGGCCTGCGAGACGCCCATCGTGCGCTTTGGGAGCGAGGAGCAGCGGCAGGCCTACCTCCCACGCCTCTGCGACGGGAGCCTCATCGCCGCCCACGGCATGAGCGAGGCCGACAGCGGCTCGGACGCCTTCGCGCTCTCGACGACGGCCCGCCCCACCCGGGACGGGAGCGGCTACGTGCTGAACGGCGCCAAGGTGTGGACGACGAACGCCCCGGTGGCGGGGCTGTTCGTCGTCTTCGCGACGACCGACCGGGCAAAGGGGCTGTCGGGGCTGACGGCCTTCCTCGTCGAGCGGGAGACGCCGGGCCTCGAGGTGCTCGGCCCGGTCGAGAAGATGGGGCTGCGCACCTCGCCGATGGGCGAGCTCGTCCTCACCGACTGCGAGGTCCCCGCCTCGGCCCGTCTCGGCAGCGAAGGCGCCGGCATGGCGATCTTCAACTCCTCGATGGAGTGGGAGCGGGGCTTCATCCTCGCAAGCGGGCTCGGCGCAGCTCGCCGCCAGCTCGAGCAGGCCGTCGCCTACGCCAAGCAGCGCCGCCAGTTCGGGCAGCCGATCGCGAGCTTCCAGGCGATCTCGCACCGCCTCGTCGACATGAGGGTCCGCCTCGACGCGGCCCGCTCGCTGCTGTACGACCTCGCTTGGCGCAAGCAGCAGGGACGGGGCGCAGCCGTGGAGTCGGCCGTCGTGAAGCTCTTTTGCTCGGAGGCGATCGTGCAGTGCGCCCTCGACGCTCAGACGATTTACGGCGCCGCCGGCTACACCTGCGACCTCGACCTCGAGCGCGAGGTCCGGGACGCGCTCGCGAGCAGGGTCTACTCGGGCACCTCGGACATCCAGCGCAACCTCATCGCTCAGCGGATGGGGCTGTGAGAGCCCGGACCCTCGCCGGCCTGCTCGACGCCGCCGTCGGGCGCTCGCCCGACACGCCCGCCGTCCTCGAGGGGGAACGCCGGCTCAGCTACCGCGAGCTCGATGACCTCTCCGCCCGGCTCGCGGGCGTGCTCTCCTCGCTCGGGGTCCGCCCCGGGGCGCGCGTCGGGCTCCACCTCGAGAAGTCGATCGAGGCGGTGGCGGCCGTCCACGGGGTGCTCCGGGCCGGGGGCGCCTACGTCCCGGTGGACCCGGGGGCCCCGCCCGCACGCTGTGGGCGGATCCTCGAGGATGCCGAGGTGACCTGCGTCGTCACCGACCGCGAGCGGCTCGAAGGGTGGGCGGCCGCCGGGGTGCCGGCCCCGCTGGCGCCGGTGGTCCTCGTCGATGCCGAGCCGGCCGACCTCGACGCCCTCCCGGCGGCGCGCGTGCTCGGTGCGAGCGAGATCGCCGCTGCGGCGCCTGGCCCCCCTGGCGGCGCCATCTCGCTCGACCTCGCCTACATCCTCTACACCTCGGGCTCGACGGGCGTCCCGAAGGGGGTGATGCTCACCCATCGCAACGCGCTCTCGTTCGTCGAGTGGGCCGTGCGCCACCACCGCCTCGCCGGCGACGATGTCCTCACGAGCGTGGCGCCGCTCCACTTCGACCTCTCGGTGTTCGACCTCTTCGCGTCCGCCGCCGTGGCGGCCCCGCTCGTGCTCGTCGACCGGATGGCGACCACCTTCCCCGGACGGCTGCGGGCGACCCTCGAGCGGCACGCGGTCACGACCGTGTACGCCGTTCCCTCCCTGCTCGCGCTCCTTGCGCTCCGGGGCGGCCTTGGCGAGGGGTCGCTCCCCGAGCTCCGCCGCATCCTCTTCGCAGGCGAGGTCTTCCCGACGAGGCACCTCCGCCTCCTCATGACCAAGCTCCCCCACGTGAGCTTCCACAACCTCTACGGACCCACCGAGACCAACGTCTGCACCTTCTACGACGTGCCCGCCCCGCCGCCGGACGGCGCCGACGAGCCCGTGCCGATCGGCGGTGCCATCGACGACGTCGAGCTTCTCGTCGTCACCGACGAGGGCGGGCTCGCCTCGCCCGGCGAGGTCGGCGAGCTGCTCGTGCGCGGGCCGACGGTGATGGCCGGCTACTTCCACGACGCCGAGCGCACGGCGAGGGCGCTCGTCGCCCACCCCACCCGGGCCGACGTGAGCGACCCGTGCTACCGGACCGGTGACCTCGTACGGGTCCGTGCCGACGGGGGTCTCGACTTCCTCGGCCGGCGTGACTCCCAGATCAAGCACCGCGGCTACCGGATCGAGCTCGGAGAGGTGGAGAGCGCCCTGTACTCCTGTGCCGGCGTGGAGGAGGCGGCCGTCGTCGCCGTCCCCGACGAGCTCGCCGGCAGCCGGCTTCGCGCCGTTGTCGTGGCCGGTGGCGCCACGGCCGGCGAGCTCGCCGCCCACTGCCGTCGCCTGCTGCCCTCCTACATGATCCCCGAAGAGTGGGTCTTCCTCGAGCACCTCCCGCGAACCTCGACCGGCAAAGTCGACCGGGCCGGGCTCGCACACTCCGCCAGTCCCAAGCAAGGAGAGACGAATTGAGCACCACCGACGAGGTCCGGCAGCTCATCCTCGACGGCGCCGGGGACCACCTCCCCCCCGACTGCCTCACCGACGACTACCTGCTCCTCGAGAAACAGGTGGTCGACTCGATGGGGATCTTCGAGCTCGTGAACGGCCTCGAGCAGCGCTACGGGATCGAGATCCTCGACGAGGAGCTCGTGCCCGAGAACTTCGGCACGATCGCCGCCATCGCCCGCTTCGTCGAGGCCAAGCGCGCCACGCTCAGGAGCTGACCGCCCCGGGCACAGGTGGCGCCCCCCGATGCTTCACGACTCGGGCCGGGTTGCCGACGGCGATGACGTCGGATGGAAGGTCGCGCACGACGACCGCGTTCGTGCCGACGACGGTCCGCGCTCCCACGACGACGGGCCCGAACAGCTTCGCCCCGTCGAGGATGTAGCAGTCGTCCCCGATCGTCGGGAGCCCGTCCCGGCTCTGGTCGTCGTAGGCGCCCCCGCCGAGCCGGACGCCGCCCATGAGGCGGACGTTCCGCCCGACGACGACCGGGCTCACGGCGACCCCGACCGGGTGGGGCAGCACGAGGCCCGGCTGGATCGTCGCCGTCGGGGCGAGGTCGGCCCCGAACAGGACGCAGTTGGCGAAGTACACGAGTCGCGAGAGGGGACGCAGGCCGCAGCGGTGGAGGGCCGAGGCGACGCGGAACAGCAGCACCGCCCAGGTGCCCGGAAGCCCGAGGATGTCGACGAGCCCGGCGAGCGACGGGTAGCGGCAGCCCTTCAGGGCGGCCATGTTGGCGAAGTCGCCTCTCACCGCCTCGACAAAGCCCGGCGGGCGCGCCGGATCGCTCCCGGATGCCACTGCACCGGCCAGGGCGCCGGCCCCGCTGCTGTCCACGGCTCCGCCCGCAGGTGGCTCAGCGGCGACGCCGCTTGCGCGGGCGAGGAGCCGGGCCGCCACGGCCCGCCCCGCCCGTGCTCTTGCCCGGCCGGGCCGCTCCGCTCGCAGGGCGCCCGCTCGATGAGACCGCCGGGGCTGCGCCAGCCACTCCGGCTGCCTCGGCCCCCACGGCCTCGTCCTGCTCGAAGAGCGCCTCCTCATCGTCGGAGCGCGCAGGCTCGGCCTGCTCGCGAGAGCCGTTCCCGTGAAGCTCCCGGGCGACGCCGGGCCGCAGCGGTTCGCGGCGCTCAGGCCGCGATCCACCACGCCCGCGCCGCGAGCGGTTGGCGGCTGCCGGCTCGCGCTCGTCGAGGGCTCCCGAGGCGACTGCGGCGGGCGTGAGGAGCATGACCGTTCCGCCGCGTCCCTCGAGGCGGCGGCGGATCTGGGTCCAGCGGGACTCCCGCTCCTTCAGCACGGCCACGATGGGCGAGGCGATGAAGATCGACGAGTAGGCGCCGCTCGTGAGGCCGACGAGGAGGGCGAGGCCGAAGTACTGCAGGGTGGAGGCGCCGAGGAAGTTGGCGCCGAGCACCAGCACCGACAGGATCGGCAGGATGGCGACGAGCGAGGTGTTGATCGAGCGGGCCAGCGTCTGGTTCATCGACAGGTTGACCACGTCGGTGAAACTGAGCTTCCCGCTCGCCCCGAGGCCCTTCGTGTTGTCGCGGATCCGGTCGAAGACGACGATCGTGTCGTAGAGGGAGTAGCCGAGGATCGTGAGGAACGCGACGACGGTGTCCGGGGTCACGAGGAAGCCCGAGAGCGAGTAGACACCGACGGTGACGGCGATGTCGTGCAGGACGGCGAGGATCGCCGCGAGCGCCATCTTCCACTCGAAGAAGATGGAGATGTAGATCGCGATCATGATGAAAAAGACCACAAGGGCAATGAGCGCCTTGTGGGTGATCTGGCTCCCCCAGGTCGGTCCGACCTGCTCCACGCTCACCGCCGCCACGGAGGAGTGGTGCGTGATCCTCGCGAGGGCTTGGGAGATCTTGTTGACCGTCGGGCCGCTCGTCGGGTGACGGCTGTTGCCGAGCTTCGCCTCGACCTGGAGGTTCTGGTGGCTCCCGGTGCCGAGCAGGGTGATGGACGCCCCGCTGAAGCCGAGCGGGGCGATGGCGGCGCGGGCCTCGCTCACGGTCGCTCCGTTGGCGGGGACGGTCCAGGAGGTCCCGCCGACGAACTCGATGTCGAAGTTGAGCCCCCTCACCCCGAGCGAGACCACGCTCGCGAGGATGACGAGCCCTGAGACGAGGAACCAGATCCGCTTGCGGCGCACGAAGTCAAAGCGGGTCCGCCCGTAGTACAGGCGCCGGTAGGCGGCGACGACGCCCCGCTCCCCGGGCGGGTCACCGGCGACGGCAGCGGGAACCGCCGTCACGCGGCCGCCTCCTCGGGCTGGGCGGCGGCAAGTCCCCGGGCGACTCCGAGGTGGCGGGCCTCGGTGAACAGCCGGTTCCGCCCGAGGAGGATGACGAGGGGCCGGGTGAACAGATAGGCCGTGAACACGTCGATCAGGGTCGAGAGCCCGAGCATGAAGGCAAAGCCCCGCACGGCGCCGACCGAGAGCCACCAGAGCACGAGCGCCCCGATGAACGAGACGGCATCGGCCGACAAGATGGTGCGGTACGCGCTCTTGAAGCCTCGGTCGACCGAGGCCCGGATCGATCGGCCCGCTCGCACCTCGTCCTTCAACCGCTCGAAGTACACGACGTAGGAGTCGACGGTGATGCCGACCGAGACGATGAGCCCCGTGATGCCCGACAGGTCGAGGGTGAGCTGCATCGAGCTGTGGCCGAGGGCGCTGATGATGCCGTAGATCAAGGCACCCGTCGTGAGCAGGCCGACCACGACGACGATGCCGAGCGCCCGGTAGTAGAAGATCATGTACAGCATCACGAGGAGCAGGCCGACGAGCCCGGCGATGAGGCCCGCCCGCAGCGAGGAGGCTCCGAGCGTCGGTGAGACGATCTGCGTCGTCTGCTTGATGAGCGTGATCGGGAGGGCGCCGTAGTTGAGCTGGACGGCGAGAGCGGTCGCGCTCTGCTGGGTGAAGTTGCCGCTGATCTCACCGCTCGAGCCGAACTGGGCGCCCGTCGCCTGTATCACCGGCGCCGAGATCACCGTGCCGCCGAGGTCGTCGGCGACGAGGTAGTGGTAGTTGCGGTTGGCGAGGTTGTCCCAGATCGGCGTGCCCTGCCTCGTCAGCGTGAAGTTGATCACCCACTGGTTCGTGCTCGTGAAGGCGGGTGTGGCGCTCGCGATGACGCTGCCGCTCGCCTCGGCGGGCCCGAGGAGGTAGCGCACCGAGGAGCCCTTCTCGGTGAGGAGCACGTTCGTGCGGGGGTTGTCGAACTGCGGCGGCGTGGTCCGGTACTTCGCGAGCACGGGGTAGGGCACCGGCGCCTGGTTCGACTGGCTCGGCCGGTAGACCGAGGGGCACGACGGCGGGGGCGTGTAGGCGGCTGCCGAGGTTCCGGTCGAGGACCCCCGCTTGCCCGACGAGGTCGCCGATCTCGACGAGGACTTCGACGGCCCGGCGTAGGCGGGCGCGTAGCACAGCACGGGGCGGAAGTAGAGCTGGGCGGTCTGGCCGAGCTGACTCTCCACCTGCCGGGCGTTCTTCACGCCAGGGAGCTGGACGACGACGTCGTTACCCTGGACGTTGATGTTCGGCTGGCTCACGCCGTACGCGTTCGCACGGTCCTCGAGGATCGTGACCGCCGTGTCGAGCTTGCTCTGCGACACCTTCGCCGTGCTGCAGTTCGTGGCCGAGCCCTTGGCCGCCGGGCAGTAGATGATCGACAGCCCGCCTCGAAGGTCGAGGCCGAGGAGCGGCTTCCAGTTCGCGGCCAGCACTCCGGCCAGTGCGCCGACGCAGACGAGGCAGGTCGCGACGACGCTGATGACGTGCCCCCGCTTCATGGGCCTTCCTCGGGCTCGCCTTTCTCAGCGGGGACAGCTGCGCTCGAGGCGGCCTCGGGGCTCGACCCGTTCCCTGCGGCCGGGCCGCCCACGGGCTCACCGGACTCGGCCTCGGTGCCCGTCTCGTCGGTCGCAGGCTCGCTCGACTCCTCGGGCTCGACGTAGGGGTTGTCGCCGTAGTGGGAGTCGTCATCTTCCTGGCGCACTGCGATCTCCTCGTCGGAGACGGGGCTCTGGATCGTCCGGCCGATCGCGGCCCGGAGCACCTCGATCTCGGTGTGCGGCGCGATCTCGACGCGCGCCCGGTCGCCCTCGAGCCACGTCACGCGCCCGATGATCCCGGAGGTGAGCATCACCTGGTCGCCGATCTGGACGGCCTGCTGACCCTGCTGGACGCGCCGGGCACGCTGGCTCCGGGGCCGGATGAGCAGGAAGTAGGCCGCCGCCACGACGATGAGGATGATGAGGAGGCTGTAGGAGCTGCCGGTGGTGGTCTTCTTCGAGCTCGTGGCCCCAAGAAGGCCGACGTGCACCATGAGGATGGCGGTTGCGTGATGGAGGGACATGCGCTCCCCAGCGGTCGAGAACGAGGCGGCGAACATGCTACCTGCTCGAGGGCTCCCGCCCGTTGCAGGCCGTGGCCCCGGGCGCCGAGGCGCTCAGGAGCCGAACAGGCGCTGGCCCTCGAAGCCGGCAGCGGCGGCCGGCTCTCCCCCGGCCGGCCAGGCGGGGGCGGGATCGGGCAGGGCGAGGCCCAGGTGCTCGTAGGCCGCCGGGGTCGCGATCCTGCCTCGCGGGGTGCGCATCACCAGCCCGCAGGCGAGCAGGAAGGGCTCGTAGACGTCCTCCACCGTCTCGGGCTCCTCCCCCACGCTCACGGCGAGGGTGGAAAGACCGACGGGACGGCCGGCGAAGCGCTGGCAGAGGATCTCGAGGATGGTCCGGTCGACCCGATCGAGCCCGAGGTGGTCCACCCCGAACTGGTCGAGGCCCGCCTTGGCCTCGGCGAGCGTGACGGCACCGGTGCCCTTCACCTCGGCCCAGTCCCGCACCCGGCGCAAAAGGCGGATCGCGAGCCGGGGCGTGCCCCGGGAGCGCCGGGCGATCTCGGCAGCTCCGGCGGAGTCGAGCGAGACCCCGAGCACTCCTGCGGTTCGCACGACGATCCGCTCGAGCTCCTCCTCGCCGTAGTGGTCGAGGCGTGCGACGAAGCCGAAGCGGTCCCGGAGGGGGCCGGTGACGAGTCCCGTGCGGGTCGTCGCCCCGACCAGCGTGAACGGCGGCAGGTCGAGCCGGAGCGAGCGCGCGGTCGGGCCCTTGCCGATCACGATGTCGAGCTGGAAGTCCTCCATCGCCGGGTAGAGGACCTCCTCGACGGCTCGGCCGAGCCGGTGGATCTCGTCGATGAAGAGCACGTCGCCCGCCTCGAGGCCGGTGAGGATGGCGGCGACGTCGCCGCTCCGCACGAGCGCGGGACCCGAGGTGATGCGCAGGTTCGCTCGCATCTCAGCCGCCACGATGCCCGCCAGCGTCGTCTTGCCAAGACCGGGCGGCCCGGCGAACAGCAGGTGGTCCACGGCCTGGCCGCGCCGGCGGGCCGCCTCGAGCACGATGGCGAGCCGCTCGCGCAGCTCCTCCTGGCCGACGAACTCCTCGAGCCGCCTCGGGCGCAGGCTCGCCTCGAGCGCCACCTCGCCCTCGGCAAGCGCCCCCGAGAGGGGGCGGTCGCCGGCGCCGGGCGCCGGCGCCGCCTCGGCGGCCAGGATCTCCCGCCGCGGGCTCACGAGAGCTGCTCCCCGGGAAGCGGGCGAGCGGTCACCGGTGCACCGCCAGCTCGCGCAGCGCCTGGCGGAGCAGCTCCTCGACCGTGCCCTCGCCGGGCAGCACGCGCAGCGCCGCCCTCACCTCGTCCGGTCCGTAGCCGAGCTGGCCGAGCGCCTCGGCCACCTCGGCCGCCGCCGAGGGCGCTCCGCCCGCTCGGAGCAACTCGGCGGTGCCGGTGCCGTCGAGCTGATCGAAGCGGGACTTGAGCTCGACGAGCAGCCGCGTCGCCGTCTTCTTCCCCACGCCCGGGACGAGGGTCAGCGCGTCGACGTCGGAGCCCGCCACGATCTCGGCCAGGCGGGCCGGGGCGTGGACCGAGACGATGGCGAGCGCGAGCGCGGGCCCGACGCCATGCGCGCCGAGGAGGAGCTCGAAGCTCTCCCGCTCCTCAGGGGCGGAAAAGCCGTAGAGGACGATCGCGCCCTCGCGGACGTGGGTGTGGACAAAGAGGGCGACCTCCCCGTCGCCGGGCACCGCCCCGGCGGCCGCCCGCGGCGACACGAGCACTCGGTACCCGACGCCGCCGACGTCCACGACGAGCTCGACTGCGTGGTCGCCCGAGCGCCGCCGCTCGACGACGATCCCCCGCAGGTAACCGATCACGCGATCACCGCCTTGCGCTGCGCCCACGGGGCGGCACCGAGATGGCAGATCGCGAGCGCGAGCGCGTCCGCCGCGTCGGCAGGCCGGGGCGGCCGGGCGAGGCCGGCAAGGCGCTCCACCATCGCCTGCACCTGCTCTTTCGTGGCGTTCCCGTAACCGGTGACGGCCAGCTTCACCTCCGCGGCCGTGTACTCGGCCACCTCACAGCCCTGCTCGAAGGCGGTGAGCAGCGCCACGCCGCTCGCCTGGCCCACGGCCATCGCGGTGCGCGCGTTCGAGCGGAAAAAGACCCGCTCGATCACCATGACGTCGGGGCGCAACTGCACGAAGAGCTCGTTCAGGTCGGCCCGGAGCTGGGCGAGCCGGGCGGGGATCGGATCGCCCGGGGGCGTCGTGATCACGCCGGCCGCCTGCGCCACGAGCCCGGCGCTCGACCTCGTGACGCAGCCGTAGCCGCAACGCGAGAGGCCTGGGTCGATCCCGAGGACAAACATCCGTTCGATAGTAACCGGGGCGCCCGGCTTTGCCCAGCATTTGCTCGTTGCCCGAGAAGTCGGCTGCCTGCCCAAGAAAGACGCTCTAGGCGGTCGACCTCCTAGGCAGCACCCCCGGCCAGCGGGATGACGGCGACGAGGATCGGCTCTCTCGCCCCCGGTGATGCAAGCACAAGCCTGTCGATGCTTGCTTGTAACGTCGGGTCGTGGGACAATGTAAGCATGGAT
>Ga0070737_10003271_pt1 | contig 17775 bp, 9 predicted proteins | sample Coa_R1_10_FD_66438 | JGI IMG/M metagenome (GOLD analysis project Ga0070737, IMG submission 66438) | Surface soil microbial communities from Centralia Pennsylvania, which are recovering from an underground coalmine fire - Coalmine... | ecosystem: Environmental > Terrestrial > Soil > Unclassified ...
TTATCCAGCGGATCAAAAGATGATCCTTGCCTGCATCATGATCTGGCGTGGATCAAATGTAGAGTTGGTTAGAGTACCGAAAGTGCTGCTCGTTCCGTAACCCGGTATCAATCCGGCGCTAGGATTGTTTAAGAGATTTGTACTGCCGAGGTTGCCATTGAAATTCCCATTGAATTCAGTGTGATTGAATACGTTTGTAGCATTTGCAGCCACTTCCAATGTAAAGCGCTCGCGAATCTTGAAGTTTCGCCTCAGACTCAGGTCAATATTGAACCGGCCAGGTCCTCGAAGGTCGCCGTTAGTCTCATTGCTAGTGCCGACCCAAAACAGATTGGGGACAATGCTTCCATTTGGAGTGGTTACTACTTCGCCCTGGAACGCACAAGCGTTGTATTTGAGAAATGTGTTTGCTGGTGGCGTTATTCGTATACCGCACGGAAGCGTAACAGTGGTCCTTCCGTCGTACCAATGCTGGAGATTTGCGGGCACTGTGAGAGAGACGCCAGGAACTTGGTTCACTGCCCCGGTCATGGCTCCGGTGTTTGTACCGGATACGACAAACGGCATGCCGCTTTGGACCATGACTACTGTGCTTGTAGTCCAATTTCCTAGAATGGCGCGCGCGACACGGCTATTTAACGCGAGCGGGCCTCCCGCGCCGAAAGGGGAGTTGTAGACCATGATACCTACGAAACGGTTCGGTTGGTCTGCGAGTCCGTAATGCCGATTGTTGTTAATGTTGATCAGGTCCGGACTGCCAAACGTTCCGCCACTGTTAACGCCTTGGCCATCTTCAATACCGGTGCTTGTGTAGTCAAGTTCCTTGGACCATGTATACTCAAGCTGAAGAGTTAGGCCAGATGAGAACGCGTGTCGTAATCTGACCTGTAGCGAATTGAAGCTAGCAAAGCCGTTAGACTCATTCACACCAGCTCCAGAGCCATATAAAAGCGGATACGGCAGTAGTGCAACAAACTGCGGAATAGTACGGCCACTTAGCGTTCCAGTAAATGGGAGCAACGGTCCACTTGATGGTTGCCACGGATTTTGTATTTGCACCGTAGAGGGATTTATCGTTCCGTTGCTAGCGATATATTGGCTAAGCCATGATGATAACGTTGTCTGTGGAACGTCTTGTAGATTTTGAAACGGATAATTTCGATTCAGCAAATTACTTGAATAGGCACCACTATAGCCAGCAGAAAAGAGCCATTGCTGAGTGACGCCTAGCGCTTTTTCAACAAAAAAGTTCGCTTGTTTGGTAACTCCATTCTTGAATTGCCGGTTAAAAAGCGCGTTGGAACCGCCATAGATCTGTGGTGCTGACGTATTTGAACCCGTTGGCAACACAAGAGGAGCAGGATCGGAGAACGTAGTCACTGGGACGCCATGCGGATTTGTGCCATATGGAATCATATTCGTTCCACCACTAAAAGATTCCGCACCATAATCGGTCGGGCTGGAGAAGTAACCGGTATTACTTGGCAAATAGGAAATACCGAAGCCACCTCGCAATACAAAGCCGTGACCTGCCTGGTATGCTATGCCTAAGCGGGGTCCGAAATCATGAAATTCAGTGGGCCAAAGATTGCGGCTGTATCCGTCTGTTCCTGGGAAAATAATAGCACCGAGTGTGCCAAATGGATTCACCTGGGTGAAATCATATGTGCTCATACGGTTATAGCGTTCCGTAGGGCCAGGCTGAAGATCCCATCGGAGGCCAAGATTCAGGGTAAGATGCGAGGTCACCTTCCAATCGTTTTGGGAGTATAAAGCGAAATATTTTTGTGCAAAGGCGGGCATTACATTTTCACCCGGACGAATCCACCAAAGATTCTCGCCTGTTAGCAGAGCGGCACCGTTGATTCCGGCCTGCTGAGGAGAGGTGTTGTTTGAGGCGGGAGAACCATTTGCTGTCACATACTCGAAAGTGTAGTTACCCCCAACATTATTACAACAAGAGGCGATTTCAGCGGATGCCTCCTCCATATCCTGGTAGTTGGAAAGCAGCACTCTGGCATCTACCCCGTCTTTAAACGTCCAGTTGGCGTGGACTTTAGTGATGCTCGCGTTTAAGGCGTGGCTAAGTTGATGTTCCTCTTTGTTCACAAATTGGCCAGATGACAGACCGGTCCAGTTGCTTCCTCCACCCGACCCACCACTGAAATTGTTAGGCAATACAATAGGTGCGGCGCCCGGAATTGCCATTAACGGCAGCAAATCGGAGGGGATACCGAATGCCGCATAATCGGCGGCGGTAAAACCGGACCTGTTTCCAGCGATATTAAGCGCCACAATTCTCGTAACACCATACCGCAAGTCAAGTAGAAGCGTCGGACTGAGCACGATCGTATCTCCGATTTGACCGTACGGATTTCTATCGCTTGTAATTTCAGGTGCGTCGTTAAACCCCTTTGTACCAAATGGGCGCGGTTGAATTATGGTTCCAAAATCGAATCCGCCACTCCCATAAATAGAGTGCTTGCCATATTTATAATCGATGCGATTGTTCAGTGTATTCGTACGCACAGTATTGACTACCGTTGAAGCATAATTGTCCGTATTAAATGCATCTATAGGAGTCCGGTTCGGCATCGGGTAATAGCTGTACATTTTGACAGCATAAGGGTTTGGCTGCGGAATCGTCGCATTGGGATATGGGAAACGTTCATAGAGGTTGTTAGCTACTTGTACTGCGCTGAATGGATCGAATATCTGAGCAGGGACCGGAGCCCCAGTTGCACTTTTGATAAACGTCTGACTAAAATTACCGACTCTCTCCAGAGCTGTCGGAACTGTAATTAAGTCGTTAACCCCCTGGTTAAATATCAAGTGATGATAACTGGTGAAGAAAAACAATTTGTTCTTGATAACTGGGCCAGAGAACGCACCGCCAATCTGATTTTCCTTAAACGGGGGACGGTGAAGGCCAAGTGTATTGTTTGAGAACGTATTTGCATTCAGCGCGTCATTCCGCAGCAAATAGTTTGCCTCTCCGTGAAATTCGTTGGTGCCGGATTTTGTCGTCATCTCGATGACACTTTGGCCGTGGCCGTACTCGGCCGTAAAATCATTGCTGATTACGCGCACTTCTTGCAATCCCTCTGTATTTGGAATAATTGCAGCTTCGTTAAAGCCACCTCCCATGATGGGCAGTCCGTCGAGTTGAATATCGTTTGTAAAGGCTCGGCCACCATTGACACCGATAGCTGAAAATTGAGCTCGTCCGGCCACCCCGATCCCAAAGGAATTGTTATAGGTGGAAATGCCTGTGCTATTAAAGGTTTCATTTCGTGGCTGCACGCCATTCTGCAGGGTGGCGTAATACAGCGGGTTTTGCGTGATGTTTGGAATGGACGCGATTATGCGGGAATTGATCGCTTCGGATACGGCGCTGCTGTCCGTCTGGAGGTGTTCCGCAGCAGCAACCACTTCAAGTTTTGTGCCGGTCGACCCGAGCTGCAGTGTGGCATCGACTCTCACTGTCTGCGCGGGCTCGATATGTATTCCGGTTTCCTGGAAACTTTGAAACCCAGGTACCGTTATCGATAAGGAGTATGTTCCGACCTCCAGATACGGAACACTAAAATCGCCGGTGACTGTAGTTTTGGTGCTGTAGGTAACGTTTGTACCGGTGTTCGTGACGAGAACGTCTGCGCCAGCAATTACAGCTCCAGTAGGGTCATGAACTGTCCCTGTTATGGTTCCAGAACGAATTTGGGCGAATAGAGTTGTGGCTGCCAAGATTCTTACGAGAAAGGTACTAAAACAACGTGCTCGTTGAGCCATAAGCCCCCCCCTTCAAAGTGGTATTTTGCGCAATACGCAATATTAATTGCACAATATGGTTTATCACAAATGCTCTCTTTTGTCAACAGAAATTTCATCCTTAGGCGATGTCAGGCGGCTGTTTTGAAAATTCCGCAAGTTCTGTTTCAGAGCCCAGTTCTAGAGTCCACTTGCATTCAAGGCGGGCTAACGGCCCAACCCAACAACGTAACGCTTTAGTCCTTCGGGGTCGAGGTGTTGAAGTAATCGACACCGAGTGCCTGATAATCCAAGTGCTTGTTTGAACGTTAGGTCGGTTACAATCAAAGGATTTGTGGGCGAGGGCCACGGTTGATCATTTCCTGCCACATGGCGCAGTCGATTGGCCACCATGGCACCCTGTTGGGCTCATGCAGCTCGGTATCGTGTCGAATCTGGAAGCCCTTAAAGTTGGGATTGGCAGGAGGCTAGCCGTCAGCAAGTCTTGATGTAATAACTCCACGATTTACTCAGATCCCTCGTGTCATCTTGCATCTACGTAAGTCTTCATGAGTTGATAACGCGACGCACCATTCGCAGACTGTTACGGGGCGAACATTCATGATATTGGTTTTGCTGCCCCGTTGGGCACTCAGCCTAACATCAAACATATAAGGAGGTCCACTATCCATTTCATAGTCGGTTGCCGAAAACTCAGAGATCCTTGGCAGCCTGGTTGGCATCTTTGGCGACAAATGGGCAGATTTAGAAGAAAGAGCCGGAAAGCGCTGCCTGAGAAGAGGAAGAAATCCATACCGTAAGATCTTCCTAAAGACGGTTTTTATTGGTACCGACGCGAGACTTATCAGAATCTAACATGCTGTGTCACTTCGTTTAAGGGATTACCGCCTGAAGATGCTGAGATGGCGATTTGACGCGAGACAGAATCGAAGTTACAGGAGCTAATAGTAGGCTGACTCGAGTTACACGTATTAGTTCGGCTCAGCGCGGAATGGATAAATGGTTGTTCCTTCGGGGCCATTATTGCGGTGGACATGAAGCCTTTCTGCCTGCCATATTAGGAAAAAACCAGCAGGATAGAGGATTCCGGATACTGCAAACACCGGTCCAAAACTGAAATGGTCTACGATGAAACCAATTGTGAGATTCGAGATGATGCCGCCGATCCCTCCGGCAGTTCCGGTTAGCCCTGTGATCGTCGCGATCGCTTGCTCTGGAAACATATCGCTGATCACTCCGAGAAAGTTCGTGATCCAGAATCCATGTGCTAACATGAGGGCCCCCATTAGGCCAATTGCCCACTCCGCACTCGGTGCGAGTGAAGCGGTCCAGGAAACCGGCGTAATAGCAGCAGCGGCTAGCAAAAAAACCAAGCGCGTTCGCAGCGGAGAGCTTCGCCGCCGTACTGCTGCATCAGTAAGGCTGCCGGAAAATATTTGACTTAGACCCTGCACGAGGAATGGCACCCAGTAATACAGCCCGATTTGATGGAGCGAGAACCCTCGCTCCCGCGAAAGATATTGGGGGATCCAGAATATATAGAAGTAATAAACCGGGTCGAAGAGAAAGCGAGCGGCAAGCACCAACAGCACGACCGGATCGCGCAGCAAATGGCTCAGTATGATCGCCGATCCGCATTGCTCTTTTGGTGAGGCGATGTGCGAAATGCCGCGGCTCGCCAGCAGCCAGGCGCACAACCAGACTGCTCCGAGCAAACCCGTACCGAGGAACGCCACCCGCCATCCGAGCCGATTAGCCACGAGAGCAGTCAAGGGCGGTGCTACAACGGCACCTAAGGCGGCTCCGCCGTTTGCAATTCCTATTGCAAGCGTCCGTTGGTCACGCGAAAACCATTCGACGGCTCCTTTTGTGGCGGCTGGAAAGCATCCTCCCTCCCCAAATCCAAGCAACATGCGCGCACCGCCCAGGCTCCAGGGGCCTCGAGCGAAAGCATGCGCCGCGCTCGCTATCGACCATATTCCAACCGAAACAGCCATGCCCACTCGCACGCCTAATCGATCGACAAGGCGGCCGCCGACGGAAAACATCACCATATAACTGAGCTGGAATGCGGACACAATTCGTGAGTATACTGTGTTGCTCATGTTGAGTTCCGACATGAGCGTTGGTGCGAGTACAGAAAGCACTTGACGATCGAGGAAACTTAACGCTGTCGCCGCCGACAACAGCCAGCAAAGCAGCCACGCTTGCCTATGTGCTCGCCTCATTCGCAGACAACGTCGACTTCGAGCCCGAGCAAGCGTGCCACTTTGCGTAACGTATGAATTTGGCGACCGACACCGAGAGCGAAGTGATGGGTGGGGGCGGCCAGACTCCAGCGCTCAACGAAGGTTGCAACATCAGGCTTAAAACGGCAACGGGTATTTGTGTTGCCTGTAGCGGGAATAGGGCCAGGCACAGATTCTCCTTCCGCCAGCACAAATTTAAAACGGCCTTCACGGGTGGTGGTGAGTCCCGCAATCGTGATAGGGCCGTTCTTCACTTTAAATTCAACCGATACTCCATTCCCAAACTTGCCGTGGTATATGCTCAGCCCGCGTAAAGCTGGTTTCTCGTTACTAATGGCAATGTGACCCGGACCGTCGTGACCAACGAAAACGAAATCCTCACGGAAGTCAGCTGGATGGAGCTCGGCAAATGAGCCACCCGCACCAAGTTTGTCCATAATAAACATCGCAATGCAGTTCTTGAGGTCCCCTTCGCCGGCGACAGGAATTCCGCGGGCGGTGAGCAAAGATGCTCCAACGATCATTCCGGCCACGATATGTTCGTATTCATTGCCATCAACTCCACGATAATATTGGGCCAGCCCATCGAGTCTATAATCGGAGACGAGCCGTTCTAGCGCGACCGAAACCTTAGCCGACCATTCCAGTCCTTCCGGCGTTACGGGACCGGCAATCGCATCTGCACCCGGCTCTGGAAAATAGAAAAATTCCTCGATGCGTTTCTTCATCCGTGCAACATCGGACGCAGTAACCTGATCAAGCCGCTTCTTTAGATCACATAGTTCCAGCATTTCGATGTGCAGGCCAAAGGCAGTCTCGAAAGCCGTCGGGTCGGCATTCATGTCGAGCATGCCTTCAAAGGGATGCCCGAGCAGGCCAATGCGGGCGCTCTTAAGGGCATGGACGACCCTTGCGGCACTCACCCATTCGCCAATCGTCTTCCAGGCGCGCGCATCGCCATCGAGCTGCCCAAAGATTACATCGGCATCTAAACCGGCACGTCTAAGGGCATACATGATTTCTGGCAAGGCTGTGCAATTATCATGCAGCAATTGATTGAAGGTAGTGGCGGTAGCCGGGTCCATACCGGGTGTAGGCTGAAGGCCGGCCAGTACCAGCGGGGCCTTGCTTCGTTGCGCCACCGGCAAAACGAAGGCGGACTGAACATAAGTGGTTACATAACAGAACACTAGGTCGACATTTGAGGCCGCGAATAAATCGCCTGCCCGCCGACCCGAATCCACATCGTCTACAAGGCCGGCTGAAATTACCTCTACATTACCCTGGGCGCGCAGTTTATCCTCAAACATCAGCCGATATGCTTCCAGTTGCTCTTTAAGGCCGGCAAATTGCGGCCAATACCTATGGAAACCGACGCTGAATGCGCCTATTCGGACAGCTCCACTCGATCTACGATCATCCTGCCTCTTTTCACGACTTATGTTTTCGGCTAACTGTTGATGAAGCATTGGCTAATAAACTGACTGATAAAGGAGTTTTGTATCCAGTCCACACCTGCTCACATTCACCATGAAATCAGTAAATTTCCAGTGATATTTCTGGCGACCAACCGGCGTCCGTGGTCTTCGACTGAGTAAGGCAATGATTTCCGATTATGCAAACGCATATCATTGGCGGCCATGATCACTGATTTTTGGTCCTCTGGATAAAAATGGACGGTTGCGGCCCTGAGTCCTTTTATAAGGATGCGACGACGTATCCCCGGAAACTCCGAAAAATATTCGACGCAGGAGATTTCGCTGGCCTGCGTTTGCTCCACGCAACAACGCACCTCCTTATGCCAGGCGCGTGGCATCGTATATTGGGAATATCCATCTTTGATCCACGTTTCAGCCCCCAGGAGCAGCGGCGCACCATGGGGAAAGCGCAAACGCACAGTTGCGACTGTAGAAGGTGAGTAAGTTGAAAGGAAGAAACCATTTCGTTTCCGAGCAATTAGAATTAAAGGCACAGGCGTTTGGGGAGTGGGTTTCGTTACTAATAACGAATATCCAAACTCAGTGAGCATCAATCGCATGAGGGATTCCGCCTGGAAGAACTGAGTTGGGTCGTCCGGTTCTGGCAATCTCCCATTTCCCACCGAGCCGGAGAAGCTTCCTCGAACCCATCCTATGGTTCCACTATTTGGCCCAAGCGGATTGTGGCGTACAACTGCGAACACTCGTTTTGTTGCACCTTTTGAGACCGTTGCGCAAATACGGGTACCTGCCGCCTCTGGTGCAGCCTCGACGGTGTCAACTCCCCCTCCAGACAGGGTGGCTCGATACCGTAGCGCGCTTCCCGCCTTGCCTTGCTGAATCGTATCTGTCGGGAGCGCAGAATGCAGCTCCAGATCGCCTTCTAATGGCTCATTAAGCTTAAGGTTCAGGAGATTAAGTAAGCGTGAGCTTGCATGCGTCAGTGCTCCATAGAGTAAGAGGTTCTGCCCCTGACGAATCGCATCGAACAACACATTTTCGAGCTCATATCCGATTGTCGGTACAAATGCGAGCAAAACGGAATCGCGGTAGAAATCCGACTTTTTGCGATAGGACATGATGAAATTTTCGGTGGAGACAACCGAATTCAATGGGAAACCTAAATTCACTGCCCCACGGAGAAACCAGTCACCGAAGAAAGGCTGTTCCGGTTTTGGAGAAACTCCAAAAACCATTTGATGATACTCCTGAAATGGACAAATCCAGGTGATAATACCGGGAGAATCGGAGTAGTCACGCATGGCAGTTAAAATGTGCGGAATAACTTCATTCGGAACCTGATCGGGCATTTGGCCATAAGAGTTATCGATCGTTAGGAACTCGAGGTAAGCGGGCGGCGTAATTTTCGCGTCCCCATCCAGGCGAGCGATAGCCAGTGGTAAGTAGATGTCATGCGGCTCACGCCCGTAACGGTCAAGCCAAGGACTGTTCAGCCACCATGGATCATGTATGTAAAAGCGGAATGGAAATTTGTGATTCGGAGGCAGGTCAGCGATACGTGAAAGATAGCCCACGATTTCTAAACCGAAATCGCCGTCAATTGCTGCCCAGGGAGAATTTGGTGGAGCAATTACATTGAAACGACCTTCATAGATGTCCTGGTAGGGCGAAGCGTTGGCACTCAGGTCAGCACCTAGCATCAAATTCGTTCCACGAGTCTCGATGGGAAACTCGGGACATTCTTTGCGGAAGTCGTGCCAGAAGCTAAGAATAGCATCGCGCACTGACGACGCTTTTCCAGGGTTGAAAGAAATGCCGTTGAATAGTGATCCAGTAACATTCCAAGGGCTCAGTGAAAAGCCGAGACCATTGGAAAACCAGATGTAATCAAAACCCAGATCAGACAGGAAATGCATACTTTGGCGCCCCAAAAAGGTTCCAAATGATGTGCCGTTGGGGATGCCGTTCGGAAATCCGGCATATGCTTTGCTATCTGCTTTGAGGCGGGCTGCGCAGTTGACCCAACTATTCGGGCCACGTGTGGTCCCGCTCGCGATCTCGGCATGACGCTCAAATTTGAATGGTGATCGCGCAAACTCGCCGCCAGGATCAAAAGTTGCACCGATTACTACAGGCTTACCTATAATCTCACGTCCCGACTGTCTCAGCACCGCGATAATCTCGCGTAGATCCCCATAAGTAATTCGGGCCGGATGTTCAGTATAAAGCCAATTTCGGGCATGGCCGCCCTCGCGATTGGGATCATCGGGTGGGGGCGTTCGAGGCGGGTTAGCATCACCGATATAGCGCCCCCACTCGATCTCGGCATCCATGCGTCCGCTGTACTCGAGAATTTCGCTTCCATCGGCCGTCCAAAGCAGTACCGCGACTCCTGCGCAGTGTCGAATGAGTGGCGCCCAGGAGGTAAACATTTCATCGCACACTGCCCGGATACTCTTTCGATCGACTGACCGGAATGGCTTGAGACTCATCTCCAACGTGACACGCTCGAAGGCGAAACCGCCAGCATCGGATGTCAGCTGCACATAAGCCGTATTCCCGCCGCCGGCCAGCACCAGAGCCGCACCCGCGCTAGGCAAGCGTAGAACATCTCGTCGCGATAAATCTGTCTTGTTTAGCATAACTATTGTTGATGCTGTTACCAATAGAGCTTAAGCGCTAATTGTATCTCTCGCGGATTGGTACGGGTAGTGGTAATTACGCCGAACGAAGGTGATCCCACCTGCACGTTTGGAGGGCCAAAACTGGGATGATTTAGCGCGTTGAAGAACTCGCTACGTAGTTCCATGTTGTATCGTTCGCCAATTCGCGTGTCTTTGATCAACGCAAGGTCAAGATTGTTCTCACCAGGTACCTCGATGATGCCAGTGCCGCAGTTACCAAACGTACCAAAAGGCTGTGACACAATTGCTGCAGTGTTGAACCAGTGCTGCACGCTACGGTCTTTGGAGGGTAGATTCGGGTTGGCGATGCAGTTAGGAACATTGCGGTCAACGCGGCCTACATTAGGGCTGATGTTACTAGTGGGGGTCGTGTACTCACCTTTGAAGAACGTTCCGATTCCGCCGAATTGCCAGCCGCTGATAAATTTATCGAGGGCTGGGCTGAGGCTATTGCCTAAGACCTTCCCGCGTCCGAACGGGAGTGTATACATACCACTGACTGTGAATCGCTGAGGTTGGTCGTATGGTGTCGGCCCATAGTAGGTGTGGCGTGACACATACTCGTCGCCGATGGCAGATTGATCGCCACTTTCGCTGATGCCTAGAGCTTTCCCCCATGTGTAAGCAGCCAGGAATGTGAGGCCGGCTGAAAGGCGCTTCTCTGTCGTTATCTGCAGCGCATTATAATTGGCGTTATCAATCGCTTTCGTAATACTGATATCCGCGGCTCCTGGGAATGGACGTCGACTTTGAATAGGCGTGGGATTTAAGGGATTCGCGTCTACGTGGGCCTGATTAATAAGGTCCCTGCCGACGAGCTTATGCGAAGATGAACCAACATAGGCGACTTGCAACGATGAGGAGCGAGAAAGCTGACGTTGTATTGAAAAATTATATTCGTATGTGTAGTTGGCCGGAAGATTCGGATCAACCGAGAAGAGACTCGTTGACGGCGTGACAGTAGGTGAGGCCAAGGGGAAAAGCGTGCCTGGTAGGAGCGTTGGTACATTTGCGGCGGAATTTAGCGTTACAGTCACGTTGTAGGGAGGGTCGAGATGATAACCGGAAGAGACTTCTTCACCCCGGATGAAGCCATAGAACACGCCGAAACCAGCTCGAATGACCGTTGAACTGATGGGATTATATGCGAACCCAAAACGTGGTGCAAAATTGTTGCGATCCGGCTTAGTAAGCGCTCCACTGGCGGGTTTGACAAACTGATTGATGATCGAGTCCCATATCTGGGCCGTGCCATATACTTCATGGAAGGGCTGGTCGTATTCATAACGCAATCCCATATTAAGAGTCAATTTCGGAGTAACCTTAAAATCGTCCTGGATGTAGAACGCATAGTGCCACCACCTCAGTGTCACCTCGCCATTTGACTGCAACAGCTCCGTCGCTGTTGCCGTGTAAGGATAACCAAGAACAAGGTCAGCAACAGAGTTACCCGCTTTGCCGATTGGGCCGGTGAACTGGCCATTAAAAGAGAGGCTACCGTTTGGACTTGCCTGATCATAAAGTGCAGGCCTATGCTGCCGTATTTCTCCGCCGATTTTAATCTGCTGGCGGCCGTACGTCCACGATAAATCATTATTCAGTTGGTAGTGATTCTCTACGCCGCCAAATGGTCGAAACTGTGGTGAGCCCATCGTGGAATAGCCGGTCACGTTGAGTAACGGCATGCCTTGGTCGAAGCTTGGGATATTGAGGTTACGCAGACCAAAGGCTGTGATCGCCAAAGGTGAAGAGGAAAGTGGAAGACCCTGGCGATAAAGTCCATACGTGTAGCCAATACTGAACTCGTTCAAAATGCTAGGTGTAAATATGTGAGTCTCATGTAATAAAGCCTGTAACCCATTCGTATCGTCGATTTCACCACTCAGAGGCAGAGGAGTATTGGTTACGGCGTGGTCTGAGGATCGGCTAAAGCGGCCAAACAAAGAGTCCTTCTCATTGAACTGGTGATCGATTCGGATGTTCGTCTGATCGGCATTTTCCGGGTTGGCAAGCGAGGTGGCGTAGTTATATCCGAATACACCAGTCAAATTTGGCTGTGGATATAGCTGAGACGCGGCTTTGGCATAAATCGAAATACGATTAGCGGGAATCGTGTTAGCTGGAAAGGGAAGGCGCTGTCCCGTTATGGGATCAATATTAAGTGGGTCATAAATGGTTGCTGATCCACTAAAATTGCCTTGTAGTTGCGCCGGAGTCGGCACCTCGGCATAGCCGGTCGTGGACCGGCGGCTGCGCAGCCCTTCATAGTTGACGAAGAAGAAGGTTTTGTTTTTGTGGACAGGGCCGCCAAACGTGAAACCAAACTGATTGCGCTTCAGCGGCTGCACTGTCGCATCAAAGAAGCCCCGTGCGTCCATGTCATTATTACGTAGGAATTCCCATGCATCCCCATGAAATTCGTTCGTGCCGGAGCGCAATTCGGCGTTCACCACAGCGGTGCCGTTGCCATACGCGGCGGAGAACGAGTTTTCTTGAATCTTAAACTCTTGCACGGCGTCCACTGAGGGCGTAAAGGCCGGCCTGCCATTCATGAAAAGGCGCGCGTCTAACCCATCAAACAGTGTCGAAGTTTCATTGCCACGCTGTCCATTAATGCTGAACTGGCTCTGAGCGCCGGGATTCTCGGAGGCACCGGGCACAAGAAGGGCTAATGAAAGAAAGTTCCGACCGTTGAGCGGCATCTGCAGGATCTGATTGCCGGTAATGACCTGTCCGGTACTAGATGTTTCAGCCTGTAGCAAGGGCGCGGTTGCATCTACTCGTACGGTGCTTGTAACTGTCCCAAGCTGCAGCTGGATATCATGTTTGACTGCTTGATCTACCTCGACTGTTAATTGAGGGGTATATGCGGCTTCGAAACCCGGAAGCTCGGCGCGAAGTGAATAGTTGCCTGGCATCAAGTCGGGGAAGCTGTAGTAACCATCCGGTCCGCTCTTTGCGGCCTTTTGCTGCCCCGTGCTTGTGTTCGTCAGTGTGAGTGCCACGTTAGGCAGAGCTGCCCCTGTGGCATCTGTGATTCGTCCCGAAATACTGCCCAATACCCCTTGGCTAGAACCATGCGGAAGGCACAGGGCCAAAACCATTAGTGAGGTGCAGAACCGCGTGAGCCGCATATAGCCCCCTAATTTGTTAACATTGTGAACGTCGCTGTTCAGCATTTGTGCACTGAATTTAAGATTATTCCTTTGCAGTTGTCAAGAGAAATTTTGCGGGGAGCGGACCAAACATGAAAACAAGCGGCCGTTATCGTCTTGGGACCTTAGAGAAGGGGCTCACAGTACTCGAACTCCTCGAGCGTAGTGGACATCCTTTGCGCATCCAAGAGATCGTATCGGAGACGGGATTCGAACGAGGTGGTGTGTTCCGGATCTTATGCACTCTCGAAGATTGTGGCTATATCGAGCGGCTCCATGACAAGCGTTACCGGGCGAATTTCCGACGTCGCCGTCCCCGCCTAGGCTACTCGGCTCCTCTGTCTGGTACGCCTTTCCGCCGAGATGTGACATCGGGAATCGAGAAGGCCGCTGCGGCTGCGTCGATCGAGCTGATCATGCTAAATAGCAGTGGAACAAACCCAGACGAGGATGTGGTCAACGCGCAGGTTTTTATTGATGCCAAAGTCGATATCGTAATCATGTTTCAGCCGCTGGATCTAGTGGCCCACGTTCTCGCGGACAGATTTGTCGCTGCTGGTCTTCCTGTGATTGCGGTGGAGAACCCAATTCCGGGTGCGATTTTCTTTGGGGGTAATAATTATCGCGCCGGCTTAATGGCCGGCAATGCCCTGGGTAGCTTTGCGCGCGATCGATGGAATCGGCATTTTGACCGTCTGATCCTTCTCGAGTCCTCTCTTACACCGCCTGCGACGCGCGCACGCCTTTCGGGTACTGTAGAGGGCCTGCGTCAGATACTGTCGGGCTTTCCGGATTCGTCGATCATTCATCTTGACGGCTTGGCGGATCGAGAAAAGACCCGCGCTGTAATGGCGAAGCTGCTACAAACCCTTCCGCCTGAGAATCTTCTTCTGGTCTCTGCCTTCAATGATCCTAGCGCTATTGGCGCAGTGGAGGCAATTCGTGCTGCCGGTCGAGAGAACACTGCTGCAGTAGTGGGCCAGAACGGAACTGCTGAAAGCCGAGCCGAAATGTGTCGGCCTGGGACCCCTTTGATCGGCTCAGTGGCTTATTTTCCAGAACAATATGGAGATAAACTCGTAACCTTGGTCCGTGCAATTCTCAATCGCGAGAAAACTCCGCTAGCACTTTATACCGAGCACGTGCTGCTCGATCGCAGCAATCTAAGGCGCTATTATCCCGATTCCACCACACATACAGCTATTCAATAAAAGCTCCTTGACCGCAGCCCGCAAGGATATACTCCATCTGGAAAAGCTGACTTGGAATGTTCAATATTTGAACAAATATGAAACTGCCAATAAGCGTCTGCATCGCCTTTGCGTGTGCTATTCTCTCCGTGCCTTGTTGTCTGACCGCGGACGATCTCGCTGCCAATTTTGTGAATCCTCCGGCGGAGAGTCGTATGGCCATGTATTGGTGGATTTTCGGGCCAGCATGGACGAAACCTGAGATCCGCCGCGAACTAGGGGTACTCAAAGCAGCCGGGATTGGAAGGGTTCTTATTTACCCGCTCTACCCCTATGAAGTGGATAACCCAGCGAAGGGAATTCACAATCAGAGGTATCTTTCGCCAGAATTTTTGGACACCCTGCACTACGCGCTGGTCACCGCTAAGCAGATGAACATCGCCTGCGATCTCGTTATGGGAACCGGTTGGCCCTATGGTGGTCCGCAAATTCCAGCCGACCTTTCCCCTAAACGGCTTTACGTGCAAACCACGTTCGTTTCCGGTACGTCTGGTGAGAAGATCACTGTCCCAGTTGATCGGCCAGCCGACTCGCGCATTATTGCCATCCAGCTTGTACCCAAGGATGCAGGCTCAAGTCTAAAGCCAATCGATTTGAGCGGTGATATTTCCGGCGGCTTCGTTCGGTTTAGCATGCCACAGGGGAATTGGCAGGTTATGACGTTTCTCGCGGGGCCCACGCTGGCGCGCCACACGGTGGCATATGCCGCGGCGGGTGGAGGCGGGAACGTGATCGATCATTTGGATAAGCAGGCGGTAGAACTGTATTTGCATACGGTCTGTGACAAGTTGGCAGAGACGGGAAAGGGGCTGATTCGTGCTATGTATTCGCCTAGTTTTGAGGTCTATGGCACGAGTTGGACGCCAAACTTTCTCCAGGAATTTCGCCGGCGCCGTGGTTACGATTTGCGGCCCCATTTGGCGGCACTATTTCACACCGAACCCGACACACCTAATATTCGCTATGATTATTGGTCCACAGTCTCGGAACTGGCTAATGAAAACTATCTCAAGACCATCAGCGACTGGTGTCATGCACACGGCTTTAAGTTTCAGTCCGAATCGTATGGCGAGCCTCCTGTGACTCAAGCCAGTTACTCATTTACCGATTACCCGATGGGGGAAGAATACGATTGGAAAGAATTCAACATGGTACGCTGGACAAGTTCTGCAGCGCACTTTTTTAATCACCCGATTATCAGCGATGAAGCTTACACCTGGCTAACGCAGCCTTCCCGCTACGATGAAACTCTGGAGGATCTCAAAAGGACAACCGATGCCATTTTTGTTTCCGGTGCCAATCGCATCGTAGCACATGGCTATGCGTATTCACCGCCTTCGGCGGGCATTCCCGGTTGGGGATATTATGCCGGCACAATGTTCACCGAACATCAGACGTGGTGGCCTTACTTTCACTTTTTGAGCTCCTATGTTCACCGAGCGAGCTATCTACTTTCCCGAGGCGTACCTGTAACAGACGTTCTGGTGTATTTACCGGAGGGAGATCTGTACGCGGAAAATCCGCCCGGACGTATGCCTCTAGCTTGGTGGGTGGAAGGAAAACTTGACCGAAAGAAGAAACAATTACCCGATATGGGGATTCCGCGCGGCGTTTACAATTTCAAATCAGAGTTAGTCAGCACGATTCTCAGCAATGGATATTCTTTAGATGGCGTGGATCATTCGGTGCTCACAGCAACGGGTGCTGTGGAGCAAGGCAAGTATTATATCGGTGAGACAAGTTATCGCGTTATAATCATCCCCGGTATCCGCGGCTTGCCACTTTCAGATTTGGAGCACATTGTGAGATTTTGCCGCAACGGCGGAACTGTTATCACAACGCTCCGAATTCCCGCACTCACTTACGGCTATAAAGATCGCGATAAGAATGCCGCTCAGTTCGTCAAGTTGCGAGGCGAACTGTATGGCGATATGGACGAATCCCAATCGTTCGCCGAGCGCCGCGATGGGAAGGGCCTTTCGATATTCGTGAAGGACGAGACAGCCAACCTAGCGAAAGCCTTACATGAAGCTGAACCCCCTGATATAGACGTTGTCGGAGGCTTGCCCGAAATAGGCTTCATCCATCGACGTGACGGAAGTCACGATATCTATTTCATTTCGAACTTTACCCCTACTCAACGTAAATTGAGTGCCAGTTTTCGAGTGGGTAACCGGACGCCAGAATTCTGGGACCCGATGACAGGCAAGATCTCGAAAGCAAGCAGGTTCCGATACCAGGGTAACCGCACCATTGTTGATCTCGATCTGGAGTCTTACGGATCGAAATTTATTGTCTTCGGCAACGATAGAGCCGCACCTCCGCCATCTAAACCTGCGCCTTCTCAAAAGCTTCAGCCACCGCTGCGGCTAACCAATTTATGGGAGTTGCGCTGGAATGACGGCAAGACGCACATACTACAGATGAGCGCTCTGAAATCTTGGACGGAGTTTCCAAATGCGCGTTATTTCTCAGGCCGAGGAACATATGAAACTACCGTAAATGTTCCAGCCTCATATCTCACATCTGGTACGCGCATCGTACTGGATATGGGTGAAGTGAAGAACATCGCAGAAGTGTGGGCAAACGGACAGTACGGTGGCGTGGCATGGAAAAGGCCATATGTTGTGGATATCACACAATTATTACATCCCGGGGTAAACAAAATCCGTATCGATGTTACAAATCTGCTGATCAATAAGGTGCTGAATCAGCCGGTAAAAGATTACAGTGATGTTGAAGCTAAGTATGGAACGAAAATCCCCAAACCACGCGAGAAAGAATTCTGGCACAATCAGCCATTACCTTCAGGCTTACTCGGCCCAGTTCAGTTGGAACAACAACCTTCAAGTAGCTAGAAGATAAATAGCTGACGTTATTCGAAATTCTATCTATTCAGTTATACTAAAGTCACTGCATAAAATGATCGCGTCGTTTTTTTGTCTTGGTTGCGTCTCCAGCGAGCAGCAGTATAGTGAAAATCACCGCAGGTGCTCGCCGGGCCAGACAGCTTGGCCTTGATTCCGTGCTGACAGAGTCGTATTCCCAACCCGAAGACAATGCAGCTTGTGCCCAGTCTCGCGCAGACCGCCTAGGTCGGTAGCTGGGCGGCAGAGTGCGGCCGTGGCCGGTTTTAATCATCTCGGACTGCCTGGGCGTCGCGATGGTGGCGAACCAGCCGCCTTGCGCCTAATTCGCCGGCGTGCCGGGTTTCACCTGATTTTGCAATG
>Ga0070737_10003273_pt1 | contig 17760 bp, 12 predicted proteins | sample Coa_R1_10_FD_66438 | JGI IMG/M metagenome (GOLD analysis project Ga0070737, IMG submission 66438) | Surface soil microbial communities from Centralia Pennsylvania, which are recovering from an underground coalmine fire - Coalmine... | ecosystem: Environmental > Terrestrial > Soil > Unclassified...
CTCACGCCCTCGATCCGGCCGGAGGCGCTTCGCAGCAGGCCGGTCGCCGTGGTGGAGCAGACGAGGGTGGCGCCCGCCGCCTCCGCCTGGGACGCGAGCCAGGAGTCGAAGACCGGCCGCAGCACGGTCGCTCCGTTGTAGGGCGGCTCGCCCCAGGCGCTCGAGCGGAAGTCGACGGCAAGGGACTGCTGCTCGGTGAGGACCATCGTCACCCGCCGCGTGACGAAGCGCTCGATGGGCGCCGCGCCCGCCCAGCCTGGGAGGACCCCGTCGAGCAGGCGCCCGTACACCACCCCGCCGAAGAGGTTCTTCGCCCCGGGGTACGGACCCCTCTCGATCAGGCACACCGACCGCCCGGCGCGGGCGAGGGCGAGGGCGGCCATCGACCCCGCCGGGCCCGCCCCGACGACGACGGCGTCGAAGCGCTCAGGCACCGTGCTCGACCACTGGTCCCGCCATGCCGCCTCGGTGGCCACAGGAAGGGTCGGCACGCCGCTGTTCGAGGAGGCGGCAGAGCTCCTCCAGCGTGGACCGGGCATCGGCCACCACCGCGAGGTCGGCGATCGCCATCATCGGGCAGCTCGGGTCGGTGTTGACCGAGACGACGTGCTCGGGCTCGCCGATCCCGCCGACGTGCTGGGCCGCCCCGGAGGCACCGAACGCCACGTACAGGCGCGGCCGCGCCACCACCCCGGTCGTGCCGATCTGGCGGTCGTGGCCCATGAGGCCCGCATCGGTCACCACCCTCGTCGCCCCGACCGCCGCCCCGAGCAGCTCACCGGCGCGTTCGAGGGTCGCAACGGCATCGGCGCCCCTAAGCCCGGCGCCGCCGGCGACGATGCGCTCTGCCTCGGCGAGGTCGGCCGCACCGGCCTCGGGCATGGCGACTCCGAGGCTCCGGACACCCCGGGGCCCGGTCGCTCCTGCTCCCGGCGGCACTGCGAGCTCCTCGACGGGCTGGCTGGCTGCGGGCTCGACGTCGGCCCCCCGCGGCGCCGAGAGCGAGCGCGCTCCTCGCGACGGCGCCGAGAGGGTGACGACGAACGGCCCCGCCACCTCCACCTCGACCTCCTGACGCCCGCCGGCCCGGACGAGGACGGCGCCCGAGCGCACGAGCCGGGAGGCACCCGCGAGCAGGGGCCACCCGAGGACGAGCGCCAAGTGGGGCGCGAGGTCGCGCCCGTCAGGGCTCGCCGGGAGGACCGCCGGCGTCGAACCGGCCACGACCGGAGCCAGCATCCGTGCGAGTGCGGCAGGCTCGAGCTCGTCGAGCTCGGCGCGAAGGACCCGCGGGCACGATGCAAGCCGGGTGAGCGCGCGGGCCGCGTGCTCCGAGCCGCTGCCCGCCACCACGGCCGAGGTGCACCCGGTCTCGGCGAGCAGCTCCGCCGTGCCGCCCGGCAGCTCTCCGGCCCGGACGGGAAGAACGGCGATCACAGCGCCGACCCCACCTGGTCGCCCTCGATCACGGCCGCGTGGGCGCGCCGCGGGGCGACGCAGTCGCCCACGCGTTCGATCCTCAGCTCCGGTGCCGACCCACGCAGAGCGAAGTAGAGCCCGTCCAGGGGTGCGGGCGGGACGGCGAGGACGACCCAGTCGACCTCCCGGCGCTCCTCGACCCCCGTCGGGTGGAACAGCAGCACCGCCGCTCCGGGCTCGAGACGCATCACGACGCGGTCCGTGGAGCAGGTGATCCCCTTCGCCTCCGCCCTGGCCGTGAACCCCTCGAGATCGAGCGTGATGCCGAGATCCTGTCCCACCACCATGGCGGGGGTGGCGATCTCGACCTCACAGCCCCGGTCGGCGAGGAGCTCGGCCACGCTCGTCGCCTGGTGGAAGCCGAGCTCGTCCACCACGAGGACCCTCCCGGCAGGTGACACCCTCCCCGCCGCGACCTCGCTCACGTCCGCCACGGCGGGCGCCGTGCCGGCAGGGTGCGCCGCCGCCCACCAGGGCCGCTCGGGGACCGAGCCGGTCGCGACGACGACGGCGTGAGGGGCGCAGCCCGAGACGAGGGCGGCGTCGGCTCGCACGCCGAGCTCGAGCGAGACCGGAAGGTGCCGCAGCTCCCTCAGCTGGTTGCGCACCAGGTCGCCGAGCTCGGCACGGCTCGGGATGCTCGCCGCCAACCGGAGCGCACCCCCGGCCTCGGCCTCCTGCTCGAACAGCCGCACCGTGTGCCCGTTGCGGGCTGCCGCGATGGCTGCCTGGAGGCCGGCAGGACCCGCCCCGACGACCACGACGGGCGGAGAAGCCCGGAGCCGGCGGCGCGAGCTGGAGCCCGGCTGCGGTGGCAGCGGGACGGCAGCCTCCCGCCCGGCCCGAGGGTTCTCGATGCAGCCGAGCCACCGGTTGAGGCCCATGCGGCCGACGCACTCCTGGTTGCAGGAGAGACAGAGGCGGATCTCCTCTGTGCGGCCGGCGCGCGCCTTTCTGGCGAAGTCGGGGTCGGCGATCTGCCCCCGCACGACGCCGACGAGGTCGCAGTGTCCCTCTGCGAGCGCCCGCTCCGCCTGGAGCGGGTCCTTGAACCTCCCGACGCCGACGACCGGGAGGTCGACTGCCCGGCGTATCGCCGAGGGAATGTAAGCCGCGTAGCCCGGTGGGACGTGCATCGAGGCCTCGATCATGAACAGCGTGGCCGTCGCCACCCCGATCGAGGTGTTCACATAGTCGGCGCCCCCATGCGCCTCCACCATCCGCGCCACGGCGACGGCGTCGTCGATGGTGCTGCCGCCGTCGACGAGCTCGTCCCCGCAGAGGCGCACCCCTACCGCAAGGTTGGGTCCAACGGCGGCCCGGACGGCGTCGAGGAGCTCGAGCAGGAGCCGGGCACGGCCTTCGAGCCCGCCGCCGTAGCGGTCCGTGCGCAGGTTCGTGGCGGGCGAGAGGAACCCGCGCACGATCGAGCTGTGCGAGCACTGCAGCTCGACGCCATCGAAGCCTCCCTCCCGGCAGTGACGGGCCACGGTGGCGTAGCCGGCCACGATCTCCGCGATCTCGCGCTCGTCCACGGCATGGGGCACCTCCCGGAACAGCGGGTCGGCGACCGGCGACGGCGCCCACACCGGCAGCCTCGTGTACATGCCCGAGGCCTGCCCGCCGTTGTGATTGATCTGGGCGAAGATCGGCGTGCCGTGGCGGTGCACGGCTTCGGTGATCCTCCGGTAGCCGGGCACGACCTCGGGCCGGTAGCCGTGGATGAGCTTCTCGTAGGGCCAGTCGGTCGGATGGGTGGAGTGCTCCTCGGTGATCACGAGGCCGGCGCCGCCCGCCGCGCGGGCCGCGTAGTACGCGGCGTGCTGCTCGGAGGGGAGACCGTCCTCTGCGTAGTTGGTGAGGTGGGCCGCGAACACGATGCGGTTCGGCACCACGACGGGCCCGATCCGAACCGGCGAGAAGAGCAGCGGGTAGCGCTGGCTCGGGGTCACGGCAAGCCCGCTCCTGCCGCGGCTCGCAGCTGCCCTCCCGCCCCGACGAGCCCGAGGGCAGCCCGGCGACCTTCGAGCACCGCCTCGTGGAGCGTCCTCGGCGCCACGGCGTCGCCGGCGAGCAGGATCGGTGCCTCGGGTGGCCGGCCGGCCGTGAGGGCGCGGGCGAGGCCGTCCTCGGGGAGCCGGTGTCCGGCATCGACGAGCAGCGGGGCGGGGATCCGGCGGCGCGCTCCGGAGAAGCGGTCCTCGACCGTCACGGCCTCACCGTCGACGGCCCGCACTACCGCATGGCGCACGAGCTCCACCCCGGCCCGGGCCAGGCGGACGTTGGCGGCCGCGAGGTCGCCCGTGCGGGAGAGCTGCTCGCCGGCCACGAAGTCCGGCGTCACGAGGACGACGGCGCGGCCGAGCCCGGCGAGGAGCTCGGCGACACCGACCCCGACCGGCCCTCCGACGGGGTCCCACACGACGCTCGCGGCGGGCCGTTCGTGGCGCGGGGCCCGGTCCGCCGACAGCAGGTCCGCCGCCGCGATCACCGTGCCAGGCTCGAGCACCTCATAGGTGCGCCGGCCCGGGCGCGACCCGGTGCAGACCACGGCCGGCCCTTCATGGGCGTCGATCTCCTCGACCGTTGCCTCATGGGAGGTGACGATCTCTACGCCCGCACGCCGGCACTCGGCCTCGAGGAAGGCGGTGAGCAGTGCAAGGCGCTCCCGGCCGGGAACGCGGGCGGCCGCGCTCTGCAGCATCCCGCCGAGCACCTCCCGCCGCTCGAGCAGCCGCACCTGCGCCCCGGCGTGCGCGGCCACCCTGGCGCACTCGAGCCCGGCGGGGCCGCCGCCGACCACGAGCACCGACAGGTCGCGAGCTGCCCGCATCCCGGCGCTCACCCGGAGAGCCTCTGGATCTGGGTCCTCCGTCTCGTGCCCGCTGCGTGGCTCGGCGACGCAGGAGACGATCGGGTTGCGGACGTCGCGAACCTGGCACAGCTGGTTGCACAGCACGCAGGGCCGGACGAGGTGGTCCTCGCCCCTCAGGGCTTTCGACGAGAACGACGGGTCCGCGATCTGTGCTCGCGTGGCTTCGACGGCGTCCGCCTCGCTGTTGCCGACGACCGCGCGCGCCATCTCGGCGTCGACGATCGAGCCCTGGGCGACGACGGCCACCGCGGCGGGGAGCAACGACCGCACGAGCTGGGCCGCCGCCCGGTTGAAGCCCGGCTCGACGTGCCCGTCCGGGCGCGTCGCCGCGGTCGCGTAGGCCGAGCCACGCACGACGGTGACGTAGTCGAGAAGACGGCCGGGCCCTCCAGGCCTCTCCCCGGCGAGGCGTGCGAGCAGCTCGCCGGCGGCGCCCGGGACGATGCCGGCCCAGGGCGCGAGCTCGTCGCAGGACATGCGAAGTCCGACGACCCCATCCGGCACGCTCTCGCGCACCCGCGCGAGGGCGAGCTCGACGAGCCGCCCGCGGTCCCTCCCGAGCTCGTCCTCCCGGCTGTTGGTGAGCCCGGAGGCGAACTGCCGAAGGAGGCTCCACTGCCCGGCGTTCAGCTCGACGCCGTCGCATCCTGCATCCGTCGCGAGGCGGGCGGCGGCGGCGAAGGCCTCGAGGAGGTCCTCGACGTCCTCAGGCTCCATCGCCTTTGGGACCTCACGGGTGACGACGTCGGGGACGCGCGACGGCCCCCATAGCGCCCGCTGGTGATACGCGCTCGACCCTTGCCCACCCGCGTGGCCGAGCGACGCGATCACGACAGCGCCCTCGTCGTGGCAGGCGGCCGCGACCGCCTCCCAGCCCTCGGCGCACTCGGCGGCCAACGGCGCTCGCTCGTAGGGCCAGTCGGAGCTATGAACCGAGGCCTCCTCGGTGACGATGACCCCCACGCCTCCGAGTGCTCGTGCGCGGTAGTACGCGACGTGGCGGGCGGAGATCGAGCGGCGCCGGGCCAGGTTCGTCTCGTGAGGTCCGAAGACGAGACGGTTCCTCGCCGTGGCCGGCCCGATCCGAAGTGGCTCTCCGAGCTCCGTCACCGCCGGGTGCGGCCGAGCGCGACGGCGACGGGCTTGGAGTGGCCGGTTGGGGGAACCGGCCGGTCCGCCGCTCCGACGAGCGCCAAGGCCCGCTCCCCGTGACCGAGGACGCACTCCGGGTCGGGCCCGTCGAGCGGCACCCCCGTGAAGAACTTGGCCGCCATGCAGCCGCCGTGGCAGGAGGACCAGGCGCCACACGCGTTGCAGGCTCCGCCGCCAGACGGCTCCCTGAGCGACGTGAACAGCTCCGAGTGCCGCCAGATGGCGGCAAAGCCCCCGGGACTGCGGATGTTGCCCGCGTTGAACTCGGGATGCATCACGAAGGGGCAGGCGTAGACGTCGCCGACCGGGTCGACGAGGCAGACGACCCGGCCGGCTCCGCAGAGGTTGAGGCCGGGCAGCGGCTCTGCGCCGAGCGGTGACAGATGGAAGAACGAGTCGCCGGTGAGAACCTCGGGATGGTCGACGAGGAAGCGGTGGACGAGCGAGAGCTGAGCGGCGCTCGGTCGCAGCTCCTGCCAGCTCGCGGCGCCGCGGCCGGACGGCCGGAGCCTCGTCACCCGCAGCACGGCCCCGAAGCGCCGGCAGAGGTCGAGGAGCGCCTCGAGCTCGCCGGCGTTGTGGCGAGTCACGACGACGCTTACCTTGAATCCCTCGAAACCGGCTCCGGCGAGCGCCTCCATCGCGCGCACTGCGGCGGCGTGGCTGCCCGCGCCGCGCACGGGATCGTTGGTGGCAGGCGTGGCACCGTCGAGGCTCACCTGGATGTCGAGGTAGTCCATGGCGGCGAAGCGCTCGGCCCGGGCCGGGGTCATCGTCGTGCCGTTGGTCGAGAACTTCACGCCGACTCGGCGGGCGATCGCATGCTCCACGAGCTCGACGAAGTCCGGGCGCAGCGTCGGCTCCCCTCCTCCGATGTTCACGTAGAACACGCTCATCCCGGCGAGCTCGTCGATGAACGCAGCCGCCTCCGCCGTCGACAGCTCGCGCGGGTCTCGCCGGCCCGAGCTCGACAGGCAGTGGGTGCAGGCGAGGTTGCAGCCGTAGGTGAGCTCCCAGGTGAGGCAGATCGGCGCATCGAGGCCGCGGGCCAGCTGCCCGGCGAGGCGAGCGTCAGCGGGCACGGATGACCTCGCTCGCAAGCAGCGACCGGAGGGCGGCGGCGAAGGCGGGCCGCCGCGGGGCCGGGACCGATGCGGCCGCGAGGGCGGCGTCGGCAGAGGGGTGCGCGGAGAGCGACTGGACGACCTCGACCAGCTCCGGCGAGCGGAGAAAGCTCAGCCGCCGATTGCCGTAGTGGTAGGCCAGGGCGCCGAACGGCTCCGGCCGCAGCGCGACGTCGGGATGGAGCTCGTAGGGCAGGGCGAGGTCGATCTCGCGCTCCAGCTCAGTAGACCCCGCACATGCCGTCGATCGAGATCTCCTCGACGAGGACGTCGTCGAGCACGAGCAGGTCGGCTGCCTGCCCCGACCCAGCCGCCGGGCCAACCGGCGGTGCCGACGGCGCGCCGGCGTGAAGGGCGGAGTCGAGCTCGCAGACGGCCTCTGGCATCGATGGACCTCCCGGAAGCGGCGTGCGGGAACGCTCCCGCCTCGATGGCCGGAGTATACCGGTGCGCCCTCGGAGCTCGAGATGACGGCCCGGATGAGCGGCGGGCTCGCCCCCGTGGTCAGCCGGTCGTGAAGTAGGCGGTGCCAGTAATGGACAGGCTGAAGGGCACCTGGTCGTGCAGGTTCAGCACGTTGTAGAGCGGGCCTGGCGCCGGGTTCGGCGAGGGGCTCACCGACTGGATCGTCACGAGCCGAGGCAGCGTATAGAGGTCCGAGAGGAACTTGAGCACGTTGGCGTGGTTGCCCTGGACCTGCATCGTGAGCGGGATGGTGCCGAGCGTCGACGGCGCCACGGGTGGCTGCGGGGTCGTCGCGCTGATGAGCGACCAGCTCACCTTGTCGGAGTTGGCGAGCTTCGCCAGCATCGTGTAGAGCGGCCCCTGCTCGGGTGAGGAGGGCAGCTCCGACCCGAAGAACGTGAGGAAGCTCTGGTACTTCGTGACGAAGTTCACCTCGCGCTGGATCGTCGCCAGCTGCGCCTGCAATGAGGAGATCTGCTGGGCCTCCTGCTGCTTGGTCTGGTTGATCGAGGTGAGCTTGTTGCCCTCCGGGCTCCACCAGGCGAAGTAGAAGACGGCGGCCAGCACGATGACGACGATGACGGCGCCGAACACCTTCGGGCGCTTCACGACGTCGAGGTTCGCGTTGTTGAGCCTGCTCATTGGGCCTTCACCTCGAACTTCCCGATCCGGTTGGACTCGATCGTGCCGAGCACGTCCAAAGTGGCGGTCCAGGTCGTCACCTTGTTGGTGTGCTGCAGCGGCGACGTGCTCACGATCCGGAACTCCGGCGAGGTGAGGAAGGTCTGGAACCAGCTCTGGACGTAGTTCGGTCCCGCCGTCGTCGCGATCGAGACGTTGATGGTCGCGATGACGACGTTCTCCCGCTCCGCCGGCGTCTGCTCCGCGATCGGGACCGTCGTCGTGGTGACGGCGCCCGGCGACACCGTCGAGGTGACCGGGGCCGGTGCCTGGTAGCTGCCGGAGAAGGCGGTGACGACGCCCCCGGCCGGCATCGTCTTGCCGAGGTCGGCGACGACGGCGGGCCAGTAGACCTCGGTCGACAGGATCGGGACGACGGCGGAGGAGTCGGCCTTGATGGCCGTGTACTCCCTCGCTGCCCGGTTCTTCTGCGTGATGCGCCCCTGCAGGGACGCGATCTGCGCCTTGTTGGCGGCCTCTCCGTTCTCGGCGTTGTGCACCTCGAGGAAGCGAACGACGCCAAGGCCCACGAGTGCGACGATGACGACCGCCGCCACGGCGAGCACGCCCCGCTCGATGCGCCGCTCGCGCCGCGCCACGAGGATCTCAGGCGGGAGGAGGTCGAGGGACTTCACCCCGGGCGGGTCGGGCAGGGCGAGTCCGATCACCGTGGCGACGAGCGCGTCCCGCCGCATGATGTCGTCAGGCCCGAGGTTCAACGCTCCCGTGTCGAGCCGTGCGAGGGCGCTTCCGATCACGACCTCGGCCCGGCTCTGCTGCTGGAGCCGCTCCGCGAACCCTGCGAGGCGGGAGCCGCCGCCGGTCAACGTCACCCGCCGGACGTCGCGGCGGCCGGGCAGGGTCGAGTAGTACTCGACCGAGCTCCGGATCTCTGCCACGAGGGACGCGGCCGCCTCCGCCGCAGCCGCTGCAGCCGCCCTGATGTGGGGGCCGGTCTGGTCGAGGTTCCGCTTCGTGCTCTCCGCGTCGTCGATCGGAAGGTCGAGCGCCCCTGCGATCGCCGCGGTGATGGTGTCGCCGCCTTCGGCGATCGTGCGCACGAAGTGGGGGACGCCGTCCTCGTGCACGACGATCGTCGTGAGACCGCTGCCGATGGAGACGATGGCCTCAGGGCCGCTCGACGGCACTGACGGGTCGTACAGGGCTCTCACGAGCGCGGACGAGCCGAGATCGACCGAGACCGGGGTGAGCCCCGCCTGGTTGACCGCCTCGAGGAGGGGCTCGACGAGGTCGCGGTGGGCCGCGGCGAGGAGGACGCGCCGCATCGGGGTGCCCTCCGCCGAGGTGACGTCCTCGAGCGGGCGCGCCGACATGAGCGTCTTGTCGGCCGGGAAGGGGATGACGTCGAGCGCCTGCAGCCGGACCGCCGAGTCGAGCTCGCTGTCGGGCACCTGTGGCATGTCGAGCTCACGGGTGATCGCCCGGAGGCCGGAGACCCCGAGGTGGACCTCCTTGATCGTGAAGCCACCCTCCTTCACGCACCGCTCGATCGCGCTCGCCACGGCGGCGACGTCCACGACGGCGCCGTCGACCACCGATCTCGCCGGCAGCCGCACCTGCCCGAGGTTGAGCAGCTTCGACCGCCCTCCGGCGACGCTCACCTCCGCGATGCGCACCGCGCTGTTGCTGACTTCGAGGCCGATGCGCCTCGAGGACTTCGCCGCCATCAGGCTCTCCTGTCTCGAACTGCGGTGAGCGACGGGATCTCCGTCGGCCTCACCCGTTCGCTCCGTTCTTTTGGATGATCGAGTAGATGTTGAACATCGGGAGGTACATCGACACGACGATGGCGCCGATGGCCGCACCCATGGTCACGATGAGGAGCGGTTCGAGGATGGAGGTGAGGCTCTCGACGGTCGAGTTGACCTCGTTGTCGTAGAAGGTGGCGACCTTGTCGAGCATGGCGTCGAGGGCGCCGGACTCCTCGCCCGTCTCGATCATCTGGGTCACCATGACCGGCATGACCTCGTGAGCGCCGAGCGAGCTCGACAGCGACTGGCCCTCGCGCACCCCGTTCTGGGCGGCCCGTATCGCCTCGGCGACGATCTGGTTGCCGCTGTTCTCGGCGACGATGTCGAGCGCCTCGATGATCGGCACGCCCGCAGAGAGCAGCGACGACAGCGTCGCAGTGAACCGGGCGAGAGCGACCTTGTGGGTCAGCGGCCCAAAGACGGGGGGCCGCAGCTTGAAGGCGTCCCACTTGTGCCGGCCCTTCGGCGTCGCGATCCAGCGCCGGAAGAGCACGACAGCGGTGACGACGACGCCGATCACGACGAGGAGCCAGACGCTGGCCAGCACCTTCGAGATGTCGATCACGACCTGGGTCGGGAGCGGCAGCGGTGCGTGGAGGGACTGGAAGAGCTTTCGGAAGATCGGGACGACGAAGATCATGAGCGCCGTGACGATCACGATCACGAGGCACACGACGATCGAGGGGTAGGCCATCGCGGAGCGGACCTTCGAGCGGAGCTCGACTTGCTTCTCGAGCGTGGTCGAGAGCTTGAGCAGCACGGTGTCGAGCTGGCCGCCGACCTCCCCGGCTCGCACCATGGCGACGTAGAGCGGCGGGAAGATCTTCGGCATCTTCTCGATCGCCGCCGAGAGCGACGAGCCCTGCTCCACGTCCTGGCGGATCGCGATGAGCGCTTCGCGAAGCGGCCGCGACTCGATCTGGTCGGCGAGCACTCCGAGTGCTCGAACGAGCGTGAGGCCGGCCGCGACCATCGTCGCGAGCTGGCGGCTCATGAGAGCGATCTCCTTCAGTTTCACCCGGTCCGAGAGTCCCGGGATCCGGATCTCCGCCTTCAGGTTCACCTTGCTGACGGGCTTGATCTCGATGGGGGCGAAGCCCATCTCCCGCAGCTTCGACGAGACAAGGGCGAGCGAGTCGCCCTCGAGCGAGCCGGAGATGAGCCGGCCGTCCCGGTCGCGGACCTTGTAGTCGAAGGTCGTGGTCGGCATGGGTTCGCTCAGCCTTTCAGGTGGTCACGGAGCTCGGCCGGGTCGTGGCACCGGTCGAAGGCGACGGCCTCGGTGATCCGGCCGCCCTTCACGGCACGGGCGAGACCCTGGTCCATCGTCTGCATGCCGGCCGCCCCTCCGGTCTGCATGAGCGAGTAGATCTGGTGCGTCTTTGCCGAGCGGATCAGGTTCCGGATCGCCGGCGTGCAGACCATGACCTCGGCCACGGGGACGCGCCCGAGACCGGTCGCGCTGATGATGAGCTGCTGGGTCACGACGGCCTCGAGCGAGCCGGCGAGCTGGATGCGGACCTGGTCCTGCTGCGCGGTCGGGAACACGTCGATGATGCGGTCGACCGTCTGCGGCGCGTCCTGGGTGTGCAGGGTCGCGAAGACGAGGTGGCCCGTCTCCGCCGCGGTCAGCGCCGTGGCGATCGTCTCGGTGTCGCGCATCTCGCCGACGAGGATGACGTCGGGGTCCTGGCGCAGCACGTGGCGGAGGGCCTCGGCGAACGAGCTCGTGTCCGCACCCACCTCCCGCTGGTTGACGATCGCCCTCTGGTGGCTGTGGAGGAACTCGATCGGGTCCTCGATCGTCATGATGTGGAGTGGCTTGGTGCGGTTGATGATGCTGATCAGGGACGCGAGGGTCGTCGACTTGCCCGAGCCGGTCGGGCCGGTCACGAGCACAAGACCCCGGCGCAGCTCTGCAAAGCTCGCCACGACGTCAGGCAGGCCGAGCGACTCGAAGGCCGGGATCTCGTGCGGGATGGCCCGCAGCACCGCGCCGACCGAGCCGCGCTGCTGGAAGACGTTCACGCGGAACCGCCCGACGCCGACGATCATGTGGGAGGTGTCGAGCTCCTTGTCGGCCTCGAACCTCTCTCGCAGGCTCTGGGTGAGGACCCGGTAGACCATCTCGCGGATCTGCTCGTTGTCGAGCCGGGGGAGCCCCTCGATCGGCCGGAGCGAGCCGTCGATCCGGATCGTCGGCTGGAGCTGGTTCGTGAGATGGAGGTCCGAGGCCCCGTTCTCGACGGCGTAGGTGAGCAGCTCGTCGAGGTCGGGAGTGCCCGAGCTTCCGGTGGGCTGGAACCGGGAGACGTCGGCCGTGCCGTCGCCGTCACCGCCGTCGCCGCCCCAACCGCTCCCGCCGCCCCAGCCGCTCCCGCCGTCGCCGATCTCGCCCCCCCCTGACCCGCCGCCGAGGGGTGCCTCGGAGGGTGCCGGGGCCGGCGGCGCGCTCGGAGGCGCCGTCGTGACCGGAGGTGGAGGGGGCGGAGGGGGCGGAGGAGGCGGCGCAGCCGACGCGAGGGCGCCGATGGTGGTGTCGAGGGAGGTCGGGCGCGCCTCGACTGAGCTCGCGTCACCGTTCGCGCTGGTCCCTGCGAAGGCGGCCGAGGCGGGGGCCGGAGCGACGGGCGCCCCTGAGGCGCTGACCCCGACCGGGGCCGGAACCGGCTCCGTGGCGGGGTTGTCGCTCGACACGAGACGCGGGTAGACGGCCTCCATGATCCGCTCGATGCCGCTCGGATCGGCGAGCACGCAGCCGGTCACCTCGCGCTCGAGGAAGTTGGAGAGCTGCCGGAGGTCCTCGGTCGACAGGGGCTCGCAGCTCGCGAGCGTGAGACGGTCGCCGTCGAGCCGGTAGCCGATGGCGCCGAACTGGCGGGCCAGCAGCTCCGGCACGAGCTTGAAGGCCTCCCCCATGGGACGCTCCTCGAAGATGTCAACCGTCGGGAGACCCGACAGCTTGGCCATCTGGTCGAGCGCGACCGATCCGTCGATGACGCGGCGCTGCACGAGCACGGCGGCCACCGCGCGCCCGCTCCTCGTTGCCTCGGCGAGGGCGGCCGCACCGGCCTCGCTCGAGAGCGTGCCCTGCTCGCTGAGCGAGCTGACGAGCCGGCGTGACCACTCCGACGCCGGGCGGGATCCGTTGATGCTCATGCGACCACCCTCAACACTTCCTCGAGGCTCGTGAGACCGAGCGCTGCCTTCCTGAGTCCGTCACGGCGGAGGGAGACCATTCCTTGCTCGAGGCCGAGCCGGTTGAGCTCGTCCACCGAGGCACCTGCGATGATGAGACGCTCGACCTCCTCGGTGATGAGGAGGAGCTCGTGGACGGCGATGCGGCCCCGGTAGCCGGTCCGGCTGCACGCCTGGCAGCCCACCGCCTTGCGGAACCGGACCTGACCCTGGGCCGGGGCGTCCTCCTCGGTCCAGCCGAACGCCGCCAGCTCCTCGGTGGTCGGGTTGTAGGCCTCGTTGCAGTTCTCGCAGAGCTGGCGCGCGAGGCGCTGGGCGACGACACAGTCGAGCGACGATCCGACGAGGAAGGGCTCGACGCCCATCTCGACGAGCCGCATCGGAGTGCCGGCGGCGTCATTGGTGTGGAGGCTCGAGAGCACGAGGTGGCCGGTGAGAGCGGCCTCGATCGCGATGATCGCGGTCTCCCGGTCCCGAACCTCGCCGACAAGGATGATGTCGGGGTCGGAGCGGAGGATCGACCGCAGGGTGCTCGCGAAGGTGAGGCCGGCCTTGGGGTTGACCTGCACCTGGTTCACGCCCGGGAGCTGGTACTCGACCGGGTCCTCGACGGTGATGAGGTTCCGTTCGGGCGAGTTGAGGGCGTTCAGGGTCGCGTACAGCGTCGTGGACTTGCCCGACCCCGTCGGGCCCGTGACGAGGATGGTCCCGTACGGCTTGCGGAAGGCCGCCTCGTAGCGCTTCTGGACGTCCGGCAGGAAGCCGAGCTCGGAGAGGTCGAGCATCGCGTTCGACTTGTCGAGGACGCGCATCACGACCTTCTCGCCGTGCACGGTCGGGAGGGTCGCCACACGAAGGTCGACCTGGCGCTTGCCCGCGGACAGCGAGATCCGGCCGTCCTGAGGGATCCGGTGCTCGGCGATGTCGAGGTCGGCCATCACCTTGAGGCGGGTGGTGACGCCGCCGTGGATCGCCTTCGGCGAACGGGTGATGTCGTGCATGACGCCGTCGATGCGGAACCGGATCCGGAGGTCGTCCGCGGTGGGCTCGATGTGGACGTCGCTCGCCCGCTCCTGGAGGGCCTGACGCAGGATCAGGTTGACGTACTTGACGATCGGGGCGTCCTCGACCACCGCGTGCAGGTCGGTGAGCTCGGCGACCTGGACCTGGTCGCTCCCCGACTGGCTGACGGCCGAACGGGCCGCGGCCTCGGTCTCCTCGTCCCGCCGGTACATCCGCGAGATGTACTCGGCCACCTGGCGCGGGCTCGAGACGACGGTCGTGAACTCCCGCCCGAGCAGAGTGCGCAGGTCGTCGAGAGCGAACACGTTGGACGGGTTCGCGAGGGCCACGACGGGGGCCCCGTCGCGGTATCCGATCGCGAGCGCCTGGTGGCGCCTCGCCATGGCCTCGGGCAGCAGCGAGGCGGCCGAGGGATCGAGCGGCCATTCGTTGAGGTCGACGTACTCGAGGCCGACCTCGGCCGCCATCGCCCGGATGAGGTCCTCGTCACTGACGAGGCCGAGCTCGGCGAGGATCTCTCCGAGGGGCCGTCCCGTGGCGGCGTGCTCCCGGAGAGCGGCCTCCATCTCCTCCGGAGTGACCTGGCCCGACTCGACGAGGACGTCGGCGAGCGCCGGCGCCTTCTGCTCGGGGCCGGCAAGCTCTTCGTCGCCTGCCTCGGCGGCCGCCGCGAGCGCCACGTCGTCGACCTTCTCGACGTCAGCCTCCCCCGGCGGCTCCTCGGTGAGCGCCGTGGCCTCGGCGGCCTCGGCGGCCGTGGCTTCGAGCACCGGCTCCGGCTCGGCCGGAGCCACCGACTCTTCGGTCACGACGGGCGCCGTCGGGGCGGGGGGCGCCTTCGGAGCAGCGGGCGGTGGTGGTGGTGGTGCTGCCGCCTTCTCCTTCTCCTCCTCCTTGCGCCCCTTCGCGCGATGGGCGGCGGGGGGAGCCGCCTCGGGCGGGGCAGAGGGGGTTACCGCACGGGCGCTCACGGGAGCTCCGCCGTGCGAGTACATCCGCTCGATGTAGGCGTCGATCTGGGAGGCGCAGGCGACCACGGCGTGGATGTCCCGGCCGATGACGGTCCTCACGTCGTCCATCGCGAGCACGTTGTCAGGGGTCGCGACGGCGACGACCGGCGTGCCGTACTTCCACCCGACTGCGAGGGCGTGGTGCCGGCGGGCCATCTGCTCGGGCAGCAGCGAGGCTGCCGCGGCGTTGAGGGGGTAGCGGTCGAGGTCGACGTACTCGAGGCCGACCTCGCGGGCGAGCGCGCGCGCCTCGTCGATCTCTGCCTTGGAGGGGGCGACCCTGCCCCGTGCCTCGGTGCTCGTCATGGCGTGCAGGGCTCCATCGGGTTCGTGCCGGCCGGGCACGGCTCCGGCGTGACTGCGTCGTAGGTCCCCATCCGGCTTCTCTCCCTCCCCCTTACGCTCCGCGTCCAGTTTGCCACATTCCGCGGTCGGTATCGCGCTCAGAGCGTTCGTCGCGTGACAAATTGTACGCTACGTGAGGAACGGTTGCGTCACAAGGGCCCGCGAAGCCGGTTCCACGGCTGTCTCGAGCCCCGGCCGGACGACCCTGCATGGTCACCGGACGAGCTCCTCCCGTTCCCGCCGCTCGTTCACGTCCAGCCGAGGCCAACCGATGACCGCACCAAACTTGCACGCCGTGATCGCAGTGCCGGCCGCGCTGGTCGGCCTCGTCATTGGCTCGTTCGTCGGTGTGGTCGCCGACCGCGTGCCGCACGGCGACTCCGTGGTGCGCCCGCCGTCCCACTGCGACGCCTGCGGGACGCGTCTCGAGGCGCGCGACAACGTCCCCGTCGTCTCGTACCTGCTCCTGCGGGGAAGGTGCCGGGCGTGCGGAGCCCGCATCCCTCCCCACGTGCTCGCCGTCGAGCTCGCGACCGCTCTGTTGTTCACCGTGCTCGCCTGGCGTCTGCCGACGCTGTGGGCGCTCCCGGCGTACTGCGTCCTCGCGGCGGGGCTCGTCGCCCTCTCGGTGGTCGACATGCGCCTGCGCCGCCTGCCGACCCCGATCGTCTACTGGACGGCGGGCCTGGGAGGGGCGCTGCTCGTGATCGCAAGCGCCGCCACGGGCGACTACACGCGGCTCCTCGACGCGGCGATCGGCGGCGCGGCGTGCTTCGCCGCCTTCTTCGCCGTCTTCTTCGTCGTGCCGAAGGGGATGGGCTTCGGCGACGTCCGACTCGCCGGGCTCTGCGGGATGTTCCTCGGCTGGCTCGGGCTGCGCGTGGTCCCGCTCGGGATGCTCGCAGCGTTCGTGATCGCCGGCGTCCCAGCGCTCGTGCTGGTCGTGCTCGGCAAGGCGAACCGCAAGAGCCAGTTCCCCTTCGGGCCGTACCTCGCCCTTGGCTGCCTCGTCGGCGTGTGCTTCGGCCCCGCGATCGTCTCGGCGCTCGGCCTGTTCTGATCTCATCGCCGACGACAACCTGAGCAAGGGCCGAGCCCGCTCGTCTGACGTCTCGCCGCAGCTCAGCGGGCGCCTGAGGGCACGAGCCCACGCTGCTGCAGAGCGACGCGCAGGTCGTGGGGGTTCGACGCCGCCTGGGTGGCCGCCCGCAGGTCGATCATGCCCTGCTCGAGCAGGTTCACGAGCGCCTGGTCGAAGGTCTGCATCCCGTAGTACTCGCCCTCCCGGATGATCTGGGTGATGTCGGTGCCGCGGGCGGGGTCGATGATCGTCTGCTGGATGCGGCCGTTCACGATCATCACCTCGAGCGCGGGCACCCGTCCCGTCCCGTCCATCGTCGGGACGAGCCGCTGGCAGATCGTCCCCTTCAGCGCGCCGGCCAAGGTGATGCGCGCCTGGCGCTGCTGGTTCGCGGGGAAGAAGTCGATGATGCGGTTGATCGTCTCGACCGAGTCGATCGTGTGCAGGGTCGAGAACACGAGGTGGCCCGTCTCCGCCGCGCTGAGGGCCGTCGCGACGGTCTCGGAGTCCCGCATCTCGCCGACAAGGATCACGTCCGGGTCCTCGCGAAGCGCGGCACGGAGGGCGGTGAGGAAGCTGTCGGTGTCGAAGCCCACCTCGCGCTGGCTGATCGCCGCCACCTCGTCGCGGTGCAGGACCTCGATCGGGTCCTCGATGGTCACGATGTGGCACTCGCGGGTCCGGTTGATGTGGTCGATCATCGCGGCGAGCGTGGTCGTCTTCCCCGACCCGGTCGGTCCGGTGACGAGCACGAGTCCGCGTTGCTCCTCGGCCAGGCGCCGGATCGGCTCGGGCAGGTTGAGGTCGGTGAAGCTCCGGGCCGAGGAGCGGACCAACCGGAAGACCATTCCCACCGAGCCCCGCTGCCGGTAGGCGTTCACGCGGAAGCGGCCAAGGCCCATGATCGCGTAGGCGAAGTCGGCCTCGTGGTGCTCCTCGAAGTGGTTCCGGAGCTTCTCGGGCATGATCTCCCGGGCGATCGTCTCGAGATCCGTCGGCTGCGGTCCCGTCTCGTCCTGGAGCCGGAGGAGATCACCGTTCACGCGGATGCGCGGCGGCGAGCCCACCTTCAAGTGCAAGTCCGAGCCGTCGGCGTCAGCCAGCCGGCGCAGCAGTCGGTCGAGATCTGCGCGGTTCATGTAGCACCCCCAATCCGTCTCATATTACCGCGCGTGGCATTCCTCGCGTGTTTCGCCACTCTGAGTGTGCGTCGCCTCACTTCATCAGGTACTCTGTGTGGAGCTCGGACGGTGCCGAAAGGCCCTCCGGGCAGGGCGCACCGGCACCACCACAGGGGGAACATCCGATGGGAGCTGTCACGAAACTGCTGGCAGGACGGTCTGGCGGAGCTGCGCCGGGGGCGGACCTCGCCGGCATCGAGAAGCTCGACCTCATCGACATCACGGTGCTCGTCGAGTCCGGCTCCTCGATCCAGGAGATCGGGGGGCTCGCCCTTCGCTTCGACGCCAACGGCATGGGGCTGCACCGGGCCGACGGCTTGGCGGTGGCTCAGATCCCGTGGGTGAGCCTCCGTAGGCTCGAGGCAGTCGTCTGC
>Ga0070737_10003274_pt1 | contig 17756 bp, 19 predicted proteins | sample Coa_R1_10_FD_66438 | JGI IMG/M metagenome (GOLD analysis project Ga0070737, IMG submission 66438) | Surface soil microbial communities from Centralia Pennsylvania, which are recovering from an underground coalmine fire - Coalmine... | ecosystem: Environmental > Terrestrial > Soil > Unclassified...
CCTCAGCCCGCGAGGCCATGATGCAGGCCGCGCAGCGCCGTCTGCGGCCCATCGCCATGACCGCCATCGCCGCCGTCTGCGGCATGCTGCCGCTGGCCTTCGCGATCGGCTCGGGCTCGCAGATGCTTCAGCCGCTGGCCATCGCGGTGATCGGCGGCCTCGTCGTTTCCATGGCCCTCAGCCTTGTCGTCACCCCTCTTGTGTACTTCCTGCTCACGCGCAACCGGCAGGCTGTCCGCTGACTGACGCCCGGGATTCGGCCGGAGACAGGTCTGGACAGGCAATGGCGATCGATTGGCAACAACCGGAGCTGGCCGAAGGCCTGCGCTGCTATCGCAGCCGCCGGTTTTTTCTTGCCCACGAGCACTGGGAGGATGTTTGGCGCGCGTGCGAAGGAAACGAGCGGCTGTTTCTGCAGGCGCTCATCCAGGTTGCCGTGGCCATGCATCACTTTTCGCAGGGCAACCGCGCCGGCGCGGCCTCGCTGCTCCGGCGGTCGCTCGGCAGGCTCGAATCATTTCCGACGGACTTCGCCGGAGTCGAGGTCGGGCGTTTGCGCCAGAGCATGCGCGCGTGGCTGCGCGTTCTTGACGATCCGCGCAGCGGCTCGGATGCCGTGGAATTGCCTGCGCCCACCATCCGCTGACAATTGCTGGCTGCGCCCGCCGCAGCGTAGTATTCCGTAGAAAGATTTCGGGAGAGATTTTCCATGCGTCTCCGCGCACTCGCGCGCCTCGCCCTTTTCGCCGTGGCGCCCATTGCCGCCATCTCGCAAAGCTCATTAACGAATAGCCCTGCCCGGAAACCCGCGCAAAAATCCGCGCCGAGGCCGGCGGTGGCGCAGACGCCGCCGATGGGCTGGAACAGCTGGAATTACTTCGGCCGCCGGGTGACGGAACAGGATATTCGCGACGCCGCCGACCAGCTCGTCGCCTCCGGCATGCGCGATGCCGGTTACGTCTATGTGAACATCGACGATACGTGGGAGGGCGATCGCGACGCCAACGGCGTGCTCCACACGAACTCGAAGTTCCCGGACATGAAGGCGCTGGCCGATTACGTGCATTCGAAGGGACTCAAGCTCGGTATTTATTCCTCCCCCGGCCCGCTCACCTGCGCCAAATTTGCCGGCTCGCTCGGCCACGAGGTGCAGGACGCCCAGCTTTACGCCTCGTGGGGAATTGACTACCTCAAGTACGACCTGTGCAGCTACCGGTCGGTGATGCAGCAGAAAGCGCCCGGCGACCAGGCCGAGCAGATGAGCCTGATGCGGTCCGCTTACGAAAAAATGCATCAGGCGCTTGAGTCCACCAACCGGCCGATCGTCTACTCGCTCTGCCAGTACGGCTGGGACGCAGTATGGGAGTGGGGACCGAAGGTAGGCGCCAACCTGTGGCGCACTACCGGCGACATTCATCCGGAGTGGAACAGCATCTACACCATCATCGGCAACCAGGCGGGGCTGGCGAAGTACGCCGGGCCCGGCCACTGGAACGATCCCGACATGCTGGAGGTGGGCAACGGTAAACTGACGCTGGCCGAAAACCGCACGCACTTTTCCATGTGGGCCATGCTCGCTGCGCCGCTGCTCGCCGGCAATGACCTGCCGCACATGACCCCCGAGATCAAGGCCATCCTCACCAACCGCGATGTAATCGCCATCGACCAGGACAAGCTGGGCCGCGAGGGCACGCGCGCGTACGTGGACGGCGAAGTCGAAGTTTGGACCCGTCATCTCTCCGGCGGAGCACTGGCCATCGCGGTGATGAATACCGGCAGCGACCGCTGGCCGAGCCATCCGTTCCATCTGAACCTGGCGAAGCTGGGACTTCACGGTCCGCTGCAGGGACGCGATCTGTGGGCGGCGAAAGAGATCACTCTCACCGACAACATGTCGCTCGAAATTGGCAGCCACGACATTTTGCTCGTTCGCGTGGCGAAACCACGATAGGGCAAGAGGACTGCCATCAAGGCCGCCAGGCTGAGCCGGCGCTCGAGTACTTGCTGCTGAAAACCGTAAAATATCTGCAATGGCCAAAGCTGTTTCCACGTCCTCGGCTTACGGACGCGCCGGCGTCGCTGCTTTCACTGCTTCAAAGGCTCTTCCGGCGCCCGACCCGCGATTGTTTTCAACGCCGCAGGCCAGGGAGATCAAGAGAGAAATCTGCGCCGTGGGCCGCAAGCTGTGGCTGCGCCAGTTTGTCGACGGCAACGGCGGCAACATCTCCTGCCGCATCGGTCCCAACGAGGTCATCTGCACGCCGACGATGCTCAGCAAATTCGATCTGAGGCCGCGGGACCTGTGCATGGTCGATCTTGAGGGCCGGCAGATTGCGGGAACCAAACCGGCCACCAGCGAGATCCTGCTGCATCTCGAGATCTACAAAAAGGTGCCGCAGGCCAAAGCCGCCGTGCACTGTCATCCGCCGCATGCCACCGGCTACGCCGTCGCCGGCCTCGTCCCGCCCAACATGATGATCCCCGAGTTCGAGATTTTTGTGGGCAAGGTGGCCATTGCTCCCTACGAAACGCCTGGCACGCAGGCGTTTGCGGAAACGGTGCTGCCCTTCGTCGAGCATCACAACACCATACTGCTCAGGAACCACGGCGTAGTGAGCTGGGCCGAAACCGTGACCCTGGCCGAATGGAATTGCGAAGTGCTTGAAACCTACTGCAACATCGTAGGCGCCGCAAGGCAATTGGGCGTTCCGCTCTCCATCATCTCTGACGAAAAAGGCCGGGACCTGCTGGCGCGCAAAAAGCGCATGGGACTGCCGGACATTCGGTTTGCCTCGCCTGCGGCGCGCAGGAGCGAGGCTCGGCAAGCGGAAAAAAACCGCGCTGCCGCGCCGGCCGGCGCATTCGACGCCGCCCAGGTGGAGGCAATTGTGCGCCGCGTTACGCGTCAGGTGCTCGCAGAACTGCAGGGCTCGCAAGCCGGCGCACCGGCAAACCGGCCGAGAACCGCGCGCCGGCGGCCGGCAACCGATTAGGCGCCGTTGCCCCTGCCGAATGCGGCCACAATTTGCTCGGTCGAGCGCACGCGGCCGAGCCGCGGAAAGATATTGGCGATGGAGTTTGCGTGGCCGTTGCGCCCGGTCATCGCGTCCTCGGCAAATACGATCTCGTAGCCGCGTTCCCATGCGTCGCGCGCTGTACTCTCCACCCCGAACTCGGTTGCGATGCCGCAGAGCACGATGGTCCGCAGGCCGCGGCGGCGAAGCTGCAGGTCGAGCCCCGTGCCGTAAAATGCGCCCCACTGGCGCTTCTGGATGACGATGTCGCCCGGCTGCTGCTTAAGCTCGGCAACCAGTTCGGTCCAGCCGGGCGCGGGCGGCGCGCTCATGCGCACGGGCTCATCGGCGGGCATTTGCAGAGCATCGCGGAAATCGGGCGAGAAGCCGACATGAACCAGGACCGGCTGCGCTCCGGCCGCGCGGCCTGCGTCCAGAATGCGAACCGCGTTGGCCACAACCGACTGCGCCGAATGCGGGTTGCCGGGCATCTGCACGATGCCTTTCTGCAGATCGATAACGACGATGGCGGTGGTGCGTGGGTCGAGTGCAAGATCCGGCATGAAATGATTATGCACGGCCGGCCCCGGGCCGCTCGATGCGGTCCGGAGCGCTCTCGAGGAGCGCTGATGCTGAGTCGGGAATCTCCACGCACAGCCTGGCCGTTTCGAGCGGCAATCCCTCGGCCAGCCGTCCCAGCCGCGCACGGTCCTTTTCCGTTGTCACGAGCGTCGCCCCGGCGGCCCGCGCCTCGCGCGCAAGGCGCTCCACATCGCGATGCCCGTAACGGTAGTGGTCGGGAAACGCGCGCCGCGCAGCTAGCCGAAGGCCTTCGGCTTCCAGCCCCGCAAAAAACTGCTCCGGCCGCGCGATGCCGCAGAAGGCCACCACCGGCCCGGCGACATCGGGCGCTTCCATCCGCCGCCGAAGATGCCATACCGTTCCGGTCCAGCCCAGCGCCTTCAATTTTCCTTCCAGCTCCGGCTCTTCTTCGGAAATCGCCACGATATGCGCGCGGCGGATGGCCGTCAGCGGTTCGCGCAGGTTGCCGGCGGGCAACAGCTCGTCGCTGAAATCCCGCCGGTTCACAAGCACAATATCCACGTCGCGCGCCAGCTGCCGGTGCTGGAACCCGTCATCGAGCAGGTGCACCGGGCGCTGCAGAGCTGTCTCCTGCTGCTGCGCTGCCTGCATTGCCTCGCGCTCGGCCAGAACGCCGGCGTCGTAGCGCTGGTTGGCCACGTAAACAGGCACATCGGCGGCGCGGGCAATCTCCAGCGGTTCATCGCCGAACTCTTCGGCCGTTCCCTCCGGATTGACGCGCAGCGCGCCCCGCGTCTTTCTTCCGTAGCCGCGCGAGAGCACGTCCACATGCGATCCGTTCTTTTTCCATGCGCGGGCCAGCGCAATGGTCAGCGGCGTCTTGCCTGCGCCGCCCGCCGATAGATTGCCGACGCTGACGACCGGCCAGTCGAGGCGGACGATCGGCTCGCCGCCTGAGGCAAGTTGCCGCTCGCGGATGAAGAGTCCAAATCGATAGAGCGGAACCAGTGGCCGCAGCATGCCGCGAGCGGGAGAGATGCCGGTCATATTGCCTGCGCCTTCGCCGGTTTCGCCGCGACGGGGCCCACGGCCAGAAGCTCGCGCAATGCGGCCACGCAGCGCTCTGTCGCCCCGGACTGCTCATCGAAGACCCGCCGCGCCCGCGCGCCCATTGCTTTGGCCGCCGCGCCATCCTGCAGCAATTCGACAAGCGCCTGCGCCAGGCCCTCCGGTTGTACGATGCGCAGCGCTTCGTGCCCCAGCAGATCGTAGACAATGGCGCGGAAGTTGGCATAGTGCGGGCCCATGACGATGGGCGCGCCAAACTGCGCCGGCTCCAGCGGATTGTGGCCGCCGGCCGGAACGAGGCTGCCGCCCACGAAAGCGACGCTGGCCAGCGAATAAACGCCGGCCAGCTCACCGATAGTGTCGAGCAGAACAATCTCCCCGGGCTCCAAAGGCCGATCCGCGCTCTTCCATTCGGATCGCCGCCGCCAGGCGATTCCGGATTTTAGCTTCGCCTGCTCCAGCAGCTCGGCCGCTGCCGCGAACCGCTCCGGATGGCGCGGGGCCAGAACCATGGCCAGTTGCGGCTCGGCAGCCAGCACCTGCGGCCAGGCTTCGAGCAGCGCCGCTTCTTCGCCCTCGAGCGTGCTGCCGGCGACCATCAGCCGCAACCCGGCGCTCGCCTCCCGCAGCAGCCTTACCGCTTCCGTCTCCTCGGTTGCCCGCACGTCGAACTTCAGATTTCCGGCAACCGTCAGCCGCTCTGGCGCGCAGCCCAGAGCCCGCAGCCGCTCGGCATCCGTCTGGCTCTGCGCCAGCACCCGCGCCAGCCGCCCGAGAAAGCCGCTCCATAGCCGGCGCAGCCGCAGGTACCGCGGCCAGGAACGGTCGGAGATCCGCGCGTTCACCACCGCCACCGGAATTTGCCGCCGGAAGCACCCGCTCAGCAGATTCGGCCAGAACTCTGTTTCGGCAAGCACCAGCAATTGCGGGCGAATGGCCTCGAGGTACGCCCGCACCGCCCACGGCAGATCCAGAGGACAATAGAAGACTCGTTCCACGCCGAACCGCCGCCGGGCCAGATCCTGGCCGGTGCGCGTGGTGGTCGAAATCAGCAATCTGTGCCCGGGAAAGGCCCGCTCCAGCTCGCCTGCAAGCCGGCTTACGGCCAGCACCTCGCCCACTGAAACCGCATGCAGCCAGATCGCCGGCCGGACCCCATCGCGCAGCCGATCCGGCATCCTGCCCAGCCGCTCCCACAGCCCCTGACGGTACTTCTGCGCGACGGCCATCTTCCACAGCCACCAGGGCGCCGTGGCCGCAAGCCCCGCCAGAAGAGCCAGATTGTAGAAAAAAAGAACCATGCGTAACTGAAACGGCCGTTCCACTGTCTAACCTTACGATGATACAGTCGCGTACGATGAGACTTTCCGCGCGCCTGCTGCCCCTGATCATAGGCATTGCTCTTCCCGCAGCGGCTTCCGAGCACACTCCGCCGCCCGTCGAGCCAGCCACATCCTTTGCAGCCGTCGAGGTCCACTCCGGCGAACACGTGGCCATTGCCGTAGAGCCCTACGACACCAGGCAGAAGCAGTCCATCTTTCATATCGATTACACGAAATACGGCGTGATGCCGGTGAGGCTCATCGTCACCAATCTCGGCGATTCGCCGATCTCGCTGCGCGACGCGCGCATTCTCTTCGAGACAGCCTCGGGCGAACGCGTTCAGGCCGCCGAGCCGGAAGATGTCGAACGGCTGATGAACCCGCACGAGCGGCCCAGCACGTTTCCCCTGCCGGGCCCCATTCCCGGTGTGCGATTGAAGCCGAAGAACAAAAACAAGGAAGTCGAAGAGGATTTCGACACCTTCGAGTATCGGGCGATCGTCGTCGAGCCGCACACTACCCGCGACGGCTTCCTTTTTTATGTGCTCTCAGGACTCAACCATCCGCTGCCCGGCGCGCACATGTACATCCGCGACGTGAAAAACGTGGACGGGAAAGAGCTCTTCTACTTCGAAATTCCCTTCGACAAATATCTGAACGGAAAATCTGCGGCCGTAACCGGCAGCGTGAATTAGAGCTGGCTGCAGCAATCGCCCGGGAGACTGAGAAAGCTTCCTTAGAGCATCGATGCCACCGGCTGCCGGCGCGAATCTCCGCGCCTGCCTGCAGAATTTGCGGTTCCCGGGATCAGATTCGCATCGGCATCAGAACGTAGCGATACCGGTACTCGGCGTCCGGATCCTCGGGGCGCATCTGGCCGGCCGACTGCGAGTCCTTGAACTCCAGCCGCACTTCGCCTTCGTTGCCCAGCGCCTTCAGGAAGTCCAGGATGTAGGTTGAGTTGAAGCCTACGGAGATTGCATCGCCCGAATACGGCGTATCGATGGTGTCCTCCGATTCGCCGCTTTCGGTTGAGTTGGCGCTGATGCGCAGTTCGTTCGATTCAAGGCGCAGTCGGATGGCGCCCGAACGCTCGTCGGCAAACTGGGCCACGCGCTGGATGGCCGCCGAAAGCTCGCTGGATCGCACGACCGCGGACTTGTTGTTGTCGCGCGGCATCACGGCTTCGAAGTTGGGGAACTGCCCGCTCAGCTTGCGCGAGCTCAGCGTGCGATGGCCTACGCGGAAAAACAGCGTGTGCTCATCATCGGCAAACTCCACTTTGTCGCCGTCGCCGGCGGAAGCCAGAAGCTGCCGAAGCTCTTCGAGAGCCTTGCGCGGAATCAGCACGCGCTTTTCGCCGCTGATGCCCTCGTGCGATTCGCCGCTCTTTTCGACAAAGGACAGCCGGTGGCCGTCGGTCGCCACCATGGCGATCGACTCGGCCTTGAGGATCAGCAGCGCGCCATTGAGCGTGTAGCGCGACTCCTCGTTGGAGATTGCAAAAATAGTGCGGGCAATGAGCGTCTTGAGCGCTGCCTGAGAGATGCTCGTCGCTGCGACGGCAGGGAACTCCGGCACCTGCGGGTAATTGGCGCGAGCCATGCCGACAATCTTCGTGTTCGAGCGGCCGCTGCGGATCTGCACCCAGTGGTTCTCGAGCAGCTTGATTGAAACCTCGCCGTCGGGCAGCAGCCTGATGTAGTCGTACAGCTTGTGCGCCGGTATGGTGCACGCCCCTGGCTTCTTCACCTTCACCGCGGTGCTGGTGCGGATCGCCTGGTCGAGATCCGTGGCCGTGATGTACAGCCGGTCGCCGGCAGCCTCCAGCAGAAAATTCGACAGAATCGGGATCGTCGTCTTGCGCTCCACGACGCTCTGCGTGGCATTCAATTCCTTCACCAGGTCCTGGCGGCTAACGCTGATCTCCATGGCTGCTCCCTCAACCGCCTTCTCAACCGACATCTCCACCGTCGACCGGCCGGCCGGTTTTTCCGTATCAGTATCCACACCTGGCATATCTCCCACCTCTGCTCCGGAAGCCAAGCTGCTATGGCCCCCACTGTACAACACTGTGCCCACAACCCGGAAATGGCTTGTTTTCACCAGTCTTTCCCTCTCGATTCTAGCGATTTGCCGGTAGTTCCGCGCGTGGAAAACACGGTCGATTCTCTGGATTCCCCGGCATTTCACCCGCCTGTCGCCGGGTCCGGCGGTTTTTTCCGGACCGGCTGCGGCATTCAGGCCGGAAAACAAAACCGGCTTCGAAACGGCAAAGCTGCGGCGGAATACTCTGCAGCCGCGTCCGAGACTCGTGTCCCGGCGCGGCGCGACGGAAAAGGTTTTGGTGGGAAAAATCTGAATTCAAAAACAGCAACACCCGTAGGCGCGGCGGAAAAGTGGGAAATCTCGTCCATCGGCGCTCGGGGAGCGGGGTTTTCCATGGTGAAGGTTTTCTAAAACCGGGCTGTGAGAATCAGGACAATTTGAAAAACAGCTTAAAACCGCTTTCATCCTGCCCCGCTTTCCCACGCTTCCCACAGGGCATCGCCAATACCCCTGTGAATTCCGCCCCTGAAGTGTGTAAAGCCGGTCTAACCGCCGCGTCATTGCGAGCTTGCGCGGACCGCTCCTTCCACAGCGGACGGCATCTCCACATCTCCCACAGATGGGCTTTTTGTTGTTGAGAAAGGAAGCCGAAATTCCCTGCCGATGCCGGTTCGCCGATTCTGCGCAAGGGTTCGCTGCAAAGCGAATCCACTACCCCCGCGCCTCTTATACTGGACTTTCCCATGTCCTATGCGGCTGCAATCGATCAATTGAATGCTATGGCGCCGGAGCTGCACGCCCGCGCCGGCCAGCCTCGCCGCAAGTTTTCGCTCGACGAAGTCCGGACTCTGCTCCATGCGCTCGGCGACCCGCATACGGCCTTCCGCTCGATTCTGATCGCCGGCACCAATGGCAAGGGATCGACGGCCGCAACGCTGGCGTCGATTCTGGCCGCCGCCGGCATGCGCACCGGCCTCTACACCTCGCCGCACCTGGAGCGGCCGAACGAACGCATCCGCCTGAGCAGCCCGGCGCTGGCCGAAATTCCCGACGACGACTTTGCCCGGCTTTACTTCCGCGTCCAGGGCGCGGCGCAGCAGTTGTTCGCCGCAGGCAAGCTTCCGCAGCATCCCAGCTACTTTGAGGTCCTCACCGCTCTCGGCTTTCTTTATTTCGCCGAGCAGCGTGTCGATATCGCCGTCCTCGAAGTCGGCATGGGCGGGCGGCTCGACGCCACCAACGTGGCCGATCCGCTGCTTTCCATCGTCACCGACATTGCGCTCGATCACATGGAGTGGCTTGGTCCGACCATCTCCGCCATCGCCCGCGAAAAGGCCGGCATCCTGCGGCCGCGCGGAACGCTCATCACTCTGCCTCAGCACCCGGAGGCCAACGAAGTGCTCGGAAAGGCTGCCGTCGAGCTCGGCAGCCGCGCCGTAAGCGCCGTCCCCTACATGCCGCAGACGCATGATGCTCCCGAGGGAGCCTATGCGGTGGAGGTTCTGGGAAGCGAAATCGAAGTTTGCTCGCCCCTGGCCGGCGCGCACCAGCGCCGCAACGTAGCGCTGGCGATAGCAGCAGCCGCGGAGCTGGCCACCCGCCACGCGTTTCCGATTACTCCTGCCTCGATCGCAAAAGGCATCCGCAACACGTACTGGCCGGGACGCCTTGAGCGCATCGAGCGCGACGGAGTCACCTGGATCTTCGACGTGGCTCACAATCCCGCCGGCGTCTGGGCGCTGCGCGCCGGCCTGCGCGCGATTCTCAGGGAAGGCGAGCCGCATATCGTGCTGTTCAGCTGCCTGCGCGACAAGCCTGCCGGCGAGATGGCGCAGATTCTCTTTCCTCTCTTTGATCGGGCGATCCTCGCGCCGATTCATGCTGCGCGCGCCGCCGCCATGGACGACCTGCTGGCGGCTGCCCGCACCACCGGCGTATCCGCAGTCGCCGCCGAATCGGCCGCCGCCGCCCTTCGCCTGGCTGCCGAGCAGGCACAAGGCGGGACCGTGGTCGTCGCCGGTTCCGTCTATCTGGTGGGTGAAGCCCGCGCGCTTCTGCTCTCGAAGCTGTCCGGTCGAGGCGATGCCGCATGAGCGCCCATACAGCTCACGCCAGCCGCCGTCCACATCCCATGCCGCGGCTCTACCGCTGGCGCAGCAATCTCCTCATCACGCCGGCCATCAGCGTTGTCACCGGCATCCTGGGTTCGCTGGCGCTGCTTGTCTCTCTGTTCGAGCGTTCCGGCCGCGTGCAGCATCGCATCGCGCAGCTCTGGGCGCGCTTATGCGTCCGGATCAGTCTCTGGCCAAGCGGCGCAAAGCTGACCATTCGCGGCGTCGAGAACCTGGGCAAATATCCGGTCGCCGTTTACGCCGCCAACCACACCTCTTATATGGATACGCCGGTGATCTTCGCCGCGCTGCCCTTCCAGTTCCGCATCCTGGCGAAAAAGGAGCTGTGGCCGGTCGCCTTCATCGGCTGGTATCTCAACCGCTCCGGACAGATCCCCATCGATACCGTGACCGCGCGCGGCACCCTTACCAGCCTTGCCGCGGGCGTGCGCGCGCTCAACGCCGGCATGCCGCTGTTCGTCTTCCCCGAGGGCGGCCGGACGGAGGATGGAACGCTGCAGCCGTTCATGTCCGGCGCAGCGTATCTGGCCATCCGCGCCCAGGTTCCGATCGTGCCCATCGCTCTCACCGGCGTCTACGACCTGCTGCCTATGCACTCTCACTGGTTCTACCCCGGCGAACTGGTGCTCACCGCCGGCGAGCCGATTGAGACGAAAGGCATGACCACGCGCCAGACCGACGAGCTGAACGCCCGCCTCCGCGCAACCATCGCATCCATGCTCGCCGAACAATCGCCCGTAGCGCCGGTCTCCTGACCGGCTTTCGACCCGCTCAGAACCAGTTCTCAACCGGCTGCGCAGGCGGCGCCCGGCACTGGTCCCGGGATGAAAGCCCGCTCCGCCGGCGGCAGCGATCTCAGGCCGTCGCGTCGCGCCCCTGCGAGCCGTGCGGGCGCGCTTCGGCCTTCAGCAGCCGGGCCAGAATATATCCGCCGATCAAGGCTCCTCCTGCCGCCGCCGCGTAAGCCGTGCCCGGTCTGGCGTGAATGCCGTCCTCCACGCGGCCGCGCAGGTCAAACTCCTCACGGACGCTGTGGCGCAGGTCGGCTACATGCCGGCCTACGCTTCGCAGTTGCTCTTCCGCCCGTTGTTCAAGCTCATCGATGTCAGGCGCGCCGTTGCGCGCGCGTAGCCTCGCCATACTGCCGGCCTCCTTCCCGCAGGAATGCCTGGTCGCGCTCCAGAACGCGCAGCGTCCGCCTGGGAGCCAGGTTTGCGGTCTTCAGTCTTGCTCTGCCAATCGCTCCCAGCCCCGCGGCAAGCAGGACGCCAAAGCCGCCGACCGCCAGAAAGCCCCAAACAAGGCCTGCCTGGTTGGCGATTGCGCCCAGCCCCACAGCGACAGCCAGCGCCGCGCAGAAGCCAAGCAGCATCAGGCCCAGCGCTGCAAATACGGCGGCCATCCCCAGCAGCATCGCTCCGCGCAGAACCTTTCTGACGCCGGACTCCAGCTCGGCGCGCAGGATTCCCAGGCGTGTTTCGATAAAGCCTTTCAGATCGTTGCGCAATTCATCGAGGCTATGGACGAGATTTCTCTCCTGCTCCATCATTGCCGTCTCCACAGTCCAAGCGCGAGCCCCAGCGCAAAGCCGGCCGCGGCAACTACTCCCAGCGCCTGCAGCGGGCGGCTCTCGTGGCAGCGGCGGGCGCGATTCTTCACGTAGTCTGCGTCCCGGTTCAACTCGCGCGCCAGACCGCGTCCGGCCTCCTCCACAGGCCGCCGGATACGCTCCCTCATCTCTTCCCAGCGCGCCCGGCATTGCCGCAGCAACTGCCGTGATGGCCTGCCCGCGCGCATCCGGGCCGGTCCGGCCTCCGCATCCGGCCCGGAGCCGGGCGCCTGAGCGAAATCGTCCACCGGACCCGGGTTATCCAGCACTGGTTCGGCCATAACTCCACCCCTTGCTGAAACTGGGATGTTGCCCTGGCGGCCGCTGTTGGCCGTCCCCATGCCATCTTGTGGGCATAGATAAATTCCCGCATGTCCTCACCAATATCCGGCGTCAGGATTCGATATTCCATCGTGAGCCGCTCGCCATTACACTGAACCTTCCATGGTTCGCATCGCCATCCCGCAGCCGACCAGCAGCGACGCCGAATATAACCGCCGCGCTCTGCCGCAATATCTCGATGCGCTGCAGGCCGCAGGCGCCGAGCCCGTCGTACTCGGTTTGTCGGAGCCGCGCGAGAAGGTCGCCGCTCTCGTTGCCGGCATCGACGGCATTCTTCTTCCCGGCAGCCGCTACGATGTTGACCCCGCACTCTACGGCGAAGAGCGCATTCCCGAGTGCGGCGAAGCCGATCCGGCGCGATATGCGGTCGATGCATTGCTGCTTGAAACCGCCTTCCGCGACCGCAGGCCGCTGCTTGCGATCTGCCACGGATTGCAGGCGCTCAATGTGTGGCGCAGGGGAACTCTGGTGCAGGACCTCAGGACCGCCGTAAATCACCGTCCCGGCCGCGACGTGGTGGAAGCGCACCCGGTGGAGCTGGCCGAGGGCTCGCGGCTGGCTCGAATCCTCGCTGACGCCGAATCCGGAGCCGAAGCGCACCAGCCAAAGGTGAATTCGAGTCATCATCAGGCGGTGTGCGAGGCCGGCCAGGGCCTCCGCGTAACCGCCGTCTCGCCGGCCGACGGCGTCGTCGAAGCCGTCGAACTCGACGCTCCGGATCATTTTGTCCTCGGCGTGCAGTGGCATCCGGAGCGGACCTACGCGCAAAGCCCGCTCTCCCGCGCCATCTTTGCCGATTTCCTGCGCGCCGCCGATTCCCGCGCGCACTCTTCCGCCGGGTCCGGCCGCCGATGACATCTCCGAAAGACGCTTCCCCGAAGAAAGGACAGACCCGCCGGGACTTAGCCGCTGCCGGGCGCTTCCGTCAGAGCCCCGGGGAACGGTTGAACCAGATGCTGCTCTGCGCCAGCCAGCCGCCGCTCGATCCCGGGCAGCTCGCCCGCTTCGAGAAGTATCTTTCGCTAATTCTTCGCTGGAATACGCAGACAAATATTACCGCAATACGAGACGAGGAGGGGATTCTCTCTCGTCACTTCTTCGAATCGATCGTCTGCGCCCGCACCTTGCCCGCCGGAATCCGGACATTGCTCGATTTTGGGTCCGGAGCCGGTTTTCCGGGTATACCGATCGCCATCGTCCACCCGGAGATCGCCGTAACCCTGGCCGAATCCCAGGGAAAGAAGGCAGCTTTTTTGCAGGAAGCGGTGCGCGTCCTCAATCTTCCCTCGGTAAGGGTCCATGCAGGCCGGGCAGAGAGGCTGGGAGCTGCCTTTGAGGCGGTGACGCTTCGCGCGGTCGACCGGATGGAGGAAGCCGTCGGGTCAGCGGCCCGGCTCACGGTCTCTTGCGGATGGCTGGTTCTGATGACGACCGAATCCGATATGGAAAGGCTGAAAGAGGCGGCCGGAGATGGCTTCCGCTGGGATCATCCGGTCCGTATTCCTGGCGGTGAAAGCCGGATCGTTCTTTCAGGTCAACGGCAATAAGACATTCCGGGTTTTCGCCGGTCTGCCGGAAACCGCGAGGGTGGCGCTTTCCTGAGAAGGGCTGGGAAAAAGTCTTTCGATTCACGCAAACATCGAAAACCTCGCAGCACTTCAGCGAAAACAGATCGGCCGGGCAGAATAGCCGGGAACGGCTGTTCCACGTGGAACAGCGCTCCGGAAAGGGATAACGGCCAGCATCGGCAGTTGCGCCAGCAGATGCAATCCGGCAATGTTCCACGTGGAACATTGCTTCAATCTGCCCCTCCCTCAATCCGCCCTTCCGAAGACAGCATCGTTCCACGTGGAACATCCTTGACTGCGCGGTCAGGCCAATGCCCATCAGCCGGGGCCCTCCCATCCGCTCGTGCTGTTTCCCTTCCGGATTCCTCTCTGCACCTGCCTCATTTCAGGCCGGAAAGCCGGCTTTTTCCACCGCAGCGTCTTTTCGCGCAACTTTATGGACCTTATCCGGAATCTCCCATCAAGCCCCGTCATTCCAGGCATTTGCCGCCCACTCAATCGTGAACCGCCGGGACGCTTTCCACAGGTCTTCCGAATTCTCCACAATGCAATCACCTTTCACCGCAAAGACCCCTTCCTTTACTCTGGAAGCCCATGAGCAAGATACTCGGCATAGTCAACCAAAAGGGCGGCGTGGGAAAAACCACCACTGCCATCAATCTCGCGGCCTCCATAGCTCTGCAGGGCGTCAAGGTCCTTCTTGTTGACTGCGACCCACAGGCAAATGCCTCCTCGGGCCTCGGTTTTCAGCGCGACGATAACCGCCCCTCCATTTACGACGCGCTCATGGGCGATCTTCCCGCCGAACAGGTCATCATCTCCACCGAAGTCGATAATCTTTCCCTGCTCCCCGGCTCGAAGAACCTTACCGGCGCAAATATCGAGCTGGCCGGAGCCGACGACCGCGCCCTCCGCCTGCGCGCCGCCCTCGCGCCGATCCGGGACAAATACGAGCTGATCGTGCTCGACTGCCCTCCGGCGCTGGACCTGCTGACGCTCAACGTCCTCGCCGCCGCGGAGATTCTGATTGTCCCGATGCAGGCCGAGTATTTTGCCCTGGAGGGCGTCTCGGAGCTGATCTCCACGCTCGAGCGCGTGCGCTCGGCCTATAATCCCGAGGTCGCCATCGAAGGTGTGCTGCTGACCATGTACGACGACCGCACCAACCTGGCCCAGCAGGTTACCGAGACCCTGCGCGAGCACTTCCGCGAACGGCTTTATAAAACTGTCATTCCGCGCAATGTGCGCCTGGCCGAAGCGCCCAGCCACGGTAAGCCGGTAGCCCTCTACGACGGCCGCTCCCGGGGTACCGAGGCATACTTCGAGCTGGCCGGCGAGTTCATGGCCCGCAACGGCCTCAAATCGGCTCAGCCGCCTGAGCGTAAGGCCGCTGCTTCAGTCCGTACTGAGGTACGCGTCCGCTTCTGGCCTTATTCTTCATAGGTTTACGCCTTACCGGATTAGCCATTTCCGCCCGATTTAAGGTTCGGGAATGGCAATCGATCGGTTTTGCTGCTTTGAGGTGAAGGGCTTCTGCCCTTGCATCCGCTTCGCAGAGGATTGCGATTTAACCCCGATGGGTGCGGGCTTCAACCCACATCCCGGGAAAGATTTCGCCGGATCGCTTGTGCCGGCCCACAAAAAGGACCCTGATGATGAGCACCGCCGCCGCTGACCAGAAACGCCGCGCCCTGGGTAAAGGCCTCGACTCCCTGTTGCCTCGCGTTCCCGCTCCCGCTCCTGCCGCCGGCTCCGAGCAGGCCGAAGCCGGCCGTCCCCGCGAGATCCCGGTTGCACAGATCGACCGTAATCCCTTCCAGACCCGCATCCATGTCGACGAAGAGCAGCTCAGGGAGCTGGCGTCGTCCATTACGGCGAACGGCGTCGTGCAGCCTATTCTTGTCCGGCCGCTGGCCAACGGCCGCTTTCAGCTCATCGCCGGCGAGCGCCGCTGGCGCGCCTCGCAGCTTGCCGGCAAGGCTACGATCCCGGCGATCCTGCGCCAGGTCTCCGACGAGCAGGCGATGGAGATCACTATCGTCGAGAACCTGCAGCGCGCCGATCTGAACCCAATGGAGCAGGCGCGCGCCTTCGAGCGGCTCTCGCGCGAGTTCCACATGACCCAGGAACAGATGGCGCAGCGCACCGGCAAAGACCGGGCCACCATTTCTAACTTCCTTCGTTTGCTCAAGTTACCCGCAAGCACTCAGGCGCGGGTCGAGTCGGGCGCATTGAGCTTCGGCCACGCGCGGGCTCTGCTGGCCCTCGAAAATCCTGAAGAGATTGAAAGAGCGGCACAGAGGGTAGCCGCGCTTTCGCTGTCTGTTCGCCAGACTGAGACCTACGTCCAGGGTTTAATCAACCCTGAAAAAGCGCAGAAAAAAGATCCCAAGCCCGAGCCGCCCATCGATGCCAACGTCCGCGCCGCGCAGGAGCGCCTGCAACAGGCGCTGGGCCTGAAGGTCACCGTTGAAGACAAGAACGGCCGCGGCAGGGTGATCATCGAGTACGCCCGGCTGGAGGACTTCGACGCGCTGCTCGATCGGCTGGCCGGCAAATAGCCTGCCAGTGAGCGCCGCCGGCCGTCCCGGCAAGGAACGATTAGGAAAGTCTGCAGGAAGAAACTCTTCCTTATGCATCATTTTTCCTGTTAACTCATTTTTTATCTGTTTATTACAGATATTTCACCCACCGCCGACACCAGCCTGGCCGCGCCCGTTTCCCAAAATATTTACGCGATCCGTGCCATCATGCACAGAGGCACAGCAACAGCCCACCCCCAGGGAGGATGCATGAGTACATCGACATCCAAACGAGAGTTTCTTCTTCTCAGCGATTTTGACCAGACGCTCAGCTTCAACGACTCGGGCCTGGTGCTCGCCGAGATGATGGGGATTCCGAATTTCGACGAGTACGTGCGCCGGCTGGCCAATACGCACCTGGTCCAGCAGGGCGGCGAACTCGCATACCTGCTGGTGCACGAGCCGGCGTTCAGGGACGTGCGCAGGCAGCACCTGCGCGAAGCCGGCAAAAAGGTGCGGCTCAAAAAACATATCAAGCTGCTCGCGCGCCTGCTTGAGAACATCGGCGGCTGCCATTTTTCGTTTTATGTTGTCTCGGCCGCGCCGCAGCAGATCGTGGAGTCGGCGCTCGAAGGCATTCTGCCCCCCGATCACATCTACGCCAGCCAGCTTGTGTTCGACGGCGAGGGCCGCATTACCGGAGTCGAGTGCCTGCGCGCCGGCTACGGCAAGGTGGCGATCCTGGAAAAGCTGCGCGGCGAGTCGCCCGTGGGCCACAATCACCTGGTCTACGTGGGCGACGGCAGCTCCGACGTGCACGTCATGCTCCACGTCAACCGGCTCGACGGCCTGACAATTGCCGTCTCGGAAAATCGCTATCTCGCGCAGATCGCGCGGCGCTCCGTGCTGAGCGACGACGCGCTCAGCATCCTGGTGCCCATCACCGAGGAGATCCTCGGCTGGAACACCGCGAAGATCCGCGCGCTGTTTGAGCAGCACGGCTTCATTCTGCGCGAATGGGAAAAGGTGCAGACCGACACGCTGAACATCGTGAGCGCCGCGCGCGAGACGGAGAACGGCGCTCGGCCGGTGGCGGCCAAATCGCTCGTGGATGCGTAAGACCGCTGCCGTTTATCGGAACATTCGCTCGTCGTAACGGAAGGGTCTGGGCGTCCGGATTTCTATCTGCGCGAAGCCGGGATGGCGCGGATTGAGAAGGATGTTCCAGTCGCCGTCTACCACGGCCGAGGGAACGCGCAGCGCGGCCGATCGGTTGCTCGCAGCCCATTCCGTGCCCAGGTCCCGGCACGCCTGATTGTTCAGCGCGCGCCAGTTGCGGGGCAGCCGATCGAGGCTCAGCGTTTCGACGAGCGCATCCGGGACAGAACCGGCGCCCATCAGCAGATCGCCGGGGGCGTCATTGGGCTCCAGGTTCACAAAATATTCAAGTGCGGCCAGCGCCGGCGAGCTGGCGCAGTAGACCATCGGAGTGCCGAGACGATTCCAGCGGCTGGCGGCGTAGAGTCCGCCGGCGCCCGTGAATGCTGTGCTGCGAAAGCGCGCCGGAAAAAGCCGGAAGAACTGCAT
>Ga0070737_10003278_pt1 | contig 17738 bp, 15 predicted proteins | sample Coa_R1_10_FD_66438 | JGI IMG/M metagenome (GOLD analysis project Ga0070737, IMG submission 66438) | Surface soil microbial communities from Centralia Pennsylvania, which are recovering from an underground coalmine fire - Coalmine... | ecosystem: Environmental > Terrestrial > Soil > Unclassified...
CACGCCGGAGCTGGCGCAAGAGGAATTGGCCGAGATGATCGGCAGCTCGCGTCCGATGGTGAGCAAATTGCTTACCGAGATGAGCGAGCGCGGGGTGATCGCGCGCCAGGGGCGGCGTTACGTCTTGCTGCGCGGAGCGGGGTTGGATCAGGCGCCGCAAATTCTGCCCCGATTGGAGTTGGAAGCGACGCCCGAACCCAGCGGTCCCTCGCGAGGCAACGAGCGGGTGGGCGGGCGAGGCTCCGCCCGCACTGCGGCCTGAGTCGTGCCTGCGCGGCCGGGCTTAAGCGGCGGGTTTGAGGGCGGCGACCGCGCGCGCCCAACGCGGGGTGGGATCAGGTTCCCAATGATAAAAGGATACCCGGTCCAGCAGCCCGCCGTAGCGATCGGCGATTGCCTGCCCGATCTGCTCCAACGGTGCGCTGATCGCGAAGGTTTCGAGCATCTCCTCGCCGATCTCGCCGGCCATCCCCGCCCAATCGCCGCGCGCGGCACGCTGGTTGAGCCGGAGCGCAATTTCGCCCCAGCCGTGCAGCTCCAATACCGGCCTATAGGCGCGAGTGGAGGCATAGAAGGCGATCTGGCGGCGCACCGCCTCGCGTTCGGCGGCTCGTTCCCGCTCGGTGTCGCCGGTGATCGCGAACAGACCGCTGACCAGTTCAATTTCGCTGCGCTGGCGCCCGGCGCGGGCAAGCCCGGCCTCCAGGTTTGGGATCACCACTTCGCGCAGGTAGCGCGGGGTGTGGAAGGTATGCACGATGAAGCCCTGGCATAGCTCGCCTGCCAGGGCCGTGATGCGCGGGTTGAGTCCGGCGATATAGATCGGAATGTCGGACCATTGATGAGCCGGCGGAGTAAAAAAGGGGGTCATCAGGGAGAAGCGATAGAAGCGGCCCTGATAGGAGAGCGTGCTGCCGCCTTCGCGCCAGGATTTGAAGATAGCGCGCAAAGCCTCAACATATTCTCTCATGCGTGCGGCGGGCGGTTGCCAGGGCATGTTGTAGCGCCGCTCGATGTGCCCTTTGACCTGGCTGCCCAGGCCCAGCACGAAGCGCCCTTGAGACAACCGGGCGAGGTCCCAGGCGGTATAAGCCACTGTCATAGGGCTGCGCGCGAAAGCGACGGCGATTGCGGTACCCAGCATTATTCGCTGGGTATGTTCGGCGGCCAGGACCAGCGGTAAAAAAGGATCGTTGCCAGTCTCGGCGGTCCACAGCCCGTCGAAGCCGGCGGCCTCGGCCGCGCTGGCCTGGGCGGCGATTCGACGCAGGTCAGTGCTCATTAGATGAAGATCGAGCTTCACGGGTTTATCCCCTTGTTGGTTCGCGCGCAGTCGCGCAAATAATCTCTTCCCCCGTTCGCTTCATGTCCACCACCCGTGGCTCGCGAGGTCAGTAAACAAGTGGCAGTGACGTGGGCCGGCGGCCCAGTCCTTTTAAAAGGAATTGCTGTCTCGAAACTTCTGCGCAGAGCTCGGCTGGTTTTCGCATACGTCGATGAGGCTGGGCCGGGACTACCCCGCATGCGCCATCCTGAGTGCCAGCCAAGCATCCCCAGCATGCAGGCTCTTCCCGCAAATGATCGACGTTGCGACTCACCGGGCTTTGCGTCCGCCACCGTAGAAATTTTTCACTGGCTCGCGTGCGGTGCTCGCGGTCACCCAGGTCTCTTTGGCGGCCTCCATCTTCTTAAATGACGTGGCTTTGAAAAGCTGCTGGGACCTTTTCCGCATACTGGCAGGCCTAGGCCAAAACGCTATCGCGAGATAGTTTGCATCACGCGTCCCGATGCGGCGTCGGCGATATCGAGCTGAAAGGGCGTGGCCACGTGATAGGTCTGCTTGGCCTGATCGATTCCCGTGCTCAGATCCGAGACGAAGCGCTGCTTGATGAAGGGTGGCATCGCATCCATCGGAAAGTTGTCCATCAGCACCACCGCCTTGTTGGCGGCCGGCCATTGCACGCTGGAAACCTTGGGCCCGGCCACGGGCAGGTTGCGCACCAGAGCCTCGATCTGACCCTTGAAGGTGGTGGCAGGCGCTACCGCCGCGGCGGCCGAGGGCGGCGGCGCGGAGTCGGCCGCCGCGCTTTCCATCGGCGGCGGACTGCTGGGGGCGCCGTTCAGCTTGGCCAGCATGTCGTTGACACGCTTGCGCGCGTCGGCGTCGGGAGCTTGCTTGAGCGCTTGGGCAAAGGCGGCGCGGGCGTGGTCGTTGTCGTTTTGCGCCGCGTAGGCCACCGCCATGTTGTAGTAACCCTCGAAGAAGTTGGGCTTGATTGTAACCGCCTGATGATACAGATGCAGAGCCTGGTCGGCGTTGCCGGTATAGAGGTACATGGTGCCCAGATCGACCAATACCTGCGGATCGTTGGGCGCGATTTTAAGGTAATGCTCGTAGGCCGCGATCGCTTCGTCGTACTGCTGGCGGTCGTAGTCGATGTCGCCAATCCCGCGCAAGGCGGGAGGATCGTTGGGATCGAGCTTGAGCACGTGGGCGAAGGCCTGGGTAGCGAGCTGGTAGTAGCTGGGATCGAACTGGGCGGCGCGCAGGGATACCGCGCCCAGCTTGTCCCAGGCCGCGATATCATTGGGCTTGGCCTTGGCGTCGGCCTGAACCCCGTTGATAAAATCGCGCGCTACCTTGGGCAGCTCAATTTTGGGATGGCCTGGCGGCAGATTGGTCGGCGCGGCGGCCTCGCGACTGGCCTGGATGGTCTCCTGTTGATGGGCCAGCAAACCGACTACCCCCAGGCCGGCGATTACGATCACCACGAAGAGCGTGACAAACAGCTTGCTGACGCGGATCGGCGCGCGCTCGGGCACCACGCTCCATCTGCTCAGGTTTTGGCCGCAGCCCACGCAAAACTTGCCCGCCGGTTGGACTGGCGCGCCGCATTCTGGACAGAAATTCATGGAAGCACTCGAATTAAGCTTAACAGTTACGGGATTTGGTGGCACTTCCGGGCCTTCAACGTGCAAGCGGCCGTGCTTTATTCACGGCTGGCGAGGATCTGCGCCAAGTGGCGGACTTTCACCGGGCTGTTGGCGCGGCTGAGCCCGCCGCCGATCTGCATCAAGCAACCGCAATCGTTGGCGACCAAAACTTCGGCGCCGGTCTGATAAATGGTTTGCAGTTTGTCCGCCAGCATCGCGCCCGAGATTTCCGGGAACTTGACCGAGAACAGGCCACCGAAGCCGCAGCATTCGGTGGCGCGTGGCATCTCCACCAAAGTTAAGCCGCGCACCTTGGACAGCAGGCGCTGTGGGGGCTGGACCAGATGCAATTCGCGCAGCAGGTGGCAGGAGGGGTGATAGGTGACCGGATGAGGAAAGGAGGCGCCGACGTCGTCGATCTTGAGGACGTTGACCAGAAAATCCGAAAATTCGTGAATCCACGGAATCAACGCGCGCGCTTTGGCCAGATAGTCGGGGTGGTCGGCGAGCAGGTCGGGATAAAAAACCTTGAGCATGCTGGTGCACGATCCCGAGGGTACGACCAGCGGGGTTGCGGGCGGATAGGTGTCAAGAAAGCGGCGGGCCAAATCCAGCGCGCCTTCGCGCATTCCCTCGTTGAAAGCGGCTTGGCCGCAGCAGAAAGCCGCGCGCGGTTCGCTGACCTCGATTCCCAGCCTTTCCAGCACCGTGCGTGCGCAGTTCAGCACGCCGGGAAAAAGCTCTTCGCCCAGACAGGTGGAGAACAGGTTAACTTTCATGTGTACCGTCACTTGCCGCAGCTAGCACGATCACATACAGCGCGGTGGGGCCGTGAACTCCCAGCACCAGCCGCTTTTCAATATCGCCGGTGCGGCTGGGACCGGTCACCAGCACCATCGGATAGCTTTCCAGCCGCGCCGGGCCGATGGTGCTCAGCACGGCCGCCAAGTCGGGTAGGATTCGATCGGCGCGCAGCAATACGAAACTAATTTTGGGAATCAACGACAGGGAGCGGGCGCGGCCCGGCGAGGCGAGCATCGCCAGCGTGCCGGTCAGCGCGATACCATGCTCGGCCTCCACCAATCCGGCGTCCAGTTCTGCCAGACGATGGGTGAAATTTTCGGTGGCCTGCCTGGGGACCCAGGTGATCTGGCAGCCGGCGGCTTGCAGCGCGGCTTCCAACTCCGGCGCGCTCAGGCTCAGATCGGCGCCCACGCCAATGGAACCCACTCCCAGCCTGCTGGCCAGGTTGGCCAGCGTCGCGATCGCTTCGCGCTCCGAGGTCGCTTCGACGACCTGGGCCGACAGCGCGCGCAGTTCCTTGGTGAATTGGGCTTGCAAAGTCGCGCGGTCGGCCGCTGCGGCGCTGGCCGGTGTCGTACCGTTCGACACGTCTTGGACGCCGTTCGATTGACCATTAGGTGGATATGTGCCGTTAGCTGAGCTCAAGGCCTGCCTGATTCGCTCTAGAACCTGGGTGGTGGGGTCCATGATTATTCCTGTCCTTAATGCTGCCTTTGGCCAGGAGCAGGGAAGTCGCGCAGCTTGGTCCAAGCATTGAATGGCGGCGGCATCCAACGCACCCAACCGGCATGGGCCAGTGGCTTGGCCATCCAAGCTGCTATCCGCCCGCCGGCCCGTGCGATCCAGGGATAGCGTGCGGCACGGGCAAACCAGCGCGCGCCCGCGCGCACGCGTCGCGCCGAAGCCGACCATGCGACTTGCCCTCCCTTGTCCGCCTTCCAGCGTAGATAGAGCAGGATGCGCGGAATATCGATCTTGACTGGGCAAATCTCGCGGCAAGCTCCGCACAGGGTGGAAGCGAAGGGCAGATGGGCGGCAGCGCTTCCGACCAGGTTGGGACTGACGATGGAACCGATCGGGCCGGGATAAGTCGAGCCGTAAGCGTGACCGCCGATATGGCGATAAACCGGGCAAGCGTTGAGGCAGGCCCCGCATCGCAGACAGTACAGGGCCTCGCGCAGCACAGGGTCGGCCAGCATCGCGCTGCGGCCGTTGTCGAGGACCACCAGATGCATCTCGGTCGGTCCGTCGGCCTCGCCGGGGCGGCGCGGGCCGCTGATGAAATTGGTGTAGGCGCTCAGCTTTTGTCCGGTAGCGGTGCGCGCCAGCACTTCTAAGAAGTGGCTCAAGTCGGCCAGCTTGGGAATCACCTTTTCGATTCCCATCACCGCGACGTAAGTTTCGGGCACGGTGGTACAGAAGCGGCCGTTGCCCTCGTTCTCGACGACCACCAGAGTGCCGGTTTCGGCGACCGCAAAATTGACTCCGGTGATCCCCATTTGGGCACCCAGGAACTTGTCACGCAGAGTTAGGCGGGCAGCCGCGGTCAGTGCGCTGGGCTCGTTGGTGTAAGGGATCTGCAGCTTGTCAGCGAAGAGTTGGCCTACGTCTTCTTTGGACAGATGGATGGCGGGGGTGATGATGTGAGATGGCTTTTCATGTCGAAGCTGGACGATATATTCGCCCAAATCGGTCTCGACTGCTTCAATCCCGGCCGCTTCCAGCGCGGGATTGAGCTCAATCTCTTCGGTGGTCATCGACTTGCCCTTGACCACCCGCCGCACGCCTTTTTGCTGGGCCAGAGTCAAGATATACTGGCGCGCGCTCGCGCTGTCCGGCGCCAAGAAAACCTTGACCCCGCGCGCTTCCAGCTTGGCCTTGAGTTGGGCCAGGAGAGTGCCCAGATGCGCGATTGCGTCCTCCTTGATTCGACGCGACGCGTCGCGCTCGGCCTCGTAGGGCGGAAACTCGGCCTTGACTGCGGCCAAGTTGGCGAAATGATGGCCGGTGGCATTTTCCAGCTTGCGCCGCAGCTCGAGGTCGCTGGCGGCTTGCGCGGCGGCGTGAGAGAAATTGGCGAATCCGGCCATGACTTGAACTCCGCACTCTCCTGGGTAGCCCGATAATGGGTTAGCTCATCCGCGCTACGGCACGGCTGAGTTTGACGATCTTATCCCGTATGGCGTCGCCCGCCGGATGGTCTGGAGCCAAACGCATAAAGCTTCGCAAATCTTCCAGGGCTGGCTGAAAGCATTCCAACATTTCGTACAATTTGGCGCGCTCCAACAATTCATCGAGCGCCTGCGGATGCAGAATCAGCATGCGGTCCAGAGCGGATACCGCACGTGGCCAGTCGGCGGCGGCCAAGTAGATCTGCTTGAGGTTGCGTAGCATCCGAATCACAATCTGCCGAGTGGTGGCGGCGCGCAAGGCCTCGGCACCCAGCCGGACCTCGCGCCCGGTGGCTTTGGCGATGCGCATTTCCAGCTCGCGACGCGTGAGCAAAACGCCACGATTGAACGGATCGATGATCAATTCCGCGCCCTGCGAACAGAGCTTGACCAGGAAGTGGCCCGGGAACGAAACGCCCTCAAATGCAATTCCCAGCCGCCAGCCCACTTCCAGATAGATCACCGAGAGCGTGAGCGGAATGCCCAGCTTGCGCTCAAGCACGTCATTGAGGAAAGAGTTGCGCGGGTCGCCATAGCTGATCTCGTTGCCGGCAAAGCCGCAGTGCTCGAACAAGAAGCGCGACAGCCCTTGGGCGCTTTCCACGGCACTGCCGGTTGGGACAAAGGAGCGCGCAGCGGCGGCGAGATCGTCGAGGCGGTGCAAATAATGCTCTACGTCCAGAGAGCTGTATTCCTGCTTGGCGACCAGTAGTGCGGCGCGCGCCAGCGGAAGCGGTTCGTGGCTGGCCAATGCGCTGAATTCTTCGCGAAGGTCCGACATCAATCGGTCACCGGCTCAGTTTTGATCGCCCTTTAACCCTTGGCAAGTAGCGGGCCGCGGTGCAGCGCGGTTTGCGCTGGGTAGCGCGCGCAGGGCCGCGGCGATCTCCTCAGCTACCGCAAAATCGGATTCCAACCGCGCGGCCTTGGACAACGTGCGTTGCGCCGAAACGCCGCCCAGGTTACCCAGGGCCCAAGCTGCATGGGCGCGCACTAACGGCTCGGCTTCCGTCCGCAGGCTTTCGGCCAGCACCTCGACGGCGGCTGGATTACAGCTGTTGCCCAGCGCGACCGCGACGTTGCGCAGCAGCCCACGTCGTTTGGCGCGCTTGATGGCGCTACGCGCAAAGCGCTGGCGGAAGCCCGCATCGTCGAGCCGGAGCAATTCGGGCAGCGAGGGATTGAGCTGGTCGTAACTGGTGCCGTTGGATTCATTCCAGGGGCAGACTTCCTGGCAGATGTCGCAGCCAAAGACCCAATTGCCCAAAGCCGAGCGCAGATGAACAGGGATGGGGCCACGCAGTTCGATCGTCAGATAGGAGATGCATAGGCGCGGCTCGATCCGATAGCCCTGTGCAAGCGCCCCGGTGGGGCACCGATTCAGGCAGCGGGTGCAGCGACCGCAAAACTCGCCGTAGTCGCGTTGCGGACCTTCCAAGGGGAGGTCGGTGAAGATCTCGCTGAGGAAAAAATAGGAGCCCTGCGCGCGATTGATCAGATTGGTATTGCGGCCAAACCAACCCAGCGCGCTCTCGCGGCCCCATTCGCGCTCCAGCACCGGCCCAGTATCGACGTACACGCGCGCTTGCGCGCCGGGCCGCAGACGCTGAACCTCGGCGGCCAGGGCGCGCGCTCGCTCCAGCACAACCAGGTGGTAATCGGGACCCAGGGCGTAAGAGGCGATCCGACCTCGCAGGCTGGTACGCCAATCGGTTAGGGGCGGCGGACCCGGGGCCTGGTAGGGAAAAGCTAAGCTGATGACCGCGCGCAGGTGGGGGTCCAGCCGGCGCGGGTCGAGCCGCCGCTCGGGGTCGCGCGCCAGATAAGCCATATCGCCAGGCCTGCCTTCGGCCAGCCATTGAGCGTAAAAGTCTTCGCGCGGCAGACGACGTAGGGGGGCAAAGCCTACCAGAGCAAAGCCCAACTCATGCGCGGCGGCCTCAATTTCTGCCTGCAGGCTGGTTTGGGCTACCCCTTTTGGGTGGATGCGGCTTGACTGCGCCTCTGCCATGATTACCTTTATAGATAGGCGCAAGCCGTGTTGCAGTCCAAGGGAGCCTGAATGCCGATGTCTGAGTTGGTTGACACCGTGGAAAGCGCTACCGGCGAGATTGCCTCGCCCCCGATCAATCTTACCCCCAAAGCAGTGGAGATGGTGAAGCGCACTCGCAATAAAGAAGGCTTGGGTGCCGGCCATGCGCTGCGAGTCGGAGTCGTTGGCGGCGGCTGTTCGGGTTTCCAATATTCGCTGGGCTTCGATGCCGAGCAGCGCGACAACGACGTCAGGGTGCACTTCGACGGAGTTGATGTGGTAATCGACGAGGTCGCACTGCCCTATATCGCCGGGACCACCTTGGATTATGTTGAAGGGTTGCACGGCGCGGGCTTTAAATTCGATAATCCCCGGGCCAGCCATACTTGCGGCTGCGGCTCGTCTTTTACGGTTTAGGTAAGGGCTGGGCCTTTTTGAGCCGAAATACAGGTCAGCAGCGGCCGGCGGCGCTCCATGAGCGCCGCCGGTTTTTTTGCGCGCAACAATCAAAACGGCCTGCCGGGTGCGAGGCCGCGCGGCGAGGGACTTGGTGATGGAGCGAGTTTTGGAGGGGCAGGGTATTGTCGTGACCGGGGCCAGTCGCGGAATCGGCCGCGCGATCGCGCTGGAGGTGGCGCGCCAGGGCGCCAACGTCGCATTCAATTACAGCCATGGCCACGACGCAGCGGCCGCACTTGAGGCCGAGTTGCGCGCGCTTGGAGTCAAAGCCAAGGCTTTCGCCACTGATGTGACCGACCTCAAGGCGGTGCGCGAGATGATGGCCGGGGCGCGGGCGGAACTGGGCCGCCTTGATGGGCTGGTCAATAACGCCGGGATCACCCGTGACAAGTTGCTGATGATGATGAGCGAAGAGGACTGGGCGCAGGTGCTCGCGGTCAATCTAACCGGCGCTTTCAACTGCGCGCGCTCCGCGATTTTCAACATGATGAAAGCCAAGCGCGGCAGCATTCTCAATATCAGCTCGATCAGTGGGTTGGTGGGCTTGCCTGGACAGGTCAACTATTCCGCCGCCAAAGCTGGGTTGCTTGGAATGACCAAGGCGCTGGCCAAAGAGGTGGCGCGCAGCGGCATTCGGGTCAATGCTTTGGCCTTGGGCTTTATCGAGACTGACATGACCGCCGCTTTGCCTGAAGAGATACGCGCACGCGCGCTGGAGATGATCCCGCTGGGCCGCTTCGGCCAGGTCAGCGACGTCGCGCCGCTGGCGGCTTTCTTGCTGTCGCCCGCGGCCGGCTACATCACCGGGGCGGTGTTCCAAATCGATGGCGGGCTGGCGATTTAGGAACGCGCGGACGCGCTCGAAAGTCAAGCAAAAGCTGTTAAGTAATCTCGCGGCCGCGGCTGAATCTTTGCTTGAAAGCCCCTGCCGGGCTCACGATAATCGGTGCTGTGAGTGCGCAAGAAAATCGCCCGATGTTGTTCGACGAGGCTCCGGCTCCGCAGGCTTCACGGGAGTTGGCTGAACTGCGCACCAGTGCGGCCTACCAAGCGCCGTTCGAAATTGTGCGCCGGCGCGTGATCGACGATCTAAACGAAGGCAAGATGACCACCGACGCTACTGTCGTGATCCGGGTCGGCGAGACCGAGGAGACCGAGGCGGCGCGCGGCGTGGGCGTGGTTCACGCGCTGGACTTGGCTTTGCGCAAGGCGCTGCTGAAGTACTTTCCTTTCCTTGAATCGGTGCGAGTCACTGAAACCTATACCCACGGCAGCGGCGAGACCACCGAAGCCGAAGTGGTCTCGGTCAAGAAATTTTCGGACGGGCGGAGCAGCTGGACCACGATGGCCAAGTCGGCCAATACGGTGGAGGCGGGCTGGAGCTCGCTGGTGGACGGCTACGAATGGCGGATCCTGCAGGAGCAGATGCGCGGCCTGCAAGCGGCGCGCAATCCGCGCATGTCCAGCCGTTAGACTTTATCCCTTTATCCCGGACCGGCGGTGTTCCCGCCGGTCCGGACTTTGCTCGCGACCTTTCCGCTTGATTGATAACTCATCTCAACGAGGCAAGGCTCGTGCGGCACATCTGGTGCTGCTCTACGACTCCCGCTGCGGCGTGTGCCGGGGCTCGGTGTGTTGGCTGTTACGGCGCCGCCATCGTATCGAAGCAATCGACCTTTATGACAGCGAGGTAGCCCGCCGCTTTCCCGCGTTGAGCTCCGAGCAGTTGACGCGCCAACTCCATGCAGTTGACGATTCGGGCCGGCTTTATGTAGGCGCGCGGGCGCTGGCCGAGGCCCTGCGCTATCGGGGCGGCTGGGCGAGCTACTTGGCGCTCTTGTGGCGTCTCCCGGGTTTCGCGCCGGTGGCGCAGTTAATGTATCGCGGCTTCGCCGCGCATCGCCCCCGTGACTCGGTGTGCGGAAACCCGCGCATATGAAATTGAGCCCGCCCAGGCCGTGACGCCGCGATTCAGGCACCCCCTCCCCGAGTAGGGAGGGGGTAAGGACCGGTTAAGGGGTGGGTATTTTTATTGTTCCTAGAGCGCGCCCGCGCCAACTGTTTTCAGAGGAGAGGACGCACAGCGCTGCTATTAGGCCGGCACTACTGCCAGCAAATCCACCTCGATCAGAAACTGCGGATCCGACAGGCGAGTAACGCCGATCAAAGTGCTCCCCGGGGGCTGTTCTTTGTTGAAGAAGCGCGGGATTCCAGGCTGCGCCATTAGGGCCATATAGGCGTCGACGTCGAGCACGAAAGTGCGGCGATAGACCACGTCGTCCCAGGTTGCGCCGGCGGCTTTGAGTTGGATGCCGAGGTTTTCATGCACGTGCAGGTACTGGGCGCGCAAGTCGCCTGGAGCCACGCATTTGTAATTGTTGTCGGAGGGAGTTTGCCCGGCAATAAAGACCAATTTCATCGGCCCTGTGACGGTAATGACGCGGCTGTAAGCGGGATGCCGAAACAGTTCGGGAGGATTGATAATTTGCTTTTCCATGATTGATAACCAGCCTCGAATGGCGAATCTAATGGCCTGCTCGTGATGGTGTCAAATCGCCGCGTCGCCGCAATCCCTGAGGCCATCAAACTTCTGCCAGTATTCTTTCGCTTGGAGCGTAGGCTTTGCTTTGCAACCCAGGTCGATCTAAAGCTGCGCTGAAACGCCGGCTCCAGGTACCGGTGCAAGAAATCTCTAGCGCATGGGCGGCCGAAGCGATGTCAGTTCGGCGCCTGGCGCGTCGCACAGGAGCGAGCAGATGGCCAAAGCTAAGAAAGCAAGTCTTCACGAGCGTCGGTGGTGTGCTGCTCTCGCGACACGTCCGCTGCTGGCAGGGGTACTTGTGATCCTGGTCTGGGGTGGTGCGGCATCGAGCCAGCCGCCGGCGCCTCGGGGAATCGATCTGATGGCGGTACTCGCGCAGGTACCGGGTGGGCTGATGGCCGGCAACGTCTCACCGGTGCGCGAGTTGGTCGATCCCTACCCGACCTTCAACAGCGTGGCGCTGGATGTTGACCATCATATCGCCGTGCTGAGCGACAACAACATGAACGGGGTGCTGGTGTACGACCTGGGCGCGGGCAGCGCTAATGGTACCGGCATCACGCCTTACCTGCGCCATATCCAAGGGCCACTCACCCATATCGGCTCGCCGGTAGGGGTGGCGCTGGACCCTGTCAAACATCGGATCTGGGTGGCTGATAACGATATCGCCGAGAGCGTGGGCAGTTTTCCCTACGACGCCGATGGCGATTATCCGGCCCAGGCGTTGGCGGTGCCGGTGGGTGCTTACGGGATCGGACTCAATCAGCGTTTGCAGCAGAAGGCGATCAGCGAGGAAGACCAGAGCATGATCATGATCTTCCGCCTGGGCGCGCATGGCGGCGAGCCCCCGCTGCGAGAAATCCGCGGACCTCATACCCGGATGGCCGATCCATACGGGCTGTATTGGGACGAGCCCCATCGAGAGATCACGGTTACCAACCACGGCGATTGGAATCAGGGTTATTGGGACGCCGATTATCAGGGCGGTGGGCGCTATTATCCACCTTCCATTACTACTTTTGCCGACGACGCCAAGGGCGACGCCACGCCGCTGCGGGTCATCGAAGGGCCACGCACCCGGCTTAACTGGCCCTTGCAAGTGGCGGTGAACATTGCGCGCGACGAAATCGCGGTCGCCAATTTGGGTGACAGCTCGGTCCTTATCTTCAAGCGCACGGCCCATGGCAACGTCGCGCCCCTCCATGTGATCGCCGGGCCGCATACCGGCCTGCTCTATCCCACCGGAGTGGCCTACGACGAAGTCCATCGCGAGCTGTGGGTAACCAACTTGGGCCACACCGCGATGGTGTTCGATAGCGGAGCCGACGGCGACGCTCGTCCCAAGCGGATCATTCGCAGCTCGCCGGCCAATTCACCGGTGTTGGGGATGAGCCATCCCTTCAACGTAGCCTACGATTCCAAACGCGATCAGCTGCTGGTGCGCAATTGCAATACCGATCCGCGTATCGGGATTTTCGAGCGACTGGCCAGCGGCGGGCAGGCGCCGGTGCGAATCGTGCATGGGCAGCGGACTCGGCTGACCCGCACCGGCCACGGCATCGCCTACGACGCGGTGCGCGACGAGATCGTCTCTAGCGAAGCGACCGCGGGCGCGATCGTGGTTTTCAAAGGCGGCGTTGACGGCGACCGCGCGCCGATTCGGATTATCCAGGGGCCGCGCACCCAATTGCATCAGCCCTGGGCGGTAGCCGTCGACGACGTACATCAGGAATTACTGGCGGCGGACTACAAGACCGGGGCGGTCCTGACCTATCCGCTGCTGGCTCAAGGCGACGTGGCGCCGATTCGGATTATTCAGGGGCCGCGCACGGGCCTGGGCGCCGAGACTGGTGGTCTGGCGGTCGATGCACGGCGGGGGCTGATTGTAGTGTCCAGCTATAAGAGCGGCCTGTACGTTTTCAACCGCACGGATAATGGCAACGTTGCGCCGCGGGCCCATATCCGCGGTCCCCATGCCGGTTTCAGCCGCTCGGGCCAGATCGCGGTGGCCAACGGTCTGATTTTCGCAGTGGTGGGCAGTGCCGGCGGTTATCGTCCGTCGTACGACGGCGGTGGTTTCGCGCCGCGCAAGGATTGCGTGGGGCCGCCCGACGTAACCATGAACGGGCTGATGACCTTTATCGGGGTCTGGAGTTTGGATGACAACGGCGACGTGCCGCCGCGCCATTTTATTCACGGCCCGGCCTGCGAATACACCAGCGGCAACGGGCTGGCGGTCAATCCGCGCGCGGGCGAGATTTATCTCACCGACGCGCTTCGCAATGGCACCTTTGTGTACCTTGTCCCTTCATTTTTCGATTCGTGATACAGGGGAATCGGGTGTTCGATTGGGTAAGGCGGTGTCCAGTTCGGGGTAGGGGACAGCCGGGGTTTGTGAACACGCCTGGGGAAGGGCTCAAAACCTATGTGGATCGTCAAACTGGCGTTGCGCCAACCGGTGACCGTGGGCGTGATGGCGGCCTTGATGCTGCTGCTGGGTTTGGTGTCGCTCAACCGGATGAATTTCGACATCTTTCCGGCGGTCGATATTCCGGTGGTCGACGTGGTCTGGAGCTTTCCCGGCCTGTCGGCCCAGGACATGGAGACCCGGGTCATCTTTCTGACCGAACGAGCCACCTCCTCGGTAGTCAACGGGATCGAGCACATCGAGTCGCTGTCGATTAACGGCGCGGGCGTACTCAAATACTACTTTCAACCCGGCGTTGACACGGCCAAGGCGATCTCTGAGTTGGCGGCCGAGTGCGACGAGATTCGACCTAGCATGCCGCCAGGAATCAACCAGCCCACCATCCTGGACTATAACGCGACCAACGTACCGGTGTTGTTCGTGATGTTTTCCAGCCGCACCATGACGCAGAGTCAGGTCTTCGATTTCGGCTATAACTACGCCCGCATGTTCCTGTTCACTATTCCTGGGCTGTCCGCCCCGGCGCCTTTCGGCGGGGCCTTTCCGCAGGTGATGGTCAATATCGATCCGGCCCAGCTTTACTCCTACGGCCTGTCGCCCAACGATGTCGTCACCGCCATCCAGCAGCAGAACGTCATCACCCCGGCCGGCACGGCCAAAATCGGCAACCTCGAATACGACGTCCTGCTCAACGGCAGTCCCCGTCAATACAAGAGCCTGGAGGACGTCCCGATCAAGGTGGTTAACGGCGCCCCGGTGTACATCAAGGATGTCGCCCGGGTCAGCCTCAGCCACGAGGTTCAACACGAGATGGTGCGGGTCAACGGCAATCTGGGCACCTACCTGCTGATCCTCAAGCATCCCGCCGGCTCCACCATCCAGGTAGTGAGCGACGTCAAGGCAGCCTTGCCGCGGATGAAAGTCATCGCACCCAAGGGGGTTAATATTTCGGCAGCCTTCGATCAGTCGGTGTTCGTGCGCCACGCGCTGATCGACGTGCTGCAGGAGTCTTTGATCGCGGCGGCGTTGGTGGCGGTGATGGTGCTGCTGTTCCTGGGCTCGTGGCGCAGCACCTTGATCGTGATCGTATCGATTCCGCTTGCGGTCTTCAGCGCAGTGATCGGGCTGAAGCTGTCCGGACAGACGATTAATCTAATGACCCTGGGCGGGTTGGCGCTGGCGGTGGGAATGCTGGTCGACGACGCTACCGTCGAGGTCGAGAACATCCATCGTAACCATGCTACCGGCAAGCCGCTGGGAGTGGCGATTCTGGACGGCGCGCGCCAGATCGCGCTGCCTACCTTGGTCGGCACCCTGGCGATTTGTATCGTGTTCTCGCCGGTGCTGGGCCTGGGTGGCATCCCTCACGCCTTGTTTACGCCGCTGGCGATGGCAGTGGTTTACGCGATGCTGGCCTCCTACCTGCTGTCGCGCACGCTGGTTCCCAGCATGGCGCTCCATCTGTTGCCCGAGCGCGCCGACGACCATCATGGCAGCGGTTGGGGCGGCCGCTTTACCCGGGCTTTCGAGCGCGGTTTTGAGCGAGTGCGTGAGGCTTACAGGGTCCTGCTGATCAAAACCATTGCGCGCCGCTGGCTGGTTCTGGTTAACGTGGCGGTAGTAGTGGCGGCCTCGCTGGTTTTGGTCAAGGTGGTGGGCGAGGATTTCTTTCCTCCGGTCGATACCGGGATGATTCGCCTGCATGTGCGCGCGCCGGTGGGGACGCGGCTGGAGCAAACCGCGCGGATCGTCGACGCGATCGAGGCCGATATCCGCCGGGTAATTCCTGCTAAGGAGCTGATGATGGTCACCGATCACATCGGCCTGCCAGCCTCCTGGATGCTGCCCTACTACCAGACCGACACGGTCGGGCCGCAGGACGCCGACTTGCAAATCCAGCTCGCCGAGGAACACCATCCCACCGATCGTTACGTGCAGCAGATTCGCCGGGTTACCCGGCGCGATTTTCCCAACGTTATCGTCTATTCGCAGGCGGCCGACGTGATTAGCCAGGTCCTGAGCTTTGGGCTGTCGGCGCCCATTGATGTGCAGATGGTAAGTCGTAACGTGGCCAACAATTTTCGTCTGGCGGAGGAGCTTAAGCGCCAAATCGAGACCATCCCGGGTGCCGTCGACGTGCGTATCCAGCAGGTGCGCAATTATCCCGCCCTGCGCGTGCGGGTGGATCGGGTCAAGGCGCTGGAGGCAGGAATAACCGAGCGCGACATCAGCAACAGCCTGCTGGCCTCGCTCAGCTCCAGCGTTCTCACCGCGCCCAATCAATGGCTGGATTTGCGCACCGGAGTTAATTATGCGGTAGTGGTGCAAACCCCGCAGCGGCTGGTCGATTCCATCCAGGCGATCGGGGCTACGCCGCTGACCGGAACCGACGGCGCTAGCCTGAGTGGAACCGCCGGCGCGTCGCCGCAATTTTTGGCCAATCTGGCCGAGATCAGCCACGATACACAGCAGCAAGCGATAAACCACTACACCTTGCAGCGGGTCGTGGACGTCAACCTCAACGTCGAGGGCCGCGACCTGGGCAGCGTCAGCGACGCGGTGCAGCGCAAAATCGCCGGGTTGCATGCGGTACCTCGCGATATGACCATCCGGGTGCTGGGCGAAAGCGCGCGGATGCGCGAGTCCTTCAGCGGGATCGAAGACGGCCTGCTGCTGGCGGTGCTGCTGGCCTACCTGCTGATGGCAACCAATTTTCAATCCTGGCTGGACCCGATGATTATCATGGTGGCCGTGCCCGGGGCGCTGGCGGGAGTGCTGTGGATGCTGCTGGCGACCCATACCACTCTCAACGTCGAATCGATGATGGGTGCGATCATGGCGGTTGGGGTGGGCGTCGCCAATGGCAATCTGCTCATCACCTTCGCCAACGATCTGCGCGGCGAAGGCTACGACGCCACAGCGGCGGCGATCGAGGCGGCGGTGGTGCGGATGCGCCCGGTTATCATGACCGCGCTAGCGATGATTCTAGGAATGCTGCCGATGTCGCTGGCGATGGGAGCGGGCGGCGAGCAGAACGCCCCGCTGGCGCGTGCGGTTATCGGGGGACTGATCGCGGCTACCTTCATGACCTTGTTCGTGGTCCCGGCGGTATACTCGCTGTTCGCTCATCCTCGGCTCAGCAAGCGCGAACGAGCGGCGCAAATCGAGGCCCTGGCCGCGCAGGCGGAACAGGATTAAGTCAAACCAAGCCGAAAACAGAGAACGATGGCGCAACAGCGAAATTTGGGTACCGTCAAAGCCGGTCCGCTATTTTCCTTGACCTGGATTGTTGTCACGCTGATCGTGCTGACTGGGCTGGTGGCCTTGGTGCGCGCGCGTGAGGTCCGGCTGCAACATCAAACTCAAGTCCTGGCCCGGGCCGAGAGCTTGGGCCCGATCGTGTCGATCGCACCCTTGCAGCGCGGCGGCGAGCAGCGCTTGGCGGTCTATCCAGGCGACGTGCACGGCTATTTCGAGAGTCCGATTTATCCCAAGGTCAGTGGCTACGTTAAAGCGGTTCTGGTGGACAAGGGCACGCGGGTCAAAGCCGGCCAATTGCTGGTGGTGATCGAGTCGCCCGAACTCGACCGCCAAGTGCGCGCGGCCGAGGCCACCTATCGTTTAGCCGTGCTGACCGATCGGCGTAACCAGGTGCTGCTGGCGCAGCACGTGGTTTCCCAGCAGCAGGCCGATACCTCCCATCAGGAGATGTTGGCCGACCTGGCCAACTGGCAGTCCTTGAGCGCGATGAAGGGCTATGAGCAGGTCACCGCGCCCTATGCCGGGATCATCACCGCGCGTAACGTCGATCCCGGGGCGTTGGTGGCGATGGCCACGGCCTCTCAGACCACGGCGATGCCGGTGGTGACGCTGGCGCGCCTGGACCCGGTGCGGGTCTATGTGCAGATGCCGCAGGACGACGCCGCCCTGGTGCAGGATGGCGATCCGGCCGTAGTTACGGTCAGTCAGCTGCCAGGGCGCGAGTTTCAGGGCAAGGTCACCCGCAATGCAGGCGCACTGGTTAACGGCTCGCGCACGATGCTGGTGGAGGTCGATCTCGCTAATCCCGATTTCATCCTGCGCCCCGGGATGTACGCCGAGGTCCGCATTACGCTGTCAAGTAATTCCTCGATGCCGCTGGTACCCGATGATGCCGTGGTTTACGAAAATGGCAAAATTTTCGTGCCGGTGGTCAAAGACGACCGCGTCCATTTGGTGCAGGTCGCGCTAGGCTACGACGACGGGCTGCGCAGCGAAGTAATCCGAGGACTCAAGGGCAACGAAATGATCGCGTTAACACTGGGGCAGAGCGCGCAGGACGGTGAGCTGGTGCAACCTTTGCTCGAGCATCCGGCGCGTTGAAACCGT
>Ga0070737_10003280_pt1 | contig 17734 bp, 16 predicted proteins | sample Coa_R1_10_FD_66438 | JGI IMG/M metagenome (GOLD analysis project Ga0070737, IMG submission 66438) | Surface soil microbial communities from Centralia Pennsylvania, which are recovering from an underground coalmine fire - Coalmine... | ecosystem: Environmental > Terrestrial > Soil > Unclassified...
CTCAACGAGCCATACTCTATTTAAACAAAAGCCTATTTTCGAAAACGACGGAACTATTCTTTGATCAGATTGGAGTGAGTTCCAGCTCTCTTCTTTTTTTCAGAATTGTTAGGCGTTACAAAGTAAACTTGAGCGCTTGTAGAAAAAATGATTATTGCCCTGCGCCACTTCGTAATATGACAAAGCATAAAGAGCAACCGAGGTCCTGCTCCCATCCTGTTTGAGAGAGGAAAATAGAAGGGAGGTATTTTCGAGGCTTGTCCAAGACAAATACGATAAGCGGATTCCACCATACCGCGGTAAACGTAAGCAACATGGAGGAAGCGATTGCCTTCTTCACCGAAAAGCTTGGCATGAACCTGCTCTTCGAGCCTCAGGAGGCATACGGGCGAGAATTTGAGAACGCAACAAAAGTCAAGGGAGCAAGGATAAAATTTGCAATGCTCGAAGCCGGCGGAGGGGATACTCTGTTTGAGCTTATAGAGTACACTCGCCCGGTTAGTAGTTCACGAGGCAAGAAATTGTACGATGTCGGGGCTCCCCATATAGCATTCCAAGTCGCCAACATCACCGAGGCCTGCAAAAGATTAGAGGAAAAGGGGATTGTCTTCAATAGCAGTCCCGTGAACATTCAAGCGGGGCCGCTCGCGGGGAGATCCTTCGTTTACTTTCCCGGACCTGACGGTGTGCTCTTGGAGTTGTTTCAGGAGAAAAGTACGGGAAAAAGGAAGCGCCGGCGCGGTTGAACTCAAGGATTTCTCCTCGACTTATCTCGGAAGATAAGCGGAAGGACATACTGCTGGACGGTGGATGGGAGAGATTGCACTCGCTCCACCGTGTTCCTTCCTTAAACCTCTCCTATGATCCAAGTCGTGTTGCTCGGCAGAACGGCGGGGGTGAACTCGTGAAAGTTCAAAACACCGTGAACCGGAGATTTCAATTCCTCTACAACTTCACCGAACACATTCTTCACTATACCTACGGTCTCGCCCTTTTCCACGACGTCGCCTAACTTTCTTGTGGCTGAGTATAGTCCGGCGTGGGTCACCCTAACAAAGTGTTGAGCCTTGAAGTTCTTTTGTTCCCTCCAAGTGGGTGCTCCCTCGAGCATCTTCAGGTATCGCATAACATTGATCGCGCCATCATACATCAACTGGACTGAAGATTCCTGAGCTCTCCCGGAGTGTCCTGCTTCCGGAACAACGGCTGGTATTCCATGTCTATTTGCGGTGCCCTGTAATCCACCAGCTGCAACTTTCAGGTCTCCTCCCGGAGTTGGAGCTTGGTGAAATAGATACTCCGTTTTGAATGCTCTTGCAACGTCTAGTTGGACCCTGTCCAGTTCCGCGTTACCGGTGTCTTTCACTATGACAAAGTCTAGGTTCTCCTCGTTCAAATCCCCGCCGTGAAATTCGATCACGCAATTTGCTTTGGATGCGACTTGGTTCCAGAGCGCATGCCCCAGGCGGTATGTGATTGATCCTTCCGGGTCGCCCGGGATGCCATCGCCCGTGTTCATGCCATCGATTGGTCCAATGAAAGCAGATCGCGCTTGAAATTCTGGCACGTTTATGCACGGCACGAGTAATACGGTACCGCTGATTTCCATTGGATTAAGATTGGCGCATAACCTAGACACCGTTTCGATTGGCACGTACTCGCAAGCGTGCGTTCCCGCAGTCATCAGGAGCGTTGGTCCACCCTTTGCACCGTTCACGATCATCAAGGGCATTTGGAGGCCATATCCGAGAAGATCAGCGATCTCGAGATAACCTGACTTTTTAGTACCCGGCGTTGCTTCTATTTGCCCTATCTTTACTGTTCCGGTTGCCATCACGAATCGCACCCTAAACTTCTGCTTAGCGCGCGAAGCGCGCCCTGCTCATTATAAAGAGTGCTCATCTTTTCCCCTTCGACTCGAAAAACTCTAGGAGCATGTAGGAAAGAAAAATTGATTCCATTTCTTTTGAAAAACGAGCCAAACTAAGCTAAGTTTTTCTCGCTTCTTCATTCATACATCGACCCATCACTTCGAGCGCGCGGTCCGCTTGCAACTCTGTTATGATCAGCGGAGGCGTAAGTTTCAACACATTCCCAAACCTGCCGGAGCTTTCAAGGATCACTCCCTTTCGGTAGGCCCCTTCCAAAATCTTCCTCGTTTCTTTCGTCGCCGGTGCTTTCGTTCTTCGGTCTTTCACCAGCTCGACTCCAATCATCAAACCCTTTCCTCTAACGTCGCCAATGATCTCCAATCTCTCGGACATCTCGCTGAATCGTTTTACGATGTGCTGTCCGACACGTCGTGCGTTGGCGAGTAGATTTTCCTTTACGATCGTTTGAAGCAACGCGAACGCCCTAGCACAAGCAATGGTACTCGCTGCGAGAGTTGATGCGGGGCCATCAGCCGTCCACCTTTCCATTATCTCCCGCCTACCCACCACCGCTCCGAGCGGCAGCCCCCCTCCCATCGGTTTTCCCAAGAACATTGCATCTGGTTCCACGCCATGGTGTTCCATTCCAAACATTCTCCCCGTCCTTCCAAAGCCTGTCACCACCTCATCGGCGAACAGCAAAATCTCATATTTCGAGCAAATCTGCCTTAACTTTTTGAAGTATTGGCTGGGCGGAATCAACACACCGCCATGAGCTTGGATTGGCTCTATGAATAGGGCAGCAATCTCCTCTGGCTTTACCACCTCATCAAACAAGAACTCGAGTTCGTCGATTGACCGCACCCAGCATGATTGCGGATCCCCGTCTACATGGTCGCGGTAGGCATCAGGATATCTCACGAAGTAAACGTCTGGCAGAAAGGGAGCGTACCCGCTTCTCAATCTTGAACCGGCCGTTGTTATGGATAACCCTCCCATCGTCCCGCCATGGTATGCGCCTAAACACGAAACCAGCCCCTTCCTTCCCGTACTGTATCGGGCAAGTTTGATCGCAAACTCCGCAGCGTCGGAGCCGGTGTTGCAGTAGGCTATCAGGCCCTTCCGTAATCTCCTCGGTGATAAAGACAACAACTCCTCGGCGAGCTCCACACGTATGGGACAGGTTCCCATGTAGTGTGGAATGTAATCTAGCCTTTCCAGTTGTTCTTTGGTTGCTTCGATAATTGAAGGATGAGAGTATCCCAGTAACCCAACGTGAAACCCGCCGGTGAGATCGATCAGGCTCCTTCCGTCTGCTGATTTGATTTCGATACCACTAGCTTTCTCAAAAACAAGATTCGTATATTTTCTTGGGATCGGCGAGATAACGTTGCGCTCTCGGAGGACCCACCTATCCCTAGAGCCCCTCGCATCCTTCATCGATTACATTCACGGCGGCCGCGCTATACTTCGCCTAGCATCCAAATGATGTCCCCGGGAAGCACCGATGGATTGTAGTGCTGGAAGTACAAGAGTCCGCTTGCAGGAGCCCTCAATTCATCGACCACCTTTCCAAAGAGATCGTGAACTATTCCAATCGCATCCCCCTTATTGACCAGGTCTCCTGTTCTCCTTTTTGGAATGTAGACCCCAGCGTGATTACTCTTGATTATGTGTCGCACTTTGATGGTCTTGGGATTCCCGAGTTTTGCTGTTCCATCGAGCATCTTCAGGTACTTCAGCGCGTTAAGCGTGCCCTCATACAGTAACTCCACGGCCTCCTCCTGCAGCTTCCCGGAATCTCCGGCTTTTGCAACCACCCCCGCTATTTTGGCTCTGTTTGCCTTTCCTACTAGTCCGCCGCCGGAATTCTGGGCATCATCTGAGAACATGTATCGGACACCAAAGCACCTTCCAAGAGACTCAGACATCGAGTCGACAGTTTTGTTGGCGGTATTGCTGATCGCTACCCGGTCTTCGACCTCCTCGGGAAAGTCGCCACCGTGAAGATCGATCACGTAATTTGATTTTGAAACAACCTCACCGTACAGTGCATCGGCCATTAGTTCGCTTACAGAGCCCTTGATGCCGTAGGGGTAGATGAGCGAGGAGGTGTAAATACCATAAGCTCTCCCCAACTTTGGCGCGTGGGGTTTCGCTCCTGCACCGTCAAACAAGCTATCGATGTTCAACTCATCGATGGGGTTCACATACGCAAATCTTCCTAGGAAGCCGGGCATGTTGACAATCGGAACGAGCAATAACGCCCCCTTGAGCGAGTTTGGATCGAGTTTCGTGAATAGCCTCATCACTGTTTCGATGCCCGCGTATTCACAGCCGTGTGTACCGGCTACGACCGAAAGGACTGACCCATCCGTTTTCCCATTGACGATCATAAGTGGTATCTTGAGTCCGTAACCGTACAAATCAGCAATCTGCAGAAAGCCAGTCTTCTTTGTCCCTGGTTCTGCAACGATATCGCGTATCCTCATGTTTTGATTCAAGCGCCGAGGGCCCCTGCTCCTTTGAGTTTTCCCTTGATCTCTTGCCGACTGTCGTTGTTATAAAAAGGAATATCAAATTTCAGAAAGAACGGAATTTTGTTTCATTAGATTCTTTTGCCTACTCTGTTCTCTTTCCTCTGCTCGAGTTCTGTTCACCTTCACAGATTTCGAGTAACTCTAGTTAGGCGAATATTCTAATCCGGGAACAAGTTTCGAATGATTACAGCGTGGTGAGTCGGAACTCGCGTGTCATACTTGCAATCACAAAGTTTCTCTTCTTCCGGTTCACATTAGCTTTTGACCAAGCAGGTTTAACGTGAACTATGCAAACGCAGAGGACTTCTGGAGGAAAATTTCATATAACACCGGCCCCGTTGCTCCACTGACCGTTGACGAGAATCCAAATTTCGTCAATAGACCATTACAATGAGATGAGATCTGTCTCTCCTTCCGAGATTAAATCATTGGCAGCTTCACTTTCCAAGAACGGTCAGCTCTGCGCGATCCGCGTAAGGCCTCATCCAACTTTGAACGGTCGATACCAAGTAATTTTTGGAAACAGGCGTCTCGAAGCCGCAAAGTTGCTCGGATGGGACACGATTGAAGCCCAAGTGACTAGCGCCTCAGATCTCGATTCTGCACTCATGGCATTTTCAGAGAACCTAGACAGAGAGGATCTCTCCGATTATGAAAAAGCATTGTTTCTCGAAAAGATGCATCGCGATACAGGAAAGAGCTACGCAGAGTTATCCGAAATCATAGGCAAGTCGGTCTCCTTCGTTTCGCTTCACGTTGGAATGTTACATCTTTTTGCGAAAACAATCGGGACGGATGAGGAAAGAGGAAAGGTACTCTCGCAACTCACAGAGAGACACGCGAGAGCTCTTTCTAGGATCCTGGATCCGCTTGAAAGGTGGAATACTGCCAAACTCGCGATTCTTGCAAATCTAAGCGTCAGAGAACTTGAGAAGATATGTAATCGGCTAGTGTCAAATCATCCAAAACACAGGCATAGGAATCGGCAAGATTCCGACCTTGGGAGTGATTGTGAATATTATGTTGATGAGGAAGACGCCAGAAATGTAAGGGCGCTCGTGAAGGAGATCATGGACGGGTTCAATTCTGGTGATGTAGAACCATTCTTCAAGGCAATATCTCCTCATCGCTTCACCATGTACACGAGCTATCCCCCATTCTCCACGTTGGACGTTGAATCGGCTAAAGCCTATCTTCGTCGCGTTTACAGTCAACTGGACAGTTGGCGTGAGCGCGTGAAAGACCTTTCTGTAAGGATTATTGGTAAGGTTGCCTACGCCACATTCACAGTTTCAGAGGAGATAGATAACACTGCTAAGCACGTAAATTGCACCACGAGGGCTACAATCATCTTGGAAAAGGAGAAGGTGGGGCGGCACACAAGCGAGTGGAAGATTGTGCACGGTCACTATTCTTCCGCAAACCCTGTTGAGCTTCTCGACATTTTCTCAAGGAGCAACCGACATCACAAGGCGAGTATCACAAAGTAATGTAAAGTAATCCGAATATCCTCTCTCCCTATTTTACCCGGGTAAAGCTCGTTCTCCGTTGCACCCATCGAAGGCAAAAAAGATGCGTGAAACCCTATGCTAGTTTGCTCTGTCGACAGGTAAAGCGACGCCTGAGACAAACGACGATTCATCCGACGCAAGAAAGAGAGCGATAGATGCGATCTCTTCCGGTTTTGCGAGTTTATTCGCTCTCTTTTCTTGAGCTTCTCTTTCAGTTGGAGAGAGTGTCGCCAAGAACGCTTCGTGCATGGGCGTGAGGACACCACTGGGGCATATGCTATTTACTCTGATATTGTGACGTTCGAGATCCTTAGCCATCGCCTTGGTGAGTGCTATCACCCCACCCTTGGAGGCGCAGTACGCCGCTAGATGGTACTGCCCTCTAATTGCGACCATCGATGCCGTGTTGATTATGATCCCTTTACCACTCTTTACAAGTTCCGGAATAGCATATTTGGAGCAAAGAAATACGCCCTTCAGATTTACGTCAATAACTCTATCGAATTCCTCTTCGGATGTTTCCAAGACGGTTTTCTCCAAGTTTATTCCCGCATTGTTGAATAGTATGTCTAGCCTGCCATAATGCATCAGGGCTTGATCGACGAGATTCTTTGCGTCGATTGCCTTTGAGACATCCGACCTTACAAAGGTTGCTTCACCTCCCCTTGCTTTGATCAAGTCGACCGTGGTGTTGCCGCCTTCAGCCATAATATCTGAAACGATCACCTTCGCTCCTTCATCTGAAAAGAGCAACGCCGTCGATCTTCCGATACCAGAGCCCGCGCCCGTTATTATCGCGACTCGCCCAGCTAGCCTTGGTTTCATTTTCTTCTCGCTCATCACCCTCGTAGCCGAGGAAGACGCATTAGCCTCGAATTTATCTTCTAGTGATTCCCGAGAGCGTATCCTTGCAACCTTTTGTCAGCAAACCCACGTCCGTGCTGATCATGACCATCCTTGCCCCCATCGCCATTTTCTTCATGGCATCATCGGAATCAAAAGTGTGAATCCCGATTGTGACGTTTCTCTTCAGCGCAGCTTTAAACACCTCGCCGATTGCAGATTGTACACTTTGGTGATCATGCTTGCCCAAGAGGCCCATCGAAGCTGACAGATCAGCCGGACCGATAAAGAGTACATCGACTCCCTGAACTCCCACAATCTGATCTACATTCTTCACCGCATCAATATGCTCAATCTGTAGCGCCACCAGCAGTTCCTTGTCTGCGCTCGAGATGTACTCTTTGAAAGACCTGTAGTAATCTGATGCCCGACGAGGACCGATCCCTCGGGTGCCCGCGGGGGGATACCGCATCGCGCGGACCGCCGTCTCGGCGTCCTCTTTTGTGTTGACCTGAGGTATCACCAATCCTTCGGCTCCGATGTCCAGAGCTAACTTGATCATGACCTGATCGTTCCAGGCTACTCTCACCAATGGTGTGGTACCGCTCCCCTTCGAAACCTGCAAAAGATTTTGAACGGTCTCTATAGAGAGCGGTGCGTGTTCCATATCAAATACGAGAAAATCGAATCCCGCCCCAGCGATCAACTCCGTCACATCCGGACTCGCCGTAGTTATCCAGGTACCGATCTGGGTCTTCCCACTCGCCAGGGCATCCTTCATCTTGTTCTTCATTTTTTTCTTAAATTATCGCCGTCTTTGATCCTTTTTTGCTCCAACTTCGCGGGAAAATCTCAGCTGACCTTTATTGCAAACCTTTCCAATCGATCCATCCCCTCGTTGATCGTCGGGATCGGTGCGGCGAACGAAAGTCGTAGATACCCTTCGCCGTTCCCTCCGAACGCGGTGCCCGGAACAGAGTTCACCCTAGCTTCTCTCAGCAATTCTTCAGCAAATTCGCGGGATGATTTCATGAATTGCGAAATGTCGGGAAAGACATAGAACGATCCCTTTACCCGCCAGGATGAGATTCCTTCGATTTCGTTTAAACGCTTGAGGATGACTTCCCTTCTCCTTGAGAACTCCTCGACCATCTCGTTAACAGAATTCTGTGGCCCGTTTAGGGCCTCCACTCCCGCAATCTGAGCGGGGACGGAGGGGTGTGTGCAGATGTGCATGTGAACGAGGTGTATTCTTTCAATCATCTTCTCCGGGGCGGCCACAAATCCCAGTCGGAGACCGGTCATCGCATACGTCTTTGAGAGGGCGTTTACGGTTAAGGTCCTCTCCCTCATTCCGGGAAGCGATGCTATGCTGACGTGCTCGTTTCCATCGTACACAAACTTCTCGTAGACTTCATCGCTCACCACCAAGATATCTCTCTCAATCGCAATATCCGCCACTTCTTGCAACTGCGACCTGCTCATCACGGAGCCGGTGGGGTTGTGCGGAGAGTTCAGCCAAATCACCTTCGTCTTTGGCGTGATTAGTTTCTTCAGGTCATCCCCTGAAAAAGTAAAGTCATTTGCTTCGAAGATCGGTAGAAGCATTGGCTTCCCCCCTGCAAGAATTATGGTAGGAGCATAGAACACAAAACCTGGATCAGTGATGATTACCTCATCATTGGGATTTACAATCGACAGGATTGATGAAAAGCACGCTTCAGTCGCACCCACTGTCGCCAAAACCTCGGTCTTTGGATCGTAATCAACTCCGTTTTCACGATGAAGTTTCTTTGATACAGCGTCTCTGAACGCTAGGAGCCCAGCGGTTGGGCCGTAGTGAGTTTGCCCCTTTTCGAGCGCACCTGTAGCCGCTTTACGAACATTTTCAGGTATGTCATAGTCAGGTTCTCCAATAGCAAATGAGATCACGTCGTTCAACCCATCAGCGAGTGCGACCATCCTTCTGATTCCGGAATATTCAATGCTCTTCGCGCGGATGCTTATCGGGTCTATCAAAATTCTGAGCTCCTCCTCCCTCTTTCCCATCATGAACTTGCGTATGAAGGGAGCGTTTGTTTTCCTTCTCGTATTACTGCTTTGCTTAAATTGAAAATGAAAAGAAGCTACATGTGTCAGAACCAGTAAGGCGCATCGTTACTCTTCTGTCGTCCCCCTTTTTAGGATCTCTTCAGCAAAGTGGCATGCAACATAGTGCATCCCATCGATATTCCTCAACTCAGGATCTTTCTCGTGGCATATTTCTCTTGCATATGGGCATCGCGAGTTGAACCTGCATCCCACAGGGAGGTTTACCGCGCTCGGGATCTCGCCCTTAATCTGAAGTTTACTAAGATCCTTGTAAACCCCTGGTTGCAGGACTGATGAAATCAGAATTCGAGTGTATGGATGCATCGCACTTTCGGTGATGTCTACGTTGCTCCCAATCTCCACGATCCTGCCTAAGTACATCACAGCAATTCTATCGGAGAGGTACTTCGCCACCACCATGTTGTGTGTGATCAGCAGGTAGGAAAGCTCGTAGTCTCTTTGGAGACGTTGAAGTAACAAGAGTATCTGTGATTGAATTGATACGTCAAGCGAGCTCGTCGGTTCATCGAGCACAATGAATTTTGGCCGTTGTATAATCGCTCTTGCGATGCTGATACGTTGTCGCTGTCCTCCGCTGAATTGACGGGGAAAGTAATTCAGTTGCGACTCGTCCAATCCAACATCCTTCATCACCTCCACAGCTCTTGTCCACCGCTCAGCCTTACTTTTTACCCCGGAGGCAATGAGCGGCTCGGTTATGGAGTCGACTACCCGCATCCTGTTGTCAAGAGATGACGAGGGGTCTTGGAAGACAACTTGCATCATGGTTCTGTATTTTCTCAGCTTATTTTCGGGCAGGGTCGAAATATCGTCGCCGCCAAAGACTATCTTTCCGCTTGAAAGTTCGATTAGCCTAAGAACCGCCAACCCAAGCGTCGTCTTCCCGCTCCCGGATTCGCCGACAACTGCAAAAATCTCTTTGGGATAAATTGAGAAACTCACTCCATCGAGCGCGTGGACCGATTCCCGTTTTTTACGGAGCAATTTTGACACGAAATCTGATTTTACGGGATAGTGCTTGACAGCATCCGTCACTTCGACCAATCCTTTTCTTGCGAATTTGTCAACGGCTTGTTCTTGGGTCTTGAGCATTGTGAGTAAATTCATCAACCATACAAGTAGCACGCGACGCGGTGATCTGGAGACACTTCGGTGGTTTCAGGGACCCTTTTGGGGCAGGGCGCAAACGCCCTGACGCATCTCGGGTGGAACCTGCATCCGTTTGGATAAGACCCGAGAGGCGGAACGCTACCAGGAATGGTTGAAAGCTTGAAAGCGTCCTTCCTTTCTCTTGGGAAGGAGGACATCAACCCTATGGTATATGGGTGAAGCGGATTGCGAAATAGCTCGTCGGTGGGGGCTTCCTCCACGATCTTCCCGGCGTACATTACGGCTGCCCTTTCAGCAACAGAGCCCACGACACCAAGATCATGTGTTATGATGAGGACACCCATGTTGTACTGCTCCTTTAGCGACCTGATTAGGTTGAGTATCTGAGCCTGCGTCGTCACGTCGAGAGCCGTCGTGGGTTCGTCTGCGACGAGCAAGGATGGACTCTCCGCGAGCGCCATTGCGATCATCACCCTCTGCCTCATCCCTCCGGAAAGCTCGTGCGGATACATGTTTGCGACGCGTTTTGTGTCCGGGAGCTTTACTTTGTCGAGTAGATCGTCTACCTGATCGGAAAAGACCTTGTACAAACTACCTCTTCGCAAGAGAGATAACATTCTTCCTCTTTTGCCATTTACAACATTACTTGGATTCACATCGTTTTGCGATGCAGATACAGCACGATCTCCTCCATTCAAACTCCTTCTTTGAAGGGAAACGTACATCGCTTCCGCAATCTGCTCGCCTACCTTGTAGACAGGATTAAGGCAGGTCATCGGTTCCTGAAAGATATTTGCAATCTCTGTTCCTCTGAACTTTTCAGCTTCACTTTCACTTAGCGATAGTAGGTTGACTCCCTTGTATCTTATCTCTCCACTATATCTGACCCTATCTTCCGCCAAGAGCCTGGACAGCGCAAGGCCAAGTGTACTTTTCCCGCAACCGCTCTCCCCGATTAGGGCCTGAATCTTCCCCTTGTGAAGATCCAAGCTAACGTTGTCTACTGCGGCGATGAGTCGATAGTTAATCTTGTAGAAGACTGAAAGGTTTCTCACCTCTACCAAGCGTTGGTTAGAGGCGTCCATGGCGTTACCTTTCACAATCTCGAGCGGTTCATAAAATTAGTTAAGTCTTGCGAGTCAGGAAACCAAAAAGAAGTTTAAGGCAACAGCGCACCGGAGAGCACTCTCTCCCCTTTCTAGCCGAACGACCCGGCTACCTCTTTGGCAAATCGATGGATGCTTGACTCGAATGAACTTGGGCTCCCAACGCTTTGATTTTCGATCTCCGCGAACTCACATAACAAGTGATCCAACCCGAGCTTGGCGTACTCTTCCAAATCATCAGCCATTTGCGATGCGCTGCCAGCTAGTTTGTACGCGTTATTCTTCTCGCGATGCCCATTTTGATCCGGCTCTTTCGCGAAATCAACTGTTAACCTCACGCTCGTGGTTACCCTTCTGCCATTCGCCATCTTCTTCAATTCGTTCATGCGTTTTGCGAACTTCTCTGGAGATAGGTTTCCAGGGTGCCATCCGTCACCCAGTACCGCAGCTCGTCTCATGGCCGCCCTAGAATCTCCTCCAATCCATATTGGAATCATTCCCCTCATCGGTTTTGGGGCTGCGTAAGCGTTGGAAAATCGGAAAAACTCTCCCTCGAAAGAAGTTGGATCATCCTTCCAAACTTCGCGCATCACCCGTATGCACTCGTCAAAATATCTTCCTCTGTGTTGAAAATTACCACCGAGGAAATGGAACTCCTCCTGAAGATATCCAGACCCAGCCCCCAGTATCATCCTCCCCGTTGACAGTACATCAATCGTTGCGCATTGTTTTGCGAGTTGTATTGGGTTTCTGAGTGGTGCAACGACGAGGGATGTTCCAAGTTGAACGGTGGATGTCTTCGCCGCCACGTACGCCAAGGTTGTCAACACTTCAAAGGTATTCCCGTATGGTTGCCTAAAATTTGCAGGAACCATAACGTGATCTGTCGTCCAAACTGAATTGTATCCAAGGTTCTCTGCCAAAACTGTGGCTTGGATTATTGACGTCGCTCTTGCCAATCTGCCATAAGTCGGCAACACCAGACCAAATTTCATGAAAAGCGAAGTTGCGCTAGTTCTAGTTATTTTTTCTTATGATTTCACAGAAACAATATTTCGCCCCAAATCCCTTGTGTGTGCAAATTACGTAAACGACTAAATACTACCTGCCACTTCGCGCCTGCGATGAACTTCACCTCAAAGAGGAGCAGCATTTCTAGAACTCTTTCAGTTGTAATAGCTATTGTCATCATTTTGATCATCGCTGGCGGAGCAGCGGTTATTTTCTTAACTTCTTCAAGCACTACCACCACATCGACGACGTCTACAACGTCAGGCGGGGTAACTACTACTCTTCCTACCACACAAACAACAACCACGGCATCATCCACGTCGTCTGCATCCAATATCCCGTACAATGAAACGATAGTCACGGACAACGTCTATGGCGAACCAAATTCGGTGGACGTTGACTCACTCACTTCGTGGACCGGTCAGGGAGTCTCCCAGCAGTTATTCCAGAGCCTTTTGTGGTATGCTGGGAATCAAACCAGCACGTATGAAGGCGTGCTTGCCACCAACTGGACGGTCAGCTCCAACGGCATGGATTACACTTTCAATTTGAGGCACGGAGTTCGATACAGCGACGGCGCGCCGTTCAATGCATACGATGTATGGTTCTGCATGTATAGAAGTACGGTTGAAGCAGGATCAGGCTCATACATTATCGGGTCGGTCGTCTTCAACAAGCTGCCCAGTAATATCAACGCAACTCAAAAGGATCTGAACACGTTCAACTTTACGAATCCAACGTCCTCGGAACTTGCGGTGATGGAGGCGGGGAACCAGAGCGTTCAGGTAGTCAACCAATACACCATAGCCTTTCACCTTAGCACGCCTCTTGCGTCATTCCTCGCAAGGATTGGGTCATGGGCGGCCGGAATTGAGGAACCCATGTACATACAACAACACGGAGGCGTTGCCAGTCCAGGGCAGATCAACTCTTACGTAGCCACGAACCCATCACCCGGAACCGGCCCGTATGTCATGAAGCAGTGGGTGCACGGGCAATCAATCACACTCTCGGAGAACCCGTATTATTGGGGCACGAGGCCGCACATCGGGACGATAGTAATCAATTACAAATCCGACAATTTGAACGCGATCAATGATTTGAAGACCGGAGTCGCGCAGGCAATACTATGGGTGCCGTTCTCGCTAGTCTCAAATCTTCAGGGGGCGAGCAACGTATTCATTCAAAATGTCGGCACCTCATTCATAGTTGAGATGCTCGCCCTAAACACACAGACGTATCCGCTCAACATAACTGACGTCAGGCTCGCGATGAACTACGCCACGAATAGGAGCGCGATAATCAAGGCCGCCATAAGCGGCTACGGTCACACTTTCCAAGGACCAATACCTGAAGGAATGTTTGGATACAACTCTTCCATTACACCGCTGCCATACAACGTATCGATGGCTAAGCAGCTATTGACCCAAGCGGGATTCCCCGGCGGAAAGGGGATTAGACCCCTCACGCTGATGTATGCTTCAACGAACGTCGCTGAGCAAGCATCCTCTCAAGTATTCCAGTCCGAGATGGCTCAAATTGGAATCACAGTAAATATCCAATCAGTATCGGTTGCCACGCTTGGAAACTTGATCTCAACGCTTCCAAGGCCTTCAGGATACCCAGACATTCACTTTGGATCGTGGTCTCCAGACTATGCATACCCGGACGACTACGCATGGACATTCACTAATGTTAACTCTACGAACAACGGACCAAACTACAACGATCCAATACTCAATAATCTCTCCAACGCGATGCTCTCAGCGATTAACCCGCAGACCCAAGCACAGATCGATACGCAGCTCACTCTGAGGGAGAAAGCGCTTGGCGGATGGATCTGGCTGTATCAGACACAAGTCGGCGCTGGTCTCAACGCATGGGCCACTAATGTACACAACGTGACCACAGAGTTGAATCCCTTGTGGACAGAATTCAACTACTCCGCAATGTACATGTATCCCTACACCCCGTCCTCGTAGGTTCTCTTTACGCTTCAGGGAATCCTATGAGGGCGCCTCCCGCGCTGTATAGGCCCCCTGTGCAAGAATGGAAACAAGCAAGCTGAGCAGAGCAGGAAGGTCTAACTGGGAACATTGGGCTTTCTAGCCTTCATAATCAGAAGGCTGTTCCTCCTTGTGCCAATTTTGCTCGGCGTAACGCTGCTTACTTTCGTAGTGTCCCACGTCATAGTGCCTAACCCAGTGCTGGTGTGGGTCGGCACGAGACATCCCAGTCCGCAGCAGGTCGCTGCGATTACAGCTCAGTATCACCTAGACGATCCATTGTATACGCAGTACGCCTATTATCTTGTTGATCTCGTTACAGGAAATTGGGGAACTTCACCCGTCACAAACCAGCCAGTCTTGAAACTGATCGGCACCTACTTTCCCGCCACGTTCGAGTTAACCATCGCCGCTCTTCTGATATCCGTCGCGATAGGGATTCCATTGGGTGTGCTTTCAGCGGTATGGAATGGGAAGAAACTCGACTATCCAATCCGCTTACTCTATCTTTCCGGCGTGGGATCACCTCCGTTCCTACTCGCCCTTGTATTCCAACTTGTGTTTTCTTACTACCTGCGCATACTCCCAAGTTCTGGTAGATTGTCTCCCACCCTTCTCCCGCCCACTCACATCACCGGAATGTACACCGTAGACAGTTTGTTGACCGGTAACTGGGTAGATCTCGTTGATTCTGTGAGGCATCTCATCCTACCCGCAACCGCGCTCGCGCTCCTAACGTTTGCCATCATCACAAGGATAACGCGAAGCTCAATGCTCGAGACGATGAACAAGGATTTTGTAAGGACCGCCAGATCAAAGGGACTCCCAAAGAGATCAGTGACTTTCAGGCATGTCTTGCGCAACGCGCTTTCCTCTACCGTGACCGTGATCGGGCTAGCCGTGCAATTTCTTTTAACGGGCACAGTGGTCATCGAGTACATCTTCTTCTGGCCAGGGATTGGTCTTTACGCCGCGCAGTCAATCCTTGCGCTTGACTTCCCCTCGATCATGGGGGTCACCGTACTGTTCACACTCATTGTGGTGCTGACAAACCTCGTCACGGACTTTGCATACGGGGTCATCGACCCTACGGTGAGGCTGCAGTAATGCAAGAAGAAGAACAAGAACAAAAGAAGAACCCAAAGACGGAAGCAAAGGAGGCGAGGAGCTACAAACCCTCGGTATTCCGGGAGTCTGGGAGAATCCTGTATTCTCACGTTCGGAGGAACCCGTTCTACCTGCTTGCCGTCGGATTCGTGATTGCGTATCTGGTCTATTCAGCGCTGGCTGCCCTTTTCCCTCAGATTACAGGGTTTGATCCAAACGCGCTCAACCTGAACGTGGCGTTGCATCCACCCAGCCTAGCTTATCCCTTCGGTACCGACAACTTGGGAAGGAATCTATTGAATAGAGTAATGGCTGGAGCGCCCATCGATGCTGCGATAGCTTTGATCATAGTATCGTTTTCCTTCCTCTTCGGCGCCCTGACCGGTTCGATCGCTGGATACTATGGGGGTCTGGTCGATGAAATAATCATGAGAATAACAGACATCTTCCTTGCATTTCCAGGAATCATACTAGCGCTAGCCATTGCCGCTGCATTGGGGCCGGGCTTGCTCAACGCAGTCCTCGCTCTATCCGTCGTCTGGTGGCCGATCTACACAAGATTAGCCAGAGGGGAAACGCTCTCTGTAAACTCCAATCAATTCATCCTAGCAGCCAGAGCGTCGGGTCTGCCGAGAAGTAAGATAGTCACAAGACACATCATCCCGAATGTCATAGCCCCAATGATTGCCTACGCCACAACCGATGTCGGAAACGTGATCATACTGTTCTCTGTGCTTGGCTACTTGGGACTAGGCGCGCAACCACCACTAGTTGATGTGGGGCGCCTGGTCTACGATGGTCAGAATTTTATCCAGAGCGCGCCTTGGTACCCCATCATCCCGGGGATAGTGATCTTTGTTATCGTAATCTCGTTTGCCCTCGTGGGAGACCTTATTCGAGATATGCTGGACCCGCACTGGCGAATTTAGCACATGATGCATTTCTTGACATGGTAGTTACATGTGAGATTAACCACTACGACCTATTCGCGTGGGGTTTGGTCCGTTTTTGCCATTAGGGCAATTGAGACCCTCGGGTGGTCCGCCACGATACCGTTCTTTGCAATCTACCTCCTGAATGAGAGGACGGTCTCCCTTCCCATAATAGGGACTATCTACCTAATCTCCGGGGCCTCGTCGTTTGCAACTCAGATTCTCGGAGGGAGGCTGAGCGACCAGTACGGGCCAAGGCTGATCACGATTTTGGCGCTTGGCGGGGGCGCGGGTCTCGCGGGACTTTTGGCGGAAATGATTACGCTCTCATCGAGCGTCTTCATGCTCGCGTCGTTGTTTACGATGTATTCTGTAGTAAGAGGGTTGTACATCCCCTCCACATCGGCTGTGGTGGCCACGGAACCTCGCACGGCGATAAGCAGTTCCTTTTCCATAGTATACATTGGAGGAAACCTAGGGTATATGGTAGGGCCCGCAATCGGCGGACTGCTCATCCAGAGCGATAGCTATTCGGCAATTTTCGCTCTCTGCGCTGTTACAACTATCGTAGCAGCGCTCGTTACTGCGATCTGGATGTCGCTCACCAAAAGCGACTGCATCTCCGAGCCGGTCAAATTGGAGAGGAGACAGAGTTATTGGCTCAAGTGGAAGACCGACAAGATCATCATCATGTTTCTCGTTCTAGTGTTCTTCCTTTCGTATTCGAACGGATACCAAAACACGCCGCTATCGCTCTTCGCTGCAAACTTTGTGCATCTGGATACCGCTTCGATCGGCTACATCTATGCGACAAACGGATTGACGGTTGTGCTTCTTCAATTTCCGCTCATTCGTTTGATCAATCGAATAACGGACAACCTCACTTTATCCCTCGCAATTTCGTGCATTTCGACTTGCGTGAGCTGCCTGCTCGCAGGGATATCCAGCAATTTCCTTCAACTAGAGTTCGTCATGTTTTGCCTGACCATAGGAGAGATATTTCTTAGCGTGCCCGCCCAGTCCATGCTTGCGCTATTTTCTACTTCGTGGAATAGGGGAACGTATCAGGGATACTACTTTGCTTTCTCGGAATCAGGGAAGAATTTGTGCTTGTTTCTGGGTCCCCTGAGCTTCGCACTCCTAGCCAAGCAGGTCTATCTGGCTTGGGATATCGTTGCAGTTTTCTCGCTCTTGATCTTTGCAGGATTCATTATTCTATCTCCTCGGGTGAGATCCAAATACATTCAAGATGCTCGAACTACAGACATCAAGTGATTTTCGTCGAACACATAAATGAGCGATGTTGCAGCGAGCAATAAAAATAGATGGAGTGAAGGATTAAGAGCAAGTTAGCGCCCCCCAAAAAGGCACTCGAGCTCGTTGACGGTCGCGTGTGGAAACAATAGGTTACGCTGGTGAACAAAAAAGAGAAGGTTGGATCGCCGGGGAAAAATGTCAACCCTTGAATCGAGTTCCTTCGATGAGAGCGGGAGTGGCCGTTCTCTTGCTACTTCTCCGTCTCTTTTTGCAAAAAAGTGTCCCTTCTGCAAGAATAGGGGAAGAATCAAAGTTGTTGGTCGAAGTG
>Ga0070737_10003282_pt1 | contig 17726 bp, 15 predicted proteins | sample Coa_R1_10_FD_66438 | JGI IMG/M metagenome (GOLD analysis project Ga0070737, IMG submission 66438) | Surface soil microbial communities from Centralia Pennsylvania, which are recovering from an underground coalmine fire - Coalmine... | ecosystem: Environmental > Terrestrial > Soil > Unclassified...
CAGCGCCCAGGCGAAGAACTCGATCCCGGCCAGCTACCTGGCCTTGTACCAGAAGATCGGGCGCCAGTACGGGGTGCCCTGGGTGATCCTGGCTGGAATCGGCACCGTGGAAAGCGACAACGGTCAGTCCAGTGCGCCGGGTGTGCACAGCGGAGCCAACGCCTTCGGCGCGGCGGGGCCGATGCAGATCGGTGTCGGCGGCACGGCAGGCGATGTCTGGGGCGGCGCTCCCGTCCATCCGGCCGGTGTGCAGGTGAGCGGTGTCGCGACGGACGCGGATGGCAACGGCGTGGCGAGCGTGTACGATCCTGCCGACGCGATCGCCGGGGCCGCGAAGTACCTCGTCGAGCATGGGGTGCAGTCCGACGCGCCCGCGGCGATCTTCGCCTACAACCACCTCCAGTCCTACGTGCAGGACGTCCTGTACTACGCGGACGTCTACGCCAGCGGCGGTTACTCCGTGGCGTATTCCGCGGGACAGGACGGCGGCGGGAGCGCCGGCGGGGCGGCGGCGTGCCTCCAGCAGGCTGGTACCGGCGGTTCCGCCGCGGCGCCCAGCCAGGCCGCCGCGGCGGCGATCGGCTACGCGGAGCAGCAGCTCGGCAAACCCTACGAGTGGGGCAGCACGGGGCCTGACGCGTTCGACTGCTCCGGGCTCGTGATGATGGCATACCGGGCCGCGGGCGTGGACATCCCGCGGACATCGCAGCAGCAGTGGGCATGGGGGCCGCGGGTCAGGCCCGGTCACGAGGAACCCGGCGACCTGGTGTTCTTCGCCGGGGCGGACGGGACCCCAGCGTCGCCGGGCCACGTCGGCCTGGTGATCGGCAGGGGAAAGATGATCGAGGGCTACGCCGCCGGCACTCCGATCAGGATCGCGTCGTACGGGACCCCGGGCTCGCCACCGGGTGACCAGCACCCGGTCGGTTTCACCCGTCCATGGGCGCACGCCGGGAGCGCCTCCTCCATCCAGCAGCCCGCGCCCTGAGCCTGGACGCTCATCCCCGCCGTTCCTCTGGTCACGCGCCCCTGACGGCGCCGTCTCACGGCAGCGCCGTGCCGATGAGGTCCTGTGCCTGCCACGGCGCTGCGCCCTGGCAGCGTCGCGGTCCTGGTGCCCCGGCCCCGACCATCCGCCGCCGAACGCCGAGTATGGACTTCCTGCCGCTGCGCGCGTTGGCCCGTGGGGTGGCTATGCAGCACGTCGCATTCTGTACGCCGCCCCCTATGCGCACCCCATCAGAAGAAAGCTGCCGTGCATGGGCAACAGCGATGCGCCAGACGGTAACGCGAAGCACAGGGCAGGTGATACAGCGGGTCAACGATTCGCCCGTGGGCTCAGCGCGACTGAAGGTTCTTCACGGAATCTCATGGCTTCTCGTGGGCTGGATGACCTCCAGCCGGGTCGTGTGGAGATTGCCTCGGCTGCGGTGATGAGGGAGGCCTTGGCGGCGTGCATCCGGTGAGCGTCGAATCGGCTAGCTGGACCAGAGACGCTGAGGACTGCGGTAACGGCGGCGGAGGCATCGCGGATGGGTGCGGCGATGGTGTTGACGCCGGGGATGGTTTCTTCAAAGGCTGCGGCGTAGCCTTCCTGGCGCGTTTTTCCAGGCTGGCCAGGAGCCCGTCGAGGGTTGGTGGACTGGCATGGGCGAAGGCGGTTTCGCCAGTCTGTGTGATGAGGCGGAGTATCTCCTCGCGGGGCATCGCGGCTAGCAGGACACGGCCGGGGGCGCCTGACCACAGGGGGTAGGGGCTGCCGATCTCGTTGGTGGCACGCAGTTCACTTTGGGGTTCGACCTGGTCGATGTAGGTGCGCCCTGGCGGCCGATTCTCCCCGCGCGGCAGCCAGCAGCGCCGAATACGTGGTCCGCATGCTCCCTCATCCGGACATGCTCAAAGCGGTGCTGCTCGGCGGGGATGGCGTGATCCACGCCGCGCCACACCCGGCCATCGTGGTAGACATGTCCACGAGCGGGCCGCTGGCCGTGCGGGACTGCGCTACCCGCCTCGCCGAGGCAGGCATCGGCATGGTCGACGCGCTCGTAGGCAAGGGGCCGTGGGCCGCGGAAAAAGGCGAACTGAGCATCCTGCTGGGCGGCGAAGACAACCTGTGCCAGCGCGTGGAACCCCTGCTGCGCCACATCGGGAACACCATCTACCGATGCGGCCCGCTGGGCAGCGGACAAGCGGTCAAGCTGGCCAACAACCTCGCCTCCTGCGCCAACATTGCCGTCGCGGTCGAGGCATGGACGCTAGCCGCGCGCACTGGCGCCGACGTCAATGTGCTGAAGGAAGTTATGCCGCAGACCTCCGCCGACAGCTGGCAGCTCCGGCACACGCTGATCGGCAAGGTCCTCTGCGGCGACTTCGCCCCGATGTTCAAACTCAGCCTCGCCCACAAAGACCTACGGTTAATCGCCGATCTCGCCGACACGCTGAATGTGCCGATCAACACCACCCGCGGTGCCATCGACTGGTACGAGAAAGCAATGGCTGCCGGGCACGGCGACCTCGACTGGGGGGCCATCGCCCTCGTCGAAGACCCAAACCTATTCGTTACTGCTGTGCAGGCCTTGCCGAGCGGTCAAGCCTCGTCAGGCAGCACTCTATGTGAATGAGCACGGCGTATTAGCGTCATTGTCAAGGTCAGCGGGGTATATCTTCGCCGTGGGCGGGTCAGCGCTGTAGGCAGTGAGCTGGACACCGAGGAGATCACCCACGTTCACGGGTCATGCCAGTGACATAGGCCGGCGGCCAGTCAGGCCAGCTCGGGCGCAGCCTGGCCAAAATGCCGGCATCCGCGCGCCGGGCACCGTCACTTCCAGATCGGCCCGCGCATGGTTGCTGCGTGCCCTACGGCCGGCCGCGGTCAGGTACGCTGCCGCTCCCCGCGCTGCCGGTCATGTTGACAGACCGCAGCCTCGCACTAAAATAACTGGATAGTCAGTCATTTTTTGCAGGGTGACGGCGCCTGCCCCCGGGCTGCGGGAAGGAGCTCAAGTTGAGCGAGCACGACCACCGGGCTGGCCCCCGGCTTGCCGCCGGGCAGCCGCGGACGCTGGCCTCCGATGCCGACCGGGACGCTGCCGCTGGCATGCTGGGCGCGGCGTTCGCCGAGGGTAGGCTGACCGCGGACGAACATGGCGAGCGGCTGAGCGCCGCCTACCGGGCCCGCACCTGGCAGGAGCTGCGCCAGCTCACCGCGGACCTGCCGGCCGCGCCCGGCGCTGGCGCGCGGCGCGGAACACGGCCCGCCGTGGCCGGCGAGCCGGACCGGTGCCTGCTGTGCCTGCTGCTGTGCATGTGTCCCCCGGCGGGGATCGCCTGGTGGCTGCTCTCCCGGCGCCGTCCGGCCGCCGGGCCGAGCGGCCGTCTCACCGCGGTCACCGATCCTGCTGCGGCCAGCGAGCTGCCGCTGCCAGGCCAGCCGCGGGAGTACGCGCGTGCCGAAGATCACTGAGGCCGCGAGGGCTGCGCGGCGCAACCAGATCATCGCCTCCGCGGCGGCCTGCTTCGCCCGGGACGGCTATCACGCCACCACGATGGCCGGAATCGCCGAGCAGGCCGGGGTGTCCAAGGGCACTCCCTACTTGTATTTCGACAGCAAAGAAGCGCTGTTCCTGGCCCTGCACGAGGAATGGAACTGCGGGGCCAGCAGCCGGGTGAACGCCGCGATCGCGGCGCTGCCCGAGGCGGAGCGCCGGCCGCGGCGGATCCTGCACGTGATCGCCGCCGCTATCGCCGCCCACGTCCAGGCGGAGGCCGAGACCTGCCGGGTGCTGATGGAGGTCCGGGCGCAGGCGGCCCACGAGCCAGCTATCGCCACGGCCGTGCGGGCCGCCGATACCGCGACCCAGCAGCAGCTTGCGGGCCTGGTCGCGGACGGTATCGCGGCCGGGGAATGGCCCGCCGGCACCGACCCTGCGCTGGCCGCCCGGCTGTTCACCGCCGGCCTTTACGGGCTGATGGCGCAGTGGCACCTCGCGCCCGGATCGTTCTCCTGGGAGACCGCCGCGGCAGCCCTGGCCAGCAGCCTGGACGGGCTCCAGCCCCGGTCACCGGCCGCCGATGACCGACGCCACACCGGCCCGCATCCGTAACACCAGCGCATCGGACGCACCCACGGGAGGTTCGCGATGACCCAGATGACGGACCTGGGCAAGTGCTGCTCGGCGGCTGCGCTCAGCCGGCCGGCACGGCAGGTGCATCAGGCGGTGCTGACCGCCTTCGCCGAGACCGGGCGGGCGCCGGCCCGTGCCGACCTGGAACGCCTCGCCGCCAGCCACGGCACCAGCCCCGCCGCGGTGCTGACCGAGCTGGCTGACCGTGACGTGGTCGCCTTCGACGCGCGCGGGGAGATCCGCGCCGCGTACCCGTTCTCCCCATACCCCACCGCGATCCGGGTGAGCTGGGACGGCGGGCCGCTGGCCTACGCGATGTGCGCGATCGACGCGCTCGGTATCTCCGCGATGCTCGGCCGGCCGGTTACGATCACCGCCGCCGAGCCCGGCACCGGCCGCGTGATCACCGTTGACGTCGACGGTGGCCAGGCCCGGTGGAACCCCGGGAGCGCGGTCGTGTTCGCCGGCGCCGCCGGCGATGGCAGCGGCCCCTCGGCGGACCGGACCTGCGGGTACATCAACTTCTTCACCAGCGCCCGGGCCGCACGGACGTGGGCAGCCAGCAACCCTGCCATCCCCGGAAAGGTCCTGCATCAGGCCCGGGCGCTGAGCTCCGGCGTCGCCGAGTTCGGTGCCCTGCTGCGCGCGGCGGACCCCGGATGACCAGGCAAACGGCGGAGCCCGCGGTGCGGGAGGAACGCGTCAGCAACCCGGTGTTCGCGCGGGTCTTCCCCCGGCTCTGCCAGGCGATGGAAGCCGGAGGGATCGCCGCCCGCCGGGCGCCGCTGCTGGCCGATCTCGCCGGGCAGGTCATCGACGTGGGCGCCGGGACGGGGGCCAGTTTCGGGCATTACCCGCCCGCGGTCACCCGAGTGGTGGCGGTCGAGCCGGAGCCGAGGCTGCGCCGGATCGCGGCGGCCGCCGCCCGGGCCGCTCCCGTCCCGGTCGAGGTGACCGGCGGCCTGGCCGGCCAGCTGCCCGCCGCAGACGCGAGCTTCGACGCCGCCGTAGTGACCTGCGTGCTGTGCACGGTCCCCGACCAGGGCGCAGCACTGCGGGAGATCCGCCGCGTGCTCAAGCCCGGCGGGCTGCTGTGCTTCCTTGAGCACGTCCGCGCGGACTCTCCCGGCCTCGCCCGGACCCAGCGGGTACTCGACGCCACGGTGTGGCCGCGCCTGTTCGGCGGCTGCCACCTCAGCCGCGACACGGTCATCGCGATCAAGCATGCCGGGTTCCGCATCGGCCGGCTCGACCGGTTCCTGTTCCCCGAGGCCAGAACCCCCGTCTCGTTCTATGTCACCGGCCAGGCGGCCTTGCCGTTTCACCGTCCCGCCGGGCAGTGACGCAGTGAAGCACTCAGGAACAAGCGCCTTCCGGGCGATGGTGGCTGCACTGTGCCGCTTCTGGGGCACCGACCGGGACCTGTTCCGCCTGCGGCGGGCCATCACTGCCCATAGTGCCCGCCGGATCGCAGTAAGCGCCCTCGGCGGCCCGGTGGTCCGCTGGTGCCTGACAGTGACCGCTCCGTCCGGACAGGCAGTCGGCCACGGATGCGCCAGGCGGCGGCCTGCCTGCCCCGGCGATGCCAGCAGTGCCGGTCCCATCTCCCATGATCCCGGCGGGAACGTGTGGGAGTTCACCGTCCTGAATTCCCGTTCAACGATCCCCGGGGCCACTGATGCGGTATCTGCCAACCTTGCCGGGCATGCGGCTAGCGGCGTGTCCCGGTTGCAGTGGGCCGGCAGCCGGGTGAACATTCGTGATCAGTCCTGGCGGAATCGCCGCTGGGGCGCGGCTGGCGGTGAGGCTGGCGTGGTGGCCGGGTTCGGCGGGGCGCGGCGGCGGGGCGGTCTTGCTCAGGGCGTCGCGGATCGCCTCGCCGAGGGCGCGGGCCACCGGGGGCGGGAAGGCGTTGCCGACCTGCCGGTAGGCGGCGGTCTTCCTGCCGTAGAACTCCCAGGTGTCAGGAAACCCCTGCAGGCGGGCAACCATCCGGACCGTCAGCTTGGGCATCCGGCTGGCGGGAAAATCGGGCCCGGGGGCCTCGTCGGCGATGCCGAGCCCGTCCACGCCGAGTGCCTTCCACGCCGCCCGCGCCCTCGTCGGGCCGAGGTCGGGGCCGCCGTGCTTGCGGCTGCCGCCGACGATGGTGGGGGCGATCGCCCGCGCCCGCGCGCGCCACGCGTCCGCCCCCGGCCAGCCGCGCGACCCCATCAGGTCACCGAGCACCTCGCCCACCGTGGGCGAAGGGCCGGGCGCCGGCTGCGGCCAGCGGAACCTGGCCGCCCAGGGCTGTTTGAGGGCCACGAGCACGAACCGCGGGCGCAGCTGGGGCACGCCGTGCTCGCTGGCGTGGACCAGATCCCACCAGGTCTGGTAGCCGAGCGCGTGCAGGTGAGCGAGCACCTGGGCGCGGTAGCCATCAAACCGGCTGGACGCCAGCCCCCGGACGTTTTCCAGCAGCACGGCGCGGGGGCGGATCTCCCGCACGAGGCGCAGCGCCTGCGGGAACAGGTCACGGTCATCATCGGCGCCGAGCTGCTTGCCCGCGATCGAAAACGGCGGGCAGGGCACCCCGCCGGCCAGCAGGTCAACCCCGCGGAAGCCGCGCCCGTCCAGGCCGTGCACGTCGCCCTCGATGACCTTCCACACCGCGCCCCTGTTCAGGCGCAGCGTCTCGCAGGCGTCGGCGTCGAGCTCGGCAACCGCCTCGTGGCTGAACCCGGCCTGCTCCAGGCCGAGCGCCTGCCCCCCGCCCCCGGCGCAGATCTCCACCGACGTCAGCCCGCCCATAACGCCTCCGGTGCCCGTGTCCCCTAGATTCTGCCCGGCGTCAGCCCCGGGGCGCGGGCACCACGCCGGGACCTGCTCACCATGACGCCAGCGCATTCAGCGATCCGGCGCCGGGCAGGCGGCACGTCACGGTACGTCCCGCTACGCCCCAGCCGATCGTGACTGATGTTTCCGGCGGCACTGGCGGCGAGGGTGACGCAGGCGGTGTGATGTACGGCATTCGCTTCGCCTGCGACCGGGACCGGCACGGCGGGGGCGGCCGGGGTGCCGTGCGGCGGACCCGCGCCGCCCGTGCCCCGGCCGGCTGGGCGCCGCCCGGCGGGCCAGGCGCTGGCTCCCCGGTCAGATTGGCGTGCGAGGCCGGTCAGATTGCCGTACGGGAGCGCCGCCGCGACGAGCGGGGCCGCGGCCGGTACGGCTCGGTTTTCCTCGCGAGCTCCTCGGGAAGGCGGAGGAGCGGGTTCGTCGCGCTGTTCACGACGTCGTTGGCGACTTCGATGACGCGTAGCCCCCGCGCCCGCGCCGCCCCCCGCAGCAGGTCGAACGCCTGGCGGGTCCGCAGCCTGTGGCGTTCGGCGAGCACGCCGATGGCCTGCTCTACCCGGACCCGGGCGGTCAGCGCGTGCTCGAGCTGCGCGACGGTGACTGCCAGCCGGGCAGCCTCATCCTCGTCGCGTGAGGCACCCGCATGGCGCGGAGGCTTCGCCTGGCGCGGCCGGGCCGGATCTGCTGGCACGGCAGCGGATCCCGGCGCTCCCGCGGGGACGGCCTCCGCGGATCCTGCCGATTCCAGGTCGGCGGCCAGCAGGTCGGCGAGCACCATGGCGCTTGTCAGGTCTGCGGTTTCCTCGTCACCGACGACCCAGCCCCGGCTGGATCGCCGGACCACTGTCTCGCCTGGCAGCGCTGTTCCGCTCATCTCCCCCCTGCCCTCATGATCGCTACCTCGCCGTCGCCCTCATGTGCCGGCTGCGCCGGGCCGCGCGGCCGGCCCGTGACCGGCCCGGCCGCCGCTTCCGCCCGTATGACACGGCGCAATGTCTCCTGAGGGCGCCCCCAGGCTCCGATGGTCGCCTGGCGTCTACCAATGCCGCCCGGCATCTATCAATATAGAACTCACCCCTGGGGGGCGGGCCGGGCCATCCGGTCCTTCAGCTGCGTCATCCGGTCTTTCACCTGCGCGGCCGACGGGTTCACCATAACGTCGCCGTCAGGGAACACCACGGTAGGCACGGTCTGGTTACCGCCGTTGACGGACATGACATACTCCGCAGCGGCCGGGTCGCGCTCGATGTCGACTTCCGCGATCTCGATCCCTTCGCTGGCGAGCTGGCGCTTGAGGCGCTTGCAGAAACCACACCAGGGGGTCGTATACATCGTCAGCAGACCCGGCACCTGCCCTCTCCTTCCGTCACTGCGCCCCGCAGGGGACACAGACGGTCAAACAACGCCGGAACGCCACAGCTTCCCGTGATCCGCGTCATAGGCCGCCACCGGGCAGCCCACGGGATACTTCAGCCGGGCAGCCCGGCCCTGCGCCCGGTGAGCGCACGGTGTGTCGGCGGAGGCCCGCATAGGCTGCGTGCATGCGCTGCCGGCCAGCGATCCCGGGCCTTGCGCCCAGGAGTGCGCCCGGGAGCGTCCCGGGGGAGCACGGCCGGGGAGTGCCGCCGGGGAGCACGGCCCGCCCGCCGGCCCAGCGGGCACGGGCCGGCGGCGCTTTCGCGGTGGCCCGTGCGGGCGCCCGGCTCCGGCAGCGATGGCGGGAACATGGCGGGAACATGGCGGGAACCATGCGCGGGCCTGGCGGGCAGCACGAGCATGATTGAGACAGGGTGCCGCCGGGGATCACCGGACGCGGGTTACGGGAGGGGCAGGACCAGGGACCGGACCGGAGAGGACCACAGCGGGACCCGGAGGCCCGGGGTCGTCCCCCCGGGCTAACAGGGAGGTGCCGTGCAAACGGATACCGGCCGCCAGGGAGCCGAGGCGGTGCTGGCGGGGCTCGACCCGGAACAGCGGGCGGTGGCCCTCGCCGCGCGCGGCCCCGTCTGCGTCCTGGCGGGCGCGGGAACGGGGAAGACGCGCGCGATCACGCACAGGATCGCCTACGCCGCGCAGACCGGGGTGATCGATCCCGCGCGCGTGCTCGCCCTCACGTTCACCGTGCGCGCCGCAGGCGAGCTGCGCGCCAGGCTGCGCCAGCTCGGCGGTGCCGGGCTCGGCACGGAGACGGTACGGGCCGCCACGTTCCACGCCGCCGCGCTGCGGCAGCTCACCTACTTCTGGCCGCGCGTGGTGGGCGGCCGTCCGCCCGCGCTGCTCGAATCCAAGGTGGCGCTGCTGGCCGAGGCGGCGCGCATGCTGCGCGTGCGCACCGCGCCCGGCGTTCTCCCCGATGTCGCGGCCGAGATCGAGTGGGCAAAGGTGCTCCAGATCAAGCCGGACGGCTACGAGCAGGCGGCGGCCAGGGCAGGCCGGATGCCGCCGGGAGGCGCGGCAGAGGTGGCGGGACTCTACGCCGCCTACGAGAAGCTGCGCCGTGAGCGCCACCTGATCGATTTCGAGTCGGTCCTCGAGCTGACGGCGGCGATGCTGGCCGACAGCCGCGAGGCGGCCGAGCAGGTTCGCGACCTGCACAGGTACTTCGTCGTCGACGAGTACCAGGATGTCAACCCGCTGCAGAAGCTGCTGCTCGACGTGTGGCTGGGTGACAGAGATGACCTGTGCGTGGTCGGTGACCCTGACCAGACGATCTATTCGTTCACCGGGGCAACCCACGGCTACCTCACCCGGTTCACCGCCGAATTCCCCGGCGCGACGGTGGTGCGCCTCATCCGCGACTACAGGTCCACGCCTCAGGTGGTGGCGGTGGCCGGCCGGATTGCCGGGGCGCCCGTCAGCGTCAGCGGGGGAAGACAGGACCTCAGTGGCCGGGCTCGTGGCCGGGGGAACCGTGACCGGGTGGCTCGTGACCGGGGGGACCGTGACGAGGGGGAGCGGGACCTGCAGGCTCGGCGCCGGGGCAGCGGGGCACCGGCGGTGGCGCTCGTTGCCCAGCGGCCGCCGGGGCCCGAGCCCGTGCTGGCTTCCTACGGTGACGAGCTGGCCGAGGCCGCGGGCGTCGCCGCCCACGTGTGCTCGCTTACCGGGGCTGGCGTGCCGCCGCGGGAGATCGCCGTACTGGTACGCGTCAACGCGCACATGGAGCGGTTCGAACAGGCGTTCGCCGAGGCGGGGGTCCCCTATCAGGTCCGGGGCGCTGAGCGCTTCTACGACAGGCCCGAGGTGCGCCAGGCGATCATGCTGCTCCGCGGCGCACTGCGCGCGGCGCGCGCCGAAGGCGCGGGCGGGGCACGCGCCGGGAGGGGCGGGCGGATCCCGGGGCTGGCCTCCGGAACCAGGGGAACGGCCGCTGGTGACGGGGGAGGAGCTGGTGACGGGAGAGGGACCAGTGACGGGAGAACAGGCAGTGGCGCGCAGAAGGTCGGTGACGTCTGGGGAACGGCGGGCGGGGTCTTCCGCCCGGACGGCGGTCTCCCCGGGGAAGTGCGGCACATCCTGTCCGGCCTGGGGCTCGCGGCGCCGCCGGCCCCTGCGTCCGGCGGCGCCGCGAGGCAGCGCTGGGAGTCACTGACCGCCATCGAGCAGCTCGCCGCTGACATGCACGCCGCACGGCCCGGCGCGTCGCTTGCGGATTTCGTCGCCGAACTCGAGCAGCGGGCCGCCCTGGGGCACGCGCCCGTGATGGACGGCGTGACGCTTGCCTCGATGCACGCGGCGAAGGGCCTCGAATGGGACGCGGTCATCCTGCCCGGGCTCGTGGAGGGGGTCATGCCGATCGTGCACGCCAGGACGCCGGAGGCCGTGGAGGAGGAACGGCGGCTACTGTATGTGGCGGTCACCCGGGCGAGAGAGCGGCTCTTCCTGTCGTGGGCGGCTGCCCGCGGCCCCGGCGACCCCCCGTCCAGGCAGCGGTCCCGCTTCCTTTCCGCGCTGGCCCGCGGCGCAGAACCCGGGGAGCCATGACGCGACCAGCGGGTAACTTGGGTGGCTGGCGGAGAACGCGGACTGACGGAATGGTGAAAGCGCAGCCGATGAGACGTCCTCTGTCGTCCTCAGACTGTTCACCCACAACGCCGCGGGCGGCGGGCCGCGCTGCTGTCCTGCGCGCCTGCCTGCGTCATGCCGGAAGCGTGCCAGCAGGCGCTGTCCAGCGCCAGCGATGTCCCGGCGCCGGGGAGCTGCTTCCCGGAGCCGGTACCGCAGGCGCCGGGCCGGGCGCCGCGCGAGCGGCGTCCGGGCGCCGAGTTCCTGCCTCCCGAAGCCGGCGAAGGCCGGCGGTCCAGACCGACGATGCGCTGCGCCCGCGAGGGAGGCAGAAAAGATGAGCACGTCGCTTGACGCGCTTCTCGCCCTTCTCGACCTCGAGCAGATCGAGCTGGATATCTTCCGCGGCCGCAGCCCCGACGAGCAGCTCCAGCGCGTGTTCGGCGGGCAGGTGGCGGGTCAGGCGCTCGTCGCGGCGGGCCGCACCGTGCCGCAGGACCGGCCTGTCCACTCGCTGCACGCGTACTTCATCAGGCCGGGCGATCCCGCCGTGCCGCTGGTCTACATGGTGGACAGGGTCAGGGACGGGCGCTCCTTCACCACCCGCCGGGTATCCGCGATCCAGCACGGGCGGCCGATCTTCACCCTGTCCGCGTCGTTCCACCGGGCGGAGCCGGGGCCGTCGCACGCCGACCCGATGCCGCAGGTCCCGCCCCCCGGCGGGATCCCGAGAACGGCGGACCGGCTGGAGAAGCTGGCCGGGAAGCTGCCGCGTTCCGTGCACGACAGCCCCATCGACCTGCGGACCCCTGGCCCGCTCACGGTCGAGGCGGAACGCGACCCCTCGCTGCGCACCACGAGGACCCAGGTGTGGCTGCGGGTGGACGGCGAGCTGCCCGACGATCCGCTGCTGCACGTGTGCCTGATGACCTACGCCTCCGACATCACCCTGCTGGATTCCGTGCTCCTCGGGCACGGCCTGTCCTGGCTCGACGGCAGGACCACCGGGGCCAGCCTCGACCATGCCATGTGGTTCCACAGGCCGTTCCGCGCCGACCGGTGGCTGCTGTACGCGCAGGAGTCACCTGTTGCCGCTGGCGCCCGCGGGCTTGCCCGCGGTGAGGTCTTCACCGCGGAGGGGGAACTGGTGGTCTCCGTGGTGCAGGAAGGGCTCATCAGGACCGCGCGGTAAGCCAGGGCATCACTCGGTACGGCACGCGGGCAGGCGGGCCGCATGCCCGGCGCCAGGACAGGCGCCACGGCCCGTTCGGGCCGCTAACCCCGATCCCGCAGCGGTGAGCGGGCCGGTCCGCGTCTTGCGGTGTCGGGGTTATTAAAGTGTCAGTAGGGAGACCCCAGGGGACGAAGGTTTCGAAAGTCCCCGGCCAGGTTCCGGGAGGCGGCGTGGCGCAGGAAGCGGTACTGCTGTCAGGACCGCTCGGGCTCGGACACGAGATGATGGCGCGTAGCTGCGCCGCCGTGCTGCAACGGGCGGGATGGCGGGCCCGCGTCCTCGACAGCATGTCGCTGCTCGGCCGTGGCGGCGGGACAGCGGGGCGGAAGTTGTTCGGCAGCATGGTCGCCTCCGTGCCCGGCCTGTACGACGGCCTGCACTTCGCCCACCTCCGCACCGGGAGCCGGCTGGCCTCCCGGATGGCCGCGGCCGCCGGCGCCCGGGTGGTTCCCGCCCTGCGGGCCGAGCTGGACCGCGAGCCCGCCGACCTCGTCATCAGCGTCTTCGCCACGGGCGCGCTGGCAGCGGCCAGGCTCAAGGCCGAGACGCCGGCCCGGCGTACGGTCGTGCTCTGCACGGACGTGGCAGTACACCGGCTGTGGGTCTGGGAGGGCACGGACCTGTTCATCGTCACCTCACCGGCCGCAGCGGCCACGGTGCGGCGCTTCCTGCCCAGGGCAGCGGTGTCGGTCATGCCGCCCCCCGTGCAGGACGCCTTCTATGACGCGCCGTCCCAGGAGGAAGCCAGGGCCGCCCTCGGCGTGCCGGACGGCGCCGCATGCGTGCTGGTCATCGACAGCGGCTGGGGGTTTGGCCCGCTGGTCGAGAGCGTGGCCGCCATGGCCGACGCCGGGATCTATGTGCTGGCTGTGGCCGGCCGCCGGGTGTCCGTCGAACGCAGGCTGCAGGCCGTGGCTCAGCGGACGCCGCGGGTGCGGGCGTTTGGCTTCACCGACCGGGTCCCCGAGCTGATGGCGGCTGCCGACCTGGTGGTGGCGCTGCCCGGCGCAACGACATGCAGCGAGGCCCGCGTCGTGGGGCGCCCGCTCCTGCTGCTCGACGTCATGCCGGGGCATGGGCGGGACAACCTGCTGCATGAGCTGGAGCTGGGCGATGCGCAGGTGTGCGGGCCGGATGCCGCGGGGGTCACCGCGAGCGCTCTGGCCATGCTCAGCACCATCCCGCGGCCGGCCTCACGGGCCACGCCGGCGCCGCGCTGGGAGCCGGCCTTCACGGCCGCCCTGCAGCGGGTCGGTGTTGACCTGACGCATGGGTATCAGGCTGTAGGCGCCGACACCAGAATCGGGAGCTGATGCGACATGATGCGCACGCTGTTTCTCAACCCGCCTTCCTTCGAGGGGTTCGACGGCGGGGCTGGCGCCCGTTACCAGGCACGGCGGGAGATCCGCTCGTACTGGTATCCCACATGGCTGGCGCAGCCGGCTGCGATCGTGCCGGGCAGCCTGCTCGTCGACGCACCGCCCGCGGGGAAGACCCTCGCCGACGTGGTGCCGCTGGTCCGTGACCGCGACCTGGTGATCCTGTACACCAGCTCGCCCACCTTCGCCGGGGACGTCAAGGTCGCCGAGGCGCTCAAGGCGGAGAACCCGTCCCTGCTCATCGGTTTCGCCGGGCCCAAGGTCGCGGTGGAGCCGGAGCCGTCACTGCTTGCCTCGCAAGCCATCGACTTCGTCGCCAGGGAGGAGTTCGACTTCACCATCGCCGAGGTGGCCGACGGGCGGCCGCTGGCGTCCATCGACGGCATCAGCTACCGGGACGGCGGCGGCCGCGTGGTGCACAACCCCGACCGGCAGATCCTCGAGGACATGGACCGGCTGCCTTTCGTGACCCCGGTCTACAAGCGGGACCTGCGGATCGAGGACTACTACATCGGTTACCTGATGCACCCGTACGTGTCGCTCTACACCGGGCGGGGCTGCCGGTCCCGGTGCACGTTCTGCCTGTGGCCGCAGACCGTGGGCGGGCACCGGTACCGGACCCGGAGCGTGGGCAGCGTGCTGGAGGAGGCGGCCCTCGCCAAGGAACTGTTCCCCCAGATGAAGGAGCTGTTCTTCGACGACGACACGTTCACCGACGACCGGCAGCGTGCCGAGGAGGTCGCCCGGGGTCTCGGCCGTCTGGGGCTCACGTGGTCGTGCAACGCCAAGGCGAACGTGCCGCGGGAGACACTGAAGGTGATGCGGGATAACGGCCTGCGGCTGCTGCTCGTCGGCTACGAGTCCGGCAACCAGCAGATCCTCATCAACATCAAGAAGGGCCTGCGCGTGGAGCGGGCCAAGCGCTTCGCCGCGGACTGCCGCGACCTGGGCATCACCGTGCACGGGACGTTCATCCTCGGCCTGCCCGGGGAGACCAAGGAGACCATCCAGGAGACGATCGCCTTCGCGCGGGAGGTCAACCCGCACACGATCCAGGTCTCGGTGGCGGCACCCTACCCGGGGACCGCGCTGTACCAGCAGGCGAAAGAGAACGGCTGGCTGCCCGAAGACGACGAGGGCGCCACCCTGGTGAGCGAGAGCGGCACCCAGCTCGCGGCGCTGTCATACCCGGAACTCGGGCGCACCGAGATCCTGGAGTCGGTGGATGCCTTCTACAAGCGGTTCTACTTCCGGGCGGGAAAGCTCGCGGAGATGGCGGCCGAGCTCGTCCGTCAGCCCGCCATGACCGGGCGGCGGCTGCGGGAGGGCGGCGAGTTCGTGCGCTTCCTCGGGAGGCGGGCCGGCCTGCCGTCGGCACAGTGACGAAGCCTGCCCGGAGACACCTCCCCGCTGAGCCAGCGCCTGCAGCGGATAGAGCGCGAGGGACGGCGGGCGGGAAGGAAGCCGTCCGGCGCTGACGCCGCCCAGGTCCCCGGCGCGGCTTCTGCAGTTTCCCCGGCACGGCCGCCGGGTCCTGCCGTGGCTGCCGGGTCCCGGCACGGCTGCCCTGTTCCCGCCGCAAAAACCCAGGTCAAAAATGTGTTGCCCACGTGGCGCCCGGTACGTAGGCTGCAGTCATGTTCCTGGGCCTGTCGCCGGCTTTCGTGAAGGGAGGTGCCCAGCGTGAACATCAGTGACTACTGCGTTCCTGCTGCCGCGCGGCGGCGTGCCGTCCGCAGCGTGTCTCCGCTGAGCGCCGCCCTGCTGGGCGCCGGCGACACGTTCACGGGCGGCACCGGCCATGTCCACGGCGCCGCCGGGTTGCGTGGTCTCGGCTGGCAGGCAGAGGGCGCTGCCGGGCTCGTGCGGCTCCAGGTGCCCTCCGTACTCGCCGCGCCCGCCGCCGTGGCGAAGCCGGGGGCGACGAATATCCGCACGCAGCACATGCCCATGACCCGCGTCAGCGTCGCCGGCGGCGATGGCGCACCGGGTCCGCATCCGGTGAGGGAGACGGCCTAGAAGGCCGGCCACCGCCCCTCGAGGCCGCGGACCCGTACAGGGCCCGCGGCCTTAAGTATGTCGGGCCACGGTCCTGTCAGGCGAGCGAGAGATCGCATGACGATACGCAGGATCACCGAACGAGAGGGGTTGGCACCAATGCAGTGGCCCGATGCCACCGCCAGCGCGGCCACAGCCGGCGCGGCGGGCGTGGGGTTCGTGGCAGGAGCGGCTGGGGACGGAAGACCCGTAGCGTCCCCGGCGGCACCAGTGCCCAGACAGCGGTACGAGCACACGGGCAGCCAGATCGCCACATCCGGCGTGCCAGGCGGCATGGATCTGCCGTGCACTGACGATCCGGACTTGTTCTTCGCCGAGGCTCCCGGGGACGTGGAGCGCGCGAAGGCGATCTGCCGTGGCTGCCGGGCCAGGATTGCCTGCCTGACAGGTGCGCTGGAACGCCGCGAGCCATGGGGCGTGTGGGGCGGAGAGCTGCTGCTGCACGGGGCGATCGTGCCGCGCAAGCGGCCCCGAGGCCGCCCCCGCAAAGCGCCGCGGGCCGACGTGGCCGCGTAGGAGAGGTGCCGCGTAGGAGAGACAGCCGCGCGGGCCGCCGCAGGGCACGGTCAGGACAACACGTATCGAGGTGAAATCGGAATGTACCTGTATGAGATAGCCAGGACGCTGGCCGCAGAGCAGCATCGCGCTGCGATCGAGCGAGCCTGGCAGGAGGGCTACGCATCCCGCCTCCGGGCGCTTCACCGGGCACAGCGGCGGGAGCGGCGGGCGGAGCGGCGCATGCTCCGGGCACTCAGCGAGATAACCGAGCTGCGCAGGGCCCTGGAACTGGAGCCCTAGCCCGCGGGGGCTGCCGCCGGGCTTTTGCAGGCGGCGGCCCCCGCCAGCGGCATGCATGGCGTAGCCAGCGGCATGCATCCCGTAGGCACAACGGGCACGAGCCGGCATCCCTTCCCGCCAGAGCCGGGGGTTCCCGCTGCGCCGTATGCCGCGGCGCCATGGCGGGTGCCCGCCTCAGCGCCCGCCGCTACGCGGCACAGGCTGAATCCCCCGCCTTCAGGCGGGGGAGCGCGTCAACGCACGGATGGTCTCCGGCGGGCCAGCGCACTGGCGGCCACTCCGCAATTTGATAGCCCCCCGGCCGCGTCGACAGCCGGCGGGCCAATCTGGTGCCCGCCGCCCGCTGGGGCGAGGGCTGCTCACGAGCCCGGGGCGCCCCCGGCATCGTCGCCGCGGCCGCGGCCGCGGGCGGCTTCACGCCGGTCCCGGCCCCCCATGTCCTCCTCATCGCTGTCCAGGTATCCCGGTATCCACCTGATGACCTCGGCCCTGAACTCGCCCTCGCACTCAAGCTGGCAGAGCACCCCGATACCGGCCGTGGACACCCGGTGAATGAGCACGTACGTGGGCGGTATGTTGAACTTCCGCGAGATGTTGGAGGCGCGCAGGTCGGTGACGCGGCCCGCTTCCTCCCTCATCCACTCACGGGTGAACTTGAAGCATTCCTCCCTGGACGGCTCGGCCAGCGGCGCGAGGAAGGCGCGCAGCGCATCCATGTCGACCTCGATGCCCTCCCGGAGGAAGCCGTTCGCGCGGAGTTCCTGCTCGGCGCTCGCGATGTCCGGCTCGCCGGAGTGCATGATGCGCAGCAGCCTCCCGAAAAAGGGCGGCAGCCCACCAGGCAGCCGGTCCACCGCTCCGAAGTCGAGCACACCGAGGCGGCCGTCGTCGAGCAGCCGGAAGTTGCCGGGGTGCGGGTCGGCGTGCAGCAGCCCGGCCCGCGCCGGGCCGGAGAACAGGAACCGGACGAGCAGGATGCCGGCGCGGTCCCGCTGCTCGCGCGTGCCGTCGCTGATGATCTTCGAAAGCGGGGTGCCGTCCAACCACTCCGTGACCAGGACATGGCTAGTACCGGCGATCACGGCGGGAACGTAGATATCGGGATCGCCGGCGTACGCGTCGGCGAACGCCTGCTGGGCCCCGGCCTCCAGCTTGTAGTCGAGTTCTTCCGTTATGCGGGCACGCAGCTCATCGAGAAGCGGCTTGACCTCAAGGCCTGGCATCAAGATCCCGAACAGCCGGCCTGCCCGGCTCAACTGGCTGAAGTCGCTGAGCAGCGCGTTCCCGGCA
>Ga0070737_10003284_pt1 | contig 17717 bp, 14 predicted proteins | sample Coa_R1_10_FD_66438 | JGI IMG/M metagenome (GOLD analysis project Ga0070737, IMG submission 66438) | Surface soil microbial communities from Centralia Pennsylvania, which are recovering from an underground coalmine fire - Coalmine... | ecosystem: Environmental > Terrestrial > Soil > Unclassified...
GCCCCGTCCACGATCCCGGAGTTCACCACCGCGGACTACACGTGGAACCCGGCGAGCTACGACAGCGACCCGGACGCCGCGTGGCGTGCGGGCATCAGCAGCTATGGCGGGCGCGCGGCGGCGGCTCTCGCCGTCTTCGCGGCGAACAACCAGTCGACACCGCGTATCGGTACCCCCGAGTCACCCGGGCTCGCCAAGCTCATCGACGCGTTCTGGGCGGCTGACAAGGCCGACACCGGCACCCGGATCACCCCGGCGCTGCGGGCCGCGGCGGCGGCGCTGACCGCCGCGTGGCTCCAGATCGCGGCGGCACCCCCGGTCATCGACCGGCGGCTGCCGCACAGGGACTTCACGGGCGAGGCCGCGCCGTGGCTGGCCAAGTTCCGCGGCGACGGCCTGGCAGGCGCCGCCGCGGTGCGGCTGGTCCTCGACACGAAGTCCGGTGACACCGGGGCGGTGGCCGCCGACACGCGCCGGCTGGACCGGTACTACGCCAGGGCGAGCGCCGTTCCCGACGTCGTCGGCGAGGGCGTGTTCGAGCCGTTCCTGCTGACCGCCGACCCGGCATTGCTCAGCTACGACGTCCGGCTGTACGCCGCCGACCCGGCCGACTACCAGATCGCGCTGGCGGCGGCGAAGGCAGCCGGGCTCCCCGCGGATCAGGTGACCACGTCGTATGACACCGCCTGGCGGCAGACCTCCAGCGGAGAGTACCTGGTGATCGCCGTTGGCGGGCCCGCCGACGACGCGCTGTACTACAACGTCTGCGGCTGGACCGCCCCTGACGGGCTGGGCGCCGGCTCCACCCCGTTCTACTACGCCGGCAGCCCGCTGCACGCCCTTCCCCCGATGAACGAGTACGAGAACGGCGCGGGGCAGACCGCCGCGGACACCGCCGCACTGTCCGCGGACCTCGCGTACTACGCGGTCCACGGCACGCTGCCGCCCGGCGTGACATCGCTGCCAGCCGCCGCCAAGCCCAGCTACGCCTGCGCAGGCTCGCCGTCCTGACCCGCCTGGCCCCGCGCCGCCCGCGGCGTGCCCGCCGGGCGGGGGCGGCACGTCAGCCCAGCAGCGCCTCGGCCACGGCGGCGTGCACGTCGCGGCGGAGCGCCTTGATGGCGGTGTGATCGCGGCCGAAGTGCACGGCGTTCGTCAGCAGCACGACCCACAGCCCGCTGACCGGGTCGAGGGCCAGGCTCGTCCCGGTGAAACCGGTGTGCGACACGGCGGTGGGCGGCCAGCCGTCGCCAAGGAAATCGAAGCTATCCCCGCGGCACACCCAGCCGAGGCCCCGGCAGCCGCCGAGGCCGGGGGTCTGGCAGGACGCCGCCGCGGTGCGCAGGTGCGCAGGGACCGGCCCGGCGTGCCCGTTGCGCCTGTCATCGCCGCTGACCCACCACCGGGCGAACCTGGCAAGGTCGGCCACGGTGGAAAACAGGCCCGCGTGCCCGGCGACGCCGCCGAGTGCCCGCGCGTTCTCGTCGTGAACCGTTCCCGTCCACGGCATGCCGTCCCCGCGGCGCTCGGTGGCGGCCACCCGTGCGGGCGGGACGGCGAGCGGGGCGAACCCGGTGGAGCGCATGCCGAGCGGGCCCGTGACCAGGCGGCGGACCGCGGCATCGAGCGGCATCCCGGAGGCCGCCGCCACCACCTCGCCCAGCGCCATGAAGCCGAGGTCGGAGTACACGACCTTCGTGCCGGGCCGCGCATCCAGCGGGGTGCGGTAGAGCGCACCGAGCACCTCCTGCCGTGAGGAACACCACTGGTAGAACTTCCTGGTGTCCGGCAGCCCCGCGGTGTGGGTGAGCAGATGCCGGACGGTCACCGGCACGGCCGGCCCGAAGGCCTCAGCGGGCCCGGAGGCTCCAGAGGGCCCCTCCCAGCGGGCGGCGAAGGCCGGCAGGTAACGGGTGACGGGGTCATCGAGGCTGAGCGACCCCCGCCCTGCCAGGGCGAGTATGGCCGTGGTCGTCGCCACCACCTTGGTCAGCGACGCCAGGTCGAACACCGTGCCCGCTGCCATGCGACGGGCCGTCCCCGGCGTCGTGTCGGCCCAGCCGGCCGCCCAGCACTCCAGCGTCACCGGGCCGCGGCCGGCCGCTGCCACCGCACCGGGGACCTGTCCCGCCCTGACCGCTGCCGTGAGCAGCTCACCGACACGGCCGAGCCGGGCGTGTCCCATAACTGGCTGGCCGCGGGCCGCCGGGTGCGCCTGGTGCGCTTGGCCTGGGCGGCGGCGAAGGTCCGCTCCAGGGCGGCTCTCGTTGCGGGCAGATCACGCTGGGCCAGCACGACGAAGAGGCAGTCGACGACGGTGAGCTGTGCGATGCGGCTGGTCATCGCGCCGGACCGGAAGGCCGTCTCCCTGGCGGCCGTCAGCAGCACGAAGTCGGCGGCCTCGGTGATCGGGGACCACGGGAAGTTGGTCACGGCGGCGGTGGTCGCGCCGTGACCGCGCGCCTCGCGCAGCGCGTCGATCGTGTCGACCGTCGTGCCGGTGTGCGACAGACCGACCGCGACGTCGCCCGGCTCGCGCAGGGCGGCGGAGGTGATGGCCATGTGCGGGTCGGGCCAGGCGAACGCGGGCCTGCCGATGCGCTGCAGCTTCTGCTGCAGGTCAAGCGCCACGTAGCCGCTGGCGCCCACGCCGTAGATGTCGATGCGGCGGGCGGTGGCGAGCACGCTGACGACCTTGGCGAGGACCGCCGTGTCGAGGTGGCTGGCGGTGTCGGTCACCGCTTTCGCGTCCGCGTAGGCGATCTTCTTGGCGATGGTGGCGGGGTCGTCGTCGGTGGTGATGTCGCCCGCTGCCGTGGCGACCGTTCCCGCGTCGTCACGGGCCACCGCCGCGGCGAGCGCGAGCCGCAGTTCGGGATAGCCGCGCAGCCCCACCGCCCGGCAAAAGCGCACCACCGTCGTGGCGGAGGTCCCGCAGACGCGCGCGAGCTCGGATATCGACTGCCTGGCCGCCCCGCCCGGGTCATCGAGGATGACCTGCGCCACCCGGCGCTCGACGGGCGCCAGGCCCGGCAGCAGCGAACGGATGGTGATGAGGATCCCCATGTCAAGGCCCGGCTCGGGCTGCTCCTGGCTGCCCTGCGCGTCGCCGGGCTGCGCCGGGCGCACTGCCGCCGGGGCACTGTCATGTCCTCGTGGCATCTTCCACGAAGCGAACGCTTCCTCACCGGTCTGCTCAGCGGAGGTGGTCTCGCGTCGTCGTGCTCGTGGCATCGGCTGTCCCCTGTGGCGGGCGCTGCTGGCGCTGCTTTCCTCCAGCCTGGCGGCTATACGCGATGTTACCGTTTTCTGCCGAGGGCTCCGCGCTCGTTGCCTTTTGACGTCCACCCGGCCGAAGGCCGGGGTTCCTCCAGCGCAGCTCACGCCGCGCTCCGGCGGGTTCCTGCGTCACCGGCAGCAGCCACGGCAGGCCGCGGCCTTACGTCGCCTCCACAGGCGTTCAGCCTGCCGGCCCGCCCCGCCGGGCATCATCCCCCGGTACATCGAGCAGCAAAGAGCACCGGTTAACGCAACTTCCGGGCTGCCCTCACCCCGAAGGACGGGGCTTGTGCCCGGCACCCCGGTCATGGCACGCCGGCGTACGGCTGGTCCACGGGAACGATGCGGACACCGAGCGGCACCAGGGTCACCGGGATGATCTTGAAGCTTGCCATGCCGAGCGGGATGCCGATGATCGTCAGGCAGAGCAGGATCCCGGTGATCAGGTGCCCGAGCGCCAGCTCCCAGCCGAACAGGATGATCCACAGCACGTTGCCGATGAGCGCGCCGACGCTGGCGCCAGGACGCCGGCCGATCGTCCTGCCGAACGGCCACAGCACGTAGGCGGCGATACGGAAGGCCGCGATCCCGAACGGGATCGTGATGATCAGCACGAAGCACAGCAGGCCGGCCGCGGCGTAGGCGATCGCCATCCACACGCCGCAGAGCACCAGCCAGATCACATTCAGGATCACCCTGATCACGGCTTTCCCTTTCCGAGCGCCGGCGGCTGCACGTCCTGCGCGCATTCCACCATGGGCCGCGCGGCCCATGGCTCACCCGCGGCGGGTGATGGCGGTTCCCCGGGCCACGGGAAATCCTGCTGGCAGCCCAGTACGCCCGCCGGGCGGCAGGCCCGCCCGGCCCAGCTCACGCGGAGACCACATGGCGACTCTCACCGCATGGAAATTCAGCACGCCTTACGGCGCCGACGCCGCGCTGCAGAAGCTGGAAGGGCTGCAGACCCAGCAGCTCATCCAGGTGCAGGACGCCGCGGTCGTCAGCTGGGAGACAGGCCGCAAGAAGCCGAAGACCCGGGAGATGCACTCCACCAAGAAGAGAGGGGCCCTCGGCGGGGGCTTCTGGGGCCTGCTGTTCGGCCTGATCTTCTTCGTCCCGATCCTCGGCCTGGCGATCGGCGCGGCGGCCGGGGCACTGGCCGGCTCGCTGACCGACGTCGGGATCAGCGACTCGTTCATCAAGGAGGTCCGCGAGAAGGTCACGCCCGGCACCTCGGCGCTGTTCGTCCTCAGCTCGAACGCTGTGATCGACCGTGTCAGCGCCGAATTCAAGGGCACCGAGGCGGAGCTGATCAGCACGAACCTGTCCGCCGAGCAGGAGGCCAGGCTCCGCGAGGCATTCGCGCACGAAGAGGAAGCAACGACGGCTGCGCCATAAGGCGCCACGGCCAGGCATCAAGGACACCTCAGCCCAGGCACCGCGCGGTGCCTGGGCTTTGGCCTGCGGGCGCCCGCACGGTTCACCGCCCAGACGGGTTCACCGCTCAGACGGGTTGACAAGCCTGCACAGCCGATCAGCCTGCACGGCCCTGCCTGCACGGCAAGCTGGAAACGGGTACCCAGCGCACGATGGTGCCGCATCGCGGCGCACGGTAGTGCTGCATCGCGCACGCGGGTCCGGCCGTCACGCTCAGGCTGAGGATACGTCCCGCTGGTTGGGGATATGTCCCGCTCCTCCGGCTGTCACGCTCAGGTTGGGGGTATGTCCCGCGGCGCCTGGCCGGCAGCCTGCTGCCTGGCCTGATCGACGGCTATCCGCAGCCGGTCCTGATCCGGAACAGACAGATCAGACCGGATCAGTTCCATCGGCCGATCCTTGAAAGCGTGCACAACGGCGTCGATCGCGGCGCCCGAACTCAGCAGCACCACGGCCGAGGTGCCGGGGCGCAGGTCACCCTTGACGGTCTCGATCATCGAGCCGTCGATGACGGGATGCTGGAACCGGTGCATCATCGCGGCGACCTTGCCGCCCTTCCCGGTCACGTGCTCGTGCGTCACCGGCGCCTCCGCGTACTCCGGCCATCTGAGCACGGCCACGTCGATGACGTCGATGAGATCCTGGGCGTCCAGTTGCTTGAGCTTCACGACTGCGGCGTCAGCTCCCTCGGTTCCCGCGAACCGCCAGACAGTAGTGGTCATCTCTCCCGTTCCTTTCCGGGAAGCCGCAGCGAGCAGCCACTCAAGGCGGTCCCGGGACTCACGGCGGCCCCGGGACCGGGATCACGATCCCGGGCTCACCGCGGTACCGATCAGCGGCGAATAGGCATGAACACCTATGGCCTCAATGAGTGTCCTGCCTGCCGCCCGCCCGTACGTCACCCGGCACGGGTGGTGAATCCGGCCGCGGTCCGGCCGACCGTGGATGCACGGGGCCGGGCCAAGCAAGCCAAGGAGGCAGAGATGGCAGAAACCCTTGAAGACCGCGCCGCAGCCGGGGCGTTCGCGTCGTTCGCGGAGCGTGCCTGGCTGGCGGCCATGGCCACCGCCGCGGGTGTGTTCGCGGTCGGGCTGATCCTGCTGGTCTGGCCGCACGCGACACTGACCGTCGTGGCGATCCTGTTCGGCGTGTCGCTGATCATCGCCGGGCTGATGAAGCTGGCCGAGGGGTTCACCGCGCGGGAGGCCAGCGGCGGCAGGCGCGCGGCCTACATCCTGGTCGGGCTGATCGCCGTGATCGCCGGCCTGTACTGCCTGCGGCACCACGACGTGACGATCTTCCTGCTGGCGTTCGTCGTCGGCGTGTTCTGGATCATCCACGGCGCGGCTGACCTGGGCGTGGCGATAACGGCCGGGCCGTTCCCCGGGCGCGGGCTCCGGGCGGCCAGCGGGGTGCTCAGCCTGGCGGCGGGGCTGGTGGTGCTGTTCTGGCCGGGAATCTCGCTGACGCTGCTGCTCATCGTCCTCGGCGCCTGGCTGATGGTCTATGGCGTCGTGCTGGGCGGTGTGGCGCTGCGGATGCGGCACGCGGGCCGTGCGCTCCGCAAGGGCGCCGCGGCAGGCCAGGCAAAGGCGGCGGGCCGGGTAAGGCAGGTGTCGTGACGCCACAGCAGGGCAGGCGGCGTAGCAGATCGAGCCATGGCCAGAGGCCACCGCATCCCGGCACGACCGCGGTGACCGGCCTGACGTGAAGGGCGGTGTCACATGGCTGACAAGCAGGTATCGCAACCCGGATTCCAGGTCAGCACAGGGCAGGTCATAGGGGGTGCTGTCCTCATCGGAGTCGGCGGCCTCCTTGTCCTGACGGGAACGGCTATGGCGGGGACGGCAGTCGTTACGGCTTTCCGGCGGCGGGTGCAGCAGATGGACGTGCCGCCCAGCGAACTCGCGCGGCAGAACTGGGCCCGGGTCAAGGCAGCGACGGCCGCCGGCGTCAGCGGGTGGCGCAACGGGCAGCCCGCCGCCGGGTACCAGCGCCGCTGAGCGCCAGCCGGCGTGAGCCGGCTGGCAGGCCGCGCAGGGAGGACCACGCGGGGGCTTTTCCGGCCCTGCTTCCGGTGAAGAACCCGAGACAGGCCTGCGGGTCATCCCCGGGGTGAAATCCGCCAGGGGTGATCCCGTCTCACCCCGCTCCGTGCAAGGGTTACTTACTGCAGAGCAGGTTCACCCTGCCGGGTTGAGTTCAGGTACGCCGGCTCGGGGGGCGTAGCAGGAGGCGGCCCGCCCGTGACCGGCCGTGCCGTTTACCTGACCACGGGGGGTACCGACGGGGGGGTACCGATGGTGGCCAGCACGGGGACACGTGAGGCGACACGGCTGCGGCTGAAGCGGCACAGGGCGCAGGCCCCGGACCCCCTGCTGCGGTCGAAGATCACTGCGCCCGGCCTGCCCGTGTGGACCGTCCCGCGTCCCCGTCTCGAGGCACGGATAGCCGAGGGGACGCACGGCCCCCTTACGTCGGTCACCGGGCCTCCGGGAGCCGGCAAGACGGTCGCCGTCGCCTCGTGGGCGGCACATCGCAGCCCCGGCCCTGTCGCGTGGGTCACGCTCGACGAGTTCGACAACAAGCCCGGCGTGTTCTGGCCTTACGTCGTGGCGGCCCTGCGCCAGGCGGGCGTGGCCGTTCCCCGCGCCGCCTGTGCCCTGGCGCACGGGAAAGCAACGGGACACGTGTTCCTTCTCCAGCTCGCGGCTGCCCTGTCCGTCCATGACCCGCCCGTGGTCCTGGTCCTCGACGACCTCCATGCGATCACCGATCCCGCGACGCTCGGCGGGCTCGCCTACGTGATGAGAAACGCGAGACCGGGCCTCCACCTCGTGGTTGCCTCGCGGCCGGACCCGCTGCTGCCGTTGCACCAGTACCGGCTGACCGGTGAGCTGACCGAGATCCGCGCGGGTGACCTCGCGTTCAGTGTGCCGGAATCCGCGCTGCTCATGGCGCAGCACGGCATCACGCTTCCCGCGGCGTCGCTGAAGTTCATCACCGAACGCAACGAGGGCTGGGCAGCAGGGCTGCGCATGGCAGCCATCTCGATGGAGGGGTACCCCGACCCCGGGCAGTTCATGGAGAACCTCATCGCGGCAGACGGCGCCATCGGCGAGTACCTTATGGAAGAGGTGCTGGGCACCCAGCCCCGCGGTGTCCGGGATCTCCTGCTCAGCACGAGTATCCTCGACCGGGTCAACGCGGATATCGCGCAGGAGCTTGCCGGCGGCAGGCACGCGGCACGCACCCTGGAGAACCTGGCGCGGGGGAATTCGTTCGTCCAGCCCCTCGGGCAGGGATGGTACCGATATCATTCGTTGTTCCAGGCGGCCTTGCACCGGAAGCTGCGGCGCGAGCAGCCTGACATCCTGACCGGCCTGCACAGGCAGGCCGCATGCTGGTATCAGTGGAACGGCGGCATCGCCGATGCGGTCCGTCATGCGGGGAAAGCAGGCGACCGGCAGCTAGCGGCCCGGATCCTGGTCGATGAACTCGCCGTCGGCCGGCTGATCGGGCCAGGCAACGGCGAACTGCTCGCGGACGAATTCCGGCAGGTCCCGGATGGCCTGCTGCCGCCGCAGTTCCTGCTCGCCGCAGCAGCGGTCGCACTGTCCGACGGCCGGGACCGGGCGTGCGAGTCCCTGCTCGGCAGCGCCGAGCATATCCTCGCCGGCGCATCGGACGATCAGGAAACTCCATCGCGGTTCGGGGCTGCGCTGGTCCGCTTCGGCCTGGCGTGCCGTTCCGGTGACTTCGGGGCCGCGGCGGCCGCTGCCTCCGGGGCGGTAAGGCTGCTCGAAGGGTTCCCGGAAAACCTGCGGGCGCGGCACCCCGGGGCGTGCGCCCAGGTGCTGTCTGCCCGTGGTGTCGTGGAACTCTGGTCGGGCGACTTCGACAGGGCGGCCCGGCTCCTCGACAGGGCGGCCCGGCTCCTCGACGGAGCGGCATGCGACCCGGTCCCAGCCGGGCGCGCGGGAACTGACCGTGGCTACGCGCGGGCGGCCTGCTGCGGATACCAGGCGCTGCTCGAGGCCCTGCGGGGCCGGCTGGACTGCGCCGCCGAGCTGGCTGATGCGGCAGCCGTGGTACGCGCGGATGGCAGAGCAGGGCACCCTGGCGCCGCGCCAGCGGTCGCGCTCGCGCTCGTCCACCTGGAACGTAACGAGCTGAACGCCTCCCGCAGCAAGCTCAAGCTGGCAGACGCGGCCCTGCGCGCTCATCCCAGCAAGCTGGTCAGCGCTGCCGGGTGCCTGGTGGCGGCGCGCGGCAGCCTCGCCGAGGGACGCGCGCGCGCGACGGCGGAAATGGCCAGGCGTGCACGGGAAGGCTGGTCGCCTCCGCCGTGGCTTGACCACATGCTGCTCGTGGCCGAGTCGCATGCCCACGCCACGTCGGGAGACGCCGGGGCGGCCATGGCCACGGCAGCCCAGGCCGGGCCTGATTCCGCGCTCGATGCGAGGGTCGCGCTCGCCCGCGCGTGGCTGGCGGCCGGGGATATGGCGGGGGCCAGGCAGGCCCTGGCGGGAGCGGCGGAAACCTCCGCCGGCCAGGCCCCAGAGCGGGTACGGATCGAGGCATGGCTGGCGGACTCGCTGCTCGGTTTCCGCACCGCCGATCCGGTGCGGGGCCGGAGCTCACTGGAGCAGGCGCTGAAGCTGGGCGAGCCGCAGCGGCTCCGCCTCCCGTTCGCCGTGGAGCGGAACTGGATCCGGCCCGCGCTGGCACGCTACCCGGAGCTGGCGCGCACTTACCGTCACCTGCTGGACCCCGGGCTGATCCCCCTGGGCCCGGCGCCCGGGGACCCGCACCCGCCACCCGTCCAGGAGGCACCGGTGCTCGTCGAGCAGCTCAGCAGCCGTGAGCACGATGTGCTGCACCGGGTGGCGGACATGCTGAGCACGGACGAGATCGCCTCGGAAATGTACATCTCCGTCAATACCGTCAAGACCCACCTCAAGAACATCTTCCGCAAGCTCGGCGTGACGGACCGCGGTGCGGCGGTCCGCCGCGCGCGGCAGCTCGACGCACTCTGAGCCCGCTTCCGCCACCTGCCCCCGACCGGGCCGGCCTCACCTGCCGGGGTCCGCCTCTGGCAGGTGCCCTCCGTGGCGGCCGGGCCTCGGCCTCACCAGCCGCGCGGCTCCCGGCTCCCGGCCGGCTCTCCCTGGGCGGCCAGGAAAGGCCGCGCGCGCAGTCCCCCGGCCTCACGCGAGGATGCCGTGCTCCCGCGCCCGCTCAACCGCATCGCGCCGGGTGCTCACACCGAGCTTGCGGTAGATCGCCCGGGTATGGGCCTTGATCGTGTTCCGCGACACGTACAGTTCCCGGCCGATCCCGCGCAGGGAGAGCGTTCCCCGGAGCAGGCGCAGGACAGCTTCCTCCCGCTCGGTCAGCGGCTCAGCGGACGGTGTTCCCAGCGATGCGCCGGCAAGCCGCCGCTCCAGCCGGCTGAGGCGTGCCTGCAGGGCCCCGGCGCCATCCGGTGACCAGGCGAGGGCTTGCCCGGCGTCGGCCAGGGCCGCCGCCGCCGCCGGCCGGTCACCCGTCTCCAGCAGTACCGGTGCCAGCCGGAGCTGGGTATCGACGCTGAGCCATGGGCTCAGCGCGAACCAGTGCCGCCATCCGCTGATGGCGCGCTCGAAGCCGGCGCGGGCTTCATGGAGCCTCCCCTGCCGGGAACGGATCGCGCCGAGGGCCACCAGGACAATGGGATTTTCCGGGAACGTGGCGGGACCGCCGCGGACGATCCGCCATGCCTGGTCCGCAAGCTGGTTCGCCTGAGCGAGCCTGCCCTCGTCGGCTGCGACAAGTGCCGCGACGCCCAGTGCATACATCCTGATCAGCGGGGGGGATGCCCCGGCCAGCAGGGCATCCTGCAGCACCGCCGCCGCTCCGGGCCTGCCCGACAGATGCATGCTGAAGCCGAGCGCGGCGCGCGCGAGCGCGTACCAGGGCGATGACCGGTCGTTTTCCATCCCGGTTGCCTCGGCAGCGGACTCGCGCATGACCCGGATTCCCTCGAAGCCGAAGGTGGCCCGGAGCAGCGCCGCCGAGAACTTCAGCGACCGCATGCCGTCGGGGAGCGGGGACATCCGGTCGTCGTGCCGGGCTTCCTCGAAGGCTCCGAGCCAGCGGAGCACGCCGTCACGGTCCCCGGACAGTGCCGCGATCCATGCCGCGCAGTGCGCCGCGACCGGGTCGGCGGCGATCTGGCCGTCCCCCAGGGACCCGATCCACCCGCGAACTGTCGCCATTCTCCCGGCATCCACGTACCCATGCCAGTGTGCGGCGATCAGGTCCACGGCTCCCCGGAGGTCGCCGGCAGACTGCGCGTGGGCGACCGCCTCCTCTACCGACCCGGATACCCGGTGCCAGGCGCTGGCACGTCCGTGCAGGACAGGTACCAGTCCAGGCTCCGTCCGCGCCAGCCGGTCGCGGAGCACCTGCCCGAAGAGATGCTGGTAGCGGTACCAGCACCGCTGGCCGCCGATCGGCACCACAAAAAGGTTTTCCCGTACGAGATGGCCGATGACATCCACCGCGTTGCCGGTCCCGGCGACGGCATCACACAGCGGCGCGGTGAACCGCTCGAGGATGGACGTCCGGAGCAGGAACTGCCGTACGTCAGGCGGCTGGCCGTTCAGTACCTCCTCGGCCAGGAAGCTGGCGATGAAGCGGTTGCCGGCAGTGGCCTGGCGGACGAGGGTGCCGGGCTCCGGGTTGCCGCGCAGGGAAAGCGCGGCGAGGTACACTCCCGCCGGCCAGCCCTCGGTCCGTGTCACCAGGGCCGTCAGGTCGGGCTCGCTCAGCCGGATGCCGCCGGCCGCACGCACGAGCGCAGCGGCGTCCGCCCGGCTGAACCGCAGTTCCCGCGCGCCGATCTCGGCCACGTCACCGGCCGCGCGCAGCCGCGCCAGCCGCAGCGGCGGGTCAGCGCGCGTGATCAGGACGACCTGGACGGACCGCGGCAGGTACCGCAGCAGGGCTTCGGTCTGCTCGTGGCACGTGGGCTCCCGGATCTCGTGGTAGTCGTCCAGCACCAGGACAACGGGGGTACGCAGCGCGGCAAGCTGGCTGGCGAGGGCTACCAGCAGCATGTTCCCCAGCTTCGGCAGGGCGGCCCGCGAGAGGCGCGGGACCCTGCCGCCGAGCTCGGGGCAGGCGCGCTGCAGCGCACCGGTCACGTGCCACCACAACCGGACAGGGTCGTTGTCGCCACGGTCGAGCGACAGCCACGCGAACCGCCTGCTGCCGGCTGAGCTGGCGTGCCATTGGGCCACCAGCGTTGTCTTACCGGACCCCGCGGGCGCTTCGATCAGGATGAGCTTTGCCGCGATACCCGACAGATGCTGGACGAGTTCCGTTCGCGCCAGCCACTCGCTGCGTGCTCTCGGCGGCTGAAGCTTGGCTTCGAGCAGGACCGGGGGCGCTGCCCCGGGCGCCGGCTTCTTCCGGGGGGCGCGAACGATTGCAGCCGGGTCCGGGGCGACCGTCACGGCCCGCCTGTCCCGCTGCGGCCGCCCGCACCCCGCCCACGCAATATCAGACATATCGCTTGAACAGGCGAATATAGCATAAACGTCGTTAGTTGCCCAGTACCGGGCTCCCAGTCAGTGGCACCGGCGGCCCCAGGGCAGGCGGTGGACAGCGCCGTCCGGGGTTCTCTCCGCCGGCGCCGGCGCCTGGTAACACGCAGAACCGCGGTCAGCGGCGCCGCAGCCCGCCGGAGGGGTCACACGCCCCGCTCGGCGGCCACGCGTCCCGATCTGACGGCGGCCACGAGGCGGTCGTAGTCGATCTGGTTCTGGCTGGCGTACGCGGCAGCGAACTCGGTGATCGCACGGTCGAAGATGTCCGCCTTGCCGAGGTAGGCCGCGATGGCTATCCGGTCCCCCGAGCGGGCATGCGCCCGCGCCAGCGACCAGCCGCACAGCGCCGCGTACTGCCGCATGCCGCTGGGCACCATGGCGGCGATATCGAGCGAGAACTTCCAGTCCCGGAGCTGGCGGACGTAGAAGTCGTGGGGTTTCCCGTCGTCGAGACCGGACTTGTTGCGCTGCCAGCCGAGGAAGATGTCGCTGGCCGCCTGCATCAGCCGCTGCCCGGCGACCACACGCTGTCCCTGGTTGGCATGCTTGCTCGCGCCCGTGAAGCTCGCGAGCACCGACTGCTCCGCCTCTTTCACCTGCAGGAACAGCGGGTCGGAGGCATCGCGGCCGAACATCAGGACAATCCAGCAGCGGGTTCCCACGCTGCCGACCCCGACCACCTTCCGTGCCGCGTCGGCGAACTCGAACCGGTCAAAAAGCGCCTGCCGGTCACTGACCAGCGTCCGCTTGTAGCCCGCGAGCAGCCTGGTGAGCCACGCCTCGATGCTGGTGCGGCTGGCCTGCTCGGGCAGCAGGTCGGCGAGGGGCACGACCAGGGGCGGGTCGGCGATGATCCTGGGCTGCCCGTCGGCCATTCTGGTCAGCTTGCTGAGCGCCTGCATGCTGTCGCGCGTGCGGGCCGTGGCCATCCCCTTGTCGACCAGCTTGCGCTGCCGGGCCGTGAGCTGGGCGGCGAGCTGGGCCCGCAGTTCGTCCAGGTCTGCCCGTGCGTACCAGACATCGAGGTGGGCCATCCCGGCGAACTGGCGCATCGCCTCCCGGTACCGCGTGACCGCGGTCATCACGATCTGGGACCGCTGCTTGCCGGGGAACCCGTTCTCCCGGGCGGCGACCTCAAGGCTTGCCGCGAGCCGCTTGATGTCCCACTCCCACGGGCCTGGCAGGGTCTCGTCGAAGTCGTTGATGTCGAAGACGAGCCGGCGTTCCGGTGAGCCGAAGGCCCCGAAGTTCGACAGGTGCGCGTCACCGCAGGCCTGCACGGTAAGGCCGGAGACCGGCGTGGCGGCGAGATCCGCGGCCATCGGCAGGGCGGCGCCGCGATAGTAGGCAAACGGGGACTCGATCATCCTGCCGTAGCGGACCGGCACCAGCTCCTGGAGCCTGCTGGCGGCCTGCCGCTCCAGCAGCTCGATCGGGTCGGTCCGGCTGGCGGGCGGATCGAACGCCGCATGACTCTGCCGCGGAACCGCCGCCCGGGCCGCCCTGCCGCGCTCCGCGTGCTCGGCCGGGGTCAGGCCGGGCCTGGCCGACCCGGCCGGGACCTGCTGCTGCGGCCTCGCCGGCCGCGATGCGGTCAATACGGTCATCGGCGCATCCTCCCCGGCACTACGTCCGCTGGCTGGACCTCATGATCGCGCCTTCCAGCGCGCTACGCGTCATCCAGCCGGGGTGAGATCCCGGCATCGTGACCGCGGGCAGGTCGACGCACAGTTCGACGTGGCGAGCGATCCCGGCGACGTCGGCCGGCCCGGGCCCGCTCATCAGGAACACCTCGGCGCCAAGAGCCTCGGCCTTGCGCTTCAGGTCGAACTTTCCCACCTTCCCGCCGCCGGACCTCGGGTTCATGATCAGGAACGGGCGCCTGGCGGACGGCGCTGCCGGACGCTCGGGCATGCGCCAGTCCGTCTTCCCGCTCGTCAGCGCCGTGCGCGCGGTCATGGCCGCCAGCAGCCACCCCACGGCGGATACGACCGCCACCCACAGCAGCGAGGCGAACGCGTAGACGATGATCACGGTGACCGGGGCAAGGACGAACGCCGCGAGCGCCAGCCAGCGCCACACGCCCCGGTGCGACAGGAAAGAGAACGCGGCGGCCACGCTCACCGCCGCGCACCCGAGGCCCACCGCGACCATCGCGATGCTCCTCAGCCTGGCGAAGACGGCCAGGGTCACGATCGCCAGGGTCGCGAACACGAAGCTCAGGCGCGCGAGCCAGCGCTGCGAGCGCCCGCCCTGGACCCTGGTGCTGGTGGTGGCGGCCGTGTCAGGCATGGGCACGGCGGCCGGCTGTGCTGGCCGGTGGCCTGCCGATCAGCTCGATGAGCCCGAGCACGGCCAGCAGGATGACGGCGAGGACGAAGGCGAGGACGACGGTGGGCTGGCCCCAGAACACGAAGACCAGGGCGGCGATGGCCACGGCGCTGATGCGCAGCCCTCTGCGGTGGGCGTAGGTCCACGGCCCGGTGGGCCCGGTGCGCAGGTGCTCGCCTTGTCCGCGGACCCAGTCCAGGGCGCTGGCGAACGCGGCCCGGCCCCGGACCGCAGCCGCCGAGGGGCCGGCGAAGAAGGCGCCGATGGCCACGACCAGGCCCGCCACCAGGACCACGCGCAGATCGGTCTTGGCGAAGTGGGTCAGGGTGTCGTACACGGCGCCGGCCGCGCCGGCGGACACGCTGGCGGGCAGGGCACCCAGGTAGAAGCCGCGGAAGATGAGCAGGGCGGCACCGAGCACCAGCATGGACGCGGCGACGCCGAGCCCGGCGCCGATCAGGGCACGCCGGCGGCTGCGGGCCAGGTAAACGCCCGCGCCCAGCAGGACCAGCGCGACGACCGGCAGGACGATCTTGAGGATGTTCAGCAGCCGGTAGGCGCTGCGCGCCTGCTCGAGCTTTTTCGCAGGGAACAGCGGGTACGTCGTGTTGACCTCGGGGATCTTGCTGGCCGCCGTGAGCCCCCGGGCGGCCAGGTTCTCCTTCGCCTGGTCGATGAACGGTCCCAGGTTGAGGGCCACCTGCCCGCCGGTGACGGTGAGCGCGGCGTTGTGCTGCCCGGACAGGACCTTCACCATCTGCGTGTGCGCGGCCCGGTTCGCCTCGGTCCACAGCCTGGCGGCTCGCGGGCTGGCCACGAAGGCGGCAACCTGATCGTGGACGAACCCGTTCACGCCGTTGCTGATCGGTCCGGCCAGGCCGCCCAGCAGGGCACTGGCCCGGGTCGCGCCGCGAGCGGACAGCGAGTCGGCCGCCTGCTTGGTCAGCTGCTGCACATCCAGCTCGGACGTGACCGCATTCGTGATCCTGCTGGTCAGGGCCTGCTGGACCGCCGGCTGGCTGATCAGCGGGCTCATGGTCGCCACATAGTCGCTGGTGTTGGAGACCTGGTCGGCGGTCCACACCCCGATCACCGACAGTGGCGCGAGCACGCACCCCAAGACGATCAGCACGCTGGCAACCGGCGCCCGCCACCCGATCCGCCGCCGCGTCCCGGCCGCCTGCTGGCGGTGCGCCTCGTCCACCTCGGCGCGCAGCCGCTCCAGTTCAGCCCGCTCATCCGCCCGCAGGCCATCCCCTCCCGGCGTGACCCCCGGGCCGCCACCACGCCCGGGCCTCTCGCCCGCACCCAGCTCAGACATGCGACCACCTCCCCGCCCGCCCCGGCCAGGCAATACCCGTCAAACCGCGCAGGCGGCCTACCGCTCAGCGTTGCCCGCCCGGCCCGGACCGCACCTCCCCCGTGGCAGGTGAGCCAGCGGCCAGCGCGGGAGACCACGCCCGCTGCTGGCGGGGCCGAGCGCACGGTGATCACGTGCTCCTGGGGAAGGTGAGATAGCCGGCTGCGGCGGCGGGCAATAACCCTGCAGGGGTGAAGCGGGGCGCGCCGCCAGCCCTGAGCATCCAGGTCATGAGACACATAACAGCGCCGGGACTCGCCCGGTGGAAAATCCTTGTGGTGATGATCGGGATCGGGTTGCTCGCGGTGGCCTGCGGCTCCGGCGGAAACAATTCTTCCGGCGCTGCCGCTCCCTCCGGTCAGGCGCCATCACACGCCGCCACATCACCGGCGTCGCCCCATACCTCAGCGGTGTGCCAGGACGCGGCCGCCTTGCACGCCTCGGTCAGCAAGCTCGCGCAGGTGCGGGTGAACTCGGGCACGGTGAACAGCCTCAAGGCCGACCTGCAGGGCGCGAAGTCGGATCTGCCGGCCCTCACGGCCAGCGCGAAAGGCCAGTGGCAGGCGCAGACCGGCGCGATGAAGTCGGCCCTGAACGAGGCTCAGTCCGCCGTGGCCGCCCTGGCCAGCCAGCCCAGCGCCGACACGGCGACGAACGCGGCACACGCGATCGGCGGCGTCAATACCGCGACCCAGAACCTGCTGGCGGCAGTCAATACCGACTGCCCGTCGGTATCCCCTTCACCAAGCATGTGAACATCCCCGGCAGGGCTTCAGAGCCCGGTCGCTGCTGTCGCGTGGCATCGACGCCAGATTTGCAGGATCAGCCCACAGCCTGGAACCACATCCCGGCAATGATGCGTCAAGCATCACAGAAGGCCGAGTTCGCGGCCTCGTGAGACGGCAGCGTACCGCGTAGAGACGCCGAGCTTCCGGTAGATCGCCCGCGTGTGGGTCTTGACCGTGTTCGGCGACAGGTCCAGTTGCCGCGCGATCTCCCCGCGGGACAGCGTCCCCCGCAGCAGGCGCAGCACGGTGGTCTCGCGCCCGGTCAGCGGCTCGGCCAGCGCTGTGATGCCGGAAGCGCCCGAAAGCCGGTGCTGGAGCGATTCCAGCCGTGCGTTCAGGGTCTCCGCCCCATCCGGCAATATGATGAGCACATCCCTGGCCTCGGCGAGCAGCGCAGCCGCCCTGGTGCCGTCGCCCTGGTCGCACAGCACCGACGCCAGCCTGATCAGGGCTTCGACGGTGGGCCAGGGGCTCAGCCCGAGCCATTGCCGTCGTGTCCGCAGGGCCTGCTCGAGTTCGCTGCGGGCCTCCTGCAGCCGGCCCTCCTGCGCCCGGACCACGCCGGTGACCGTGTGTGCGAGGGTGCTCTGCGGCAGGTCGCGAAGGCCGTTGCCGTCCGCGATCTGCTGGGCGGTGTCCGCGAGCGCCCTCGCCTGGTCCAGCCTGCCGTCCTCAGCAGCCAGCAGCGCCCCGCCACACAGGGCGACCAGCCGCACCAGCGGATCATCCACCTCAGTCAGAACCCCTTTCCTGAGCGTTTCCGCCGCGCGCGGGTCGCCGGACAGATACAGGCTGAACCCGTACGCGGCCAGCGCCACTATGCGCCAGGGGGACTGAGACGAGTGATTCCAGGTCGTGTGGTGACGGTCAGTGGTCGTAGGCGATGAGCGACCGCATGACGGGCTGGCTGGTTTTGTCGTTGTGCCA
>Ga0070737_10003289_pt1 | contig 17703 bp, 16 predicted proteins | sample Coa_R1_10_FD_66438 | JGI IMG/M metagenome (GOLD analysis project Ga0070737, IMG submission 66438) | Surface soil microbial communities from Centralia Pennsylvania, which are recovering from an underground coalmine fire - Coalmine... | ecosystem: Environmental > Terrestrial > Soil > Unclassified...
ACCCGGCGCAGCCCCATCAGCGCCTCGCCGACGCGGGCGTCGTCCACGTGCCCCTCGCAGTCGATGCAGAAGTAGTACCTGCCCAGCGCGTCGCCGGTCGGCCGGGACTCGATACGGCTCAGGTTGATGCCACGCACCGCGAACTCGGTGAGGATTTCCATCAGGGCGCCCGGGTGGTCCTCGACGAGGAAAGCGGCCAGCGAGGTGCGGTCCGCACCGGTGGCCGCGGGCAGCGGCCCCGGCCCACCGACCACCACGAACCTGGTGATCGCCCCGGCGTGGTCGTGAACCTTGTCGGCGAGGACCGTCAGGCCATAGCCGGAGGCGGCGAAGGCCCCGGCCAGAGCCGCGTCCAGTTCACCGTCCGCCACCTGCTGGGCCGCCATGGCGTTCGAGGCCGCGGGGCGCCACTGGGCATCCGGCAGGTTCTCGGCCAGCCAGCGCCTGCATTGCGCCTGTGCCTGCGGGTGACCGCCGACGGTCGTGATCTCGGCCAGATCAGTGCCGGGCCGGACCAGCAGGGCGAACTCGATAGGCAGCAGCACCTCGGCGCGGATCAGCAGCTCGCCACCAGTGGCCAGTTCGTCCAGGGTGGCGGTGACGGCCCCGTCCACGGAGCTTTCGATCGGCACGACAGCGGCGTCCGCGGACCCGAGGCGGACGGATTCGAGCGCGGCCTGGATTGTCGCGCAGGGCACCAGTTCTGCCTGCTCAGCGCCGGGCAGGGTACGCAACGCGGCTTCGGTGAACGTTCCTGACGGTCCCAGATAGGCGTATCGCGGCATCGAGTTAGGATGCCATGCTGACGCCGACACTGTGCTTGCCCTGGCCGGAAGTACCCGGCGGCGGGCCCTGGCCGAGCCGGGCCGCGCGGACCGCCTGTTCTTCCTCCGGCGACAACTGCTGGGCGCCGTGGCCGCCTACGACGATCTTCGCGTAGGTCCGGGTCTCCGACCGCCCGTTGATGGATGTCATGACCACACCGTCACCGAGGGCATTGAGCAGCGCCACCGAAAATGACAGCTGCCCTGACATCTCCTCCAGCGCGTCGTACCGGACGATGGCCATGTCGCGCACGGCACGCGGATCAACCCCCGCGGCTCCCACGCTGTTGCCCCGAGCTAGTGCCATGCACTCCTCGACGGCCTTGGCCGCACGGCCTCTCGCCGCCAGGGCGAGAACGACGCCGCACGCGCCAATCAGAATGCCAACCCACGCCACTGTAACCGATGTCACACGGCGCACTATAGCGGTTACACAGAGCCCTCCGCCGGTACTGCACGGTTTGTGACCTGGCGTGATCGCAAGTTGATCACCAGTAGCACTGCGATGATGAGTAGTAGTGACGGCGTCACCCCACGGCGCACCACCGTCACCAACCACCCCATACCGGACGGCATGGCAACCGTCCTGGCCGGCAGGTAACCGATCGCCAGGGCTGTGGTCCTGGCCAGCACGAGCCAGTCGATCGTGGACCAGGGCAGCAGCGGGAGTACCGCCCAGGCCAGGGCGTCATACCAGGGCAGTATGTAGGGACCGGCGGTGAGCCAGGCCAGGGCGAAGGCCAGCACGGCCCGGGCCAGCAGGCTGGCGGTCTCGCGGCCGGCGATCCGGGAACCGGCCGCCACCAGGCCGGGGTCCTGGTCCGGCGGGATCAGCCGGATAGGCCCAGGCAGCTTACGCAGCATCAGCCAGGCCAGGGCGAGCACGGCCACGGCCGCTGCGGCCTTGACCAGGTCATCGGCCGGCCCTTCGCCAGTGCCGAGACTGATCGCCGCACGCACCCAGCGCCAGGGCGTGCCGATCGCCACGTAACTGCCTGCGGACAGGGCGGTTCGCAGCGAAGTGAGCCCGCCGATGGCCAGTGCGGCCGCGGCCACCACGGCAAACCCGGCGATCAGGCCGCCGAGCAGGGGCACGGCCGGGCGGGGTCTGGTCCGGAGCGGAAGGGCCAGCAGGCAGGCCAGGGCCAAGCCGGCCGGGACCAGGACCATGCTCAGCTTGACCGCGAATCCGAGCCCGGCCAGCACTCCGGCGACCGCGGCCAGCAGCGCGCACCGCCCGGCGCCGGCGCCGTCGGCAGAGCGGCGCAGCGCCAGTGCGAACGCGGCGATGGCGGCGACAGCGAACACGATCGCCTGGCTGTCCACGTGCTCGCCCGCCACGAGTACCTGCAGCAGCAGCGGATTGCAGGTCCACAGCAGCGCCGCCCGCAACTGGCGGCCGCGGTCCCGGCCGGCCAGCCGGTGCAGCAGCAGTCCGGTTCCGGCGAACCCGGCCAGGTTGAGCAGGGAAAGCACGAACACGGTGAGCCGGACGGAAGTACCGCCGATGAGTGAGGCCAGGGCTTCGCCGCCGGTGGCCAGCACCCCGTACACCGACGGGCTGGTCTTCCAGTCCTCGACCGCCCTGGCCACCGGGTCACCCAGCCGGGCCAGCGCGTTTGGCGTGGTCAGGTACGGGTTATGTCCGGTGACGAACATGCGCCCGTAAGCGGCGTAGCTGAGATGATCAGAGCTGCCGAACGGAGGCAGCAAGGCGAGCGCGGCGGCGGCGAGCAATCCCAGGGTCAGGACCAGGCGGGGCGACACAGTCCATCCGCGCCGGGCCGCGTGCATGGCCAAGGCCAGTCCGATGGCTCCGGCGAGGATCGCGACGGCGGTGAGGGCGATAACCAGGTAGCCGGACGGATGCGCGACCAGCGACCACGGCGGCTGCCCCTTGTGTCCAGGTAGTGGCGGTTCCATGACCGACGGGCCGAGCCCGGCGACGACGATCGTGAGCACGATGCTCACGGCGATCGCGGCCGCCCCGGCCCTGGCCGAGACCACGGGCCCCACCGAAGTCGGGAGCTGAGCCTCGCCGTGGACCCGGGCGCGCAAGGTCATAGCCGGCGGGCCAGCGCCCTGCCCACGTCGACGAACTGGTGGGCGCGGTGCAATTGGGCCCGCCAGTCGGTCCCGGTGGCCCGGTGGGTCAGCGGGACCTCGACTTCCTGGATCCGCATTCCCTTGCGGAGCAGGTCGATGGTGAGCGCGGTCTCCGCGCCCCACCCGCCCGCGATCGGGCGGGCGGCCTCGAAGGCCGCGCGGGTCAGGCAGCGCTGCCCGTTGAGCGGCTGCGCCGGACGCCATCCGGTCGCACGCTGGATCCCGGCCCCGGACAGGCCGACCACAAAGCCGTGCCCACCCAGCTTGACGGTGCCGCTGAAGACGGCGATGGTCATGTCGGCCTGCCCCTGCCGCACCGGCTTGGTCAGCGGGCCAGCCTGGGCCGCCGAGTCACCGAGGTCGGCGTCGAGGAAGAGCAAGTGCCGGGGAGTGGTGCGGCCTTCCTGGCTGTCCAGCAGGCGCACGGCCTCGGCACCGGTCTCCATCGCCGTGCCCTTGCCCCGGGCTCTGGGGTGCCTGACCACCGCGGCGCCCGCGCCCTCGGCGGCAGCCGACGTGCTGTCCCGGGATCCGTCGTCCACCACGAGAACCAGATCGACGCCGGGCAGTACCGAAGCGGCTTTGACGGTCGCCTGGATGCGGTCGGACTCGTCCCTGGCTGGCATGACGACGGCAACGTCACCGTTTGGAGACATGGGGGAATCCTAGTGCCGCCACCGCGTTCCCCGGCCCGGGCGGCCGAGAACGCTGGGCGCCTGAATTACTGGCCCGGCACCGCCGCCGGGTCATCGAGCACGGTGAACACGGACTCAAGCCCGGTCACCTGCAGGATCTTCCGCACGGCGGGACGCGGGGCGGCCAGCACCAGTTCACCGCCACGCTCGCGGGCCCGGCGCAGTGCGGCGAGCAGCACGTTCATGCCGGTTGAATCACAGAATTCAACCCCGGTCATGTCCACGACCACCCGGGGCAGACCCTCACCGGCCACCGCCGCCGCAAGCTCACTGTGCAACCGCGGCGCCGTATACAAATCTATCTCTCCGGCTACGGCCACCACGGTGCGCTCGCCCTGAGATCGGCTCGAGACCTTAAGCTCCACCTGCGGTACCTTACCGGCCTGAGAGGCGGGCTACCAGTCCGTCACTCAGCGTACTCAAAGATTTAGCTTCCGATACGCTCCGTTGTGCGTCAAGCTGGGGGTGTGCGCCTTTTCAGCTCTGAGCGGAGCGCAGCCTATGAACACCACGGGTGACGACGAGGAACTGGAGCATCTGGCGCAGGGCCTGCCGTTGTCAGCGCCGGTGGCTGCCGATATTGGGCAGAACCGGACAGATCAGCCTTACGTGCCGTATGCCGCCGTGCCCGCAAGCAGGTGGCCGGCCCGGGCGGCCGCGAACGACCTGCCGCCGGGGCATCCCTACGCCGCGCATCCCACACCGGCCAGCGTGCCCGCATCCGCCCCGGCCGGCGTGCCCGCATCCGCCCCGGCAGGGACGCCACCGCCAGCATCCGGCAGCGTCCCGCCGCCAGCCACACCACCGGCCGCGCCAGTGATCACATCACCGGTCAGCTCGCCTTCATCGGCAGAACCGGCGTGCAGCGACCCGGCACCCGCGCCGGGCGACCCGGCACCGGCGCCGAAGGAGCCCGCGCGTACAGGCCGGGAGGGGCACGTGGCCGCCGTCGGGCGCAGTGGGGACGAGCGCGCACCGGAAGCAGCCGCGCATGCCGACTATCTGTTCAGCGGAAGCCCAGCCGGGGAGCCACCGGACGATCCGAACCGGGTCATCCTGCGCAAGCAACTCGACGCACTACGGGGCAGGGCGGCCAGCGCCGCGTCGTGGCAGGAGGCGAGCGCCCACTACGCCCAGCTGGTCAACAGCGACGGCGTCGTGCCGGTGACCGCCCGGTTCACCCGCGACGACATCGAGTTCCTCGGCCGGGCCAGGGAAGAGGTACTCGGCCTCGCCGAACTTGGCCTGCGGCTGCTGGAGCTGCACGCGCCACTGGACGCCGGGGGAATCTCCACCGATCCGTCCAGCCCGATCATGCGGTGCCGGAGCTGCATGTGGCGGTGGCCATGCCCCACGTTCAGCCTGCTCAGTGAGGCAGTCAGCCAGCTTCCGCATCCACGCTCGCCGCGATCCCGCTGACACTCACACCCCCGTGGTTGTGGCAACGGCGTGGCCATGGGGAGCCGTCTCGGAATAGCTCGCGGGCGCAGACATCTGTGTCAGTGCCCGCTACCCGATGCCTGGTCATCCAGTGAACCGGGGATGCGCTGCTGATGGGTGCCCGGGTGTACCGGCCACCATCGGCCCGGGCATCGAACAAAACGTAGAGAAAGTACTGTTATGGTGACACTTTCTCTACGTCATCCTGGGTCCAGCTCGCCCGCCTCCCGGTCACGGGGCCGGGTGAGCTGGAGTGCTGGCGGGCAATCGGCCGGGACGGGCGGAAAGGGCGGAGGCAGGACGGGAAGGGTGCTGTGCGCGCGGGAAGGGCCCACTCGAGGGAAAGGAATGCACTATAGGGATGGAACGGACGCACGCGGCTGGGGGTGCGCCTGGGGCCGGTAGCGGGGCAGGTGCGCCTGGGGCCGGTAGCGGGGCAGGAAGGCGCGGGCCCGGGAGACGGCACGGGGAGGCGCGGAGGGACTGGGAGATGGGGCGGGGAGGGCGCGCGGGGCCGGAGGCGAGCCGGGAAGGCGGGCGGCCCCGGGAAACGGGGCGGGAAGGCCGCGCGGGGGCCGAAGGCGGGGCAGGAAGGGCACACGGGGGGCGAAGGCAGGGCGGGAGGGGTGTGGGGCAGGGGTGCGCCGCGGGGGTGAGGGGGCGATGGTCGGTCAACGGTGCCGGTGGGCACGGTAAACAGTCAGGAAGTCCCGTGGCGGGCATTCAGGCAGTAGCCGTACTCTGGGTGCATGGGACGATTGATCCTGCTTCTGATCGGCGCGTTCTTCGCGGTCATGCTCCTGCTGTGGATCGTGGCCAAGCTGATGGCCTTCTTCTGGATCGCGGTCTTCATCGTGGTCGCGTTCCTGGTCGTCAAGCTGGCGTTCTCGGCGGGCCGGCGCTCGGGGAGCAAGTCCGAAAGCTAGCCCGCTGACGGGCGCGCCTGCGCCCGCGCGGGGGAGCGGCGAGGCCGTCGCTGGAGGCTGCTGTTGGTGGTGGCCGGCAGCACGGCCCATACTGTCGTTTCCTGGTCGCTGCTGAGAACGTCCCAGCGGCCCGCCAGGTGCTCGACAATGGCCAGGCCACGGCCGCCCAGCGCCGACACCGACTGTCTGAGCTGGTGTGGCCGGGTGGGGCTGCCGCCGTCGCTGATCGCGACCTCTACCGTCCCGCCGTGGATCGACCAGCACACTTGGACGTTGCCGCCGGGGAGTGGGTGCGCATGGCGGATCGCGTTGCTCAGCAGTTCGCTCAGCACCAGGATGGCGTCACTCACCGTGGACTCAGGGACGCCGTGTGCACGAAGGTCCGCACCAAGCCGACGGCGGGCGACGCTGACGCTCGATGGTGCGTGCGGGAGCAGAAGGACGCTCGACGCACTCACCTCCCCTGCACATCCCGTCCCGATCCGTGATGATCCACTTCCATCCAGTAAGCCGGGAATGCCCGTTTGAGCGCGTCAGGAAACCGTCGCGACCACTCTGATGTCAACTATTCACTAGAGCGTCACCTAGGCCACACGGTCCGTGAAGGCCAAAGGTCCAGGTGAGGCAGGGATTGCCGGGGGTACCGGACCCAGCGCGGCGGGGCGAGGTGCTTGGCCGGGAGTTCAGCAGGCGCTTCCGCTGAAGCACCGGCGGTAGCGGGCGGACGGCATGGCAGACGGAGTCGCCGGCCAGGCGGCTGAACCCGCGTCAGGCGGGAGATGGGCGAAGGTCTCGGCTGAGGTGGCAGAGCCACGGTCAGGCGGAATGGTGGGCGGGCGCTTTGGCCGGAGTTCCAATGGGCGTTTCGGCCGGAGCTTCTGCGGGCGTTTCGGTTGCGGCTTCAGTGGGCGCTTCCGCTGAAGCACCGGCGGCGGTGGCGGGCGGACGGCACGGGCAGACGGCGGGCGCTTCCGCTGAAGCACCGGCGGCGGGCGGACGGCACGACAGACGGAGTGGCCTGGCCAGACAACCGAAGTCTCGGGACCAGACGAGATGTTGGCCGGGTTTCAGCGGGCGCTTCCGCTGAAGCACCGGTAGCGGCGCGCGGCACGACAGACGGAGTCGCCGGCCAGCCGGCTGAACCCGCGTCAGGCGGGAGATTAGGCGAAGGTCTGGGCTGAGGCGGCAAAGCCACGGTCAGACAGGATGGTGAGCGGAGGTTTCGGCTGAGGTGGCAGAGCCGCGGTCAGACGGGATGCTGGGCAGGCGCTTCGGCTGAGGTGGCTAAGCCACGGTCAGGCGGAATGGTGGGCGGGCGCTTTGGCCGGAGCTTCGATGGGTGCTTTGGCCGGAGCTTCTGCGGGCGTTTCGGTTGCGGCTTCAGTGGGCGTTTCGGCTGGAGCTTCAGTGGGCGCTTGCGCTGAAGCGGCGGTGGCGGAGGGTGGGGCGGCGTCGCCGAGTATGCCCTCGGCCACCAGGCCGCGCAGCAGGCCGCCCAGGCCGGTGGCCAGCCCGGCCCGCTCGGCGTCGGTCAGCGAGGCCATGATCCTGGCCTGCCTGGACTGCCAGGACTGCCACAGCTTGGCCGCGATCTCGGTCCCGGCTGGGGTGAGGTACAGCCGGACGTAGCGCTGGTTGCCCTCGTCGCGGCCGCGCCTGATCCAGCCCTTCTGCTCCAGCCCGGCGGCCAGCCGGCTCACCGTGCTCTTCTCTAGGCCGAGCAGGCTGGCCAGTTCACCCTGGGCGATTCCGTGCGCGGCGAGCAACTGGACGAGCGCGCGACCCTCGGACGCCGATACGCTGAACTCGGCAGCCGCGTCCGCGGTGCCGTCGGCGATGGCCGGGGTCAGCACCCGCAAGAGCTGAGTCAAGAGCTGTCCAAGCTCTGGGTCGCCGTTCAAGCTTTCCACAGCAATAGTTGTACCGCACAACCATGAGGATGGTACATTCTGCGCGTGACAGTTGCGCTATACAACTCACCGGTGCGCGGGCCGGGCGCTGAGCGCTGCCTGGCTGGAACCGCCGCCACCCCGCGCCGCCCGCACCCCGGCTGGCCAGCCGCAACCGCGGCAACGCGCCGCCAGCACCCATTCTGCCCAATAGGCTCTCTGGCATGAGTGGCTCTCGCACGGGTGGCCGTGGGCAGCTGAGCGCGCCGGGCGGGCTGAGCGGCCGCGGGCAGCTGCAGGGGCCCGGGAGCCTGGGCGGTTCGGTGACCGCCGGGGCGGAGACGGCCGACGGCGCCGACGCCAGCCAGAACACCATGGTGCCCGAGGGCAACTTGGCTGAGCTGGCGAAACAGTACGGCCTCAAGCCGAGCGCGGCCCGGCCGCCGCTGATCGAGTACATCAAGCGGATATGGCAGCGCCGCTTCTTCATCACCGGCTTCGCCACCGCGCAGAACATGGCCATGTACACCGAGGCGCGGCTCGGCCAGGTCTGGCAGATCCTGACGCCGCTGCTCAACGTGGCCGTCTACTACCTGATCTTCGGCCTGATCCTCAACACCAAGCGCGGTGTGCCCGACTTCATCGCGTTCCTGGTCATCGGGGTCTTCATCTTCAACTTCACGCAGCGCTCGTTCATCATCTCCTCGCGGGTGATGTTCGACAGCCTGCCGCTGATCAGAGCGCTGTACTTCCCCCGGGCCTGCCTCCCGCTCGGCTACGTGCTGATCGAGCTTCAGCAGCTGGTCATCTCCCTGATCGTGATCTTCGCGACCGTGCTGGCGGTCGGCCAGCCGGTCACCTGGAGCTGGCTGCTGATCATTCCGATCCTGCTCATGCAGACGCTGTTCAACGTCGGCGCGGCGTTCATCCTGGCCCGGTTCGGGTCGGGTTTCGACGACGTCAGCCAGCTGCTGCCGTTCGTCGTGCGGACCTGGTTCTACGCCTCCGGCGTCATGTTCAGCATCCAGACCTACAACAACCTGGCGCAGCACCCGGTCATCGCCAAGGTGCTGCAGTACAACCCGGCGGCGATCTACATCACGCTGATCCGGGACGCGCTGCTCAGGTCGCAGCAGCAGAGCATGCCCGGCAGCAAGCCGTTCAGCCATGATCTGTGCACGCAGTACTACCACCCACCCCCGTACACCGCGCAGCAGTTCGGTACCCACGCGAACTACGAGAAGTTCCTGGCCCGAAACCTGTTCAACAGCGCGCACTGCCACGCCGTGGTGGCCATGAACAACCTGTGGCTGTTCGGCGCGCTGTGGGCCGTGGTCATCCTGGTGGTGGGGTTCATCTTCTTCTGGCGGGCGGAGGTGCAGTACGGCCGTGGCTGACCCAATGGTGGTCGTGGACGACCTGCACGTGGTGTACCGGGTGTACGGCGCCGGTGGGGACCGGGGCACCGCCGCCACCGCGATGCTGCGGATGCTGCGCAGGCAGCGCCGCCCCTCGGTGCGCGAGGTGCACGCGATCAGGGGCGTCTCGTTCGTGGCCTACCGCGGCGACGCGGTGGGGGTCATCGGGCGCAACGGGTCAGGCAAGTCCACCCTGCTGCGGGCGATCGCCGGCCTGCTGCCGGCCGAGCAGGGCACCGTCTACACCGACGGCCACGGCGCCCTGCTCGGCGTCAACGCGGCGCTGCTCGAGGACCTGACCGGCGACAAGAACGTGATACTCGGCTGCCTGGCGATGGGCATGACCCGCCAGGAGGTCAAGGAGCGTTACCCGCAGATCGTGGACTTCTCCGGGGTGGGCGACTTCGTCAACCTGCCGATGAAGACCTACTCGACCGGCATGGGCTCCAGGCTCAGGTTCGCGATCGCGTCGGCCAAGAGCCACGACATCCTGCTCGTGGACGAGGCGCTGGCCACCGGCGACGCGGAGTTCCGGCAGAAGAGCCGCAGGCGCATCGACGAGCTGCGCGCCCAGGCCGGAACGGTCTTCCTGGTCGCGCACAACCTGGCCGAGGTCGAGGAGAACTGCAACCGGGTGATCTGGCTGGAGAAGGGCCGGATCGTGCAGGCGGGCGACGACGTGCCCGGCATCATCGACGCCTATCTGCGGGCCTCCGGCGGCGAGCCGCGGGTGCGCGAGCCGGCCAAGGCCTGACCCGGCCACGGCCTGACCCGGGCCAGGGGCGACCGCGCTGACCCACCGGCCCGCGGAACCCGGCGCGGGCCGCGCGGCGGCGCTGATCTGCCGGTTTGATGGCCCATGGGCGGGTTGGCGGCAAATCCCCCTGACGTTCCCCATAGCATGCGGCTGCCCGAATGCGCTGCTACAGTACTGCCTGGCCTGTTCGCCTCCCGCACACAGCTTGCGCCGGCGATCGCGCCGCCTATTGCCGGGGGGTATTCCGGTCGGGAGCAGGCGGCATACGAAGAGAGGACGGCCCTCCCGTCATGCCTTCACCTAAGGGAATTGTTGTCACCGGGCTGCCTCGCAGTGGCACTAGCTGGATCGGCAAAATGCTCGTGGCGGGCGGCGAGGCGATCTACGTCAACGAGCCGCTCAACCCCCGGCACCCGCCCGGCCGCTCACCCGGCGTGCTGAACGCCGACATCACCCACCGGTACCAGTACATCTGCGCCGACAACGAAGCGCCCTGGGTGACCGCGTTCGGTGACCTGCTCCGGCTGCGCTATCACCTGGTGGCCGAGCTTCGCCGCAACCACTCGCCCTACGACTTCGCACTGGCGGCGAACTACGCCAAGGACTTCACGGTGGGCAAGGTCCGTGGCCGCCGCGCGCTCATTGACGACCCGTTCGGGGTCATGTCGTCGGGCTGGTTCGCGGAGCGGATGGGCTGCACGGTGGTGCTCAGCGTCCGCCAGCCGGTCTCGGTCGTCGGCAGCTGGCGCAAGCTCGGCTGGAAGGCCCTGCTGAACGAGGTGCTCGGGCAGCCGCTGCTGATGCGCGACCTGTTCGCCCCGTACGCCGGCGAACTGCAGGCGGCCGAGGACTCGGGCGACCCGGTCCGCCGCGCGGCGCTGCTGTGGCGGGTTACCTACGCCGCGCTCGGTGACCTGAACGAGCGGAAGCCGGGGCTGCTGCACATCCAGCGCTACGAGGATCTGGCCATGAACCCGGAGGCCGGGTTCCGCGAGCTGTACGCGGTGTGCGGGCTGTCCTGGAACGAGCGCGCCCGCAAGCACATCCTCTGGGCCACCTCGGACCACGGCCAGGCCAAGGCGAACCGGACCTGGACCGGCGTGTTCTCGCGCACCGCCTTCAAGCCGATGGACTCGCGCGCGGCGCTCGGCGCCTTCCGGGACCGGCTCTCCCCGGAGGAGATAGACAAGGTGCAGGAGATAACCGCCGACGTGGCCGCGCGGTTCTACGACGCCAAAGACGACGTCACGTCCTCCTGACGGGACTGGAGGAGGGTCCATGGCACGGCCATGCATCCGGGCGAGGGCACCGCTCCGGATCTCATTCGCCGGCGGAGGCACGGACGTCCCGCCGTTTCCGGAGACCGAGGGCGGCTGTGTGCTCAGCGCCACCATCGACCGTTACGCCTACGGATCCCTGGTCCCGCGCACCGATCGCATGGTCACGATCGAGTCGGTGGACTTCAAGACCACCGCCGAGATGAAGCTCGACGAGGAGATTCTCTACGACGGCAGCCTCGACCTGATCAAGGCCGCGGTGCGCAGGTTCGGCAAGGAGGGCACCGACGGCTACGACCTGGTGCTGCGTTCCACCGCGCCACCGGGGTCTGGCCTCGGCTCGTCGTCGACGATGATGGTCGCGCTGACCGGGCTGCTGGCCGCCCACCACGGGCGCATGCTCGACGACTACGAGACCGCCGAGCTCGCGCACGCCATCGAGCGCGTCGACCTCGGGATCGCCGGTGGCATGCAGGACCAGTACGCGGCGACCTTCGGCGGCTTCAACTTCATTGAGTTCGGTGACCGGGTGATCGTCAACCCGCTCCGGATCCGCGATGACATCGCTCACGAGCTGGAGCTGAGCCTGCTGCTGTGCTTCACCGGCATCACCCGGGCCTCGGCCAAGGTGATCGAGGACCAGACCGCGCGGGCGAAGGCGTCCGCCGGGGAAACCATGGCCGGGCTGCGGGCGCAGAAGGAGCTGGCGGTGGCCATGAAGGCCGCCCTGGTCACCGGCGCGCTGCAGGAGTTCGGTGAACTGCTCGGCGAGGCGTGGGCGCAGAAGAAGAGAATGTCGCCGCTCATCACCAATCAGCGCATCGAAGAGCTGTACGACATCGCCCGCGGCAACGGCGCGCTGGGCGGCAAGATCACCGGCGCCGGCGGTGGCGGTTACATCCTCTTGTACTGTGACTTCACCAAGAAGCACCGGGTTATCGAGGCCCTCGAACATGCTGGTGCCGTCATCACCGAGTTCGCTTTCGACACCAAGGGACTAACGACATGGCGAGTGTGAGCATGAGCGACGTCGTGGCGCCGGGCGCGGAGCGGGCGCGCGAACGGCTGACCCAGGCGGCCGCGATCAAGCAGCAGATGGCCGAGGGCGGCTTTCCCGACCAGGCGGTGCAGGTCGCGCACGTGATGATCAGCGCCCTGCGCTCCGGCGGGAAAGTGATCTTCTTCGGCAACGGCGGATCCGCACAGGACGCCGGGCATCTCGCCGCCGAGCTGATGGGCCGGTTCGCCTTCGACCGGCCCGGCCTGCCCGCGGTCAGCCTGCCGGACGCGACCGCGGCCATGACCGCGATCGGGAACGACTACTCCTACGACGAGGTGTTCGCCCGTCAGGTGCTCGGTGTCGGCCGGGCGGGAGATGTCGTGGTCGGGCTGAGCACTTCGGGTAACTCAGCCAACGTGGTCAAGGCGCTCGACGCGGCGGCCGGAGCCGGGATGACCACGGTGTCGCTCACCGGATCGCAGGGCGGGAAGGCCGCCGCGGTGGCGCAGATAGCCATCCGGGTCCCGACCGACGACACCGCCCTGGTGCAGGAGGCGTGCATGCACCTCGGCCACACCATCTGCGAGATGGTCGAGGCGGCCCTGTACGCACGGCCGGCCTGAGCGGCCGGTCTGACCGGCGATCCGACGGGTCACCCGGATATGCCCGACGCCAGGCTGCGCGGTATCCAGACCGTCTTCCTGGACCGGGACGGGACGATCAACGTCAAGCAGCCGGAGGGTGAGTACGTCACCTCACCCGCCGAACTGGTGCTGCTGCCCGGGGCCGCCCGGGCGGTGGCCCGGCTCAACGCCGCCGGGGTGCGGACCATCCTGGTGACCAACCAGAGCTGGCTGTCCAGGACGGCCGGGGGTGCCACCCGCTACGCCGCGGTGCACGAGCGCCTCATCCAGCTGCTCGCCGCCGAGGGCGCGAAGCTCGACGCCGCCTACCATTGCCCGCACGCGCGGGACACCTGCGACTGCCGCAAGCCACGGCCCGGCATGCTGCGGCGGGCGGCCGAAGAGCACCAGATCGAGCTGGACAAGAGCGTGATCATCGGTGACAGCGCGTCCGACCTGATGGCCGGCCGGGCGGTGGGCGCGTCCACCATCCTCATTCGCCCCGGCCCCGGCCGCGGCACCGACGGCGGCGGCACCGACGGCGGCGGCACCGACGGCGGCACCGGCGAAGCGGCGGCCGCGCACGCGGACACCGTGGCCAACGACCTCGACTCGGCCGTGCGGCTGATCTTGCAGGCCGGCACCCCCGTCAGCTGACCTGGGGCCGGGGAACGCGCCGGCGACGGGCCGGCGACTGCGCTACCGGCTGAAACGGCGCATCGCGGCCCGGGTCAGCAACGCGATCGCGAACGGCAGATCGTCGCGCAGGTACCGGCCGGCCAGGCGGCGGGGCTCGTGCATCAGCCGGTGCATCCACTCCAGGCCGAGACGCTGCAGCAGCGGCGAGGCCCGGCGGACGATGCCCGCGGCCATCGTGATGCCGCCGCCGCAGGCCAGGTACCACGCGCTGGGCCAGGCCTGCCGGAGCTGCTCGATGAGCCGTTCCTGCCGGGGGAAACCCAGGCCCACGAGGACCAGGTCAGGTTTGGCGGCGGCGACCGCGTCCACCGTCTGCCGCACGCCTTCGTCGGTCTTGTCGAAGCCGAACGGCGGCGAGTCGGCCCCGGCGACGCGCAGACCAGGGAACCGGGAGCGCAGCGCCTCGGCGGCCTTCTCCGGCACCCCCTCCGCCCCGCCGAGCAGGAACACCGACCGGCCGTCGGCGGCGGCGGCTTCACTCAGTGAGAAGACCAGGCCGGACCCGGTGACGCGGCCCGGCAGCGGCTGCCCCGCCACCCGCGCCGCCCACTCCAGCGGCGCCCCGTCCGCGACGACGAACGAGCCACCGTTCAGCAGGCTCACCAGGGCGGGCTGGCGGCTCACCGCCCGGGCCACGTCCACGTTGACCGGGTAGATCGAGCCGCCCCGGCCGGCCGTCCACGCCGCCCGGACCTGGCCGATCACTTCCGTCTCGGTCAGCGGATCGAGGCCGACGTCGCCCATCTGCACTCGGCCCTGCCCCGGCTGCGTGGTCTCCGCTGATGTCATGTCCGTCCTCTGCGGCTTCGGCAAACTCTGTCGGATCCTGCCACACATTCTGGCCACACATTCCTGCCATACGGTGGCCGGCCGGTGCACACTACGGCCGGCCGATTCCGGCCGGCCGGACCAGTCCCGCGCACCGGTCAGGTGATGGCCCAGATTTCGCCGGCCTGACCGTAGCAGTCCTCCTGGACGAGGGCGGTGCCGTTGGTCGTGCTGTTGCCCGGGTCGTCCAGGCAGCGGCCGGAGTTCACGTTGATCAGCTCACCGCCGTCGCCGGTGGACCACTGCTGGTTCTTCGTGGTTCCGCAGGTTTGCAGCACCACCGTGGCCCCGTCCAGCTTGCTGCTGCCGGTCACGGTCAGGCATTTGCCGCCCAGCCGCAGCGTCTGGTCGGGCTCGTCGGTCCACTTCTCCGCGGCGCTGCCGTTGCAGGCCCAGATCTGGATCTTGTTGCCGTTGGTGGTGGCGTCCCCGTTGTCGTTCACGCACATGCTGGTGATGCCGGACTGCACCGGGCTGGCCGGCGGGATCCACGCCTGGTTGGCCCCGCCGTCGCAGTTCCAGACCCATAGCTGCCGGCCGTTTTTCTTGTCGCCGCCGGGGTCGGCCAGGCACATGTCCGCGGCCGTGTTGTAGAGCTGGCCGGCCGAACCGGTGATCATCCACTGCTGGGTGGGGGAATCGGTGCAGGTGTCCAGCACGACCAGGGTGAACGGTGCGGTCTTGCCGCCCTTCAGGTCCATGCACTTGTTGTGGGTGATGAACACGCCCGCCCCGCCGGGGTTCCCGTCCGGCTCGAACTCCCACTTCTGCGAGGCGGTCGCGTTGCAGGCCCACTCGTCGACCACGGTGCCGTCGCCGTGCAGGTCGTCCAGGCACTTACTGTCCAGGTCCAGGTCCACCGGCCCGGAGACCACGTCGTAGCCGGTGGTCAGCGACTTGGCCACCACGATGGAGAACTTGACCGTGCCGACCGCACCCGTGCTGTCCTTGGCCTTGACGGTCACGGTGCTCGTGCTCGCCGAACTGCCCAGCGTGCCGGTGATACGGCCGGTGCCCGCGCCCATCGACAGCCCGGACGGGAGGCCGGTGGCCGAGTACTTCAGGGCCAGGCCCGCCGAGTCGTTGGCCTGCATGGCTATGAACACCGGCGTGCTGGCCTCCAGGTCCTGCACGCCGGGGTCGGTGAGCGTCACCACGTTGCCGGACACCGAGTTCGCGAACGCCCCGGTGCCGTCCGGGGTGCCCATGCCGGACGGGCCGTCGTAGCCGGTCTCCGCGTTGCAGAGGTACTGCCGGTTCGGCTCGCAGGTCCCGTTGGAGCCGGAGGTCACGTCGTACAGGTCGGCGGCGTGCCCGCTCTGGTACGGGTAGGAGGCCGGGTAGGTGCCGGCCTTCGGCGGCCCGGCCAGCGCGTACACGGACGCGATGATCGGCGCGGGCACGCTGAAGCCGCCCGCCTCGGTCCAGCTGCCCTGGGTGTAGATGGCGACGCCGGTGGCCGGGTCGGCCACCGCGGCCACGTCGTTCTCGGTCCGGTTCAGGCATCCGGTGGGGCTGGAGTCGTCCACGGTCTGCCACGCTGGCTTGGCCTCGGTCAGCGAGCAGCCGGAACCGGTGCCGGTGCCAGAGCCGGAGCTGTTCCACACCGTCTCGGTCCAGCCCCTGGGCACGTCCGGGTTCTGGGTCAGCGTGGTGCCGCCGACCGCGGTGACGAACGGCGAGGCCGTCGGCCAGGTGGTGCCGTAGCCGTACTCGCCGGAGGCCACCGTGATGGCCACCCCCGCGTGGTTGAAGTACTTGTCGTACATGCCTTCGGTGGCGTACTCCGAGCTGTTCCAGCTGTTGGTCACGAAGCCGGCCCCGCTGGTGGCCGCGGTGTCCTCGGCGGGGCCCAGGTCGGGAATCAGGTCCGAGGTGGCCTCGACCAGCAGAATGTGACAGTTCGGGCAGATGGCCGACACCATGTCCAGGTCGAGTGAGTCGGTCGTCTCCCAGCCCAGGTTCACACCGGTGGGCGGCTTGGGCAGCGGCGTCGGCTGGCCCTGCTCGTTCTCCTTGGTCACGCAGCCGGCCCCGGTGGTTGTGTTGCAGGCGGGCAGGCCGTATTCGGCCCGGTATACCGCCAGGTCGGACACGGCGCTCGGGTCGTCGTACGCGGACACTACGGCCACCGTCTCACCGACGCCGTCGTTGGCCGACGCGCTGGTCAGGTTGTAGGCGCTCTGCAACTGGGCCGGCCCGTACCCGGCGACCGCCTGCTGCGGGACCACCCCGTGAGAGTGCTTGGCGCTCACCCGGACCAGGGACAGGCACTGCATCTGCCCGGCCCGCTGCGCCCGTGGGCAGACCTGGCGCTCGCCGGACGGCAGCCGGGGGGCCGAGGGCTGGTCCAGCAGCCGCTCGGCCGACAGCGGCGGCCGTGGCTGCGCCGGGGGCTTGGCCGGCCGCCCGGTGGCCGAGGGGGCTGACGCGGCCGGGCCGGCCGGCGCGGCCGAGGCCGCCGGGCTGACCGCGAGACCCGCGGCTATCACTCCCGCCGCCCCGATCAGGGCCCCGGCCCGGCGCGGGCGGAACACACCGAACGGCCGGGTGGCACGGGTCGGCGAGCGCAGTTGCATGGATCAGTTCCCTCCGTGATCCATGAGCCCCCCGCCCGCGGGAGGGGGACAGCCTGGAGAATGCCGGTGGCGCCGCGTCCCCGACGCCCCCCTTGGGCAAGCTATACCAGAATCCGCACAGATCTCCAGAACAGTTGTCGGATGCACACAAACTGGAATGACGCGTAATCGCAAGACGACCATTTCCCTAGGCGAACTGACACAATTCACGGCCGGCCACCGGCCGGGCCGAATGGGCACCCGGCCGGCTCAGGCGTGATCAGACCGCCTCAGCGTCAGCCGCATCGTCGTGCCGCCTTCCGGCCGCGACAGTGCGGTCAGGTCACCCGCCTGGGCCCGGGCCAGCCGGCGGGCGATGTACAGGCCCAGGCCGATGCCGCCGAACCGGCGCCGGTCGCCGGTGTCGCCCTGCACGAAGCGCTCGAAGATCCGCTCGTGATCGCCCGGCGCGATGCCGATGCCCTCGTCCGACACGGCCACCTCGATGTGGTCGTCCCAGACGGTTGCGCGCACGGACACGGTGCCGCCGCCCGGCGAGTACTTGTAGGCGTTCTCCAGCAGCTGGCCGATGATGATGTCGGTGGCGAGCTCGTCACCGTAGGCCGGGGGCATCTGCCCGGGGATGTCGCAGGCCAGCACGTG
>Ga0070737_10003290_pt1 | contig 17691 bp, 14 predicted proteins | sample Coa_R1_10_FD_66438 | JGI IMG/M metagenome (GOLD analysis project Ga0070737, IMG submission 66438) | Surface soil microbial communities from Centralia Pennsylvania, which are recovering from an underground coalmine fire - Coalmine... | ecosystem: Environmental > Terrestrial > Soil > Unclassified...
ATCAGCGGCGGCGGCGCGATGTTCATCGAGCCAGGCAATACCATCACCTATTCGCTGTACGCGCCGGAAACCCTGATCGCCGGCATGGGTTTCCAGGAATCCTACGAGTTCATGGACGCATGGGTGATCGATGCGCTGCAGGGGCTCGGCATCCACGCCTGGTACCAGCCGCTGAACGACATCACTTCGCCGGCCGGCAAGATCGCGGGCGCGGCACAGACCCGCCGCGGCGGCGCGGTGCTGCACCACGTCACGATGGCCTACGACATCGACACCGCCAAGATGCTGGACGTGCTCCGGATCGGCCGCGAGAAACTGTCGGACAAGGCCACCCAGAGTGCCGCGAAGCGCGTCGACCCGCTGCGCAGCCAGACCGGCCTCGCACGCGCCGAGGTCATCGACAAGATGATCGCGACCTTCCGTCGCCGCTACGGACTCGCCACCGGCCGGCTGCATCCGCACGAACTGGAACGCGCCGGCACGCTCGCCGAGTCCAAGTTTTCCTCGGCTGCGTGGACCGGTATCGTTCCGTAGCCCGGCGAGTCGAAAGTCGACGCGTGGCGGGGTCCCGAGCGGGAACTTTCCGCCAGGTCCGCTTTCCCATTTCGAGCTCCTTTCATCGAGCTTCCCCACAGACCCGGACGGCCGGCGCAATGAAGGCCCCAAGCTCTCTCCTGATCCTCGCCGCCGGTCTGCTGGCCGCACCCGCGTTCGCGCAAACCACAGGCAGTCCGCTGAATCTGCAACTGCCGCCCGGCGACATGCCGGCCGTTGCGAGCACCGCGACCAAGCCTGCGCGTCCCGACCCGGCAGCAGGACCTGCAACCGCCAGCACCGCTGTGGTCAGTGGCCATGCCGCGCCGGGCGTGTACTACGGCGACACCAGCGGCCGCACGTACAAGACGGCCGAGACGCGGGTTCCAACCTGCGACGATTCCACTTACAACCAAGCGCAGATGCACGGCAGCGTCACGACGGGCGTGTACAGCGCCGGCCACCGGGGCAGTGGCAGTTGGGGCGGAGCGACGGTCGACATCAGCAAGGCCTTCGGCAGTTGCGAGCATCCAACCGGCGGCGTCAGCATCACGATCGGCGGCGGCAGCGGGCGTTTTCACGGCCACTGATCACGTTGCGCCTGTGCCGGTGGCGTGATCGGATAAAGTGCGCGGCAGCACTTTTCTGCCATTCGCGATAAGGGGCCCTCCTCATGCGCTGGATCCGACGCGTCGCCATCGCGCTGATCGTGGTCGTCGTGATCGTGCTGGCGATCGGTTGGCGACTGCTCGCCGGCAGCCGGCCTCAGGCTGATGGCACCGTGACCGTCCAGGGCCTGTCGGCGCCGGTGACGATTGCCCGCGATGGCGACGGCATCCCGACCATCACCGCGCGGAATCGGCGCGACCTCGCCTACGGGCTCGGCTTCGCGCATGGGCAGGAACGCTTCTTCCAGATGGATCTGCAGCGCCGCGACGCCGCGGGTGAACTGGCGGCGCTGGTCGGGCCGAAGGCGCTCCCCATCGATGAAAACCACCGCATGCACCGCTTCCGCGCCCTGGCGGAACGCGAACTGGCGTTGATGACCCCGCCCCAGCGCAAGTTGGTGGATGCCTACACGGCAGGCGTCAACGCGGGACTGGCGCACCTTTCCGTGCGTCCTTGGGAATACCTGCTGCTCGGGGCGAAACCGAAGCCATGGACCGATGCCGACAGCATCCTCACCATCGATGCGATGTATTTCGATCTGAACCAGAACGGCGACGACCAACGTGAATTGAACATCGCACGGCTGCGCGCCGTGCTGCCGCGCCCGCTCGCCGATTTCCTGCTGGCGCCCGCTCCGCGCTGGGAAGCGCCGATGCAGGGCGGACCGACGCCGCCCGTCGCGATGCCGGACGCGTCCGTGTTCGACCTGCGCAAAAATGAATCCCTCTCCCTCCGGGAGAGGCGGCGCGGAGCGCCGAGCGCGCAGCGCTGGGGTGAGGGTCCGGGATCGCAAAACCACTCGAGTCTCGCGCGAATCGGACCAAGTGGTTTTTCCGAACCCTCATCCGGCGCTTCGCGCCACCACCGAGTTTTCGGCCATGGACGGCGGTTGTACCCGGAGGGAGAAGGGAACAGCGATGCCGCGAACACAGGCGTCGGCAGCAATGGTTTTGCCGTGGGCGGTGCGCTCACCGGCGGCGCCGCGCTGCTGGCCAACGATCCGCACCTGCACCTGCGCGTGCCGAACATCTGGTATCGCGCGCAACTCCGCTATCCCGATCCGGCCAATCCGAAAAAGATGATCGTGTTGAACGGCGTCACCCTGCCCGGCGCGCCGGCCATGGTCATCGGCAGCAACGGCCATATCGCGTGGGGTTTCACCAACACCGAAGGCGACTGGATGGACTGGGTGCGGGTGATCCGCAATCCGAAAAATCCGATGCAATACAGGACGCCGGACGGGTGGGCCACGATCGCCAGGCACGACGAAACGATCCACGTGAAAGGCGCGTCCGCCGTGCACACCACCGTCGAGGACACCATCTGGGGGCCGATCATGGCCAAGGACACCGACGGCACGCCGCTGGCGCTCGCCTGGATCGCGCAGGACCCGCGCGCGGTCAATCTCAACCTGATGAAGCTCGAGACGACGGCGACCGTCGCCCAGGCATTGGCGCTCGCGCCGACCATCGGCATCCCTCCGCAGAATCTCGTGGTCGCGGACACGCAGGGCAACATCGGCTGGAGCGTTGCCGGCAGCGTGATTCCCGTCCGCGCCGGCTTCGACCCGTCGGTGCCGGCCGACTGGTCGAAGCCCGGTACCGGCTGGATCGGGTATGCGACGCCGGACCAGGACCCGAAGATCGACAACCCACCCGGATCGCGCATCTGGACCGCCAACCAGCGCATCGTCGGGGGCGAGGCGCTGAAACTCATCGGCGACGGAGGCTACGACCAGGGCGCACGCGCGCAACAGATCCGCGATGACCTGCGCGCCGGCGATCATTTCATCCCGCGCGACATGCTCGACATCCAACTCGACGATCGCGCCTTGTTTCTCGCGCGCTGGCAGAAGCTGCTGTTGTCCGTGCTCGATGCGTCGCATTGCGATCGACGCGATGCGGCAGGAACGGGTGCGTCCGCTTCAAAAATGGGCCCCGGCTCATCGCACGTCCCTGTGCTGGCCGGAACGAGTACAGCCACTTCAGAAATGGGTCCCGGCTCATCGCACGTCCCCGTGCTGGCCGGGACGCGTGCATCCTGCACGCGGCTGATCGCGCTGAGACCCTTCGTCGTCAAGTGGCAGGCGCGCGCCGCCAGTGACAGTGTCGGGTATCGCATCGTCCGGATGTTCCGGGAGCGGGTGCGCGAGAACGTGCTGGCACCGTTCTCCGCGCTCGCCACGCAGAAATGGACGGACTTCGCCTGGCCGACGCCCGCGGTCGGCGAGTACGCGGTCTGGACAATGGTGACGCAAAAACCGGCATGGCTGCTCGATCCGAAATACACGGACTGGAACGGCTTGCTGTCTGCATCCGCCGTGCAGGTGGCGGATGCGCTGGCGGCGCTTCCCGGTGCACTCAAGGACAAGACCTGGGGACGCTACAACACCGCCCAGATCGACAACCCCTTGTCGGTCGCGCTGCCCGGCTGGCTGGGCCGGCTCTTCGACATGCCGCACGACCCGTTGCCCGGCGACAACGACATGCCGCGCGTGCTGCACCCCGCGTTCGGCGCGTCGATGCGGATGGACGTGCAACCCGGCAACGAGGCGCACGGCATTCTGGAAATGCCCGCCGGCCAATCGGACAACCCCCTGTCGCCCTGGTTCGGCAAGGGTCATGAAGCGTGGGTGCACGGCAAGTCGACGCCGTTTCTGCCCGGTCCCGCGAAATACCACCTGACATTGCAGCCGGCGCGTTGAGTCGGCGGGACATGAATGCGTGACGAATTGCGCTTGAATCACACCGCGCAAACCGGCGACCATCGCCGCATGCAATCCAGACGTTCCCATGCACTCGGATTCCGTCGGTTCGCCCGCTGCTCGATCTTGCTCGCGGCTGTTCTGCTGCCAGCGGCGTGCACGCAGGAATCGCGCGGCATCGCCAGCCACGACGTCGCGTTCGAGAACGTGCATTTCCGGATCGTGACGATCGATCTCGCCGAAGCCAACCTGTCCCTGCACTGGCGCGATCCCGAAACGGGCAAGCCGTTCGCCAGCATCCATGCCTTGCAGCAATGGGGTGCGTCGCACGGAAAGGCGCTGCTGTTCGCCGCCAACGCCGGGATCTACGACGCGTATGGCGAACCGCTCGGCCTGTACGTCGAAAACGGCAAGGCCATCAAGCCGCTCAACACGGTGCACGGCGACCCGACTGCCGGCAACTTCTCCCTGTTGCCGAACGGTGTATTTTCAATCGATGCCGGCCACCACGCGGCGGTGCAGACCACGGCGGATTTTGCCGCGTCGCACGCCCAACCACGCCTGGCCACGCAATCGGGGCCGATGCTGGTGATCGACGGCAAGATCAATCCGCATTTCGACGCCGCGTCGGACAGCGCCAAGTGGCGGAGCGGTGTCTGCGCACCGAATCCCGGCAAAGCCGTATTCGTGGTCAGCACGGGTCCCGTGAACTTCCACACCTTCGCCACGCTGTTCCGCGACAAGCTCGGCTGCCGCAACGCGCTGTTCCTCGACGGCACCCTTTCGCAGATTTACGTGGACGGCAACTACTACGGCGCGCCGGCATTCATGGTGAAACCCTACGCAGGCATCTTTGCCGTGTTTGCGTCTGAAGGCGGCCCATAAGCAACGCCGCAGATGCTCGTCGGCGCGCCCTCGGCCATCGCGACCGTCGATCCCGCGGGCCGTCGGCATATCGCTCAACCAACACTTGCGGCAAAGCACCTCGGCGTCGAACTGTGCTCTGGACGGGCCTCCGGCTGTTTCGACCGTCTCTCACTGGCCGCCTATGCCACGCATCTCCGCGTCTGCGTACGCGGTAGATTCCCCGACGCCACGCCAGACCGCCAACTCCTCGGTCATCTCACGGGTCTTGGACTCCATCAGTTGGTAGGCGTCCGCGCCCAACAACAGGCGAAGCGGCGGGTGCTTGGCTTCCACCACCTGGATCATGGCAAGCGCGGCTTTGTGCGGGTCGCCAGGCTGTCGACCGCTGTTGCCATACAGGTACTGGCGAACAGGCTCGATCACCGGCTGGTATTCGTCGATCGTGGTCTCGGGCCGCATGTTGGAATCGCCGGCAAACCCGGTTCGGAATGCGCCGGGTTCCACCAGCGTCACGCGAATCCCGAGAGGAGCCACTTCATCGCGCAAGGCTTCCGAAAATCCCTCGAGCGCGAATTTCGCCGCGCCATAAAGCGAGAATCCGCCGATATTGACTCGGCCGCCTACGCTGGAAATATTGAGGATGTGGCCGCGCCTCTGCTTGCGCATCGTCGGCAATACCGCGCGTGTCATCTCGATGGCTCCGAAAAAGTTGACCTCCATCGCCTTGCGGATCTGTGCGGAAGAGAACTCCTCCGCGGCACCCAGGCTGCCACGGCCTGCATTGTTGACGAGCACGTCAATGCGTCCGAACCTCGTCACAGCCGCGTTCACAGCCGACTTTCGCTCCTCATCGTCCGTCACGTCCAAGCGCAGGCCGATTGCACGGTCGCGGTATCGGTCAACGAGATCCGAGACGGCTTCCGGCTTGCGGGCGGTCAAAACGGCGCAACCGCCTCTCTCCAGAACCGCCTCGGCAAGCGCGCGGCCGAAGCCGCTGCTGGTGCCGGTAATCAGGTAAATCCGGTTCATTCGTTTTCCTCGTCATCTGAGCAAGCGTTCTGCGATTTGCATATGCAACTCTGGAAGCCGCTCCAGGTCGTCCAGCGCCACGTGCTCGTCGATCTTGTGGATACTCGCATTGACAGGCCCGATCTCGACCACTTCGGCGCCGAGCGGTGCAACGAAACGGCCGTCGGACGTGCCGCCGCCGGTGCTGGGTTCGGGTTCGATGCCACAGACTTTTCGGCACGCGTCGATCACAACCTCGCGCAGCATGCCACCTTCTGGCGAGTGGAAGGGTTCGCCCGAGAGATTCCACTCGAGCGCGTAATCGACGCCGTGCCTTTTCAGGATCGCCTCGGTGCGTTCGCGCAATGACTCCGCACTGCTGGCCGTCCCGAAACGGAAGTTCGCATGGACGGTGAGCGAACCCGGAATCACGTTGAGCGCGCCGGTGCCGCCGTGGAGGTTCGAAATCTGGAACGTGGTCGGCGGAAAATCCGCATTGCCTTCATCCCAACGCGCCGCTGCGAGTTCGGCCAGTACCGGCGCGACCGCGTGGATCGGATTGCTTGCAAGCTCGGGATAGGCAACGTGCCCTTGCACGCCGTGCACGGTCAGCGCCATGGACAACGACCCGCGCCGGCCCACGCGGATCAGATCACCCAGCTTTTCCCTTGAGGACGGCTCGCCCACCACGCACCAGTCGATGCGCTGTCCAGTCTCGCGAAAATGTTGCGCGACCCGGCGCACGCCGTCGAGATTCGTGGGCCCTTCCTCGTCGCTGGTCAGCAGCAGCGCGACCGTGCCCGCATGATCGGCATGTCGCGACACGAATTGCTCCAACGCCACGGTCATCGCCGCGACGCCGGATTTCATGTCGGCGGCGCCGCGCCCGTACAGCCTGCCGTCGCGGACAGTCGGCTCGAAAGGCGGCGAGTTCCAATCCGTTTCCGGCCCGCTGGGCACCACATCGACATGACCGAGGAAGGCGAGCACCGGGGCGCCCGCCCCATGCGTTGCCCACAGATTCGAGACCTCCCCGTAACGCAAGTGCTCGCACCGAAATCCCGACTTCTGCAACCGCGTCGCAACCAGATCCATGCAGCCCGCGTGGTCCGGCGTCAGCGAGCGGCGACGGATCAACTCGCAAGTCAGATCGAAAACGTCGGACACGGCGCGATGCTCGCAAGAAAGGCAATGCCGCAGGATAGCAATGGCATCTTCAGCCCGCGATGGCCGTGCCCAGTAGATGCCCCACGCCGAAAGTGATCGCAGCCGCCACGGCGGTAATCGCGAACTGCCGTGCGATCGAAAACGCGAGATTCCGTCCGGTGAACAGCGAAGTGCCGACCGCGATCAGGCACAAACCCACAAAGGTTGCGCCCATGCTGGCAAACATCGCGTTGGGCCCCACGATGAAAAAATAGGGAGCCACGGGAAAAATCGCGCCGAACGCGAAGAAGCAGAGGGACGAAACGGCGGCACTCCACGCCGAGCCACCCAGTTCGGACGGATCGACACCCAGGTCTTCGCGCACCAGGGTATCCAGCGCGGTGCGCGGCGTTTCCGCGAGATGTTCGGCGAGGTGCTCGGCCTTGGCGCGCCCGAGGCCCTTGTCGCGATAGATGCCCGCGATATGCCGGATGCCTTCTTCCGGCGCAACCGCGAGGCGTTCGGCGCGCTCGGTGATCTGCGCCTGGTAGAACTCGCGCGAGCTGTTGACCGACAGCCATTCGCCCAACGCCATGGAGCATGCTCCGGCGACGAGGCCCGCGAGGCCCGCCAGCAACACCGCATGGTTGCCGGTGGCAGCACCCGCCATGCCCATCACCAGGCTGACGTTCGACACGAGACCATCGTTGGCGCCCAGTACCGACGCACGCAAGGTGTTGCCACCCGCTGCGCGATGGCGATGGGTTCGTCCGCGCTGGTCCGCCCGCACGAAATGGTCCGTGTGGCCGGCCCGATCGACCGGCGTTTCCAGGTGATCGGCGTGCTCCAGCCGGACGACGGTCGGCATCACGAAACCGGTGCCGAACCACCGCGCGAGCGCGCCCAGCACACGCACGCGGGTGCGCGGATGCGCAGGTGGAACATCCGCACCGAGTTCACGCAGGCGCGATTCCCAGAACAGGGCGTTGACGCGTTCACCCTCGGCGATTCGCCGATACGCGCGTGCGAGGCGCGGGTCGGCCGCCAGCCCCGCGAGCCGCGCGTAAAGCGCCTCGTTGTCGCGTTCGACGCGCAGGTTCTTGACGTAACGGCGGGCGCGCGGGTCCGTCACTTGCCGAACAACTTCTTGAACGCGTTGTCGCTGAAGCCCACGCTGATGGCGCCGTCCTCGCGCACCACCACCGGACGCCGGATCAGCGCGGGATATTCCTTCAACAGCAATGTCCACTCCGGATCGCTGGCCGGGTGCTTGCGCTGCGGCAACAGATTGCGCCACGTGGTCGACGCCTTGTTGATCAGCATTTCCCAGCCGCCGAGTTGCCCCGCCCAGTCTTTCAGTGTTGCCGCGGAAACGGGATTGGCGCGGTAGTCGACGAACGTGTATTCCACGCCGAAGCGATCCAGCCAGTTGCGTGCCTTGCGGCAGGTGTCGCAGGTGGGGAGGCCGTAAAGGGTGATTTGGGTCATGTGGAAACTCGCTCCGATCACGCGTCCAGGTGCGGCGACGAGGGTTCGGGGGCGGGTAGCGGGGGCGCGAAAACCGTCGTGTTACGCACTCGTGCAAATCCCGACAAGCGCATCGCTGCCGTTCCGTAACTTATCGATCTCGCACGATCCTGCACCTTTGCGCCCCCACGACCCGTCCCCCACCCCCGCTCCTGATAAGCGCCCCCACTACCCATCCCCTGTCCCCGCTCTCAGCAACTCATTGATCGACGTCTTCGCGCGCGTCTTCTCGTCCACCCGCTTGACGATCACCGCCGCGTACAGGCTGTGCGAGCCGTCCGCGGCGGGCAGCGTGCCGGAAACCACCACGCTGCCTGCGGGCACGCGGCCGTAGGAAACCTGTCTCGCGGCGCGATCGTAGATGCGCGTGGACTGGCCGAGATAGACGCCCATCCCGAGCACGCTGCCGTGTTCCACGACCACGCCTTCCACCACTTCCGAGCGCGCGCCGATGAAACAGTCGTCCTCGATGATCGTGGGATTGGCCTGCAGCGGTTCCAGCACGCCGCCGATGCCGACGCCACCCGAAAGATGCACGCGCGCGCCGATCTGCGCGCAGGACCCGACGGTGGCCCAAGTGTCGATCATCGCGCCGGGGCCGACGTACGCGCCGATATTGACGTAGCTCGGCATCAGTACCGCATCTTTTCCGATGAACGCGCCGCGGCGCACCAACGCCCCCGGCACGATGCGTGCACCTGCCCTGGCGAACACATCGGCATCCGTATCCGCAAACCGCAGCGGCACCTTGTCGAACGCCGCCATCGGGCCGCCATCCATCACGCGCACGTCGTGCGCGCGAAAGTACAACAGGATCGCGCGTTTTATCCACGCGTTGACCCTCCAGCCGCCCTGCCCGTCCGGCTCGGCCACGCGCAAGTGTCCGCTCTCCAGCTCATCCAGCACCCGATCGAGCGCAGGCCGCAGTGCGCGGGTGCCCGCACTGTCCAAGCTGGCGCGGCCTTCCCACGCCGCGTCGATCGTTTCCTGCAACTCACCCATTTCGCGTCTCCTGATCGGCCGCCATGCTGCCCGCTGCGAGCCGCCGCTGCAACGCCCCGCGCAACGACTGTTGCAGCGAAGTATCCAGCGGTGCGTCGTGGCGGTCGCTCAATTCGAAAAAGTCTTCGACCTGGTCGCCGAAGGTCGCGATCCGCGCATCGTGCACGCGCACGCCGGCGTCGAGGAATGCCTGCGCGATCGCGACCAGCAGGCCCGGCCGGTCGCTGCAGGTCAGCGCGAGGCGCGTCACCGGCTGGCCGTCGCCACCCTGGAAGTCGATCCGTGGCGGGCGCTGGAAATGCCGCAGCCGCCGCGTCAGGCCGCGGCGCGCCGGCGTGGTGCGCAGGCTCGCGGCGCTCAGCACCCGCATCAACGCGTCACGCAGTTCCAGCGTGCGTTCGGCCGGCGCAGGCGCCTGGGTGCCGGCATCCAACACCGTAAACGCATCCAGCGCGCGACCATCCCGCGAGGTCATCACCCGCGCGGCGACCACGTCGAGGCGCATCCGGTCGAGTGTCGCGGCCACCGCGGCGAAGACGCCGTCGCGGTTCGGCGTCGCCACGAAGACTTCAGTGCCGCCCCGCACGTCCGGTGGGCGAACCGCCACCACCGTCGAAGCGTCGCCGCCCTCCAGCACCGCTGCGACTTCCCACGCCAGCAACTCCGGCATCTGGCGCAGCAGCGCCACGTCCGGAAAAGCGTAGAGCGCCCGCGCCGCGGCATGCACATCGAAACCCTGTCCCGCCAGCACGGCGAGCGCGCGCTCGCGCGTTTCGTGCACGCGCACTTCCGCGCGTGCGGGGCGGGCCAGGTCGCGCCGCAACACGTAGCGCGCGGCGACATACAAATCCGCAAGCAGGCGATCCTTCCATGAGTTCCACAGCTTCGGGCTGGTGCCGGCGATGTCGGCGATCGTCAGCAGGTACAGCATGTCGAGGCGGTCCCAGTCGCCCACCTGCACCGCGAAGCGATGCACCACTTCCGGATCGGCGATGTCCTGCCGCTGGGCGGTGATGCTCATCAACAAATGCCAGCGCACCAGCCACGCGACCTCTTCGATGTCGTCTTCGCCGAGGCCGAGGCTGCGGCAGAACGCGCGTGCCTCGGTTTCGCCCAATTCGGAATGATCGCCGCCGCGTCCCTTGGCAATGTCGTGGAACAGCCCCGCCAGCAGCAGCAATTCCGGCTTCGCCAGACGCGCAAAGGCGTCGCACGCCAGCGGAAGCGGCTGGCGCGCTTCCGGTTCCGCATAGCGCGCGATGTTGCGCAACACGCGCAGCGTATGCTCGTCGACAGTGTAGACGTGGAACAGGTCGTACTGCATGCGGCCCACCACGCGTGCGAACGGCGGCAGGATCGCAGCGAGCACGCCGTGGCGGTTCAATGCTTCGAGCACGCGCACGGCACCGGCGCCACGGCGCAACAGCGCGAGGAAGGCAGCGAGAACTTCCGGATTGTGCGACAACGCGGTTCCATGTTGAACCAGCGCGTGCTCGACGGCACGCATCGTGGCTGCCGTGATGCCCGTGCAGCCTTCCATGTCGAAACGCTTCACGAATATTTCGATCAGGCCCTCCGGCGCATGCCGCAGCCAGTCCAGATCGCGCAGCTCCAGGCGCGTGCCGCGCAGCACGAAATGCGCATCCAATTCGCGCGGCGGCGGCAGTGGATGCATATATTCCTGCAGCCGTTCCAGCAACTGCACCAGCAATCGCTCAGTCGTGCCGGCAGCGCGGAAATAATCCTGCATGAAGCGCTCGACCGCAGCATTGCCGCCCGTATTCACGTCCTCATAGCCCAGCCTCGCCGCGAGCGCGCGCTGCCAATCAAACAGCAATCGCTCCTCGGCACGGGCGGCTTCGAGATGCAAGCCGTAACGGTCGCGCCGCAACACCATGCGCGCTTCGCGCAACGCGTCACGCTCGCTCGCCTCCAGCAATCCGGCGCCCACCAGCCCGTTGAGGTCGTCGACACCGACCAGCCGTTTGCCCAGCCAGCGGATCAGGTCTAGATTGCGCAACCCGCCCGGTCCATCCTTGATGTCCGGCTCGAGATTGTGGGTGGTGTCGTCATAGCGCGCGTGCCGCCGCGCACGCTCGTCCAGCTTGGCAGAGAGGTACGCATCCGGCGGCCACAATGCCGGATCGTCCAGCACTGCACGCAGTGCCGAGACGAAATGTTCCGCGCCCGCTATGCGCCGCGCATCGAGCAGCCCGGTGAAGACGCTGACGTCGGCGGCAGCGAGTTCGCGGCACTGCGCAAGCGTGCGCACCGCCTGCCCCGGCTTCAATCCGAGGTCCCAAAGGCAGGCAAAAAAGGCTTCGAGCGCGCGTACCAAACCCGGCTCGGGCCCGGGATCGTGCAGCACCAGAAGGTCGACGTCCGAATACGGAAACAGCAAACCGTGTCCGAATCCCCCGATTGCAAACAGCGCCGCGGAACCGGTCTCGCCCGCGTACGCCGACCACACGTGCGCGCACACCGTGTCCACGACACGCGCGCGCGCATGCGCCAGCGCGGCGGCATCCGCGCCGTGCCGGAACGCGACGGTCAGCGCGCGAGCATGATCGTCCAGCAACTGCCGCAGCGCCGCGCGCGCGTCGCGCGACACACCGGCGCGCGGCAGCGCGGGGGGAAGGCGGGGGGACGGCGGGATTGTGGTGGCGCTTTGGGCTGACACGTTTGTCACACCCGAGGGGGCGGGGGATGGGTGTTGGGGGCGCAAGAATTGAGTGCCGGTACCAGGTTGCAGTGAAATGAAGGACAAGCGCGAAGCCGGCGTCGATGTCCGTCGGTGCACCCCCCGCTACCCGTCCCCAATTCCCGCTTCAAGCATCCGGCCAGGCGGTCAGGATCTCGTATCCATCGTCGGTCACCGCGACGGTGTGCTCCCACTGCGCCGAGAGCGAATGGTCCTTGGTGACCACGGTCCAGCCGTCCGGCAACTGGCGCGTGTTGCGCTTGCCGGCGTTGACCATGGGTTCCACCGTGAAAGTCATGCCCTTTTGCAGCCGCATGCCCTCCCCCGGATGCCCGTAGTGCAGCACTTGCGGTTCATCGTGGTAGATGCGGCCGATGCCGTGCCCACAGTATTCGCGGACCACGGAATAGCCGGCACCTTCGGCGTGCTGCTGGATCGCGTGGCCGATGTCGCCCAGGGTCGCGCCGGGCCTGACTTGCTGGATTCCCAACATCATCGCTTCGTACGTCGTGTCGACGAGGCGCTTGGCCAACACCGATGGCGTGCCCACGAAATACATCCGCGAAGTGTCGCCGTGCCAGCCATCCTTGATGACGGTCACGTCGCAGTTGACGATGTCGCCTTCCTTCAGCACCTTGCCCGGGCTCGGGATGCCGTGACAGATCACGTGGTTGACCGAGGTGCACAAAGTCTTCGGAAAACCGTGGTAGCCGACGTTGGCCGGAATCGCATGCTGGACGTCGACGATATGGTGGTAGGCGATCTGGTCGAGTTCCTCGGTGGTCACGCCCGGCTTGACGTGATCTTTCAGCAACGCCAGCACCTCGGCCGCGAGGCGGCCGGCAACGCGCATGCCTTCGATCTCTTCAGGCCTTTTGGGAATGACAGGCATAGATTGGAATGGGTCCGAATTCAGCGACGCGCCGGACCATGCCTCGTGACATCGGGCATCGGCGAGCGGCGCGTCCGCTGGAATGAGGATCAATTATCCATCATTGGCGTCTGTCCTGCAGCCTGGCGCGGCCCAAGTTGCGCCAGGCAAAGGATTTCCATACAATCGTCCAGCTTTGCAAGGGCAAAGCCGCCCACGCCGGGCGTCACCGGCGAATCCACACGCAGGTCAGAAACCGGCACCGGGGTCCTCCGCAAGGAGGTCGTTGCCGCGGGGCCTGCGGAAGCCCAACCCCGGAACCGAAGTTTGCCGAAATCATCGTCAGCCGCCATTTGTCGCGGACACCGTGAAGGCAAAAACGGTTCCCTCATCGGAGTCAACCACATGCCTCAAGTCACCATGCGCCAGATGCTGGAAGCCGGCGTGCATTTCGGCCACCAGACGCGCTACTGGAACCCCAGGATGGCGCCGTACATTTTCGGCGCGCGCGGCAAGATCCACATCATCAATCTCGAATCGACGCTGCCGAAGTTCACCGACGCGATGAATTACCTTTCCGGTCTGGCGCAGAAGCGCCGCACCGTGCTGTTCGTCGGCACCAAGCGCTCGGCGCGCGACGCCATCGGCGAGGAAGCCCAGCGCTGCGGCATGCCTTACGTCAACGCGCGCTGGCTGGGCGGCATGCTGACCAACTTCCGCACCGTCAAGCAATCGGTCGCGCGCCTGAAGGAACTCGAAGCCGCCGAAACCGACGGCACCTTCGACAAGCTGGTCAAGCACGAGGTGCTGGCGCTCCGCCGCGAACGCGACAAGCTGGAAAAATCGCTGGGCGGCATCAAGGACATGAAGAACCTGCCGGATGCGTTGTTCGTAATCGACATCGGCCACGAGAACATCGCGGTGCAGGAAGCCAAGAAGCTCGGCATCCCGGTAGTCGCGGTGGTCGACACCAATTACGACCCGACCCTTGTCGAGTACGCGATACCCGGCAACGACGATGCGATTCGCGCGGTGCAGTTGTACGCCCGTGCCGCCGCCGACGCGGTGCTGGAAGGCAAGGCTGCAGCACCGATCCAGGCACGTGGCGACGAGAACGAATTCGTCGAGCTCGATGCCGAAGGCAACCCGGTCGTTTCCGGCAGGGACGAAGATGGCCACAAGCCATCCCGCCGGGTCGCGAAGAAGGCGGCGCCCGCACGCCGGCGCACCGCGGACGTTCCCGTACCCGGCGACGACGACAAGGCCGGGCTGGAACGCGCCGAAGCCGAGGTCGCCGAGAACGAAGCCGCGGACGAAGACGCGGCCAGGTAAGCGCGTGCCGCGAGGTCGCGGCATTGCATCCGGCAAGTCCCCACCCCTTGCCGATTTCGACAGGGTGGCGTCCGCGGCCAATCCGCGGACGACTCCCCGGACGCCGCGCGCCGTGCGCGGCATCCATCGTTCCCGCTGCGCCCGCCACCATGCGGGCGCGTCCAAGCTGATGAGGTAACCCCATGGAAATCACCGCCGCAATGGTCAAGGAACTGCGCGAGCGCTCCGGCGCCGGCATGATGGAATGCAAGAAGGCTCTGACCCAGAACGATGGCAACATCGACGTCGCCGTCGAATGGCTGCGCAAGCAGGGGCTCGCCAAGGCTGACAAGAAAGCCGGGCGCGTCGCGGCCGAAGGCCGCATCGTGCTGGTCCAGTCCGGCAACAGCGGTGTACTGGTCGAAGTCAACTCCGAGACCGACTTCGTCGCCAAGGACGAGAATTTCCTGAAATTCGCCGGCGAGGCCGCGCAGACCGCGTTGAAGAGTGGCGCCAAGGACGCCGAGGCGCTCAAGGCCGCCAAGACTTCCTACGGCCCGACCGTCGAGGAAGGCCGGCAGTGGCTGGTCGCGAAAGTTGGCGAGAACGTGCAGGTGCGCCGCGTGGTGCGCATCGACGGTGCGCCCAACCTGGGCGCGTACGTGCACGGCGGTCGCATCGGCGTTCTGGTCGCACTGGAAGGCGGCGACGCGGAGCTCGCGCGCGGCATCGCGATGCACATTGCGGCGATGAACCCGCAATACATCGCGCCGGAAAACGTGCCGGCTGAATTCGTCGCAAAGGAAAAGGAAATCTCGCTGGCGCAGATGAGCGACAAGGACAAGCAGAAGCCCGCCGAAATCCAGGAAAAGATGATCGCCGGCAAGATCCGGAAGACGCTCAACGAAATCTCGCTGACCGGTCAGCCGTACGTGCTCGACACCAACGTTTCCGTCGGTGACGCATTGGCGAAGGCCAAGGCGAAGGTGCTGTCGTTCCACCGCATCGCGGTGGGCGAAGGCATCGAGAAGAAGGAAGAAGACTTCCATGCCGAGGTGATGAAGCAGGCGGGATTGGCTTGATTTGTGCGATCATCCTTGATCGCCGCTTCGCCAAGTCGCTTTCATCGTGGAATTTGTCGAAGTCGTGAAACACCAGAACGGCCATCCATGGCCTGACTTTCCACAACAGCCGCTTCGACTGTGACCAAGAGCCGCGGACATCCGCGGCTTTTTTGTGCCCGGATCAGGGGCGAGGGATGAGTAGCGAGGGCGCAGCATCGCGCATCCACGCTACGTCGCCATTCCCTCTCGTCCCTCGTCGCTCATCCCTCGCCTTCTCGTCCTTCGCCACCGCGCGGCTACAATCTGGATGTTTGCCACCCACGGAGCCACGCATGGCCGCCAAGCCAAAGTATCAGCGCATCCTGTTGAAGCTTTCCGGCGAGGCCCTGATGGGTTCCGGCGATTACGGCATCGACCCCGAGCTGATCGGGCGGATCGCCAGCGAGATCCTGGAAGCGCGCGCCGCCGGCGTCGAAATCGGCGTCGTGATCGGTGGCGGCAACATCTTTCGCGGCGCGGGTCTCGCCGAAGCGGGCATGGACCGCGTTACCGGGGACCACATGGGCATGCTTGCCACGGTAATGAACGCGCTGGCGATGCAGGACGCGGTGGAAAAGCGCGGCGGCTTCGCGCGCGTGATGAGCGCGATCTCGATCCACGACGTGTGCGAGGATTTCATCCGCCGGCGCGCGATCAGGCACCTGGAAAAGGGCCGCATCGTGCTGTTCGCCGGCGGCACCGGTAATCCGTTCTTTACCACCGATTCGGCGGCGGCGCTGCGCGCCATCGAAGTGAACGCCGATCTGCTGCTGAAGGCCACCAAGGTGGATGGCGTATACAGCGCCGATCCCAAGAAGAAAAAGGACGCGCAGCGTTTCGAGCACGTCAGCTACGAGGAAGTGATCGCGCGCAACCTCAAGGTGATGGACACCGCGGCGATCGCGCTGTGCCGCGATCATCGTTTGCCGCTGCGCATCTACGACATGACCCGGCCAGGCAACCTGATGCGGATATTGAAAGGCGAATCGATCGGGACGCTGGTCACGGACTCCGCGGCACCATAGTCCGGATCGCCTGCACGCAGGCTCCTACTCTATACTTCGGCCAATCTTTTTGGCGGGACTGATCCATGCTCGACGACATCAAACGCGACAGCCAAACCCGCATGGGCAAGAGCGTCGAGTCGCTGCGTCACGAGTTGTCGCACCTGCGCACCGGCCGCGCCAGCACCGCTTTGGTCGAAGGCATCAAGGTGAATTACTACGGCTCGGACGTGCCGATCAACCAGGTCGCCACGGTGGCAGTCTCCGACGCGCGCTCGTTGACGATCACACCTTACGAAAAATCCATGGTCGCGGCGATCGAAAAAGCCATCATGGCCTCCGATCTCGGGATCACGCCCACCACCGCAGGAACGGTGATCCGGCTCAACTTGCCACCACTGACCGAGGAACGCCGCAAGGATCTGGCCAAACACGTCGGACATGCAGGCGAGTCCGCCAAGGTCGCGGTGCGCAATATTCGACGCGACGCGCTCCAGCAGATCAAGAACCTGCTGAAGGACAAGCAGATCAGCGAGGATGACGAACGGCGCGGTCTGGAGGAAATGCAAAAGCTGACCGATCGCTTCATCAAGGAAGTCGACGCCGCTGTCCAGGCGAAAGAGCAGGAACTGCTCGCGATCTGACCGGAAGCCGATGCGCACCCCAGGCCGCAAGATGTTGCGCGCACAGCGCGCCGGAACCGATGAGTCGCGGGGCGCGACCGTTCTCGCCGCACGGATGCCGACGGACAAGACCAAGGCCGGTGATACGCGGCCAGCCCGGGCCGTGGTGCCGCGTCATATCGCAATCGTGATGGACGGCAACGGGCGCTGGGCGCGCCGCCGCGCGCAGCCGCGCAGCTTCGGCCATCGCGCGGGACAGAAGGCGGTGCGCGCCGCCGTGGCGTATTGCCTGCGCAACCACGTGGACGTGTTGACGCTGTTCGCGTTTTCTTCGGAGAACTGGAAGCGCCCCGACACCGAGGTCGGAGCGCTGATGGACCTGTTCCTGAAGGCGCTGGACAAGGAAATCGACGAATTGCACAAGAACGAAGTGCGCGTGCGCTTCGTGGGCGAACTCGCGGCATTCTCCGAGGCGATCCGCACGCGGATGAAGGTCGCCGCGATTCGAACGGCGGGCAATTCGCGGCTGGTGCTGAACATTTGCGTGAGCTACGGCGGCCGCTGGGATATCGCCCAAGCGACCCGCCGGATTGCCGAAGCCGTGGCGCGGGGCGAGATCGA